>Ga0247736_10000826_pt1 | contig 10430 bp, 13 predicted proteins | sample UWRJL193509B2_FD_180935 | JGI IMG/M metagenome (GOLD analysis project Ga0247736, IMG submission 180935) | Plant litter microbial communities from Arlington Agricultural Research Station in Wisconsin, United States - UWRJ-L193-509B-2 | ecosystem: Environmental > Terrestrial > Plant litter >...
GATCCCGCTGTGGTCGCCCTCGCCGCCGACGTGGACGGCAAGCCCGCCGTCATCGTCGCGACGAACGACGGCTCGCGTCAGCAGGGTGCGAAGGCTGGCGTCCTCGCCAAGATCGCCGCGGGTGTTCTCGGCGGCGGCGGCGGCGGCAAAGACGACCTCGCGCAGGGAGGTGGCTCCGACGTCTCCGCGATCGGCGCCGCACTCGACGCGATCAGCGCGGCGGTCACGGCGTAGGCATGCGCAGCGGGGTGCGGCTCGGCATCGATGTCGGCACGGTGCGTGTCGGCGTCGCCCGCAGTGACCTGCACGGCATGCTGGCGACGCCCGTCGAGACGGTGCAGCGCGGCCCGGGGGACCTCGAGCGGGTGCTCGTCATCGCAACCGAGGTCGAAGCCATTGAGCTGGTCGTCGGGCTGCCCTTGGCTCTGTCTGGGCGGGAGACCGCTTCGACCGCTGACGCCCGCGGCTTCGCGGAGCAGCTTGCCGCGCTGGCGCGCGTGCCGGTGCGCCTCGTCGACGAGCGGCTGTCGACAGTGTCGGCGAACAGCGCCATTCGCAGCTCGGGCAAGAGCCAGAAGCAGTCCCGGTCGATCATCGACCAAGTGGCCGCCGTTATAATTCTGCAACACGCCCTCGATCACGAGCGGTCGGGATCCTCCCTTCCCGGCTCGGTCGTGAACCCCGACGAAGGATCAACACCGTGACCAATGAGCCGAGTTGGGATGACATCTTCACCAGCCAGCCGGGCGCGTCATCGACGCCACGCCCGCAGGCTGCCTCGCCGCTGACCCGCCGCGAGCTGCGTGAGGCCGAGGCGCGTGACGCCGCCAAGCCGGAGAAGAAGCGCAGTCTCTACGCCTCCGGTGGCGACAGCCCGCCGCCGAAGAAGAAGCGCCGCCTCGGCTGGCTCTGGGCTCTGCTCGTCATTCTCGTCGTCGGCGCCGGTGGCGCCTTCGCCGCCTGGACCCTCTTCGAGCCGCAGATCCGCGAGGTTCTCGGCTGGCAGCTGCCGACCGACTACGACGGCGCCGGCAACGGCACCGAGGTGCAGGTGGTCATCAAGTCGGGTGACTACGGCCTGGATATCGCGAAGACACTCTCTGCCGCCGGCGTCACGATGACCACCGATGCGTTCTACCAGCTGCTGCTGCCCATGGAGCCGCAGCCGAACTTTCTGCCGGGTACCTACACGCTGCAGCAGCAGATGAGCGCCCAGTCAGCGCTGGACGCGCTGCTCGACCCGGCCAACCGCGTCGTGTCGCACGTCGTCGTGCCCGAGGGCACCAAGCTCACCACGACCCTGCAGCTGCTGGCGGAGGGCACCGGGATCGACATCGCGGAGTACGAGACGGCCGCGGCCGATCTGGCGAGCTTCGGCATCCCCGCTGAGGCGCCGTCGCTGGAGGGCTACCTCTTTCCGGCGACCTACACCTTCGATCCGGGGATCAGCGCGCACGACGTGCTCGCGCAGATGGTGGCACGCTGCTTCCAGTCGCTCGACGCCGAGGGCGTGGCCGTGGCCGACCGCCACCGGGTGCTGACGATGGCGGCCCTCATCCAGAAGGAGGGTGGAAGCACCGACGACTTCTACAAGGTCTCGCGTGTCTTCACCAACCGCATCAACATCGGGATGCTGCTGCAGTCCGACGCCACCGTCAGCTACGGATCGGGCGGAACGTCGATCTCGACGACGGCTGCCGAGCGCGCCGACGCGAGCAACCCCTACAACACCTACGTGCACCCCGGACTGCCGGTCGGCCCGATCGGCGCCCCCGGTGACGCAGCGATCGACGCTGCCCTGCATCCGATCGACGGCCCGTGGCTCTACTTCGTGCTGGTCAACGGCGAGACAGGGGAGACCACCTTCTCTGAGACACTCGCGCAGCACAACGCCGCAGTGAAGGTGTGGCAGGCGTGGCTGAGGGATCACCCGGATTTTGACAACTAGGCTCGCGGTTCTCGGTTCGCCGATCAGCCACTCGAAGTCGCCGCTGCTGCATGCCGCGGCCTACGAGCAGCTCGGGCTCGACTGGCAGTACGAGGCGATCGAGATCACGGGTCAGACGCTACGGGAGTTCGTCGAGACCCGTGACGGGTCCTGGCGTGGACTCTCGCTGACGATGCCGCTCAAGCGCGACGTCCTGCCGCTGCTCGACAGCCGGGACGATGCCGCTGAGCTCACCGGTGTCGCCAACACCCTGCTGTTCGCCGAGGGGCGCCGCGGATTCAACACGGATGTGTACGGAATCACCGAGGCATTCCGCGCGAACGGGGTCAGCAGTCTCACCCGCGTGCTCATACTCGGCGGCGGTGCGACCGCCGCGTCGGCGATGGTCGCTGCCCACGACCTCGGTGCCTCACAGGTCACCCTGCGCCTGCGCCACCCGATGAAGGTGGGGCTGCTGCAGAGCCTCGCGCTCGACCTCGACGTCGACCTCGCTGTGGAGGCCATCGACACCGTCTCCTCTGACGTGCCCGATGCGATCATCAGCACGCTGCCCGGTCACAGCGAGCACGACCTCGTGTTCGCTGAGCCGATCCGGCAGCAGTCCGTGCTATTCGATGTCGCCTACGACCCGTGGCCGAGCAGACTCGCGAGCACCTGGCTCGGCACCGTTATCTCTGGGCTCGAGATGCTCACCCTGCAGGCGCTGGCGCAGGTGCGCGTCTTCGTGAACGGCGAACCCGACGCCGCGCTGCCCAGCGAGGCCGCGGTGCTCGCAGCAATGAAGCGGGCCGTGACACTCTGAACGCTGTGGGAGGATTTATCTCATGCTTCGTTGGTTGACCGCAGGTGAGTCCCACGGCCCAGAGCTCATCGCGGTTCTCGAGGGGCTGCCGGCCGGCGTCCCCGTGAGCCCCGAGGGCATTCAGGCTGACATGCAGCGCCGCAAGCTCGGCTACGGGCGTGGGGCGCGGCAGAAGTTCGAGCAGGACGAGTTGACCATCTCGGCCGGCATCCGCTTCGGTTACTCCATGGGCTCGCCGATTGCCGTCCGCATCGGCAACACGGAGTGGCCGCGCTGGGTCGATGTGATGAGCGCCGAGCCGGTGGATGTCGAGTCGCTGCCCAAGGGACGCGGCGCGCCCCTCACCCGCCCCCGCCCCGGCCACGCCGACCTCGCCGGCATGCAGAAGTACGGCTTCGACGAGGCTCGTAACGTGCTCGAGCGCGCGAGCGCCCGCGAGACGGCTGCCCGCGTGGCCCTGGGCGCCGTTGCCCGGTCGTTCCTGTCAGAGCTGGGCATCACGCTCGTCGCCCACACCCTCTCCATCGGCACCGTGCAGGTTCCCGAGGGATCCGCACTGCCGCAGCCGAGCGACGTCGACGCCCTCGACGCCGATCCGCTGCGCTGCTTCGACGCCGCCACCTCTGCCCTCATGGTCGAGGAGGTTGACCGCGCCCACGACGACGGCGACACGCTCGGCGGCATCGTCGAGGTTCTCGCCTACGGGGTGCCCCCGGGCCTCGGCTCCTACGTGCACTGGGACCGCCGGCTCGACGCGCAGCTCGCGGCCGCTCTCATGGGAATTCAGGCGATCAAGGGTGTGGAGGTCGGCGACGGCTTCGAGACCACCCGCCGTCGCGGCTCGCAGGCACACGACGAACTCGTGACCGACGGCTCCGAGATCTCGCGCCTCACCGACAAGGCGGGCGGCACCGAGGGCGGCATGAGCACCGGAACCGTGCTGCGGGTTCGCGCCGGCATGAAGCCGATCTCCACCGTTCCCAAGGCGCTGCGCACCGTGGATGTCGCCACCGGCGAGGCGGCGGAGGCCCACCACCAGCGCTCCGACGTCTGTGCCGTCCCCGCCGCTGGCGTGGTCGCCGAGGCCATGGTCGCGCTCGTGCTCGCCAACTCCGTGCTCGAGAAGTTCGGGGGCGACTCCATCACCGAGACGAAGCGCAACCTGGACGGCTACCTCGCCGCCATTCCTGATGCGCAGCGCACCGAGATCCTGACCGACCGTGGCTGACGCGCCTTCCCTCGTTCTCATCGGCGCCCCCGGCGCAGGCAAGACGAGAATAGGCAAGCGCATCGCCCGTCTGCTCGACCTTCCCTTTGTCGACACCGACAAGCGCATCGTCGCCCTGCATGGCTCGATTCCGGGCATCTTCGAGCGCTACGGCGAGCCGCACTTTCGCGTACTCGAGCGCGAGCAGGTCGCGCGTGCCCTCGCTGAGAACGCGGTTGTCTCCCTCGGCGGCGGAGCAGTGCTCGACGAGCACACCCAGGCAGAGCTCGCCGGCCTCAAGGTCGTGCAGCTCACCGTGAACCCCGAGTCGATCGCCACCCGCAACATCGGCGCCGGACGCCCCCTGCTCAGCGGCGGCCTCGACGCGTGGAAAGCGCTCGTCGCCGCGCGCGCCCCGATCTACGACCGACTCGCGCAGGCGTCATTCGACACGTCGAGCCTGCCCGCCGAGCGCATCGCCGACGACATCGTTCGCTGGCTGGAGGAGACCCCGTGACCGACCTGACCACCATCCCCGTTCCCGGGGAGCAGCCCTATGACGTGCTCGTCGGGCGCGGCATCCTCGACTCGATCGCGACCACCCTCGGTGCCGGCGTGAAGAAGGTTCTCGTCGTGCATCCGGCTGCCCTCGGCGCCAAGGCCGACTCGCTGCGCGAGCGCCTGCGCGACCACGGCTACGAGGTGCTGCTCGCCGAAGTTCCGGAAGCCGAGGACGCCAAGCGCGTCGAGGTCGCCGCCTTCTGCTGGCAGATCATGGGACAGACCGATTTCACCCGCACGGATGCCGTCATCGGCTTCGGCGGCGGCGCGACCACCGACCTGGCCGGCTTCGTTGCCGCCACCTGGCTGCGCGGAGTGAAGCTCGTGCAGGTGCCGACCAGCGTCGCGGGCATGGTCGATGCGGCGGTCGGCGGCAAGACGGGCATCAACACCGCGGAGGGCAAGAACCTCGTCGGTGCCTTCTACGCGCCCGCCGCGGTCATCGCCGACTTCGACACCCTCGACACCCTGCCGCGCAACGAGATCCTCGCCGGCTTTGCCGAGATCGTGAAGTGCGGCTTCATCGCCGACCCCTCGATCCTCGACGTGATCGAGTCGGGGGTGGACCGCGTGACCGACCCAACCTCCGCGGAGTTCCGCACCGTGGTCGAGGCGTCCATCGCGCTCAAGGCGCGGGTCGTGGGGGAGGACTTCAAGGAGTCCGGCCTGCGCGAGATCCTCAACTACGGCCACACCCTCGGCCACGCGATCGAGCACGGCGAGCGGTACCGCTGGCGCCATGGCGCCGCGATCAGCGTCGGCATGGTCTTCGCCGCAGAGCTGTCGCGGCTGACCGGCCCGCTGTCGGATGCGGCGGTGGACCGCCACCGCAGCATCCTCGAGTCCCTCACGCTGCCGATCGACTACCCGGTCGGCCGCTGGAAGATGCTGCTCGCCGCGATGCAGCGCGACAAGAAGTCGCGCGCCGGCATGCTTCGCTTCATCGTGCTCGACGACGTGGGCAAGACCTCCGTGCTCGAGGGGCCGGATGAGTCGCTGCTGTTCACGGCGTGGCAGGACGTCGGCGTCTAGAGCAGCCGGGCGATCTGCTCGGGGGAGAGAACGCCCGCGAGGGTGCTCTGCGCATCCATCGACCGCAGCCAGGTGGGGTCGAACCCATGGAGAACACCGAGGATGCTGTCGGCATTCAGCCCGCTGGCGACCAGGAGGCGCACCGACTTGCCCGGGTCTCCCTCGGCGTCGAACTTGTACTCGAGGGCGGAGACCCACTGCGACCCGACCGAGGCCAGCTGCTTCGGGGAGGGGGCGGTCAGAGCGAGCGAGCGCAGCATCCGGCTGAGTTCCTCGTCGGTGGCGTCGAGCTGGAGGTCCTGCAGGGAGTCGAAGGGGTGCTTCACGAAGCCGTCGCTGTGGTCATGCTCGTCATACGGGGGAGCGGCCCAGTAGGCGCGGGCGAGTTCGTCGAGGTCCACACGCCGACCCTAGCTGAATCGACTCATGAGGCGTTTTCGGCGGCAGGCGGGATTGCAGAATCACCCTTGCAGCCGAAAACGCCTCGTAGCGGGCGCGAGTCAGTCGCGCCGTTACACTCGAACCCATGCCCCGCATCCTCGTGCTCAACGGACCCAACCTCGGCCGTCTCGGCAGTCGCGAGCCCGATGTCTACGGCAACCAGGACCTCGCCGCGCTGAAAGTTCTGCTTGAGGCCGAGACCACAGAGCAGATCGACCTTCGCCAGACGAACGACGAGGCGGAGCTCATCGGCTGGCTGTACGAGGCTGTTGACACGGCGACCCCGGTCATCCTCAACCCTGCAGCCTTCACCCACTACTCCTACGCCCTGCGCGATGCGGCGGCGCTGGTGACCAAGGCTGGCATCCCTCTCATCGAGGTGCACATCAGTAACCCGCACGCGCGCGAGGAGTTTCGCCACACGAGCGTGATCAGCGCGATCGCGACCGGGGTCATCGCCGGCTTTGGCTTCGACTCCTACCTGCTGGCCCTCAGCGCCATTGGTCGCCGCGCAAACTGACCCGGTAGACTCACGGAGGCTTCCTGAGCCCCACAGACACGCAAAACAGATCGGATAGACCCATGGCTGACTCCACCGCCGACATCAAGAACGGCGTCGTTCTCAACATGGACGGCCAGCTCTGGACCGTCATCGACTTCCAGCACGTCAAGCCGGGCAAGGGCGGCGCCTTCGTTCGCACCAAGGTGAAGAACGTAATGAGCGGCAAGGTCGTCGACCGCACCTTCAACGCCGGCGCCAAGATCGAGACCGAGACGGTCGACCGCGCGGACTACCAGTACCTCTACGCCGACGGCGAGAACTTCGTCTTCATGGACCTCGGCAACTACGACCAGATCACCCTCACCGAGGCACAGGTCGGCGACGCGCCCAAGTTCATGCTCGAGAACCAGAACGTGACGATCGCGCTGCACAACGGCAACCCGCTCTACGTCGAGCTTCCGGCCTCCGTCGTGCTCGAGATCACCTACACCGAGCCGGGCCTGCAGGGCGACCGCTCGAGTGCCGGCACCAAGCCGGCGACTGTCGAGACGGGCCACGAGATCCAGGTTCCGCTGTTCGTCGAGCAGGGCACCCGCGTCAAGGTCGACACCCGCGACGGCTCGTACCTCGGCCGCGTCAGCGACTAGTGGGCGCCCGCAGCAAATCCCGTAAGCGCGCTCTCGACATCCTCTACAGCGCGGATGTTCGGGGCGACTCCATCAACGAGGCTCTCGCCGCCGAGACGGCCCGCGCCGATGCCGACCCGAAGCGCTCGAACTCCTGGGCCTACGCGCGTGACATCGTCGTTGGCATCACGCAGCACGGCGACGAGATCGACGAGCTCATCGAGACCTACGCCCAGGGCTGGACGATCGGGCGCATGCCTGCCGTGGACCGCGCGATCATTCGCATCGGCATCTGGGAGGTGCTCTTCAACGAGGAGGTTCCCGACGGTGTCGCGATCTCTGAGGCCGTGGAGTCCGCGACCGTGCTGAGCACGGAGGACTCCGCCGGGTTCATCAACGGCCTTCTCGGCCGGATTGCCCAAACGCGCGCTTAGATTTCGTAACGTTACGCCGCGGTGAAAGGTGGCGACGTGCAGCACCTAGCGTCGAAGTGTGCCGATCACCACTGCCGCGAACACCTCGCCCGCGCTCAGCGTCTCGCTGAGCGGCGTGGGGCGTTCCTTCGACGGCACCCGCCGCGTGCTGCGCGACGTCGACCTCGAGATCGCTGCCGGTGAGATCGTCGCCCTGCTGGGTCCGTCCGGATGCGGCAAGTCGACACTGCTGCGCCAGGTGAGTGGACTGGATGCTCCTACGGAGGGCTCCGTCACTATCGACGGCGCGGCCGTCACCGGCATCGACCAGCGTGCCGCCGTCGCCTTCCAGGAGCCGCGACTGCTTCCCTGGCGCTCGATCCGTCGCAACGTGGAGATCGGTCTTGCCCGGCGCACCGACCGCGCCGAGGGCGCCGCGAGGGTCGAGCAGCTGCTCGAGCTGGTGCAGCTCGGCCACGCCGCGAACCTCCGACCGCGCCAGGTCTCGGGCGGCATGGCGCAGCGCGCCTCCCTGGCCCGCGCCCTCGCTCGCAACCCCGGGGTGCTGCTGCTCGACGAGCCCTTCGGCGCTCTCGACGCGCTCACCCGCCTGACCATGCAGGATCTGCTGCTCGACATCCACGCGGTCGAGCCGGCGACGATCCTCTTCGTGACTCACGACGTGGAGGAGGCGCTGTACCTCGCCGACCGCGTTGTGCTGCTGGGTGTCGAGCCCGGCTACAAGGCCGATTCCGGCGCGGTCATCCGCTCCGTGATCACTGTTCCCGGCAAGCGCCCCCGCGACCGCGGAAACGCGGCACTTGCCCACCTCCGCGCCGAGCTCCTCGATGGACTCGGTGTCTCAACCCACCACCCTGCACACACCTTCTGAGGATCACATGACCCGCAAACGCATCGCATCGCTTGGTGCCATCGTCGTCGCCGCAGCACTCGTCCTGACCGGCTGCGTCGCCGGCGAGGGCTCCAACATCGCCCCGGAGCCGAAGGAGACCCTGCCCGGCAGCTACAGCAGCGACGTTCTCAACATCGACTTCGCCACCTACAACCCGCTGAGCCTGATCATCAAGGACCAGGGCTGGCTCGAGAGCACGTTCGGTGACAAGGTGACCGTCAACTGGATCCAGTCCGCCGGTTCCTCCGCCGCCAACGACGCCCTGCGCGCCGGTTCGATTGACGTCGGCTCCACTGCCGGGTCCGCTGCGCTGCTCGCGCGCTCGAACGGCTCACCGATTCAGGCGATCGACATCTACTCGCAGCCGAACTGGTCGGCAATCCTCGTCGCGAAGGACTCCACGATCAAGTCGGTCAAGGATCTCAAGGGCAAGAACATCGCGGCCAACGCGGGAACTGACCCCTACTTCTTCCTGCTGCAGGCACTGGAGGAGGCGGGCATCGGCCTCGATGAGGTCACCATCACGCAGCTCGCGCACGCCGACGGCAAGACGGCCCTCGAGGCCGGCACGGTCGACGCATGGGCTGGTCTCGACCCGCTGCTGTCGGCCAGTGTCGTGAACGCCGGATCGAAGATCATCTACGACAACCCCGACTTCAACAGCTACGGCTTCCTCAACGCGACCGAGAGCTTCCTCGAGAAGTCTCCCGACATCGCACAGGTCGTCGTCAGTGCCTACGAGAAGGCCCGCGCCTGGGCTGCGGAGAACCCGGATGAGGCCGCGCAGATTCTGGCGGACGTTGCCGGCATCGACATCGCGATCGCCAAGTCCGTTCTGCTGGACCGCACCAACCTCGCCGTCGACCCGAAGCCGGGCAAGGCACAGAAGGACGTTCTCGCGATCATTGGCCCGATCTTCGTGGAGTCCGGCGCGGTTGCGTCACAGGACGCGATCGATGGTGCCCTCGACAGTCTCTTCAACACGGACTACATCGACAAGGCCAGCCCCGAGCTGATCGGCTGATCGCTTGTCTCTGGAAGGACTTCGGACGGACGACCTCGCACTCGTGAGGTCGTCCGTTCCGACGCGCCGCCGATCGGTGCGTGAACTACCCCTCGGCGCGCGTATCGCGCTCGGTGCCGTCATACCCATTGCGCTGCTTGCTCTCTGGCAGCTGATCATCGTTCTCGAGGTGATTCCCGCGTATCGGCTTCCGTCGCCACAGGCGGTCTTCCTCGCGGGTGTTGACCTCTACAACCGCGGTCTTCTTGGATTGCACATTGCGATCTCGACGCAGCGCGTGCTCATCGGCTTCGCCATCGGCTCCGTGGTTGGGCTCGTCGTGGCGTCATTCGTGGGCCTCTCGCGGCTGGGCCGCTACCTGATCAGCCCACTGCTGGGGGGCGTGCGCTCGATCCCGTCGCTCGCGTGGGTCCCCCTGCTCGGCCTCTACCTCGGAATCAACGAGGACTCGAAAGTGACGCTCATCGCGATCGGCGCCTTTTTCCCGGTCTACACCGTCGTCTCGCACGCGCTGCGCAACACCGACCCGCAGCTTCTCGAAGCGGGTCGCGCCTTCGGCTACAGCGGTGTGCGCCTTCTTGGCCTCGTGCAGCTGCCGTCGGCGATTCCGTCGGTGGTGTCGGGTCTTCGACTCGCCCTTGCGCAGTCGTGGCTGTTCCTCGTCGCGGGCGAGCTTCTCGGTGCCTCGATGGGCCTCGGCTTCTTGCTCACCGACTCGAACAACAACGGTCGCATCGACCGCCTGTTCCTCACGATCCTGCTTCTCGGGCTGCTGGGAATCATCACCGATGCAATCGTCGGGCTTCTCGAGCGCTTCCTGCTCAAGCGCTGGGGCGCGTAGGTTATAATCGAAGCACCAGACACCCTTTAATTCCGTCCAGAGAGGCGGGGAAGGAGGTCAGAATGACTGCACGCACCGTCTTGCAGCAGGACGACATCGCCCGAGCGTTGACTCGGATCT
>Ga0247736_10000827_pt1 | contig 10427 bp, 10 predicted proteins | sample UWRJL193509B2_FD_180935 | JGI IMG/M metagenome (GOLD analysis project Ga0247736, IMG submission 180935) | Plant litter microbial communities from Arlington Agricultural Research Station in Wisconsin, United States - UWRJ-L193-509B-2 | ecosystem: Environmental > Terrestrial > Plant litter >...
TCGCCTCCGCGCGCAGCGCCGGCACCACGCTTCCGTGGAAGGGCGAGGACATCGTCGTCGAAGACGCCGAGACCGCCGATCCCACAGGCCTCGACATCGCCATCTTCAGCGCCGGAGCCACCACCAGCAAGGCGCAGGCCCCGCGCTTCGCCGCGGCCGGGGTGCTCGTCATCGACAACTCCAGCGGCTTCCGCATGGACCCCGAGGTTCCGCTCGTCGTCAGCGAGGTCAACCCGCACGCGATCAAGCAGGCCGTCAAGGGCATCATTGCCAACCCGAACTGCACCACCATGGCTGCCATGCCCGTGCTCAAGGTGCTGCACGAGGAGGCCGGGCTGCAGCGCCTCATCGTCTCGACGTACCAGGCCGTCAGCGGCGCCGGGCTCAAGGGCGGCGAGGAGCTGCTCGCGCAGGCTCGCGTTGCCGTGAACGCGGATGCCCTCGGGCTCGTTCACGACGGTTCCTCCGTCGAGTTCCCAGCTCCCTCCGCCTTCCCCAAGACGATCGCCTTCGACGTGATCCCGCAGGCAGGCAGCTTCGTCGACGACGGTCTCTTCGAGACCGACGAGGAGAAGAAGCTGCGCAACGAGAGCCGCAAGATCCTCGAGCTGCCCGACCTGCTGGTCAGTGGTATCTGCGTGCGCGTGCCGGTCTTCACCGGCCACTCGCTCGCGATCAACGCTGAGTTCGCTGACTCGCTGTCGGTCGAGCGCGCCAAGGACCTGCTCTCCCATGCCCCTGGCGTCACCTACACCGAGGTGCCCACCCCGCTGGAGGCCGCAGGCAAGGACCCGTCGTTCGTTGGCCGCATTCGCCAGGACGAGGGTGTGCCGAACAACCGCGGCCTTGCCCTCTTCATCAGCAACGACAACCTGCGCAAGGGTGCTGCCCTCAACGCCGTGCAGATCGCGGAGCTGGTTGCGGCTGACCTGAGCGTTACGGCCTAGCTCAACGCCCCGAACGCCAGATACGCCACCGCCGCCCCACCGGCACCGCGGTACAGGGTTCCTGCGCCCGACAGGTGGATGGCGACGGCCGCGAGCTCGTCGGCCGTGGTTTTGTCGACGCCCCAGAGCTTGGGCGTCGTCAGCGCGCTGATGGAGTTCGCGATGCCGTAGCCGGCCGCCTTCGTGACGGCGGTGGTCACGTGCTCCGGCAGTCCGTCGAGGGCCCAGCCCCACATCCAGGTCTCGGTGTCGGGGGAGTAGCTGCCGATGAACTGCACCGGGCCGGTCAGCGCACCGCTGTCGGATTCGAAGGTGATGGTGCCAGCCGCGAGGTCGGCTGACCAGCTGGTGGCGGAGGCGACCTGGTCGCGGGCGGCGGCGAGGGCCGCATCCTGCGCGTCGGCGGCGGTGGCGATCAGCTGCAGCAGCTCAGTGGAGAGTTCGATGCCTGGTTGCGCGTCCGGCGCGTTCTTCTTGCGAAACATGCAGCCCAACCTAGCAAGCGCCCAGCGGGGTGGTGTCGAATAGCCTGCATGTCGAAAGCGCTGAAATGGGTTCTGCCCGCGATCGGCATCCTCATCATTGGAGTGCTCGTGGTTCTGTTTGTCAGTCCCGCCGTCGACGACGGTCGCACGCGCGTCGCGTTCTACGGTGACTCCTACACCCTCGGCACCGGCGCGACCGACATCAGCAATCGCTGGTCGACGGTGATCAGCGCCGAGCGCGACTGGAACGAGTTCAACCCGAGCGTGAACGGACTGGGCTTCGTCAACAACCGCGGGCCGGGCCAGGACCTGCCCGACCAGGTGATTGCCAACGAGCCCGACATCGTCTTCATCACGATGGGACTCAACGACAACTTCAGCTTCGACCGCGCGCCAGACCAGATCAAGCAGGCCATCACCGACGACTTCACGAAGCTCAAGGCGGCACTGCCCAATGCGCGCTTCATCGTGGTTGAGCCCTTCTGGTATACCGACGCGCGCCCGGGCTCGGTCGAGACGATCATCGGATGGGTGAAGGATGCTGCCGCCGATATCGACGCCGACTACATACCGGGCGCCAGCCACTGGATCGAGGGGCATCCGGAGTGGATGGCCGAGGATGGCCTGCACCCCAACGACGAGGGATACGCCGAGATGGCGAAGCGCATGGACGAGGAACTCGGCAAGCTGGGACTATGAAAGCAGTCGTCGAGCAGTACCTCAACGCCGTCGAGGGCGACCGCGGCGATGCATTCCGCACGGTGTTCGGCGTCGTGCAGGCGGCCATGCCCGCCGGGTATGAGCTCAGCGACTACCGCGGCGCGCCCAACTGGGTCGTGCCGCTGAGCACCTACCCCATCACCTACAACAAGCAGCCGCTGGCATACACGGCGATGATGGCGCACAAGAGCTATCTATCGCTCTATCTCAACTGCCTCTACGCGGACTCGGACGAGGAGCGGGCCTTCCGAGACGCCTGGGCGAAGACAGGCCTCAGGCTCGACCTCGGAAAGAGCTGCCTGCGCTTCCGCTCGCTCGACGACCTCGATCTCGGCATCATCCATGACACCGTCGCGAGCGTTCCCGTCGAGCGGTTCATCGAGTTCTACGAGCTCAGCCGCCACGCCTAAACTTATTCGGTGAGCCAGACAGAGAACGTGGTCGATGTAGCCCTCATCGGGGGCGGTGTGATGAGCGCGACGCTCGGCACCCTCCTCTCCGAGCTGGAGCCGACGTGGTCGATCCGCGTCTTCGAGCGTCTCAGCGAGGCGGCTCTAGAGAGCTCCAACCCGTGGAACAACGCGGGCACCGGGCACTCGGCCCTCTGCGAGCTCAACTACACGCCAGAGAAGGCAGACGGCTCCATCGACATCACCAGTGCGGTGAAGGTCAACGAGCAGTTCCAGGTCTCGCGCCAGTTCTGGTCACACCTCGTCAACGCCGGCATGCTGCCCTCGCCCGAGGCCTTCATCAACCCGGTTCCGCACATGAGCTTCGTGTGGGGAGAGGCGAATGTCGAGTACCTGCGCAAGCGGTGGGAGGCATTGAAGGACCACCCGCTGTTCGCCGGCATGGAGTTCAGCGACGACGCATCCGTGATCCGTTCGTGGTCGCCGCTGCTGATTCCGGGGCGCCTCAAATCGCAGCCGATTGCCGCCACCCGCATCGCCTCGGGCACCGACGTCGACTTCGGCGCGCTCACCCGCCTGCTGCTCGACCTGCTGCGCGAGCGCGGAGCCGACTTCACCCCCGAGTCGAAGGTCACCGCTATCACGCGCATGCGCGACGGCGTGTGGCGCATCACCTACCGCCACGAGATCGGCTACACGAAGTTCCACTTCTTCGCGCGTTTTGTCTTCGTCGGCGCCGGCGGTCACGCCCTCAACCTGCTGCAGAAGTCGGGCATCAAGGAGATCCGCGGCTTCGGCGGCTTCCCGGTGAGCGGCGAGTTTCTGCGCACCGACAATCCCGAGATCGCCGCCCGCCACGACGCGAAGGTGTACGGCAAGGCGGCCGTCGGCTCTCCGCCGATGTCGGTACCGCACCTTGACCGTCGCGTCGTCGACGGCGTGCCGAGCCTCATGTTCGGCCCGTATGCGGGCTTCAGCCCGAAGTTTCTCAAGACCGGATCCTGGTTCGACCTCTTCGCCTCGATTCGCTGGCACAATCTCGTGCCGATGATCGCAGCCGGTGCGAGCAACCTGGGCCTGGTGAAGTACCTCATCGGCCAGCTGGTGGCCCGCAAGTCGACGAAGTTTGCCTCGCTCGAGGAGTTCTTCCCGAACGCCGACCCCAAGGACTGGTACAGAATCACGGCCGGACAGCGAGTGCAGGTCATCAAGAAAGACAAGAAGAAGCTGGGCGTGCTGCAGTTCGGCACCGAGGTCGTGGCGGCTGCGGACGGGTCGATCGCGGGACTTCTCGGGGCCTCACCCGGAGCATCAACCGCAGTGCCCATCATGATCGGCCTTCTCGAGAAGTGCTTCCCGGCGAAGCTCGAGCAGTGGAAGCCCGCGCTGCGCGCCATGGTGCCCAGCTACGGCACGCAGCTGTCCGACGACCCGACCCTTGCCGACACGACGATGACCCGCACGGCGACGGCTCTCGGCATCGCGCGCTAGCGATTCAAGGCTAGATTCCATACGCAGGTATGGAGTAGCGTAGGCGCGCCCCCGCCCGAATTGGGGGACAACCGTCTTACCCACCTGTCATAGTCTTGCGACTACGAGGAAAGGACGGGACCGTGTCATTGGGCCTGCCCGTGCACCTTGTTCCGCACCACGTTCGCCGCGCGTATGCGAAGGCCGCGCACGTCGTGGCTCTCGTATGCATCCTCATCGCCTGCGCAACGGTCCTCGCGATTCAGGCGCAACTGCCCGACCGCATCCTGTGGCCGGCGCTGATCGCCTTCGCCGTGATGCTCGCGGCGCTCTGGCAGCTCGACAGGCACCGCACGCCCTTCTACAACGCGGCCTATCTTGTGGTCGGCGGTGCCTGCGTCTACTGGGTGAGCATCGTGGCGATGTCGGAGTTTCCCGATGGGTCGCAGTCCGACAACTTCATCCTCTCGATGGGCAAGGTCGCCCTGGTCATGGTCGGCGGCGCGGGCGTGCGCACCGCCAGCGCCATCGCGTGGAGTGCCGCTGGTCTCATCGTCTCGGGTCTCGCCACCGTCATCGCGGTCGCGCAGACGAATTCCGTGTTCGTCGTCGACAGCACTGCGCTGACCGCCTTCGGCATCTTCGCAGTGCTGCAGTCCGGAATGACCCTGACGCGCTTCCGGGGACGGAGCGCCCAGCCCAGCCTGCACCGCGCGGCCCGCGACGAGCAGCTGTCGGCCATGCGCTACCGCATCGAGGTGAAGGCCGCCGCTGTCATGCACGACACCGTGCTCAACCACCTCGCGGCTATTTCCAGCTCGAGTGACGGCGAGATCCATCAGACACTGCGCGATCAGATCGACCGCGATCTCGAGGTGCTCGTCGGCGAGGAGTGGCTGCTGGATGCGGATGGCGCCCCCGACCAGCAAACGCACGTCGACTGGCGCACCAGCCCGCTCTTCCGTGTCGTCGAGGAGAGCCGCCAGCTCGGCCTCGAGGTGGATGTGAGCGGCGACGTCGCGGCCGTCTCGCGCCTCGGCATTGAGCGTGCCACCGCGGTCGCCCTTGCCGCCAAGCAGTGTCTCGTCAATGTCTCCAGGCATGCCGGAACCGACCGCGCGGAGCTCGTGGTCTACGGATCCGACCGCGAGGTGTCGGTCATGGTCATCGACACAGGCAAGGGGTTCTCTGAGCAGGAGACGGGGTCCGATCGCCTTGGCCTTCGACAGTCCGTGCGGCGCCGCATTGAAAACGTGGGCGGCACGGTGCAGGTCTGGTCGACTCCGGGCAAGGGCACGTCGGTCATGATCCGGGTGCCGGCCTCGCACGAGGCGGGGGCTTCCGCATGATCGTGAGCATCGAACGGGCCTTTCAGCAGCTCGATCCCCTCGGCACCCTCATCGGCCGCCCGGTGACCTACTTTGCCGCCATCGCCATCCCGGTCTATGCCTCCATGATGACCTGGTTCAATCGCTTCGACATCGACTACCCGCTGCTCGCCGTTCTCGCCCTCGCCGTCGTGGCGATCACGAGCGCGACTCTTGTCTACGGTTCGAGCCCGCTGCGAGCGCCCTTCTCACTGCGACTGCACGTGCTCGTCACCGGTGCCGCCAGCCTCGCCTACGTGCTCAGCGCGCTCTCGATGTGGCACAGCAACGCCTATGTGCGCGACGACTGGGGGCCGGTCGTCATCGGCATCGCGCTGCTGTCGCTCTCGCAGTATCGCCCGCCCAAGGAGATTGCCTCCACCGGCCTCGCCATCGCCCTGTTCGCGGGCGTGTTCGCACTGCTCCAGTCACCTTCCTTCGTGACAGCAACGCCGCCCATCGCCTTCGCACTCGTCACGATGATGCCGATCCTGGCGATGTCGCTCGCCTCCGCCACGTTTGCACGGTTCCTCATCGAGGGACTCGTGCGCTGGCGCCGTCGCGCCAAGCGCGCCGTGTCGAGCTTCGCCACCGAAAACACCAGCTGGATCGCGCGATCGGTGCAGCAGGACCGCGTCACCATCCTCAACCAGGAGGTCGTGCCGTTCTTCGCCGAGGTGCTGCAACGCGGCATCATCAGCGAGAAGGACCGGCAGCGCGCACGGCGCATCTCTGACGCGATCCGGGCGGTGATGGTCGCGGAGGCTGACCGCACCTGGCTCGACTCGATCGTCGAGCAGATCAGCGGGCACTCCGCCGATGACCCCCAGCAGCTGGCGATCTTCATGACCACCGACCAGCGCACCGCGATCCGGGCGGCGATCTTCGGGATCGCCGGCCACCCCGCGTTTTCGGCACGCGGATTCTCTCTCGACATCCGTTCAGCGGGCTCTCAGAGTGACGTGACGCTACGCGCGACGCTCGAGACCGCGGAGAATGTGCTGCGCGGGCAGATCGCCCCGTATTTCGCTGTCATTCGAATCGTGTTTTCCGATGTCAAAGTCGACTTCGCCAACGCGACTCTCACACTAAGGTTTTCCTATGAGCAGCGATGACCTCGGCGGGTTGGCCCTGGCAGAACCTGGGGTGAGCGACAGCGCTCTGCGAGTTCGGCTTGCGATTCTCGACGATCACGAGGTTCTGCTCGACAGTCTGAGCAGCTGGATCGCGATGAATGCCCCCGACTTCGATCTCGTGCTGAGCGCGAGCACCTGGCTGCAGCTTGTGCACAGCGACAACTTTCCGACCGATCTCGTCTTTCTCGACTTCCAGCTGAAAGAGCCGGTGTCGATCGAGGCACGAGTGCGCACCTGCCGGGCGGCCGGTGCCAAGGTCATCGTGCTCTCCAGTCTCGACACGCGCGAGTCCCGTGAGCGGGCGCTTGACGCCGGCGCCGCGGCATTTCTCTCGAAGACACTGCCGATGCACGAGGTTATGGATGCCGCCCGAGGCATCATGGGAGTCGACGTCGACACCACCCCGCGCCGCGACTGGCGCCCCCTGCCCTCTGGCGCTTCGCAGCAGTCGCGCCCGAAGCTCAGCGCGGGCGAGGTCGTAGCGCTTAAGCTGTATGTCTCCGGATTCAGCACGGTTGAGGTCGCAAGCCAGATGAACGTGCAGTACGAGACGGCCAAGACCTACCTTCGGCGGGTTCGCGAGAAGTACGCGAAGGCCAATCGTCCCGCGAGCAAGAAGTCTGAACTGATCCGCCGTGCTGCGGAGGATGGATACCTGCGCTAGTGGCCAAGCTCTACTTTCGGTACGGCGCGATGAACAGCGGCAAGAGCACGGCTCTGCTGCAGGCGGCATTCAACTACGAGGAGCGCGGGCTGCGCATCCTGCTCGCCAAGCCGCGTCTCGACACCAAGGGCCAGTCGCTCATCGTCTCGCGTCTCGGTGTTGAGCGCGCGACCGACTTCACCATCGGCGCAGATGAGGACGTCTACGCGCGCTTCGTCAGCGAGAGGCAGCTTGCAGGTTCCGCGATCGCGTGCCTGCTCATCGACGAGGCGCAGTTTCTCAGCGAGCAGCAGGTCGACGACCTGCTGCGCATTGCGGTGCTGGAGGATGTTCCGGTGCTGGCCTACGGCATCCGCACCGATTTTCAGACGATCGCCTTTCCCGGAAGCCGTCGCCTGCTCGAGGTTGCGCATGCCATCGAAGAGCTCAAGACCATCTGCCGCTGCGGCCGCAAGGCTGTCTTCAATGCCCGCACCATCGACGGCAGGTTCGTCTTCGACGGCGACCAGGTCGCCATCGACGGCGTGGACGCGTCGTACCAGTCGCTCTGCGGCAAGTGCTACCTCGAAGAGAGCGGCGGCGTTCTCAACAACTCGTGGCGACCCGCCGGCGAGTTTAGGGACGCGAACTTTCCCGACGCCGACTTCGCGTAGGGCCTAGCCGAGCAGGGCCCGGTTGGTCGCCTCATCGAGCGCGGTGGGGATGTTGAGGATCAACAGCAGCACGGCGATCGCAACGAAGATGATCGGCATGACCTTCATCGGGATGAAGAAGAACGACGACTTCGCTGTCGGTGCCGGCACTGGTCCGTTGCGAAGGTCGGCCTCGTAGGCCACCTTGCGTGCGGCGTAGGCCTCATCGGTCTCATTGATGGTCTTGATCAGCTGGTAGCTTGCGAGACGCTTGTCGGCCACCACCCGCCACTCCTCTTCCGTGTACTGCCGGCCCTCGTTGCGCAGGAAGGCGACGTTGTAGCCGAAGATGAGCCCCGCCACGACGGTGAGGGCGATCGCCCAGACGATGCCCTTGTCGGCGTTGTAGAGACTGCTCAGGCCCGTAACGCTGCTGTAGATCGGCGAGATCACTCGGTCAGCCATGCCCCAGGCGAGCAAGATGAAAACAAGAATGAGCCAGCCGTGTCGGCGCCAGATGATGACCATGAGAATCCCTCGATAGTGGTAAAAGTCGAGCTTATGACAGATTCACAGCCATCAGTGCTGCACGACCCCGTTCTGACGAGCGTCGCTCACAAAGAAAGAGGGACCGCCCGAAGGCGATCCCTCTTTCTGAAACATCAGTCGGGGTAACAGGATTTGAACCTGCGACCTCGTCGTCCCGAACGACGCGCGCTACCAAACTGCGCCATACCCCGATGGCCCCGGAGGGCCGGAATCAAGAATAGCCGATATCTCCGGCTGTCAGTGTCACCAGGACCGCCTCGGGCGGGCACGAGAAGCGCACGGGGGCATAGATCGAGGTTCCGAGCCCCGCAGAGACGTTGAGGTAGGAGGCGCGACCCGCGTGGTGCCACACGCTGAGACCCTGGGCCTGCTCCCGCGGGATATCGCAGTTGGTCACCAGGGCGGGAAGGCCGGGGATGCGCACCTGGCCACCATGGGTGTGCCCGGCGAAGATCACCTCGGCTCCGTTCGTCACGAAGGAGTTGAGCACCCGCTGGTACGGTGCATGCGTCACGCCGATCGGCACCGCCGTCGAGCTGATGTCGTGCCAGCTCTCCTCCTCGCGCATGCCGTCGATGAGGCCGGGCAGGGCTCCGAGGTTGTCCCAGTTGCGGTGCGCGTCGTTGGTGCCGAAGAACTCGAGGTTCGAGCCACCGACCGTCATCGACGCGACGTTGTTGTTGAGGTTGCTCCAGCCGAACTGCTGCTCGAAGACACGCTCAAGGCGGGCGGTGTCGAGCGGCTCGGTGGCCCGGTGGCGCGAGGGCGCACCGAAGTAGGCGAGCGGGTTCTTGAACGACGGGCCGAAGTAGTCGTTCGATCCGTGAACGAACACGCCGGGGGTGCCGCCGAACGGCTCGAGGGCGTGGGCGACCGCGTCAATCGCATCCGGGTGTCCAAGGTTGTCGCCCGTGTTGACGATCAGGTCGGGTTCGAGCACGGAGAGCGCGCGCACCCAGTCCTGCTTCGCGGTCTGCCATGGAGCCATGTGCAGGTCGCTGAGGTGCAGCACGGTCAGCTGGCGCGAGCCCGGCTCAAGCACGGGAACGAACTCGTGTCGAATGGTGAAGCGGTTGCGCTCGACGAGGCTGCCGTAGGCGAACGCGGCAGCACCCGCAGCGGCGGCCACGCCGAGGGCAGCGCCGACGACGCTGCCCTTGCGGCTAGGTGCGAAGGTCAACAGGTCGCCGCGCCGACGCCGAGTTTGACCTCTTTGGTGCGAACGTAGATCGCCCCGGGACCCGGCTGGCTCTCCTGCACGTCGCCGACGAGCAGCGGATCTGTCACCACCACGCAGTACTGCGACACGTTGGTGAATCCGGCTCCGGTGAGCGTGCCCTGTGCACTGGCAAAGTTCTGGTTGCCGGATACGACATCGGGCACCGCGCTCATCGAGCCATTGCTGGTGTAGACCGTGACCGTCATGCCGCTGGCCATGACCGTGCCGGGGGCCGGATCGGTCTGCGCGACCTGGCCAACGGGGCGATCAGAGTCGACCTGGCCGCCATCCGCGTAGACGAGTCCGCGCGCCTCGATGATCGACTTCGCGTTCTCGACCGTCTGGCCGATGAAGTCGTCGAGCGTCACGCCGGTGCCGGTGAGCAGGTTGGCGGGCGGGTCGGGGAAGTTGCTGCCGCCATATACGCCGTCAACCGCGCTCTGGATGATCTTCGAGATCGCGTGACGCAGGTTTCCACCGGCACCCATCGCGTTGCGGTAACTGCGCATCGGGTAGTCGCCGATGATGTTGCCGACCCACGTGATGCTGGTCGTCTCTGTCGTCGAGTTGGTGACCCAGGTCTGCTTCGACGAGCTGGTTGTACCCGTCTTGCCCATGTGCTGGATTCCGTTGCGCGGGTTGGCGTTGTAGCCGTTCATCGCTCCCTTGAGGGCCAGAACGGCTGCCGCAGCGACACCCGAATCAACGAGGCTCGGCGCGCATTCGCTGGCCTGGCCCGGCAGCTCCTCGCCCTTCGAGTTCGTGATCGAGTCGACCGCGATCGGCTTGCAGTAGATTCCACCGTTCGCCAGCGCAGCGTATGCGGCG
>Ga0247736_10000828_pt1 | contig 10426 bp, 6 predicted proteins | sample UWRJL193509B2_FD_180935 | JGI IMG/M metagenome (GOLD analysis project Ga0247736, IMG submission 180935) | Plant litter microbial communities from Arlington Agricultural Research Station in Wisconsin, United States - UWRJ-L193-509B-2 | ecosystem: Environmental > Terrestrial > Plant litter >...
CAATCGGTGCGCACCTGCGCGGAATCGCCTCGACCGACAAGCCACAGGTCGGCCACTTCACGGATGCCGAGGTCGTTCTCGACTTCCTCTCGCGCTCCGAGCACCCCCGGCTCGGTGCCCTCGGCACGAGCTGCCCCGACCACTTCCTGCGCACCAAGGTGAAGCCGCTGGTTCTCGATCTGCCGGCCACGGCATCCGTCGAAGAAACGATCGCGCGACTCGACGAGCTGCACGACCAGTACCGCGCCGACTACCAGGCCTACTACGACGCCCACGCAACCGAGTCGAGCCCCGCCATCCGCGGTGCCGACCCGGCAATCGTGCTCATCCCGGGCGTCGGAATGTTCAGCTACGGTGCGAACAAGCAGACCGCCCGTGTTGCCGGCGAGTTCTACATCAACGCCATCAACGTCATGCGCGGCGCCGAGTCGATCTCGACCTACCAGCCGATCAGCGACGCCGAGAAGTTCAACATCGAGTACTGGGCCCTCGAAGAGGCCAAGCTGCAGCGCATGCCCAAGCCGAAGCCGCTCGCGTCACGCATCGCGCTCGTCACGGGTGCGGCATCCGGAATCGGCAAGGCCATCGCCACGCGCCTCGCCGCCGAGGGTGCCTGCGTCGTCATCGCCGACCTCGACCTCGAGAAGGCCCAGGCCGCCGCTGCCGAGATCGGTAACACCGACGTCGCCGTCGGCGTGCAGGCCAACGTCACCGACGAAGACCAGGTGCAGGCCTCGATCGACGCCGCCATCCTCGCGTTCGGAGGCCTCGACCTCGTCGTGAACAACGCCGGCCTCTCGCTGTCGAAGTCACTGCTCGAGACCACTGTCGCCGACTGGGACCTGCAGCACAACGTCATGGCCAAGGGTTCGTTCCTGGTCTCGCGTGCCGCGGCCAAGGTGCTGATCGACCAGAAGCTCGGTGGCGACATCATCTACATCTCGTCGAAGAACTCGGTCTTCGCCGGGCCGAACAACATCGCGTACTCGGCCACGAAGGCCGACCAGGCGCACCAGGTGCGCCTGCTCGCGGCCGAGCTCGGTGAGTACGGGGTCAAGGTCAACGGCATCAACCCCGACGGCGTCGTGCGCGGATCCGGGATCTTCGCCGGCGGCTGGGGCGCCAAGCGCGCCGCGGTCTATGGTGTCGACGAGCAGGACCTGGGCAAGTACTACGCCCAGCGCACGCTGCTCAAGCGCGAAGTGCTTCCGGAGAACGTCGCGAACGCGGTGTTCGTGCTGTGCACCGGCGACCTCAGCCACACGACCGGCCTGCACATCCCGGTCGACGCCGGCGTCGCAGCTGCGTTCCTGCGCTAGCACCTCGGAATCCAGGCGATGAAGGCAGTAGCGGCGGTCGATCTCGGCGCCACGAGTGGACGCGTCATGCTCGGCTATGTCGGGCACAACGAACTGAAGCTCGTTCCGGTGAGCCGTTTTCCGAACGGCCCGGTGAACGTGGGCGGCGAGCTCCACTGGAATGTCAGTGGGCTCTTCGACCACGCGGTTACCGGGATCGCCGCTGCCGCCCGCCAGGAACCGGAGCTCGCCGGCATCGGCGTCGACTCCTGGGCCGTCGACTACGGCCTGCTCACCGCGGGTGACCTGCACGGTGAGCCGTTCCACTATCGCGACGAGCGCACGGCGAACGGCGTGCGCCTCGTCACCGAGAAGGCCAGCGCGGCCGAGCTGTATGAGGCCAACGGCCTGCAGCACCTCGCCTTCAATACGCTGTTCCAGCTGGCCGACGACCTCGCCGCCGGCCGGCTCGAGAGCGCCGAGACCTTCTTGCTCGTGCCCGACCTGCTGAACTTCTGGCTCACCGGAAAGCAGTTCGCCGAGCGCACCAATGCGTCGACTACGGGCCTGCTCTCGCCGCGCACCGGCGAGTGGGACGAAGAACTCATCACTCGCCTCGGGCTGCCGCGCCGCCTGTTCCCCGAACTCATCTCGGCCGGTTCTCCGGTCGGGCAGGTGCTGCCCGCGATCGCGGACCGCATCGGCATTGCCGGGCTCGAGGTCAGCGCCGTCGGATCGCACGACACCGCGTCGGCCGTCGCCGCCGTGCCCGCGCTCACCGACGACTTCGCCTACATCTCCTGCGGCACCTGGGGACTGGTCGGTGTCGAACTCGACGCTCCGATCATCAGCGAAGCCGGCCGACTCGCCAACTTCACCAACGAGGGCGGCCTCGACGGACGCGTGCGCTACCTGCACAACGTCATGGGCCTCTGGCTGCTCAGCGAATCGGTGCGCTCCTGGGAGGCTGAGGGCTCGGTCATCGAGCTTCCCGCGCTGCTCGGTGCGGCATCCGCCATCACGACGCCGGTATCGATCTTCGACGCCGACGACCCCATCTTCATGGCGCCGGGCGACATGCCCGCCCGCATCGCCGACTGGCTACGCACCCGCGGCCTCGCGGTACCGCAGAGCCAGGCCGAGTTCGTGCGGAGCATCGTCGAGAGCCTCGCGGACGCTTTCGCCCGCGCCATCGAGACGGCTGCCGAGCTCTCGGGCAAGACCGTCTCGGTCATCCACATCGTCGGTGGCGGTTCACAGAACGAGCTCCTCTGCCAGTTGGTCGCCGATCGCACCCAGCTGCCGGTGCAGGCCGGCCCGGTCGAGGCCACCGCAATCGGCAACGTGCTCGTGCAGGCCCGGGCCCAGGGGTTTGTCGACGGCAGCCTCGAGGCGCTCCGCAGTGTTGTCGCGCAGGCGTTCGCGCCGCGCGAGTACCTGCCCCGCAGCTAGTCCACCGACTCGAATACACCATTTCGCCGTCGCACGCGAGGTCTCGCTGTCGCGCCCGGATCGCGCCATGATGTGGCCCAGTGAGATTCGCTCGGTGACCCGGACCGTGCTTCTGCAGTCGCCCGGTGCCGCCCGAACAACCGCGGAACGGTGGGAGCAGCGCTATGAGTGTGACAGTTCAGCTACGTGGTGGGCTGGGTAACCAGCTCTTCCAGTACGCGGCGGGATTTGCCGCGAGTGAGCGCCTGCGCAGCCCGCTCCTGCTCGACCGCTCCCTGCTACCGCCCGTCACCGTCTCTCGAAATGGCATCTCCCGTTGGCCCGAGCAGATCAGTTCGTTCGCGCACGCCGGCGAGTTCATCGGCGAGCCCGGTGGCACCACCCTCGGCAAACGTGCCCAGCGCTACCGCTTCCAACTGGAGCGCTCCCTCGGCGACTCGCGGATGTCGCCCGCCCTTGGCACCCGCATCTACGCCCGCGAGACGCGCGAGAGCGCTGCCCGCTTCGCCACGCTGGCCGGGCCGAACCTGCGAATAAACGCCTATTGCAGTGCGCCAGCCTTCTTCAGCAGCGAGTCGGATGTCGTCGCGGGGCAGGTGCGCAGCATCCGCGAGCCCGGCGACTGGTACCTGGCCGAGGCTGCCCGCCTCGCGGATGCCGGGGCCATCGCCCTGCACGTGCGCTGGGGCGACTACCTGAACCTCCGGCACATCTACGGCGAGATCAGTGCCGCCTACTACCGTCGCGCCCTTGACCTGCTCGAGCGCCAGTTCGGCCCGAGGCCGGTCTGGCTGTTCTCCGATGACCCCGCCGGTGCCGCCGAGTTCCTATCGACGGCAATCGACATCGACCGCGTGGCCGAGTCCCCCGAACACAGCACCCCGCTCGAGAACCTCCTGCTGCTCAGTGGCGCGTCGGCGCTGGTCGGCGCTAACAGCACTTTCAGCTGGTGGGCCGCGTTCCTCGGCCAACGCCCCGAAGGTTCGGTCGTCTTCCCCCGGCCGCTGTTCGGGCCCGCCGGGCCCGCGGAGCCCCGCGACTGGCTCCTGCCCGGCTGGGTGCAGGTGGGCGCCGCCTGAGCAGTTTCACTCCCAAAGGGCGCGGAAGTTGGAACTCCCCGTTTTCACGAAGTTCCGCAAACGCCGAAGGTAGTCCAGCGGAGCGTCGATGAGGTGCATCGCGGAGGGAGCCGGGGGTATTCATTTTCTTGCGAGTTTTGAGTCGTTCCGATGGACACGCTTTTCGTCCGTCGGAACGACTCAATGTTTGAGCTGAAAATGGATGCCTCCGGATCCCGGAAGCAACGCGAAGACGACGACGCCTCTTGCGATTGTTAGACAACTTGTGAGATTGTTAGACAATCGCCAACGAGGACGGAGAAGCAGTGACGATCGAACCCGGCACGCTTGCTCCCGACGCAATCTACGACGGTCTTCGTTCCGGCATTCTCGACCAGCGGTATCCGCCCGGCTCCACCTTCACCGAGTCCGCGGTCGCACTGAACTTCGGCGTCGCTCGTCCGACGGCCAAGCTCGCGATCGAACGCCTGGTCGCCGAAGGCCTGCTGCGCCGCGAATCGCACCGCGCAGCTCGCGTTCCCGAACTCACACGCGATGACATCGTCGACCTCTTCGACAACCGCGCTGTTGTCGAGTGCGCTGCCATCGGCGCTCTTGCCACGAGCGGTTCGATCCCGGCCGAGGCGATCGCCGCCCACCGTGCGATCCTCGCCGGTGTCGCCCAGAATGCCCCGTTCGCCCAGAACGACATCGCCTTTCACCGGGCGCTCGTGGCCGGCCAGCCGAGCCCGCGACTCGCTCGCATGCACGCGCTGCTCATGGGCGAGATCGAACTCTGCATCGGCCAGGTGCAGTCGCTGCATCTCGTCGACGTCACAGACATCGCCGCGCAGCACCAGTCGATCCTGGATGCTGCTCTCGCCGGCGATGCGGAACTCGCGATCGAACGCACCCGCGTGCACATCCACTCTTCCCGCGACAAGCTCCTCGCGCGGTACGACCTCGAACACCAGAAAGAAGCCTGAGTCATGGAACGCAGTTTTCCGAATCCCGTAGAGCTCGCGAAGCTCATGAAGTTCAAGAAGCCCGAGCTCGATGGCAAGAAGCGTCGCCTGCAGTCGGCGCTCACGATCGGTGACCTGCGCGACATAGCGAAGCGCCGCACCCCGAAGGCAGCCTTCGACTACACCGAGGGTGCTGCCGAGGGCGAACTGTCGCTTGCCCGCGCCCGCCAGGCTTTCGAAGACATCGAATTCCACCCCGGCATCCTGCGCGACGTCTCGGCCCTCGACACGACGACCAAGGTTCTCGGCGGAACGTCCGCGATGCCCTTCGGTATCGCCCCGACCGGCTTCACCCGCCTCATGCAGACCGAGGGCGAGATCGCCGGTGCCGGCGCAGCCGGAGCAGCCGGCATCCCGTTCACGCTGTCTACCCTGGGCACCACGTCGATCGAGAAGGTCAAGGCGGCGAACCCGAACGGTCGTAACTGGTTCCAGCTCTACGTGATGCGCCAGCGCGAGATCTCGTACGGCCTGGTCGAGCGTGCGGCGGCCGCCGGCTTCGACACCCTCATGTTCACTGTCGACACCCCCGTCGCCGGTGCGCGCCTGCGCGACAAGCGCAACGGGTTCTCGATTCCGCCGCAGCTCACCGCCGGCACGATCATCAACGCGATCCCGCGCCCGTGGTGGTGGGTCGACTTCCTGACGACTCCCCCGCTCGAGTTCGCGTCGCTCAGCTCCACCGGCGGAACCGTCGGCGAACTGCTCGACTCGGCGATGGATCCGTCGATCGACTTCGACGACCTCAAGGTCATCCGTGACATGTGGCCGGGCAAGCTCGTCGTGAAGGGCGTGCAGAACGTCGCCGACTCGAAGAAGCTCGCCGACTTCGGTGTCGACGGCATCCTGCTCTCGAACCATGGCGGACGCCAGCTCGACCGCGCGCCGATCCCGTTCCACCTGCTGCCCGAGGTGGTGCGCGAGGTCGGCAACGACACCGAGGTCATGGTCGACACCGGCATCATGAACGGTGCCGACATCGTCGCGTCACTCGCACTCGGCGCGAAATTCGCGCTGATCGGTCGCGCCTACCTCTACGGCCTGATGGCCGGCGGTCGTGAGGGTGTCGACCGCACCATCGAGATCCTGAGCACCGAGGTCAGCCGCACCATGCGCCTGCTCGGCGTGAAGTCGATCGAAGAACTCGAGCCCGGTCACGTGACCCAGCTCGAGCGCCTGATTCCGCGCCGGAACTAGGCCCACTGTTTCGTTCGCGGCGGCGCTGTGGTGGTCGCCGCCGCGAACGACTCCCCCTCGTCGACCTCGCGGGTTTGTGTAAATTTGCGGGTTACAGAGCGCTCAACCCGCAAGAATCGACAGACCCACCGGCACCTCCGCGGGGTCCGTCACAACTTGTGGGTTAGAGGCGCTTTGACCCGCAAAAAAGCACAAACCCGCATGAGCTTAGAGGGCGGTCAGTCGCAGGACGAGGGCCTGCTCGGGCTGCAACAGCAGCATCGGCAGGCCGACCGTCGAGAGGATGCGACCGGAGAGCGTCACCGAGCCGGCGGTCCACCACGGTGGGGCAGCATCCTGCAGCACTATCGGCCACTCGCCGAGCTTCACCGGCTCGACCAGGTAGTCGCGATCGGGGTCGAGCCCGGGCAGGGTCGCCGGGGCGGGAATCCCGTCGCGGGTCGCCGACAGGGCGACGACCGCGAAGAGGGCGGATGCCGCATCCCCCGCCACGACCCCGTGCACCCACCGCGCGTCATCCGTCGGGTCAGCGCGAACCACGGTTCCGCTGTGCAGCAGGCCGCGATGCTGCTTATAGGCACTGATCCAGGATGCGATGGCCGCACGTTGGGCTTCATCGGTCTTCGTGACGTCCCACTCGATGCCCGCGTGGCCGAACAGTGCCGTCGCCAGCCGGAAGCTCAGCGCGTGGGTGCGCGCCGTCGTGTGCGCCGCGGGCGCCCCGAGGTGCACGCCGAGGAACTCCGGCGGGATCAGCCCGGCGGTCCACCGGTAGATCGACTGGCGCTCGAGGGAATCGTTGGTGTCGCTCGGCCAGATGCGGTCGGTGCGATCGAGCACACCGAAGTCGGCCCGGCCGCCACCCGATGAGCAGGACTCGATCTCGAGGCCGGGGAATTCGGCGCGCAGGGCATCCATGAGTGCGTAGGTGGCGAGGGTCTGCCGGTGTGCGGACCCGCCGAGCAGGTCGCGGTTCTGGTCCCATTTGAGATAGGCGATCGGGTACTCCCGCAGCAGTGCGACGAGCTGGCCGTGAACGTGGGCGAAAGCCTCGGGGTTCGCGAGGTCGATCGTCTGCTGGAACCGCCACGGCATCGGCAGCTGGCCGTTCTGCGACGACAGCACCCACTCCGGGTGTTCACGCGCGACCGACGAGTCGAGGCTCATCATCTCGGGTTCGACCCAGAGCCCGAAGTCCATGCCGCGCGAGTGCACGTGCTCAATGAGCGGGTGCAGGCCGTTCGGCCACTTGACCGGGTCGACGACCCAGTCGCCGAGTGCGCGGCGATCGTCGGTGCGACCCGTCATCCAACCATCGTCGAGAACGAACCTCTCGACCCCGAGGTCGGCGGCGACATCGGCGAGCTCGACCAGCCGGGCCTGGTTGTGGTCGAAGTAGACGGCCTCCCAGGTGTTGAGCATGACCTTGCGCGGCGAGAGCGGGCGGCGTGCCCGCAGATAGCGGTGGAAGCGTGAGGCGAGGCCGTCGAGGCCATCAGCCGAGTAGGCGGAGAGAAGCGCGGGAGAGGCATAGGTCTCTCCCGGCGCGAGGCGCAGCTCGCCTGGCGCGAGCAACTCGCCGCCGCCGAACACCGCGAGGCCGGTTGCGGCGGACTCGGTCCAGACCCGCTGGTCGCCGCTGAAGGCGAGGTGGGACCCCCAGACCTCACCGCCGCGGAATCCGAAACCGGGCGTTCCAGCGACGCTGAGGAACGCAGCATCGTGGCCGGGGCGGCCGTGGCGGGCGTCGCGGCTCCAGGCGCCGTGGGCGATGGTGCGGCGCTGCGGCTGGCGCTCGCGCGGCCAGCGCCCGGTGAAGTCGAGAAGCTCACGGGCCCGCGCCGGAAGCGGCAGCGTGGCGTCGAGCGAGGTGAGCGAATACAGGCTGTCGCCGGTATTGGTGACCGACAGCTGCTGCGTGAGCACGCCATCCGCGCCGAGCGTGATCGAGACGCGCACCGACAGCGCGGATGCCGCATCGCTGTCGAGGGTGAGCTCAATCGAGTCGGCGGTCGAGTGAGAACTGCTGAGGGTGAAGGCCGGTGCGGGGAGCTGGCCGAGTGCGGTCGGGACGACGCCCTCGTGGTAGCCGGAGATCCCCGGCCGCTGCGACCAGCCCTCGGCGAGGTGCGGAAGCACCGAGAGCCGGAGGGGGGTATCGATGGAACTCGGGCCAACAGCCGGGACAAGAGCGTCGCCGAGGCTCTCGAGGGCCCCGAACGAGAGGTCGCCGAGGTCGGCGCCCCAGTGCAGGATGACGGGCACGGCCATGCCGCGGGCATCCAGCACGAAGCTGGTGCCCGCGGCACGGAGGTGATGAATGGGTGCGGTCACGGGAATGACTGTGCCCTTTTCTGTAGAGGAGTTACTTGTTGACCGGAATAGCTGCTGCTTCGAGCGCGGCGATGGTCTTCGTCTGGCCGGTCTCGAGTGCCTCGCTCAGGGTACCGGTGCCACCGAGAACCTGGCCGAATCCGTCAGCGACATCGCTGTAGGTCTGCGTCATCGTCGGTCCCCAGGTGAAGTCCGGGTTCGTCTGGTTGGCAGCCTCGGCGAAGATGTCGTAGATCTTCTGGTTGTCGTAGAACTCGACGCCGTCAGCGAGCACGGGCAGCGTGAGGCCGTCCTTCGTCGCCGGGTAGAGGTTGGCTTCCTTGTTCAGGGCGGTGAGCGCCTCGGGGTCGGTGTTCAGCCACAGTGCGAACTGGGCTGCTTCGTACGGGTGGTCGGAACCCTTGAGAACTGCGGTCGACGAGCCACCCCAGTTGCCGGCGGCGGTTCCCCCAGCGGTCCACTGCGGCATCGGTGCCACGGCCCACTTGCCCGAGGTGTCGGGAGCACCGCTCGAGATCGAGTTGGCACCCCAGACGGCCGAGATCCAGGTCCAGTCGCTGCCGGTGTTGTAGGCGTTGTTCCACTCATCGGTCCAGGCCGGAACCTTCGAGACGAGATCGTCGGAGATGAGGCCCTGCCAGTAGTCGGCGACCTTGGTCGACTCGGGCGAGGTCAGCGAGACGTCCCAGTTGGAACCGTCGTTCTTGAACCACTCGCCGTCGTTCTGCCAGACGAGACCGGCGAACCAGTTCACGTCGTTCTGCGGGAAGTTGGTGATGTAGCCGTCTTCCTTGCGGATCTCCTTGGCGGCGGCCGCGTACTCGTCCCACGTGGTCGGCACGGCGATGCCGGCCTTCTCGAAGAGGTCCTTGCGGTAGTACATCGCCATCGGGCCGGTGTCCTGCGGGATCGCGTACACCGAGTTGTCTTCGTTGAACGTGACCTGGTTCCAGGTCCAGTCGATGAACTTGTCCTTGCTCTCGCTGACGTTCGCGCAGCTGGCGATGTTCGTCAGGCCGTCCTGCACGCGGAAGTTCGGCAGTGCGTCGTACTCGATCTGGCCGAGGTCGGGTGCGTTGCCGGCGCTGAGCTGGTTGAAGAAGTTCTTGTAGGTTCCGCCGTTGCCGTTCGGGCCGGTCTGCACGGTGACCTGGATGTCGGGGTTCTTCTTGTTCCAGATGTCGACAACCTTGTCGATGCCCGGGATCCATGACGTGTAGGTCAGGTCGACCTTGCCCTCGGACGGCGTGCAGTCGGCGGATGCTGCACCGTCGGTGCTGGTTCCGCTGCCTGCTGCGCAACCGGTGAGGGTGAGTGCGGCGAGAACACCGAGCGCGACTATGCGCTTGCTGTGTGTGATGTGCATTTCTCTTCCTTCTTATGTGGGGTGTGATGTGGTGGTCGGAATGGTTGGTGGGGTTACTTGACGCTTCCCGCGCCGAGGCCTCCGCGCCAGAAGCGCTGCAGGCTGAGGAACGCGATGATCAGCGGGATGATCGACAGGAACGCGCCGATGATGACGAACGTGCGGATCTCAGGAATCTGGTTGACCTGCGAGTTCCAGGCGTAGAGGCCGAGGGTGACCGGGAACAGGTTCTGGTCCCGCAGCATGATCAGCGGAAGGAAGAAGTTGTTCCAGATGGCGACGAACTGGAACAGGAAGATCGTGACGAGTGCCGGGGTCATGAGCTTGCGCGACACCGAGAAGAACGTGCGGATCTCGCCGGCACCGTCGAGGCGCGCTGCCTCGAGCAGTTCGTCGGGAACACTCGCCGACGCGAAGATTCGGGCGAGGTAGACGCCGAACGGGCTGACCAGGCTGGGCAGGAAGACCGACCAGAAGGTGTTGGTCGCGTTGAACTGGCTGAAGATCAGGAACAGCGGCAGCGCGAGGGCCGTCGCCGGAACCAGTACACCGCCGAGCACGACGTTGAAGATGAGCTCGCGACCCGGGAAGCGGTACTTGGCAAGAGCGTAGCCGCACATCGCCGCGAAGAGCGTGCCGAGCAGGGCGCCCGCGCCGGCGTAGACGACGCTGTTCAACATCCAGCGCAGGTACACG
>Ga0247736_10000829_pt1 | contig 10424 bp, 8 predicted proteins | sample UWRJL193509B2_FD_180935 | JGI IMG/M metagenome (GOLD analysis project Ga0247736, IMG submission 180935) | Plant litter microbial communities from Arlington Agricultural Research Station in Wisconsin, United States - UWRJ-L193-509B-2 | ecosystem: Environmental > Terrestrial > Plant litter >...
TGCGCTGCGATGGGCGCAACAACCATTGCCCCAGGAATCTGCCAGATCGTCGTCACCACGAGCGGAACGTTCTCGATTGGCGCGCCGGTCGGCGTGACCGTGACCCACCTTGAGGCGCTCCTCGTTGCGGGTGGCACCCCCGGCGACGGCTACGACGGCGGCTATGGAGGCGAGGTCGTCTATGTGAACGACGTGCCACTCACGCCCGTCACTGTCACGATCGGCGCCGGTGGCACCACCGGCGGCGACGCCGCGGGCGCAACCACCATCTCGAACAGCGACGGTAGCGTCACCGCTGAGCCCTCGACGGGAACCTCGATCAACGGCACAGCTGGAGTGCTGCCGAGCGCCCTCGCCGCGTCTGCCCTCTTCCCGGCCTACACGGGCGAGCAGTACCTGGCCGGTGATGGCGTCGATGGCGATGAGGTCAATGGCGCAGATGACCCGTGGGTGCTTGCGACGTCGCAGACCCCCGCCGGCGGCGGTCAACCCGGACCCTTCGCGACTGCGCGAGCGAATTCCGGCGCCGGTGGTGCTGGTGACCTCGTCGACTTCCAGGTAGACAGCTTCTCCCCCGCCGGCGATGGCGCGGCCGGCGTCGTCATCTTCCGCTTCGCCGCACCCGAGGCCGTCGTCAGCGATGCTGCGCTCGCAGCAACCGGAGTCGACGCGTCGACCGCAACGGGCGCCGCGGGCGTGCTGCTGCTCGGTGGAGTCGCGGCTCTCATCGCCGGTCGTCGCCTCCGCACCCGCACCTAGCTACACGAGGCGGCGCTTGGCGCGAACTGCCAGCGCCCACTCCACGATGAACCAGACGTAGAACCCGATCGCAAGGAAGAACGCCACCCCGGCGAGCCCGCCGGTCAGGTCGGCGAAGGCATCGCGATCGAGGCCCAGCAGCGTGATGAACGGCGACGACCAGTCGTCGTTGTCGCCGCCGTCCACCAGGAAGAACATGAAGGCCACCACGCTGATGCCGTGGCCGAGACCGGCGATGCGTGCGCGGGTCGGGCTGACGAAGGCGAAGGCCGCGCGGCGGCCGAAGAAGCCGGTCGCCGCCATCACCACGAGAAACACGTACGCCGCCCCGAGGATGATGCCGGCATAGAAGAGGATCACCAGCATCCAGCCCGGGGTGATGAACTTCACCGCGAGCGCGATGATGGGCAGCACAATGATGGCCACCCCGGTCGCGGTGTTGGCAGCGCTCACGGGGCGGGTGATGATCGTCATGCGCCCACCCTACTTAGAGCGCGCGCAGCTTCTCGAGCAGCGGCTCGGCCACCTCGTCGAGAAAGCGCTGCTGCAGCGCATCGCCGATCTGCACGAGTGCGATGTCGGTGAAGCCCGCCTCGAGGTACGGCTTGACGCTCTCGGCGAGCTCGTCGAGGTCGGGGCCGCAGGCGATGGAGTCAGCGATGTCCTCCGGGCGAACGAACTGGCTTGCGGCCTCGAAGCCGGCCGTCGTTGGCAGGTCGGCGTTGACATCCCAGCCGCCGCCGAACCAGCGGAACTGGTCGTGCGCAACCGCGATCGCCTCGTCTTTGTCGGGCCCCCAGCTGATCGGAATCTGACCGATCTTGCGCGAGGTGCCGCCGTGCGCCTTGTCCCACTTGTCGACGAGCTCCTTCTCGGGGCTCACCGCGACGAGGTGGTCGCCGAGCGGAGCGAAGCGCGTGATCGAGTCGTCGCCCGAGACGGCGAGCGCGATCGGCACACCCTCATCGGGCAGGTCCCACACCCGGGCCGAGTCGACCCGGAAGTACTGCCCCTCCCAGGTCACCAGCTCATCGCCATGCAGAGCACGGATGATGGTCACGGCCTCTTCGAGCATGTCCTGTCGCTGATGCACCATTGGCCATCCCTCGCCGATCACGTGCTCGTTGAGGTTCTCGCCGCTGCCGAGCCCGAGAATGAATCGGCCCTCGGCCAGCAACTGCAGCGTCGCCGACTTCTGGGCGATGATCGCCGGGTGGTACCGCATGGTGGGCGCGGTGACATAGGTCGCGAGCTCAACACGGCTGGTGGCCTGCGCTACGGCACCGAGCACCGTCCAGGCATAGGGCGAGTGACCCTGGCTCGTGAGCCACGGGCTGAAGTGGTCACTGGAGACCTCGAAGTCGAAGCCCACGTTCTCTGCGGCGATGGCGTACTGCACCAGCTCGCGCGGTCCGCTCTGTTCTGTCATCAGGGTGTAGCCGAAGTTCGTCATGCCTCGACGCTAGGCAACGGCCCCGCCCAGCGTTAGGGCTTGACTACTCAGGCAACCGCACACCGAGCAGCTGCCACGAGCGCTGCACGAGCGCGGTGCGCTCGTCGAGGCTGGTCTCGGTGAGCGCGGAGGCAACGAGGCGGATGCAGAGCATCACGTCGTCTGCCGTGAAGAAGTCGGGCACTGTTCCCGCCGCGCGACCGGCGGGCAGCGTCGCCTCGATGAGCGCCTCCATGCGCTGCTGCAGGTTGGCGGCGCGGGCCTCGCCCGAGTTGTGCAGGGTGACGTCGATGAGGGCCGTCGAGTTGGTGGCCTGCAGCTGCACGAGTTGCAGAACGTCGGCGAGGGTGCCGCCGTCGGCCACGAGCTGCTCGATCTCGGCGACGGCGTCGTCGAAGGCCGCCCCGGCGATGGCGCCGCGCGTGGGGAAGTGCCGGTAGAGGCTGCCCTGGCCGACCCCGGCGCGCTTCGCGATCGCATTGAGCGGCGCATCCACTCCCTGCTCAGCGAAGATCTCGCGGGCCGCCTTGATCAGCGCGGCGCGGTTCTCCGCACCAGCGGCCGGGCCACGGTTCACGCGCTCACGCCCTCGACAATTCCGAGAAGGGCCTGGCCGTACTGGTCGAGCTTCTTCTCGCCGACACCGCTGATCGTGCCGAGCTCGGCGAGCGAGCCGGGGCGCGAAACAGCGATGCCGCGCAGGGTGGCGTCGCCGAAGACGATGTAGGCGGGAACCCCCTGGTCGCGGGCCTCCTCCGCCCGCCACGCCCGCAGGCGCTCGAACAGGTCGAGCGAGTCGGCGGGCAGGTCGATCGCGGCCTTCGACTTCTTGACCTTGGCGACGCGCTCTGGCTCTTTGCGCAGACTGACCTTTCGAGCGCCCGACAGCACATCGGCGCTCGAATCAGTGATCACGAGCGTGCCGTAGCCGTCGGTGCTCGTGCCGAGCAGCCCCTGCGCGAGCAGCTGCCGCACGACTCCGCGCCACTCCTGCTCGACCAGCTCGGTGCCGAGGCCCCAGGTGCTCAGGGTCTCGTGGCCGTACTGCGTGGTGCGCGGCGTGGTCTTGCCCAGCAGGATGTCGATGAGGTGCCCAGCGCCGAAGCGCTGGTTGCGCTCGCGCTTGAGCCGCACGATCGTCGACAGCAGCTTCTGGGCGGGGATGGTGCCATCCACGCTGTCAGGCGGCGTGAGGCAGGTGTCGCAGTTGCCGCAGCGCGCGGGATCAGAGATCGCATCGCGATCTCCCTGGCGCGCCGAGGCAGCTGTGCTGTCTCGGTTATATGTCTCGCCGAAGTAGGCGAGCAGCTGCACCCGACGGCACTCGATCGTCTCGCAGAGCGCGAGCATCGCGTCGAGGTGGGTGCCGAGGCGACGGCGGTGCGCCTCGTCGCCCTCGGACTGGTCGATCATGCGGCGCTGCTGCACGACATCCTGCAGCCCGTAGGCAAGCCACGCGGTCGACGGCAGTCCATCGCGACCGGCGCGCCCCGTCTCCTGGTAGTAGCCCTCGACGCTCTTCGGCAGGTCGAGGTGGGCGACGAAGCGCACGTCGGGCTTGTCGATGCCCATGCCGAAGGCGATGGTGGCGACCATGACCACGCCATCCTCGCGAAGGAAGCGGCTCTGGTTCGACGACCGCACCCGCGAGTCGAGACCCGCGTGATACGGCAGCGCCGTGATGCCCTGATCGACGAGAAACTGTGCGGTCTTCTCCACGGATGCCCGAGACAGGCAGTAGACGATGCCGGCGTCGCCGGGGTGCTCGGTGCGCAGCAGCGTCAGCAGCTGCTGCAGCGGCTGGCTCTTCGGCTCGATGCGGTACTGGATGTTCGGACGATCGAAGCTGGCCACGAAGTGCTTCGCGTCGCCGAGGTCGAGTCGCCGCGTGATCTCTTGGTGGGTGACCTCTGTGGCGGTCGCGGTGAGCGCGATGCGCGGCACACTCGGCCAGCGCTCGTGCAGCAGCGACAGCCGCAGGTAGTCGGGGCGAAAGTCGTGGCCCCACTGCGACACACAGTGCGCCTCGTCAATGGCGAACAGGGCGATCGTGCCGCGGTCGAGCAGGTCGGCGGTGCTCGAGACGCCGAGACGCTCGGGTGCGAGGTAGAGCAGGTCGAGCTCGCCGGCGATGTAGGCGGTCTCGACGCGGTTGCGCTCCTCTGACGACTGGGTGGAGTTGAGGAAGGCCGCGCGCACGCCGACGGCGGTCAGGGCATCAACCTGATCCTGCATGAGGGCGATGAGCGGCGAGATGACGACGCCGGTGCCGTTACGCACGAGCGCGGGGATCTGGTAGCAGAGCGACTTGCCTCCGCCGGTCGGCATGAGCACGAGCGCGTCGCCGCCGGCCACCACCTGATCGATGATCGCGGCCTGCTCGCCACGGAAGGAGTCGTAGCCGAAGACCTTGCGCAGCGCCTCAATCGGCGTCGCGTGCGAGCCGAGGGCCACTCCGGCCGGCACGGCGTGGGTGGCACGGTTGACCGCGCGGTCAGGCGGCAGCGGGGCGTCGTAGTAGGGGTCGTAGGGCGGCTCGTCGTCCCACGGCACCTCATCGTCAGGGGTGGGGGGCGCGTCAGTCACCTGTCGAGCTTACGAGCCGCCGGTGATACCGGCGGCCCGCATCAGCAATCTGTTAGACAACGAGCACGTAGCTGGTGAAGCTGCGTGAGGCGCCGAACTGGTCGGTCTCGGCGAACTGCGCCGTCAGGCGATGCACACCGCGCGTCAGGCCCGACAGCGTGAGGGTGGCCTTGCCGCCGCTCAGCTGCGCGGTGCCGACGAGCACCGTGCCGTCGTAGACGTTGATCGGCCCGCTGACAGTGACTCCTGCGGGCGCGAAGACCTGCACGCGGTAGTCAACGCTCCGGTTGCCGACCACGATGAGCCGGGTGGGAAGCGCGAGGGTGAGGGTCTGGAGCTTCGCAACCTGCTTGGCCGCGGTCTCCACGGTGACGGGGGTGTGGCCATCGGCCGCGGCGGTGACCGAAACGGTGATACTGGCTCCCGCATCCGCTGCCGTCAGCGTGTAGCTGGCTGACGTCGCACCGTCGATCGGGGTGCCGTTGCGGTTCCACTGGTAGCTGAGCGTCGGGCTCTCGACCGACCAGGTGCCCGTGCTGACGCTCAGCGTGCTGCCGACCTTGCCGGTGCCACTGATCGTCGGCGCGGTGACCGAGGTGATCGGCGAGGTGACGGTGACCGGCAGGTCGATGGCGGTGCCGGTCTCTGGCACGGAGACGGTGAGCACGAGGGTGCCGGCTGGCGTGCCCTCTGGAATCGTCACGGTGACCGTGGCGCGTCCGACCTCATCCGTGGTGTCGACGATCGTCGGGTCGATGGCGCTGGAGGCCAGCTGCACCCCACCGGCGCTCACGACCGCGGTGCCCGCGTTCGGCTCGCCGTTGCTGAACAGCAGCGACGAGAGCGTCAGGGTGACCGAGTCTCCGGCAGAGTAGCCGTCCGCATCGGCCGCAGAGAGGCTGACTCCGACGGAGCGCTGCGCGTAGTCCGGGCTGGCGACCGGGTTGGCCACGAAGTAGTCGACCATGCTCTGCAGGTCGATCTTGCCGGAGTCCGCCTTGTTGGCACCGGTCGCGAGAGTGGCGAAGTTGTCGCCGCCCGACGCGAGAAAGGAGTTGACCGTGACCGTCAGCACCTGGTCGGGCGTGATGGCCACGCCGTCGAGGTAGAGCGAGCCAACGCGGCTGCCCGCCGCGGCGAGCGGGTTGTAGGTGTACTCGAAGCCGCTCGAGACGCCGAGCTTGAGAAACGGCCGGCTCGAGCCCGCGGGCTGCCACTGCTCCTCGAGAACCGACTTCAGCTGCGCTCCCGTGAGGTCCATGGTGACGAGAGTGTTGGCGAAGGGCTGCACGGCGGCTGCCTCGGCGAAGGTGACGTTGCCGTCCGGATCAGAGGCACCGGATGACGCATAGGCCAGATTCGCCCGCAGCCCACCCGGGTTCATCAGCGCGATATCCGCGCCGGAGTCCTCCGTCGCCCAGAGCTGCACGTCAGCGACGAAGTTGCCGAGCGTCGACTCGCCACCGCGGTTCTCTGAACCGGCGGCCGTCTGCTTCGCGCGGTTGAAGGGTGCGGTGATCTCGCCGACCTTCACGGCACCGAGCTGCGTCGCGACCGTGACGGCATCCGCCACGATCTGGGCCACCGCGGGGTCGGGTGTGAACTTGCCGGCGAGCGGCAGCACCTCGGCCGAGATGCTCAGCAGCGCGCCCGTGGCGGGGTCGACCGAGATGGAGGTGTGGCTGTACGACTCGCTGTACTGGCCCGACGAGATGACCGGGCGGGTGCGATCCGTTCCGGGAATGGCGATGTCGTGGTCGTAGGCGAGGTGGGTGTGGCCAGAGATGATGGCATCCACGTTGGCGTTGGCGCCGGTGACGATCTGGCCAAAGGGCGAGGAGTCGGTCGCGCTGGCGATGCTGGTGGTCGCCGCGCCCTCGTGCACGAGCAGCACGATCACGTCGGCCTCGCCGTTGCTGTCGTCACCGTCGCTGAGCTTGTCGGCCACACGGTTGACCTCGGGCACGACCGGCTTGACCTCGAGGGTCTCGATGCCGGCGGGGCTGACCAGGCTCGGCAGCTCCTCAGTCATGGCGCCGATGAACCCGACGGTCACGCCCTCGAAGTCCTGCAGGTAGTACTCGTCGTAGGCGGGCAGGCCGGTGGCTCGGTCGTAGATGTTGGCGCTGAGGTAGTCCCAGTCGGCGGCGGGCAGGATGCGGTTATCGACATCCGCGCGCCCCTGGTCGAACTCGTGGTTGCCGAATGCACTCGCGTCGAGGCCCATCGAGTTGAGCGCGTCGATCGTCGGCTGGTCCTGCTGAATGAACGAGGTGAAGGTCGAGGCGCCGATGAGGTCGCCGGCGCCGACGAAGACGGTGTTGGGGTTGGCGGCCCGGTAGGCGTTCACCATGCCGGCCATGACGGCGGCACCGGCGATGGGCGGAGCCGCCTCGAGCCGACCATGGAAGTCATTGATGCTCAGCAGGTCGATCTTCACCGGAGCATCCGCCGCGACGGCCGGGGTGGTGAGAGACGAGAGAGCGAGAACGAGAAGAGCGGTGGCGGCAACGGTTTTGCGCATGACTCGAGGGACTCCTTGTGGGGCGAACGACGTCGGGTACACCCCCCTTTGGGGGTCGACTCATGGTTACATGCCAACCGCGATAAGTCGAGCCGCGCACCGACCCGTAACCTGAACTTCATGCTCTCTGTGGTCGTCGGTGTCGCGAGCGCACTCATCTACGGTGCCGCCGACTTTCTCGGCGGACTCGCCAGCAAGCGGATCGCGGCCGTGCGCGTCACCGCCATCACCAGTGCGGTTGGCCTGGTCGTCATGCTCGCGCTGCTGCCGTTCATCGGTGGTGCCTTCTCGGCAGAGGCCGCCCTGCTCGGTGCGCTCAGCGGGGTGACCGGCTCGATCGCCATCGTGCTGCTCTATGCCTGTCTTGCGATCGGTCCGATGAGCATCCTGTCGCCGCTGACCGCGGTCGTCAGCGCGATCGTGCCGCTGACGGCCGGCCTGCTGCGGGGCGAGTCGCTCTCGACGATCGGCTATGTCGCGATCGGGATCGCTCTCGTGGCGGTCGTGCTCGTGGGGTTCGTGCCGGAGAGGAACGCGGTGAGGCCACGCCCCAAGGGCATCGTCATGGCCATCGCGAGCGGGGCGCTCATCGGCGGGTTCCTCATCATCATCGACCTCACACCCGACGACTCGGGGCTCATGCCCCTCGTCTTCAACCGCGGCACGAGCGCGGTCATCATGTTCGGAGCGGTTGCGGCGCTGGCCCTGCTCGAGCGGGGGTCCACTGGGTGGGCTGGGGGCATCCGTCTCGCTGTTGCCTGTGGCGTCGTCGACGCCGTGGCCAACGTCGGGCTGCTGCTCGGCCTGCGTATCGGCGAGCTCTCGATCGTCTCGGTGCTGACGGCGCTCTACCCGGCCGGCACGATCATTCTCGCGGCGATCGTGCTCAAGGAGCGCATCGCCGTCGTGCAGTATGCCGGGCTGGTTCTCGCGATCGCCGCCGCGGCCATGCTTGCGCTGGCGTGATGCCGCTAGGTTGTTGGTACACAACTAGTTGAACCCCGAAGGCTGGTGAGAACAATGACGGATGAGCCCACCGCCGACGTGCCTGCCCGCCTCGCCTTCGCCACCGGACGCCTCAACCGCCGCCTGCGCAGCGCGGGTGGCGGCCTCAGCCACGGACTGCTCAGCGCCCTCGCCACCGTGCGCACGCACGGCCCTCTGCGCCTCGCCGATCTCGCGCACCTCGAGACGGTCAGCGCTCCGTCAACGACGCGCCTCGTCGCCGAGCTCGAGGCGAAAGGCCTCGTCTCGCGTGCGACCGACCCGGATGACGGCCGGGCGATTCTCATCACCGTCACCGACCACGGAGTCGCCACGATCGCGACCGCCCGCGCCGCCCGCGCCGCGATGATCGCCGAGCTGTTCGAGCCCCTCACGCCGGACGAGATCGCGAGCATCACGGCGGCCCTGCCGGCGCTCGAGAAGATGATCTAGCTAGTCGCTCTTTCGCTTGGAGTACCACTCGGTGAACTCGGTCGCGCGGCCGTCGGGCGCGAAGCGGATCACCCAGAGGTTGTCGTAGACCTCGCTGCGCGGCGCCGAGTACGACGTCACCCCCTGCACGAAGGCGAGTGCGCCGTCGTCGCTGAGCACCTCGTACTCGAAGGTGTAGGCGGCGTCGTCGACCCACTCCGCGAAGATCGCGTCGATGCCGATGCGCGGCTCATCGTTCGCGGCGAAGCGGTACGTCGCATCATCCGTGAAGAGCGCGCTGACGTCGTCGCGCGCGTTTGAGGTCCAGGCTTTCTTGTAGCCCTCGATCCAGTCTGCAGCGGTCATGCATCCGGTCTACGCCCCACAACCGACAATCGTGCTGTCGCAATTCAGGAACAACTGTGACGCATGTAGCCCTCGTGGCCAGAACTCTGACTATTGCAGGGCACCAGCCACACGTGTTCCTGAATTGCGACAGCAAGGAGAGACGGCAAAGGCGCCGGACCCCGTGGGGACCGACGCCTTTGACCTGCGGTTTACAGCGCGGCGAGCTCGTCGAGCAGCTGGTCGCCGGGGGCGACCATGTCGATCTTCGCGTCGATGTCGGCGCGGCCGAGCAGCTCGTCCATCTTGCGACGGCGGCCCTTCGGAATCAGCGTGACAACCGTGCCGACCTTGCCAGCGCGGCCGGTGCGGCCGGCGCGGTGCAGGTAGGTCTTGTACTCCTCGGGCGCATCCGCCTGGATGACGAGCGAGATGTCGTCAACGTGAATACCGCGGGCGGCAACGTCGGTCGCGACGAGCACGTTGACCCGGCCGCTGGTGAGCAGCTGCAGGTTGCGCGTGCGGCGCGACTGGTTGAGGTCACCGTGCAGGCTCGTCGCGGGGATGCCGGCGTCTTCGAGAAAGTCGCTCATCTCTTCGGCGAACGCGCGGGTGCGGGTGAAGACGAGGGTCTTGCCAGCACCGGCGGCGAGCTGCTCGATGATGGCGCGCTTGTCGCGCTGCTCAATGAGCAGCACGCGGTGGTCGATGGTCGACGAGGCCTGGTCTTCGCCGGCAACCTCGTGCACGGACGGCTCCACGAGGAACTCGTTGACGAGCGTCGCAACGCCCTTGTCGAGGGTCGCGGAGAAGAGCAGCTTCTGGCCGCCCTTCTGGGTCTCGCGCAGGATGCGCTGCACCGGCTCGAGAAAGCCGAGGTCGCACATGTGGTCGGCCTCGTCGAGCACCGTCACGATGACGTTGCTGAGGTCGAGGCGCCCCTGCTCAACGAGGTCCTCGATGCGGCCCGGCGTGGCGATGACGATGTCAACGCCGCGCTGCAGCGCGGAGACCTGCTTGAACTGCGGAACGCCACCGACGATGGTCGTCGTGAACAGGCCAACCGAGCGTGCGATGGGCTGCACGGTGCGGTCGATCTGCTGGGCGAGCTCGCGGGTCGGAGCGAGGATGAGGGCGCGCGGCTTGCGGCCGACCTGGCGGTTCTTGCCACCCTCGTTCTCCATGAGGCGCTCGACGAGCGGCGCGCCGAAGGCGATGGTCTTGCCGGAGCCGGTCTTGCCGCGGCCGAGAACATCCTTGCCCTTGAGCACGTCGGGAATGGTTGCCGCCTGGATCGGGAACGGCGACTCGGCACCCATCGCGATGAGCTGGCGGGTCATG
>Ga0247736_10000830_pt1 | contig 10411 bp, 7 predicted proteins | sample UWRJL193509B2_FD_180935 | JGI IMG/M metagenome (GOLD analysis project Ga0247736, IMG submission 180935) | Plant litter microbial communities from Arlington Agricultural Research Station in Wisconsin, United States - UWRJ-L193-509B-2 | ecosystem: Environmental > Terrestrial > Plant litter >...
CTGCTAACGGCCTTGATGCCGCTACTAAACAAAAAGCGTTAGAATTAGTGAAAACCCAGTTGAACGGTGAGATTGAACTGGTAGAGAAAACAGATGCTAATCTGATAGGTGGGTTCATCTTAAAAATTGGCGATAAGCAACTGGATAAATCCGTAGCACGCCAGTTAAGCAACCTGAAAAAAGAATTAACGAATAAAGCATTAAATTAATAACAAAAACCATAGATAATGGCAGAAGTAAAACCGGCAGAAGTATCTGCAATTTTAAGACAACAACTATCAGGTTTCAAGTCAGAAGCTGAATTAGAAGAAGTTGGTACTGTATTACAAGTAGGTGATGGTATCGCCCGTATTTACGGTTTATCAAAAGTTCAATCAGGTGAGCTGATCGAATTTGAAACAGGCTTACAGGCAATTGTATTAAACCTTGAGGAAGATAACGTTGGTGCCGTATTATTAGGTCCAAGCACAGGGATCAGCGAAGGTTCATCTGTAAAACGTACAGGACGTATTGCTTCTATTAATGTAGGAGAAGGTATGTTAGGTCGTGTTATTGATACTTTAGGAAATCCTATTGATGGAAAAGGACCAATTACAGGAACTACTTACGAATTACCAATTGAGCGTAAAGCTCCGGGTGTAATTTACCGTCAACCTGTAAACGAACCTTTACAAACCGGTATCAAAGCGGTGGATTCTATGATTCCAATTGGCCGTGGACAACGTGAGTTGATCATTGGTGATCGTCAGATTGGTAAAACAACTGTGGCGTTGGATACCATCATTAACCAAAAAGAATTTTATGATGCAGGAAAACCTGTATATTGTATATATGTAGCGATTGGACAAAAAGGTTCTACAGTAGCGAACATCGTTCGTACATTAGAAGAAAACGGCGCCATGGCTTATACAGTGGTTGTAGCGGCTAACGCTTCTGATCCTGCTCCAATGCAATTCTACGCTCCGTTTGCAGGTGCTGCAGTGGGTGAATTCTTCAGAGATACCGGTCGTCCGGCATTGATCGTATATGATGATTTATCAAAACAAGCGGTAGCTTACCGTGAGGTATCATTATTATTACGTCGTCCTCCTGGACGTGAGGCATATCCTGGTGACGTGTTTTATCTTCACAGTCGTTTATTAGAGCGTGCTGCAAAGATCAATGCTTCTGACGAGATTGCCCGTAACATGAACGATTTACCAGAATCATTGAAACCAATTGTAAAAGGTGGCGGTTCATTAACAGCTTTACCAATTATTGAAACACAAGCGGGTGACGTTTCTGCATACATTCCAACCAACGTAATTTCTATTACAGATGGTCAGATCTTCTTAGAGTCAAACTTATTTAACTCTGGTATCCGTCCGGCTATTAACGTAGGTATTTCGGTATCACGTGTGGGTGGTAATGCTCAGATTAAATCGATGAAAAAAGTAGCGGGTACTTTAAAATTAGACCAGGCTCAATACCGCGAATTAGAAGCGTTTGCAAAATTCGGTTCTGATCTGGATGCTGCAACAAAATCTGTATTAGATAAAGGTGCACGTAACGTGGAAATTCTGAAACAGGCTAATGCTACACCGTTCCGTGTTGAACAGCAAATTGCCATTATTTATTTAGGAACTAAGAACTTATTACGTGCGGTTCCGGTAAATAAAGTAAAAGAGTTTGAAAAAGAATTTTTAGATGTGTGCGAACGCAAACACAAAGATACTTTAGATGCTTTAAAAGCAGGTAAATTTGATGATTCCATTACCAGTGTACTGGAAGCAGCAGCAAAAGAATTAACTTCGAAATATTAAAAACTGAATAGAATAAGACTACTTGCTGACAATTAATTAATTGTCAGCAAGTTTATAAACGATTAGATGAAAACATATAAATTACATTCTATACTTTTCTTAGTCCTATTCGCACGCTTCGCAAGCGCCCAAGTTATTATGCCTCTTTTTCCTAAATGCGAAGATTTTAGCGATATAAAAGGCTCAAAAATTATTGTTGGTTTAATGGATACAACCGACAAAAAACAGAATTTCCCCCGCTTTTACAATAACAACATAATGCGTGCCGTTAAGGCAGAGCTTAAATTTTGCAACTACGAATTCGGGAACATTTCTGATTTCGTGGATATGAAAAAAGCAAAGGAAGATGTGTATTTACTGATTCCTGTAGATATCGACCATATTAATCTTAGTGCTGATTTTTTAAAGCGTGAAAGATTCAGTGCTATAATTTCTTACCTACAAATAGGTAAAGCAAGCGATTTAAAAATTAAAAAGAAATTATTAAAAAACTATAACCTAGTATTTAATAAATATAAGTTAACGGCAGTTTGCGGAAGCTATGATCTTATATCTATGGTTACTTCTATTCACGAAATGGACGAGAAAGTAAAATATACTTGTGCAACCAAAGAAGAGAAAAAAGAAATCAATGGCGGGATGCGTGATGCAACCATATTGAGAACTAAAACATTGCTTTTTGATAAAGACATGCTTCCGAAAGATATGACAGAAGCCAAATTAACTGAGATTTATAAATACCCTTTTAAGATAGTGGATGTTAAAGAAATTGAACAGGCTATTCTAAATAAAGAAAGTGATAAAGCTTTTATACACACTGAACCGATTTCAGATTCAAAAGCAATGGATGGCGTATTTGTTAAGCCTTGCGATAATCTTACCTATGCTGTTGTGATAGTTCAGGGAAGAGGAGATGGAAATGAAATTGGAGAGAGAAAATTAAAAGAAATTAACGAATTGGTTAGTAGAGAAAAAAAGAAGAAATAGTTTTGAATTAACTCATAATTATTAATTAGAACAGATGCCAAATTTAAAAGAAGTAAGAAATAGAATTGTATCCGTAGGTTCAACCATGCAGATCACAAGTGCCATGAAAATGGTAAGTGCTGCTAAATTGAAACGTGCACAGGATGCTATTACGCAAATGCGCCCTTATGCTAATAAGCTTCAGGAAATTCTTCAAAATGTAAGTTCAAGTTTAGATACTTCCGAAAATACATACGCCAGAACTACAGGTGCTAAAAATGTTTTACTGGTAGTTATTTCTTCTAACAGGGGTTTGGCCGGAGGTTTTAATGCCAACGTTATTAAAAAAGCCTGGACATTAATTAAAAACGATTACGCAGGACAAAACGTTTCTATTGTTACGATTGGTAAAAAAGCAAACGATGCCTTTAAACGCAGCGATTATGCGATCCATGGCACTGATCTTCCTCATGGACTGAATGAAGTATTTGATAAATTAACTTACGATACAGTGGCTCCCATTGCAGAAAAAATAATGGAGTCGTTTGTAAACAAACAATTTGATAAAGTTGTATTGGTATATAACCAGTTTAAAAATGCCGCCGTACAAATTGTACAGGCAGAACAGTTTTTACCGGTTGTTGCTACAGCATCAGGTTCCAGTAGTGCTACGGATTATATTTTTGAACCAAGCAAGGAATTTATTGTTGGTGATCTGATCCCACGTTCTTTAAAAACACAATTTTACAAAGCATTGCTTGATTCTCATGCTTCCGAACATGGAGCGCGTATGACAGCCATGCACAAAGCAACTGATAATGCAAAAGACATGTTGCGTGATCTTAAGATCAGCTACAACAAAGCGCGTCAAACAGCCATTACTACAGAGATCCTGGAAATTGTTGCTGGTGCCGAAGCATTAAACGGATAATCGATCCATATATTATATTAACCCCCCATTGCATGCAATGGGGGGTTTTTCATTTTATGATGTAGAACAATTAACAGATAAAGCATACAAACATAATAACCTTTGTTTGGCTACTCTGTAGCCATGTATCAATCGGTATCTTTTGATTAATATTGTTTTGCTCCTCTGGAGCAATAAAAAATAACTAAAAAGCATATATGACTTTTGAAGGGGGGACTAACTATTTGCCACTTCCTTCAATATCCTTTGATTAACACTGTTTTGCTCCTCTGAAGCAACCAAAAAATTAAGCAAAAGCATGTATGACTTTTGAAGGGCGACCAACTATATGCCACTTTCTTCAGTATTCTTTGATTAACACTGTTTTGATCCTCTGAAACAACCAAAAAAATTAAGTAAAGTATGTATGACTCTTTGAAGAGCGACTAACTGTTTGCCACTTCCCAGGATGTGCAACATGAGGCCGGAACTCAGAAGAAAACTTCAGGTTTGCGAAAACCGAGTGATAGTACAACAAGATTTGTCTTTCGAAGGAAGTTTAGAAATGAAGCGGTACATTATTTCCACACTAATAATTTGTATAATTTAACAATCAAAGTGTTATAGTTTTAAACTATTGCTGATGACTGGCGTTGGTCAAATATAAACGTGTTTTTAGTTTATTATATGCATATTTGCGACATTAAAGCACTCCACACATGATCATTCTTATCTTCTTTATATTACACTGGTACCTTTCTTTATTTGGACAAACGTTTTTCCTTCACCGTTATGGCGCTCACAAAATGTTCACCATGAATAAATTCTGGGAAAAATTCTTTTATATCTTTTCATGGGTAACACAGGGGTCTTCTTACTTAAATCCAAGAGCTTACGCTATTCTTCACAGGATGCACCATGCTTATAGCGATACTGAAAAAGATCCTCATACACCTCACTTTTTTAAGGAAGTATTTACCATGATGATGCACACCAAAAAGATCTATAACGATGTGTTGAATAAACGTGTGGTGATTGATGAAAAATTTGACCGCAATTTCCCTGAATATCCTGCTATTGACCGTATTGCCGATAGCTGGTATACCCGTATTGCATTTGGGATCGGCTATACCGTGTTTTATGCGTTTTTTGCCACACACTGGTGGATGTTCCTCTTATTACCAATACACTACCTGATGGGGCCTGTACATGGCGCTATTGTGAACTGGGCAGGTCATAAATACGGCTACCGTAATTTCAATGAAGGCGATCAGTCAAAAAATACCTTTGTGCTGGATATCTTAATGATGGGCGAATTGTTTCAGAACAACCACCACCACAGAGGCTCAAGACCTAACTTTGCCGCTAAATGGTATGAGTTCGATCCTACCTACCCTATCATCCTGTTGTTTGATAAACTTCATATTATCAAGCTGGTGAGGGTAAAAAAGTAAGCTTTTACCAAAACATCCCGGGATAAACATGCTGTTTTTTTGGTTTAATTGAGGCGAATGATGTTATCTTTGCAGACACTCTTTTAAAAGAGTGTGATAGCTTACTATAACATTTAAAAACCATTTGTATGATCATTGAACCAAGAATGCGCGGCTTTATCTGCCTCACAGCACATCCTAAAGGATGCGAACAAAATGTAATCAACCAGATCAATTATATTAAATCAAAAGGCGCTATTGATGGTCCTAAAAAAGTGCTTGTGATTGGTGCTTCTACCGGTTTTGGATTAGCGTCCCGCATTACCGCTGCTTTCGGATCTAACGCTTCTACTATTGGTGTGTATTTCGAAAAACCACCTGCTGAAGGTAAAACCGCTTCACCGGGATGGTATAATACCGCTGCTTTTGAAAAGCACGCGCAGCAAGCAGGTTTATATGCCAAAAGTATAAACGGTGATGCGTTCTCCAACGAAGTGAAACAAAAAACATTTGACCTGATCCAAGCAGATCTTGGAAAAGTAGACCTGGTGATCTATAGTCTTGCTTCTCCTGTAAGAACAAACCCAAACACAGGCATTACCCACAAATCCGTTTTAAAACCAATTGGAGGATCGTTTAAAAACAAAACCGTAGATTTTCATACGGGAGTTGTTTCCGATATTTCTATTGAACCATGCACACCTGAAGATATTGAAAATACGGTTGCCGTAATGGGTGGTGAAGACTGGGCTATGTGGATGGAAGAATTGAAAAAAAGAGATTTGCTGGCCGACAAAGCACTTACCGTAGCTTACTCGTATATCGGGCCAATGCTTACAGAAGCGGTATACAGGAAAGGAACTATTGGAAGAGCCAAAGATCATTTGGAAAGCACTGCCTTTACGATTACAGACAGCCTTAAATCTATTGGCGGCAAAGCTTATGTGTCTGTAAATAAAGCATTGGTAACGCAGGCCAGTTCTGCCATACCGGTTATTCCACTTTACATTTCATTGCTTTATAAAGTGATGAAACAGGAACATATTCATGAAGGTTGTATTGAACAGATCCAGCGTTTATATAAAGACCGGCTTTACAGTGGCCATGTGGACACAGATGAACAAGGAAGGATCAGAATAGACGACTGGGAAATGCGCGCTGATGTACAATCCAAAATTGCCGCCCTTTGGGAACAGGCCAATACAGATACGTTGCCTGCACTTGGTGATCTGGAAGGCTACAGAACTGATTTTTATAATTTATTCGGTTTTAAAGTAGACGGCGTAAATTACCAGGAAGAGGCAAATGAGCTTGTTGAAATTCCGGGATTGGTTTAACGATCATTCCTTCACAACAAAAAATCCTGCAGAATTGTCTGCGGGATTTTTTATGACAGGTTATACTCCTACTAAGCAACTGAACTCCTTTAGGTAATGCATGTGTGTTGAGTTTCTACTTTTGGCACGTCAGTAAAAAGTAATCGGGCTACCTCAGATTTTGATTTGCTGAAATAGCTTATGATCAGGAGCTTTTTCCCGCTTTCCGCTGTATCTTTTTGGCAAAGGGCCGCCAAAAAGGATGACGCTGCAATCGGGGCTATATATAATAATTACTGAATAGTACACGGGCATAGTTAGTTAGGAACCGCGATCAGTATACCGCACTTGCTTCTTAAGAACAGTTCTTTATGATTTCCGGATATGCGATGTAATTCGGTACCTACGGAGCCGGAGCATACTTTGTGTTTGTTGTTAAGAATGTTTTGCTCCTACGGAGCAATTGAATACACGAAGCCGAGGATTATTTTTGTGTTTTGTTAATAATACTATGCTCCTATGGAGCAATTGAACTCATTAGATAACTCACTTTAATGACTGAATAGTAAACAGACATAGTCCGGTAGGGGCGCCATCACTATTAAAACTCACCGCTTATTTCGCTTTGGTACAGGATTGAACCTTGCAACACATTACAGTTTTTCGGCTAAAAATAAATAAGGCACCGGCAGGTGATGCTGCCAGATGTTAGGATTATCTGGAGCATTACTAAAGACTTTAAAATAGTCTTCGGTAGCATAGAGTATAATGGTGCTGCCGGTTCTTACATAATAATTACTATTATAATAAGTGGGTGTAACAAAACCTGGAATTTGTTTTTTGACAGCCTGCGACACGAGTTTACCAAGATATTTTTGGTAGTTCTTCTGCGCTTTTTCACTTGGCTTACTCATTTTTTTATACATGTGTTTAAGCGCTATGTTCTTAGGAAATTTTTGCTTTTTAATCATGGCCTTAGCACCACGGAATGGATTCACAGAAGTAAAGTCAGATACCGTTTGCACAGAAAACGGAACATCGGGTACCCAATCGGCACTGTTCACCACATTAAATGCCCAACCACCTTTGGTCATGTTTTCATAATCATAGGCATAAAATAAATTACCAGGCTTGGGGCCTGCACTGCAATAGGTTTTAAAACGGATATCTTTAGGCAACCTGTTTTCTGCTTTCAGGTTTTCGAGGTATGAATTTAACAGGAAAGTAATGCCACCTCCCTGGCTATGGCCGGTTAAAATAAATTCTTTAATTCCTGCTTTGTAACAGGAATCTATTTTATGCTCGATACTTGAGGATAGGTAAGCCATGGCTACAAACCAGCCAACGTGCACCGCCGCGTTAGGGTTATTGGAGAGGTTATATTTAAATTTAAAGTCTTTACTTAATTCCATTTCCCCTTTTGCGGGGATCATGGCTGCATATAAGTTAGCTAAAAAACTGGCCTCCGTTTGGACGCTTCCCTGCACGGCAATTAAGCCAACGGTTTTATCTTTATTGACCCAGAGATCCCAGATGTTATCAAAAGCAACAACAGGCGATCTGTAAACAAAATCAAAGTTCTGTGGACTTGGTACTGTGAGCTGGTCTTTCCATTTATCAAGTGGGATATGAGCCCTGTGGTTGATCTTGAGTGTTTCAATGTATTCTGCTTTATCAAAACCTGGTTTAAGGATTTGTGCGAAACTACTTTGGGATAGTAGTAAACCGCAAAGTAAAATTTGGAGAAATTTCTTTTTTGGAGCCATAAGCTAAAGTAGTTGATTTTTTTAACGTCTGCGCGGTAGCTATTCTATCATTTTTATGTATTTACTAAGTTGAGCTCTTTTATCTCGAAACTTAACTCGATGCCTAGTTGCTCCCACCGTTATAAATACTAAGTCATAACAAACATAAACCAGTTATTATATCTAAGCTTTTTATAGAAATCCCTGTTTTGTTCTACCGAGAGGTATACATACAGGCCTTTTTTTAAATAAGGGATAGAACTGACGGTATTTCCTACGCTGATGATCCATCTTTTGGGAATAGTAGTTTATTCTTAATAGCAAACAGCGCATATCTGTGCTGAAAGTTGCGGTTAAATCAGGCTTATAATTGCATGATTCCTGTTATTGCTTTTCAAGAATCGCTTTTACTTTAGTTCTCTATAAGCTTCATTAATTCATTTATGGCTTTCACATAATCTGTTGAGCCAAATTTTGCAAATTTGTTCACTTCGTTTATAGTGTGTATTTTAAATTTATTCTTAGTCTTTATTTCATTCATCTGATTACAGAGTTTTACATTGACCCAATAGTTTTCAAAACACCTGGCAATTCTTAATTCTGTTTTTAATTTTTTATCTGCCAACCTTATTGGCAAAAAAAATGGGACTGTGTTTTTAAATAGTTTTGGATTAGATTCTAATTCCTTTCTAATAATTGAAATCTGTTCTTCCTTCTTTATGAGTTTGTTTTTCAAAACACTCTCAAATTCTTTCCTAAGAGTAGCCCAATCAGACGGATGCTTTTTTTCAAAATAATTATAATAGGGCGAAATACCTTTAAACCTTTTATTATATACAATATTGTAAGCCGCCAGTTTGAATGAATTCATTTTTAGTAAACCAGTCTTGTTTCCATAAATCATATTTACTTCCGCATCTTTACTGGTTGCCGTAGAATCAACTGTTATAAATTTAAAATCTTTAAATATATATGCTGAAAGAAGAATTAAAATTGGACTACCCAAACCTAAAATGTGTATGGGCATATCTTTAGGAGTATTATCTCTTATTGCCAACAGGTAGAGGATACAAAGCACATAGGATTCGGGATGTGGCTCCGTAAAGGTTATTTTTTTATTGGCTATTTGGATTTCTTTTAATGTGCCCTTACATGCCAATGGCCCGCCGAGGCTTATGGCAATAGCTTCCGGACTGGATTTTTTAATAGTTGTTACAGCTTTTTCAATGCTTTTATAATCATAAGCATGTACCACTATGTATTTATAAACATTATTAAGATAGTCTAAGCTCCCATATTTTCCTTTTTGTTGGGCTGTGTAAAGCTTAATCGTATTCTTTTGAAATGGCAACAAGCCGGGAAAGCAGTTTTTATAGATCGGTTTAAATGCCCCACAAATTTGCAATATCGGAATAGTAGTGTCTTCTGCGCCTATGATGGCATGGGGGTGCATAGCTACCTGTTTTGTTGTTATTTTTGTATAATCAACCAGGGCAAACTCTTTACGACATGCTTCTATGATCGTACGATTAAGCTCCTTCCTGGCTTTTATGGTAGCATCAGAGAGTTTGTTATTCTTGGAAAGCTCTGCCAAAGCTGTTTTTTCTAATGCTACCGACTGTGGTAAATACTGTTTAGCTATCGCATTAAGCCTCGTAAAATTACCATTATCACTCAATACAAAATCAAAGTCAGAAGAAGCATAGTTGCCATTCTGAAAGGAAGCAGCATACTTTTCACTTACAAGAACTGTTCTTATTTTTTTCCTAAAAGGCTGCTCTACTTTTAAAATAGGGTCCAGGATATTTGTAACATATTGGATCTTCATAATTCCTAGTCTACATCTAATTCAGATTTACAATCTGGGCATATATACGCTTCATCTTTGTTGTAAAAATCAGATGTTTCTCCCATAAATCCGCACTCTTCACACACGAGGAAATCCCATGTTTCTTCTTCTTCTTCTTCTGCATCATCATCATTTAAATCATCTTCCTTTAAATCATCTTCTGTAAACTCCATGACATCTTCATCCTCTTCTTCTTGCAGGTCTTCTTCTGCAAATTCCCATACATCTTCTTCCACTGTTGCTTCGTCCCATAAAATCTCAACATTTTTTTCTTTCCCGCAATGTTCCAGTTCTCTTTCTGCTGTATCCAAAGCGCCTGCAGCTTCCAAATAATCTTCATATGCCTCTGCCTGACTATTCCAAGCTTCTTCCACATCGTCTTCCTGCGAT
>Ga0247736_10000831_pt1 | contig 10407 bp, 7 predicted proteins | sample UWRJL193509B2_FD_180935 | JGI IMG/M metagenome (GOLD analysis project Ga0247736, IMG submission 180935) | Plant litter microbial communities from Arlington Agricultural Research Station in Wisconsin, United States - UWRJ-L193-509B-2 | ecosystem: Environmental > Terrestrial > Plant litter >...
GATGCCTCGTTTCGTCGCGGCCGGCGGCACTGGGTCGGTGCAGTTCGGCGAAAGTGAACTTCCGCGACGTTGGGGAACTGTGTGGGTATCGGGTTGGTTTGATTATTGGCACGCGTTCGAGGGGTACGCAAGTCGGCCGTCGCGGCGTGTCGGGCGCCCGGCGTGACTCACGCTCCCATCTCCGGGTGGGCCGTGTCGGCACTTATGCCGTCGTACTTTAGGAGGACACGCCCCGGGCGCCTGGTGACCCCGTTCCGGGTGCGCAATCACTGGCCGGGGTGGCGCCTCATGTACCGCGTCGAACCGAATTACACGTGTAAACGACTAAGAATGTGGATCGTTTCCGTGCACGCTCCCAGCACGTCACAACGTGCCTAAAGGCACAAGGTTCGCTGACACAGTTCGGGGTACAAAACTCGTCAGGGAGTTCACCATCGACGACGGAATCCGTGCTCGTCGAGGTGCCGGAGCGGACCCCGAAATCGATGGGAAATATTTTCGAGATTTACCTGTGCGAAACACAAGGCGCGGTCCAGGAACGCGCGAGGGGATCGCTCAGCGGATGCCGGTGCCCTCGGCCGTCGTCGGTTTCGACGTGCGCTCGCCATAGAATTCGCGCTCGAAAACCTGGCGGGCCAGCCGCGTCGTGCGCAGGTAGTCTTCTTCGAGCTCGCTCGCGGAACCCGGCGGGTATTCCAGCAGGCGGGCGACGCCTTCCAGCTGCAGCCGGTCGGTCGGGAGTACGTCTGAGGTGCGGTCGGTCCACAGCGTCATCGCCGAGCGGGCGCGCGAGGCCAGCACCCAGGCGTCCCGCAACTTCGCGGCGTTCCCGGGCGTGACGAGACCGGCATCCACAGCACCGGAAAGGGCTTTCAGCGTCGACGTGGTGCGAAGACCGGGCACCGAAGCGCCGTGCTCGAGCTGCAGCAACTGCACGAACCACTCGACGTCACTGAGCGACCCGCGCCCGAGCTTGAGGTGCCGCGACTTGTCGGCGGCCTGCGGCAGGCGCTCGGCTTCCACCCGCGCCTTGATGCGTTTGACCTCCCGGACATCCTGGTCGGAGATCGCTTTGGGAAACCTCACGACATCGGCGACGGCGTGGAACTCACGGATGAGGTCGGGGTCTCCGACCGCACCGTGAGCCCGAAGCAACGCCTGTGCCTCCCAGGTGAGCGACCAGCGGGCGTAATAGGCCCGGTACGACTCGAGTGAGCGCACCACAGCACCGTTCTTGCCCTCGGGGCGGAGTCCGATGTCGAGGTCTAGCGGAAGACGCAAGTCTTCGGTGAGGCGGGACAGCCCGCGCACGATCTGCTCGGCGCGCGCCTGCGACTCCTGGTCTGACGCCCCGGCCGGCCGGTAGACGTACATCACATCGGCATCGCTGCCGAAACCGAGCTCTCGTCCCCCATATCGCCCCATGGCGATGATCGCGAACTCGATACCGTCGCCGTAGCGATGCAGCAGGGCGAGCATCCCGGTGAGTTCGGCCGTGGTGATCGCCGTGAGGCCGAGACCGAGTTCCTCGACGGTGAGCGAGCCGAGAACGGCGGCCATAGCGAGCCTGAGGACTTCGCGGCGGCGGGCGGTACGCAGGGCGAGAGCGCCCGCGTCGACGTCGTCGAGGTGACGGGCGGCGGTCGAGCGCGCCTCGTCCAGCAGTGCGGCCGGGTCCTTTGGACGCAACTCGTCATCGCTCTCGAGCCAGGCGGCCGCTTCGGGAATGCGCTCGAAGAGGTTGACCACAAACCGAGAGCCCGAGAGTACCTGCGTGAGGCGGTTGGCGGCGCCGGACGAGTCGCGCAGCATCCGCAGGAACCAGTACGCCTCGCCGAGGTCGTCGCTCAGTCGCCGGAACGCGAGCAGCCCGTGGTCGGGATCCGCTCCCTCGGCGAACCACCCGAGCATCACCGGAAGCAGGGTGCGCTGGATGGTCGCCCGGCGAGATACTCCCCCGGTCAGTGCGGCTATGTGGCGCAGTGCGCTCTGCGGGTCGGAGAAACCGATGGCCGCGAGTCGTGCGACAGCCTGGTCGCTGCTGAGCGCGAGGCCGTCCTCGGGAAGTGCCGCAACGGCAGACAGCAGCGGGCGGTAGAACAGACGCTCGTGCAAGCGGCGCACGGCGTGCTTCGTGTGCTGCCACTGCTCGGTGAGGTCGGCAGCACTGGTGGCGATGCCGCTGGCCCGGGCAAGCACGCGCAGGGCATCCGGGTCGGTCGGCATGAGGTGCGTCCGCCGCAGCCTCGAGAGCTGCAGGCGATGTTCGAGCAGGCGCAGGAACCGGTAGTCGCGGGCAAATTCAGCCGCCTCGACCCTGCCGATGTAGCCCTGGTCGGCAAGCGCGATCAGCGCGGGAAGAGTGCCGCGCTGGTGTACCTCGTCATCAAGCTGGCCGTGCACGAGCTGCAGCAACTGGATGGTGAACTCGATGTCGCGCAGGCCGCCAGGGCCGAGCTTGAGCTGCACGTCGAGTTCGCCGGCCGGAATGTTGTCGGTGACCCGCTCGCGCATCTTCTGCACCGACTCGACGAAGCCCTCGCGCGACGCGCTCGACCAGACTTTGGGAGCCACGGCCTCGATGTAACGGTCACCGAGGTCGAGGTCACCGGCGAGGGGCCTCGCCTTGAGCAGCGCCTGGAACTCCCAGCTCTTGGCCCAGCGGTCGTAATAGGCCACGTGGGACTCGAGGGTGCGCACCAGGGCGCCGTCCTTGCCCTCGGGGCGGAGGTTCGCGTCGACCTCCCATAGCTCCGGCTCAGCCGCGAGCTCGTAGATCCCACGCATAGTGAACATCGCGAGCCGCGTAGCGATCTCCACCGCCCGGTTCGAGCTGATCGAGTCGTCACCCTCACCGACGAAGATCACGTCGACATCGCTCAGGTAGTTGAGCTCGCGGGCACCCGACTTTCCCATGCCGATGATCGCCAGCCTGGTTGCCGCGACCTCGGCGGCCGGGAAAGTCACCTGGGTGCGCGCGGCGGCGAGGCTCGCGTCGAGGGCGGCCCCGGCCAGATCGGCGAGGGCTTCGGCGACCGTCGAGACCGCCGCGAGCGGGTCGGCCCGGCCGAGGTCCCACGAGGCGAGTGCGGCGAGGTGACGGCGATAACGCACTCGCAGGGCGACCCAGGCGGCCTCGCCGGTGCATCCGTCGATCGCTTCGAGCAAGTCACGGCGGTACTCGTCGGGGCTCGGCGGTTTGACCAGGGTCGAGCTCAGCACCGACAGTTCGGCCGGACGGCGCAGAAAGAACTCGCCGAGCCCCTCGGATGCGCCGAGGAGCTGCACGAGGCGGCCCGCTGCGGCGTCATCCGCGATCAGCGCTGCGAGGGCATCCGGTGCCTGCTCGTGCAGGCGCCCGAGCAGCGCCAGCGCCTGGTCAGGGTCGGCGGCGTTCGCAAAATGGCGCAGCTCGACCGCGGCCCCGAGAGTCTCGAGGCGCTCGTTGGTCTCGCTCAGCTCGGCAAAGCCGAGCCGGGCGAGTTCTGTCAGTGTCGTCTGTGACCGGGACATAGGAGCTCTGCTACCAGCGGGATGCGCTGGTTACAGCATTTCGAGATTGCTCTCCAACTCGTACGGCGTGACCTGCGCGCGGTATTCCTTCCACTCGCGACGCTTGTTGAGAAGCACGTAGTTGAATACCTGCTCGCCCAGGGTCTCGGCGACGAGTTCGGAGTCTTCCATGAGCGAGACCGCGTGGTCGAGACTGGCCGGAAGCTGGTTGTAACCGAGAGCGCGGCGCTCGGCGTCGGAGAGCTCCCAGACGTTGTCCTCGGCCTCGGGCGGCAGTTCGTAGCCCTCTTCGATGCCCTTGAGGCCGGCCGCGAGCAGCAGCGAGTACGAGAGATAGGGGTTCGCCGCGGAGTCGATGGCGCGGTACTCAACACGTGCGCTCTGGCCCTTGTTGGGCTTGTAGAGCGGAACGCGCACGAGGGCCGAACGGTTGTTGTGGCCCCAGGTGACGAAGCTCGGGGCCTCGTCGCCGCCCCAGAGACGCTTGTACGAGTTCACGAACTGGTTGGTGACAGCCGTGATCTCCGGCGCGTGCTTGAGCAGGCCAGCAACGAACTGGCGGCCGATCTTCGACAGCTGGTAGTGACCGCTCGCGTCGTAGAACGCGTTGGTGTCACCCTCGAAGAGCGACATGTGCGTGTGCATTCCGCTTCCCGGATGCCCCGACATCGGCTTGGGCATGAACGTCGCGTAGACGCCCTGCTCGATCGCGACCTCCTTGATCACCGTGCGGAAGGTCATGATGTTGTCGGCCGTGGTGAGGGCGTCTGCGTAACGCAGGTCGATCTCGTTCTGGCCGGGGCCGGCCTCGTGGTGGCTGAACTCGACAGAGATGCCGAGGTCTTCGAGCATGCGCACCGAGCGACGGCGGAAGTCGTGGGCCGTGCCACCGGGAACATTGTCGAAGAACCCCGCCGAGTCGACGGGCTCGGGCTGGCCGCCCTTGAGCTTCGATGACTTGAGCAGGTAGAACTCGATCTCGGGGTGCGTATAGAACGTGAACCCGCGGTCGGCAGCCTTGGCCAGGGTGCGCTTGAGCACGTGGCGCGGGTCGGAGACGGCGGGCTGGCCGTCGGGAGTCGTGATGTCGCAGAACATGCGGGCGGTCGGATCGATCTCGCCACGCCACGGAAGAATCTGGAACGTCGTGGGGTCGGGCTGCGCGAGCATGTCTGCCTCGTACGCGCGCGTGAAACCCTCGATCGCAGAGCCGTCGAAGCCCAGGCCCTCGGCGAAGGCGCCCTCGACCTCGGCCGGGGCGATGGCGACGCTCTTCAGCGTGCCGACGACATCCGTGAACCATAGGCGGATGAACTTGATGCCTCGTTCTTCAATAGTGCGAAGAACGAAGTCTCTCTGCTTGTCCATCGGGCTCCTCTTAGGGTCAGGTAGGCGCAATCTCACAGGGCCTTCGCCCACCGTTATTAGGGTACTGGCTCTGCCGGGTCTCTGCTTGCGCCAGGGACTCGTGCCGGGCGTGTCGCCGCTAGAGTGGTGGCATGGCTGAGGCAGTGAAGCGCGTCCGTACCCGACACTTTCAGACGGCGAAGGAGTCCGGGCTCAAAATAACCGGCCTCACCAGCTACGACGCCCTCACGGCGACGATCTTCGACGCGGCGGGAATCGACTTCCTTCTGGTCGGCGATTCGGCCGGCAACGTCGTCTTCGGGCACGACACGACGCTGCCGATCACGGTCGACGAGCTCATCCCGCTGACGCGTGCGGTGGCCGGTGCGGCCAAGCGCGCATTCGTCGTCGCCGACCTGCCGTTCGGATCGTACGAGACGAGCCCGGACGAAGCGCTGCACACCGCTTTCCGGTTCATGAAAGAGACCCACGCCCACGCGGTGAAGCTCGAGGGTGGCGTGCGCAGCGCCGAGCAGATCCGGCGCATCGTCTCGGCCGGCATCCCGGTCATGGCGCACATCGGTTTCACCCCGCAGAGCGAGCACGGCCTGGGCGGGCACATGATCCAGGGCCGCGGTGCGGGGGCCGAGCAGCTGCTCGCCGACGCGCACGCCATCGAAGACGCCGGCGCGTTCGCCGTCGTGCTCGAGATGGTGCCGTCGCAGATCGCCAAGCGCGTCACCGAAGAACTGCGGATCCCGACAATCGGTGTCGGCGCCGGGCCACACGTCGATGGCCAGCTGCTGGTCTGGACGGATTGGGCGGGCCTCGGAACCGGGCGCGTTCCGAAATTCGTGCGCCAGTACGCCGACCTGAAGACCGTGCTGACGGATGCCGTGGGCGCTTACCGCGAAGACGTTCAGGCCGGCGAGTACCCCGGTCCCGAAAACGAGTACGAGGACTAACGCCCGCTACTGGCGCCTACTTGCCCTCGGCCTCGTCGGCCGCCCACTTGCGGGCACGCTCTTTCGCGATCTCGGGGCCGCGCGCCGCGTCTTCGCGGGTCGCATAGGGACCGTCACGGTCCGATCCGAGCGAGATCGGACCCTCTTCGACTTCACCGGTCTTGTTGTTGTACCACCACTGCGTCATGTTGCCTCCTTCGGCCCTGTCCACGATAGTGCTGCAGCCCGTGGAGCGCAGCGGTCGAAACTAGACTCGAAAACATGCCTCGCGATATCAACGGACACCTCACCCCCGGCCGCATCTCGGCTACCCGCAGCGTTCCGAAGGGAATCGCTCGTCCCGAATACGTGGGAAAGCCGGGACCGAAGAACTTCACCGGCAGCGACGTGTACTCGCCGGCCTCGATCGAACTGATTCGCGAGTCGAGCCGCATCGCCGCCAACGCGATCCAGGCCGTCGGCCGCGCCATCCGCCCCGGCATCACCACCGACGAACTCGACGGCATCGGGCACGATTACGTCGTCGCCAACGGCGCGTATCCGTCGACCCTCGGCTACCGCGGGTTCCCCAAGTCCAGCTGCACCTCGCTCAACGAGGTCATCTGCCATGGAATCCCCGATGACACCGTGCTCGAGAACGGCGACATCATCAACATCGACATCACCGCGTTCAAAAACGGTGTTCACGGCGACAGCAACGTGACCTTCATCGTCGGCGAGGCCAGCACCGAGGTCACCGACCTGGTCGAGCGCACGCGCGAGTCGCTCACTCGCGGAATCAAGTCGGTTGCCCCCGGCCGCCAGGTCAACGTCATCGGCCGCGCCATCGAGTCGTACGCCAAGCGCTTCGACTACGGCGTGGTCCGCGACTTCACCGGGCACGGGGTCGGCGAGGCCTTCCACTCCGGCCTGATCATTCCGCACTACGACTCCGCTCCGCGGTTCTCCGACGAGATCGAGCAGAACATGGTCTTCACCATCGAGCCGATGCTCACCCTCGGAAGCCAGGACTGGGAGATGTGGGACGACGACTGGACCGTCACCACGAAGGACAAGAGCTGGACTGCGCAGTTCGAGCACACCCTCGTCGTCACCGAACGCGGTGCCGAGGTGCTGACAGTTCCGGAATAGACGGGTTCCAACGACGGATGCCGGATGCGGCGTACTCGCCACATCCGGCATCCGGTGGTTGCAGTCCTACTTCTCGGTACTTACTTTTCGGTGCTTACTTCTCGGTATTTACTTTTCGGTGCTGATCCGCAGGCGGTAGCTCGCCGAGGTGTCCGACTCGCGGGTCGAGGTCAGGCCGATCGCCGACAGGCCTTCGAATGCACCGAGGCTCGTCGACATGCTGTCAGCGCTGCTTCCGAGCAGGCCGCGATAGGTGTCGAGGGCCGCCGGGATATCGAGGTAGAGCACGCCAGTTGCGCCGGCCAGGTCGGGCAGCACAGTCGAAGCGCGCTCCGACGAGCCGAGGTCGCCCGAACCGCTGGCGAGAGTATCGGCGTAGGTACCGGCGCTGATGATCACACGATCGCCGGCAGCCGACACCGTCACACCGAGGTCTCCGCCCACCTGGGCGGCGTAGGTGTCGAGAACGGTGTTCCAGTTCGCCTCGGTAGCCGCAGCGTCCTTCGACGTGACGACTATCGCGATTCCCGAACCGACGATCTCGGTGACCGGGTTCTCGCTGGTTCCACTCGGCGCGGTGACAACACCGCTGTCGACAGCGACCGTCAGCGACTCGCCGAAGAGCGACTCGATATCGTCGGGGAAGGTGAGTCCGAAGCTCGACTGGAAGAAGTCGGTAACGGTCGCACGCGCTGCGGCGATGTTCTCGGCCGGCGTCGCGTCGGGATCGGTCGACCCGGTGTAGGCGCCGTACGCGTCGACGAAGCTCGCGGCGAGATCGTTGTCAGAGAGCAGGTAATCGAGAAGTACGCCGAGGCTGCCGTACGATCCGGCGAGCGTCGTGGATGCCGGCAGGCTATCGACGGCCGCTCCCGCGTCGCCGAGCTCGGGTCCGGACTCGACACCCGTGGTCGAGCCGGAGAGCTCGAGAGTGCCATCGACGAGGCGGACGACAGCGAACTGTGATCCTCCGTTTGCCGCAACGGCGGATGCCGGGGTCGAGCCGGAGGCGTTCTCTGCTGCGGTCGCGGCGAAGCCAGGTCCGGTCCAGCCGCTCACGAGGCCCCACTCGCCGGCCTTGGCGGCGGCGGACGAGAAGTCGGAGTTCGAGTCGAGGGTGCCCTTGGCGTAGACGGCATCGAGGTCGATGCCCTTCGACGCGACGACGACATAGCCCGCGTGCGAGCCGATGGTCAGGTCGTTCACGTTCTTGTCGAGCAGGGTGGTAACTGCTGCCTCGCCGGAAGACGTGTCGCTCGCCTCGATCGCAACGATCACCTGGGGCTCGGTGCCGCTAGCCGGGAGCAGGCCGACGGCGATGCGGCTGCCGAGCCAGGGCTTGATGTCGGAGTCGTAGTCGAGGGTGTCTGCGACCGAACTGTCGCTCGACACGATCGCGTCCCAGATCGTCTTCTTCAGGTCGGTGTCGGTGCCCTTCGAGAGGTCGAGGTCGACCCCTGCCTCGTCGAGTGCGTCCGTGAGGCCGGTCAGCTTCTGCGAGAACTGCAGCGCCTGTAGCTTCTGGTCGTTCGACGGGTCGATGGCGATCTCTGCCCAGCCGACGGTCGATGCGGGGAACGCGACGGCGGAGGCCGCGACGGTCTGGCCCTTTCCGAGAACGAGGGTGGTGAAAGCCCAGGATCCCCCGCCGATGACGAGCAGCAACACCACAGCACCCGCCACAGCGGCGATGATGACGGGCCGGCGTGGTTTGCGCAGCGCGACGGTCTCGGAGCCGTCGGAGACAGTGGCTGTCTCGGTGGCGGCCGCGGCAGGCGCGACCGCAGGCGTCGAACCGGGCTCGATGGGCGGTTCCGGCGGCTGTGAGCCGTGGATGTCTGACATGGTTGTGCCTCTCAGTGTGCGGCCTCACGGCCGGCGAGTGCGTGACCCGGAGAAATCCGGGCTGAAGTTCGGGGCGTCCGCAGCGGCGGACGGGGGCAAGAGTACAGTACGGGAGTAAACGTCAATTCCGTGCAGCCGTGACGCCGTGTTGTGAGCGGGTTTGCATCGGTCGGCACCGTGACGGTCGTCGATGCGGCAGTCAACGGACGCCACGATTCCGGATGCGCGCCCCACGTGCGCCATGATGGACCTATGACTAAGGCGTTGGGCATCGACATTGGCGGCACCGGCATCAAGGGCGCGATCGTCGATACGACGACCGGTGAACTTGTCACCGAGCGCGTCAAACTCTCCACTCCCGAGGGCGGGAGCCCCGAAGACATCCTGGCGACGGTCGTCCAGCTGATCGAAGAACTGGGCGGCGTCGAGTCCGACATCCCGGTCGGCATCTGCTTTCCCGCTGTCGTCCACAACGGTGTCACGATGTCGGCCGCCAACGTCTCGAAGGACTGGATCGGCCTCGAAGCCGAGAAGCTCTTCGAAAAGGGTCTCGGTCGCGACATCCACTTCGTCAACGACGCGGACGCCGCTGGCTACGCCGAGGTGCGTTTCGGCGCGGCGAAGGGCGTCGAGGGCCTGGTACTGATGACGACACTCGGCACGGGAATCGGCACAGCGCTGATCTACAACGGGGTGCTCGTGCCGAACTCGGAACTCGGACACCTCGAGATCGGTGGCAAGGATGCCGAACACCGTGCCGCGTACTCAGCGAAAGAACGCGAGGAGCTCAGCTGGAAGCGCTGGGCGGGACGCCTGCAGAAGTACTATGCGACCCTGGAAATGCTCTTCTCCCCCGACCTCCTGATCGTCGGCGGTGGAGTGTCGAAGAACTACGAGTCATTCATTCCGCTGCTCGAGCTGAGCACGCCCATCGTCCCCGCTGTTCTCCGCAACAACGCGGGAATCCTCGGAGCTGCGGCCCTTGCCGTCACCGAGAACGCTGCCATCGTGCCCCCGAACGTGAGCCCCAAGGACTAACCAACTCCGCTCGCACCGCCGGGACGGCTCCCTCAGCTTGCCCGCGCCCCGAGTAGGCGCACAGCGCCGTATCGAAGAGGGCGCACTCACCGTCACCACCCGATGCCGTCGAGCTGATCGCTGATCTGCCTACGGTTCCGGCCCATCGGCCGCCACGTCTGCGACGGGTCTACGTGTGGTGGCGCCAACAGGTGCGGTTTCCCGTTGATCATCGCTATCTCGAACCCCGACTCCGGCAACCATCTATGGAACGGGCGACAGACCAGGATCCCGTTATCGACTTCGGTCAACCCGCCTCTGGCCCAGGGGATGATGTGATGAATTTCACACGCGGCTGCAGGCAGACCACACCCACAACTACAGAACGCGCCGTCCCGGGCCACGATCGCCCGCCGTTGTTTCTCCGTGAACGCCCGTTGTCGGTCACCGTAGGCCTTGATCGCCCCGTTTTTACCGAAGAACACCGGGTGGCCACCGTCAGAGTCCATGATTCGTTTGACTTCAGCGACCGAAACGCCGCCGCCAAGGCCCTCTACCCAGCCGACCCCGACCCCGTTCTCGAGATCCT
>Ga0247736_10000832_pt1 | contig 10395 bp, 10 predicted proteins | sample UWRJL193509B2_FD_180935 | JGI IMG/M metagenome (GOLD analysis project Ga0247736, IMG submission 180935) | Plant litter microbial communities from Arlington Agricultural Research Station in Wisconsin, United States - UWRJ-L193-509B-2 | ecosystem: Environmental > Terrestrial > Plant litter >...
TGGCCTGGGCCGTCTCCACGGCGAGATCCAACTCGGGTACCGAGATCTCGAAGTCGTCGCGCATCGAAGCGTGCGAGGCGTCGAGCAGGTCGCCGATCGCGGCGGGTCCCTCGTCGCGCAGGGCGCGCACCGTGTCGAGCACCCGCTGGTTCTCGGTCACGATGTGGCGAACACGGCGGAAGGTCTCGTCGTCGAGTACCTCGCGGGCGCGCGGCAGGTCATCCACCGAGACGTCCCGAAGCGAGGCGACACCGAGCAGGGCGGCGCCCTTCTCGCAGGATGCCCGGCGCTCCGCATACCCGCCGGTGGCATGGTCGTGCGACACCCCGGTGTCGATGATCAGCAGCTCGAGTCCCGCGGCGGCGAAGCCGAGGTCGATCAGCTCGGACTCCAGCGAGCGGCAGTCCAGGAACACGGCGGCGTCCTCGCGACCGAGCAGCGAGGCGGACTGGTCCATGATCCCGGTCGGAGCGCCCACGGCCTTGTTCTCGGCGAGCTGCCCGACCCTCGCGAGGGTGGGCCGGTCGAAGCCCAGCTGCCAGACGTCGTTGAGTGCGACGGCGACCGCCGACTCGATGGCCGCCGACGAGGAGAGTCCCGCGCCCACGGGCACAACGGAGTCGATGTAGATGTCCACGCCGGGCACGGCGGCGAGGTCGGCGCCGAACTGGCCGAGCGCCCAGGCCACACCGAAGGGGTAGGCCGACCAGCCTGATAGAGCGTCGGGGGTGAGGGAGGAGAGCGAGATCTCCGCCACCTCGTCGGCGAACGAGCTCGCGATGCGCAGCACGGCGTCATCCCGTGTTCCGAGGGCCAGCACCGTGCGGCGGTTGATGGCGAACGGCAGCACGAAGCCCTCGTTGTAGTCGGTGTGCTCGCCGATGAGGTTCACGCGGCCGGGGGCCGACCAGACGCCCTGCGAGGCGTAGCCGAACAGCTGCTCGAAGTCGAAGCGGACGTCGTCTCTAATGTCACTCATGCGCGGGCAATGCCTTCCCTGATAAATGCTGCTGAAGCCTCGGGTGTGACGTCGCCGATCCACGCGCCCATCGCCGCTTCGGAGCCGGCGAGGTACTTGAGTTTCGATTCCGCCCGGCGGGGCGAGGTCAGCTGCAGCATCAGACGGATGTCATCGCGCGCGACCCGCACCGGGGCCTGGTGCCAGGCCGCGATGTACGGCGTAGGCGTCGGGTACAACGCGTCGACCCCCCGCAATAATTTCAGGTACAGGTCGGCGAGTTCATCCCGCTCATCGGGCGAGGTGGCCGCGAAGTCGGGCACGTGGCGGTGCGGCAGCATGTGCACCTCGATCGGCCAGCGCGCGGCGAACGGAACGAACGCCGTCCAGTGCTCGCCCGACAGCACGACGCGCTCCGAGTTGCGCTCGCTGTCGAGGATCTCCTGGAACAGGTTCGGGATGACGCCCACTGACTCGACGAGCCGCTGCGTGCGCGGTGTGACGTAGGGGTAGGAGTAGATCTGGCCGTGCGGGTGCAGGAGGGTCACGCCGATGGCCTCGCCGCGGTTCTCGAACGGGAACACCTGCTCGACGCCGGGCAGTGCGCTGAGGAACGCCGTGCGATCCGCCCAGGCCTCGATGATGGTGCGGGCCCGGCTCGGGGTCTGCGACCCGAACGAGCCCTCGTGGTCGGGGCTGAAGCAGACGACCTCGCACCGGCCGAAGGACGGCGCCGTGCGGTTCAGGGCGAGGCCGGAGAGGTCCTGTTCGCCGATCGCCGGCCCGAACGACGGCGACCGGTTCTCGAAGACGGCGACGTCGTAGTTGGCTGGCACCTCCGAGGGGTTGTTCGGCGTGGTGGGTGCGAGCGGATCCTGGTCCGCGGGCGGGAGGAAGGCGCGGTTCTGGCGGGCCGCCGCGATCGAGATCCACTCGCCGGTGAGCACGTCCTGGCGCATCGTGGCTGTGTCCGGACGGGGATCGAGGTGCCGGGCATCCAGAGCTCGCTCGCCGGTCAGGGTCGAATCGGCATCGTTGTAGTAGATGAGTTCGCGGCCGTCGGCAAGCGTCGTCGATTCCGAGGTGATGGGCATGGGATTACGATAACGAAAATGGTACTTTCGAATATGAAAGCTTTTGAAAGCGGGGATGACACGGCCCCCGCCCTCGCCCGCCGCGAGCGCATCCTGCGCATGCTGAGCGAGCGCGGCTTCCTGCGGGTGACCGATGCGGCGCTCGAGCTCGGAGTGAGCGGCGTGACCCTGCGGTCGGATCTCGCGGCGCTCGAATCGGCGGGCAGCGTCATCCGGGTGCACGGCGGTGCCATGCCGCGTTCGCAGGGTGTGGGCGAGCAGTCGTTCGAGCTGTCCCTCGAGGAGCACGCCGCGGCGAAGCGCGCCATCGGTCGGCGGGCCGCGGCGATCGTGCAGCCCGGGCAGAGTGTGCTGCTCGATGTCGGCACCACCGCGCTCGCCGTCGCGCACGCGCTCGTCGAGCGCCGCGACCTCGACGACGTGCTCATCGTCACCAACGGGCTCACGATCGCTCTCGCGCTCGAGGCCGCGATGCCGCGATTCACGGTCGTGGTGACCGGCGGCACGCTGCGCCCGCTGCAGCACTCCCTCGTGAACCCGTTCGCCTCGCCGTTCCTCGAGTCGCTGCGCGCCGACCTCGCGTTCATCGGCTGCAACGGCGTCGATCCCGACCGGGGTGTGACCAACGTGAACCTGCCCGAGGCTGAGGTGAAGCGGCGCATGGTGCTCTCGGCGGAGCGGCCGATCCTGGTCGCCGACGCCTCCAAGCTGGGGCGTGCACGGCTCGGCAGCGTGGGACCGCTCGCCGATTTCGACTCGCTCGTCACGGCGGCCGACGCGCCCGCCGAGATCGTCACGCGGCTGCGCAACGCCGGCCTCACCGTTCTGCTTGCTGATGATTGAGGCTGCTGTTTTCAGGGGCGCGCGCTATGGTGCGAATCATGAGCAATGATGCGGGATTCCTGAGCGCCTGGATGGCGAAACAACGGTGGTACTCGGCCAAGGGTCGTTCGCCGCGGTTGCGCGTCAAGGGAACCCTCGAGGACTCGATCGACGGCGTCGGCATCACCAGCTACCTGCTCATCGACGAGGCGTCGGCGAAACCGGTGCTCTATCACGTGCCCGTCACGTTCCGGGATGAGCCGTTCACCGGCCTCGAGAACTCCCTCATCGGCGAGGTGGACGGTCGCTGGGCGTACGACGGCCCACACGATCCCGCCTACGCGAAGGCCCTGCTGCGAGCGATCGGCGAGGGTCGCGAGCTCAGCGGTCACGACACGACCGCGCGCGGGCACGCACTGTCGAGCACGGGGCGCATCCGCGGCTCGCGTGTTCTCTCCGGGGAGCAGTCGAACACCTCGATCATCTGTGATCTGGATGACGGCCCCGTGCCCTCCGTGATCGCAAAGGTGTTCCGGGTACTGCACCACGGTGAGAACCCCGACGTCACCACGCAGGCCGCGTTGACCTCCGCGGGTTCGCACCGTGTGCCCACGTCGTTCGGCTCGCTCGAGGCGAGCTGGCCGGACTCGGGTCGCCCTGACCGCAGGGCCGTCGGCCACCTGGCCTTCGTGCAGGAGTTCCTGCCCGGGCTCGACGACGCCTGGCGGGTCGCGCTCAGCGCAGCAGCCGCCGGCGAGGACTTCACCGAGCAGGCCTACGGACTCGGCGTCGCCACGGCGGAGGTGCACGCGACGCTCGCCCGGGCGCTGCCGACCGTCGAGGCCGGCCCCGACGAGATCGAGGGAGCCATGGTCAGCATGCGCCGGCGTATCGACTCGGCGGCGCGCGAGGTGCCGAGCGTCGCGCCCTTTGCGGACCGCATCCGCGAGATCTATGCGCGGGTGGAGAAAGGCGCGTGGCCGCGGCTGCAGCGCATCCACGGCGACTTCCACCTCGGCCAGACGCTCGCCTCGCCCGAGCTCGGCTGGGTGCTGCTCGACTTCGAGGGCGAGCCCATGCGGCCCATGCCCGAGCGCTCCCGACCGGATGCGACGCTGCGCGATGTGGCGGGCATGCTGCGGTCGTTCGACTACGTCGCGGGCGCTCTCGAGCACAACAACCCGCCGGTCGACGCGCGCGCCTGGGCGTCCGCCGCGCGCAAGTCGTTCGTGGACGGGTACAACGCGAGCGCCGGTGTGGATATCCGCGAGCAGCGCGCCCTGCTCGACGCGTTCGAGATCGACAAGGCCGTCTACGAGTCGCTGTACGAATCGCGCAATCGCCCCGACTGGCTCGGCATCCCGCTCGCGGCCATCGAGAGGCTGGTCGCCCGCTCGACCGCCTGATCCCGCCATACTGGGGACATGACTTCTGCTCAGCCTCCGCTCACCGTGCGCATCAATCGAGCGAGGGCCGTTGCTCTGCGTAAGCGAGAACGCGTCGTGCGGTACGTGGCCGGCGCGGTGCAGGTCGCGGTGGGAGTGCTGTTCCTCGGGGTTGTGCTGGCATTCGTCATCCCGATGCTGGGTGACGGTCTCGACGCGTCGAGCCTGCTGAGCTTCGGGTTCGCGGGCCTCGTCTCGATCGGCATGATCGCCCTCGGCGTCGCGTCGTTCGTGTACGTGGCGAGAAAGGACGCGGCGTACTGGTCGGCCGAGAATCTGCCCGACGTCGCCTTCACCGTCCACGAGAACGGGCTCACCCTGCCCGACCCGGAGGGTAGCGAGCCCTTCGAGGTGCCGTGGCGATCGGTCAGGGGGATGAAGGTCAGGACCTCGATGATCCGATTCCAGGTCGATCCCGCCGCCCTGCCCAAGAAGTACTACGGACAGTTCGCCTTCGGCCGCAGCATGCTCGACCAGGTGCCGCAGACGATCAGCACCGCGATGCGCGTGCTGAGCGACGGCCGCGCGTCATGACCGAGATTCTCGAGGTGCGCGTCAATAAGGCGAAAGTGGCCGAGTGGCGTGCAGGTGAGCGACGCGGGATGCTCGCCTCCGCCATCGTCTCGATAATCATCGGTGTGCCCCTGGTCGGCACGGCCGTGGCCTTCGGTATCGGCTTTGCCCAGGGTGCGCCCGAGGGGCTCCAGTGGGCCTGGGCGGTCGTCGCCGCCGAGTTCCTCGCGGGCCTGTACCAATTCTGGGTTGCCCGCCGCAAGTTCCGCGAGATCGCCGCAAAGGCCGCCTACTGGGACAGCGACGACCTGCCGGACGTAGCTTTCCGCCTCGACACCGCGGGCATCGAGCTGCGCGATCCCGCCGACGACCAGCCGATTCGTGTGCCCTGGGCCGAGGTGCGGTCGTTCGGCAGCGGTCCGCTGATGGTGAACTTCCGCGTCCAGCGGGGAGTGCTCCCGGCGCGTTATCGCAACCGCATCCAGTTCGGGCTGGCCGTGCTCGATACCCCGCTCGACACCATCCGGGCCGCGACTCGTGAGCTTTCCGGCGGCTCGGTCGGCTAGTGCCGCGTGCTCGTTAGGCTTGACGCATGCGTGCTCCCACCGGTCAGCAGTTCAGCCTCACCCGCGGCACCTCTCGAGCGATCATCACCGAGCTCGCTGCGGGTATCCGCCATTTCTCGATCGACGGCGTCGACCTGACCGAACCGTTCGATGAGCAGGACGGACCGCCCATGGGCTGCGGCATCGTGCTCGTACCGTGGCCGAATCGCATCGCGGAGGGAGCCTGGACGCTCGACGGCACGCGCCAGCAGCTCGACCTGACCGACCCGCAGCGCAAACAGGCCACCCACGGCCTGCTGCGCAACAGCCCCTACCGGGTCGCCGAGCAGAGTGACGAGGCCATCACCCTGACCGCGGGGGTGTTCCCGCAGCACGGGTACCCGTTCCTGCTCGACACGAGCGTGCGTTACGAGCTGGTCGATGGCGGGATGACGGTCACGCACGAGCTGGTCAACGCATCCCGAAGCAGGGCCCCGGTGGCCATCGGCGCGCACCCGTACTTCCGCATCGGCGACGTGCCCTCCGCGGATCTCACGCTCACCGTCGGCGCCTCGACGCGCTTCTCGATGAACGAACTGCTGCTCCCGGTGGACGAGGTGCCGGTCGATGGCGACTTCGACCTGCGCGGCGGGCGGGTGCTCGGCGAAATCGACCTCAACGTGACCCTCGGCGGGCTGCCCGCGGGTGCCACCAGCAGCATGCTCACCGCGCCCGACGGCCGCAGCCTCGAGATCTGGCAGGACGAGAACTTCCGCTACGTGCAGGTCTACACACCGCGCGACTTCCCGAAGGGCGGCGGCACGGCCCTCGCCGTGGCGCTCGAACCGATGACGGCGGCACCCGACGCCTTCAACAGCGGCAAGGGACTGCGCTGGCTGGAGCCCGGGGAGACCTGGACCGCCTCGTGGGGCGTTCGGTACAGCGCGTGAGCGAGACCGTGTCGAATACCACACTGCGCAAGTGGCGCCGATACCTCGCCGACGAGCGCGCGGAGGCCGCCGTCTACCGCGACCTCGCCGGTCGACGCACGGGGGAGGAGCGGGACATCCTGCTCGCGCTCGCGGACGCCGAAGCGCGGCACGAGTCGCACTGGCTCGAACTGCTCGGCGACCGGGTGGGACGGCCGCAGCGCGGCGACGTGCGCACGAGGATGCTCGGCTGGCTGGCCCGCCGCTTCGGATCGGTCTTCGTGCTCGCCCTCGCCCAGCGGGCGGAGGCGAGATCCCCGTATGAGACCGACGTCGATGCCACGGCGACGATGGCTGCCGACGAGCAGATCCATGAGGAGGTGGTGCGCGCTCTCGCGGCGCGCGGACGCCAGCGTCTCTCGGGAACATTCCGCGCCGCCGTCTTCGGGGCGAATGACGGACTGGTGAGCAACCTGGCGCTGGTGCTCGGCATCGGCGCAACCGGGGTGTCGACTCCCGTCATCCTCGCCACCGGTATTGCCGGCCTGCTGGCCGGTGCGCTGTCGATGGGCGCCGGCGAGTTCGTCTCGGTGCGATCGCAGCGCGAACTGCTCGCCGCTTCCAACCCGAACCCGGAGGCGCAGGCCGCACTCCAGCACCTCGACGTCGACGCGAACGAGCTCTCCCTCGTCTACCGCGCGCGCGGCATGAGCGAGGAGGAGTCGAAGGCGCACGCCGCCGAGGTGATGCGCGACCTGACGATCGAGCGTCCCGCCGAGGCCGTGGCGGATCACGAGGAGATCGGTTCGGCGATGGGCGCCGCGGTCTCGAGTTTCCTGTTCTTCGCCTCGGGCGCGATCATCCCCGTACTGCCCTACCTGTTCGGTGCGAGCGGCTTCACCGCGGTGATCATCGCCGCGGTTCTCGTCGGTATCGCGCTGCTCGGCACGGGCGCCGTGGTGGGGCTGCTCTCGGGCGGCCCGCCCCTGCTGCGCGCTCTGCGCCAGCTCGCGATCGGCTTCGGCGCGGCGGGGGCGACCTACCTGCTCGGGCTGCTGTTCGGTACCGCCATCGGCTAGATCCCGAGCGCTCGCCGCCCGATGAACAGCACGATCGGCACCACCGAGAACGCGATTCCGAGGATCGAGAACAGCGGCGACGAGCCCGTGCGCCGTCCCTCGACCAGACCGATGATCCCGCAGACGAGCGCGGGAATCACGAGCAGGATGGTGAACGGCGAGAAGCTGCGCAATCCGATCAGCATGGCGAGGATGCCCAGGCCGAACGCGATGAAGCCGAGCACGCTCCGTGGGTGGCGCGCTGCGGCGTTCGGGGTGACCGGGTACGGATTGCCCGGAGTCGGTTCAGCCGGTCCGTAGGGTGACTGCTGGGGTTCGCTCATCTGCTGAGTGTGTCACAGCGACTTAGACTTCGAGGATGCTCGCACTGGCGCTCATCGGTCTCATCGGAGGGCTGATCACCGGCATCTCGCCGTGTGTGCTCCCGGTGCTGCCCGTCATCTTCCTCTCCGGGGGTGTGCAGAGCGCACGCGTGGACGGCGAAGCGGAGGAGGTGAGCCGCTGGCGTCCCTACCTGGTGATCGCCGGTCTGGTCACGAGCTTCAGCATCTTCACCCTCATCGGCTCGCTGCTGCTCAGCCTGCTGCACCTGCCGCAGGACTTCATCCGCTGGGCGGGGCTCGCGGCCCTCGTGGTGCTCGGCATCGGACTGATCGTGCCACGCGTTCAGCACTGGTTGGAGAAACCGTTCTCGTGGATCCCGCAGCGGAGCGTCACGACCGACGGCAGCGCCTTCCTGCTCGGCATCGCTCTTGGAGCGGTCTATGTGCCGTGCGCCGGCCCCGTGCTCGCGGCGATCACCGTTGCGGGGGCGACCGGCGAGATCGGTCTCGAAACACTCGTGCTGACGCTGACCTTCGCGATCGGCACGGCGATCCCCCTGCTGGTCTTCGCGCTCGCCGGTCGGCGAGTGGCGGAGCGGGTTCGTGCGTTCCGCACCCGCCAGCGGGGCATCCGTATCGCGGCCGGCGTGGTCATGATCGCGCTCGCCGTCTCGCTCGTCTTCAATCTGCCCGAGATCCTGCAGCGGGCGATTCCCGACTACACGAGCGCGCTGCAGGAGGCCGCGGGCGGCGACGCCGTGATCGACCGGGTGCCGACCGGTGCGTCCGACGATTGCGTCGAGGGTGCGGGCGACCTGGTCGACTGCGGGCCGGCCCCCGACTTCGACGGCATCGCCGCGTGGCTCAACACCGACGGCGAGGCGCTCGACCTCGAGTCGCTGCGCGGCAGCGTGGTGCTCGTCGACTTCTGGGCCTATTCCTGCATCAACTGCCAGCGGGCCGCACCGCACCTGACGGCATGGGATGACGCCTACCGTTCCGCCGGCCTCACCGTCGTCGGGGTGCACTCACCCGCGTACGCCTTCGAGGAGGTCGAGGGCAATGTCGTCGCGGGCGCGGAGCGTCTCGGCATCGAGTACCCCATCGCCCTCGACAACGACTTCGCGACCTGGCAGGCGTACGCGAACGCGTACTGGCCGGCCACCTACCTGGTCGACGCCGAGGGTCGGCTGCGGCACATCCACTACGGCGAGGGCGGCTACGACACGACGGAACGGCTCATTCGCGAGCTGCTTCAGGATGCGACCCCCGGCGTCACGCTGCCCGCGGCCACCGAGGTCGCGGACAACAGCCCGCTGCGCGCCGACCAGTCGCCCGAGATGTACTTCAACCAGAACCGCGTCGCCAACTTCCGCGGCAACGGCAAGTACCTGCCCGGCACGGGGGAGTTCTCCTTCCCCTCGGTGCTCGCGCGCGACACCTTCGCCCTCGACGGCGAGTTCACCATCGACGAGCAGGGTGCGACCTCGGTCGGCGCGGGCCGCATCCGCCTCGATTACAACGCGACCCACGTGTACCTGAACATCGCGGGTACCGGAACGATTGCCGTGACGGACTCGATGGGCACCCGCAGGATCGAGGTGGCGGGGGAGCCGAACATCTACGACCTGGTCGAGCGGTCCTCGCCCGGCCGCGGTGTGGTCACCGTGACCCTCCAGCCCGGGATGCAGGTCTATTCCTTCACGTTCGGCTAGCGGCTGACCCGCCCACCGTTGGGCGGCCCCGGATTGCCGTAGGTGGACAGCAGGCGATTGTGCGCGGCCGAGCTCGCGGCTCGCAGGCTGCGGAAGTAGCCGATGAGTTCGCGGTCCTCGCTCTTCTCGGCCCAGGTCACGACGCGATAGCCGGCCTCGCCGCGGATGCGCAGCAGCCGGATCACCCCGTAGCAGCGGTTGCGTCCCTCGTCCACCATGAACCAGGTGCCCGGCTCGCTCTCCACGGCCGCGAGCAGCGGATGCCACCCCGGCACGTGACCGGATTTCGCGCGCTCGGCGGCGGCCGCGCCATCCACAACCGCATGCTGCATGGCCATCTCGCCACTCCTCGTCATCTCGAGCAGCCGGCCCTGCGTGAGGTCCCAGCCTAGGCCCGGGCGCCGACGCGGGCTCGAGCCGGGTCGTCTCTTCCCGAATGCAGGACCGTTTTCCGCCAGTTCGCGGGGGCTCGTGGTGAGCGCCGGTGTGGAACCGATTCCACTCCTGCATGTGGGAAAAAAGTACTGGGGTGAACCCGGGTGGGGCGGGGAGAGGCGGCTAGCGGCGGTCGAGGTGGATGCCCGCGAGCATGCACCGCACGGACCCGCCGGCCAGTTCGATGGTCGGCACCTCGAGCGGCAGGAGCGTCGCGTGGCGCTCGATCGCTGCCCGCTGGTCGGGATCGAGGGCGTTGTGCGCGCGTGCCGAGAGCGCGAGCACGCGCCCGCCGCCGCCGCGCAGCTCCATGGCGTTGCCGGCGAAGTCGCGCACCTGGTCCTCGCGCAGGGTGATGACCTCGCGGCCCGGGGCGGCGATGCGGTCGAGCACCTGCTGGCGGCGACGCCCGTCGGTGAGCAGGTCCGCCCCGATGAGGGCGAAGTCGGTGGCGATGCACATCAGAACATTGGTGTGGTAGATCCGCACCCCGTCGCTGTCGGCGGCGTCGAAGACCATCGGCTCGTACCCGAAGTC
>Ga0247736_10000834_pt1 | contig 10384 bp, 8 predicted proteins | sample UWRJL193509B2_FD_180935 | JGI IMG/M metagenome (GOLD analysis project Ga0247736, IMG submission 180935) | Plant litter microbial communities from Arlington Agricultural Research Station in Wisconsin, United States - UWRJ-L193-509B-2 | ecosystem: Environmental > Terrestrial > Plant litter >...
CCGGATGCCGACGTCACCTACAGCAGGACGGCGACGGAACCGCTCGCGGGCCACGATGTGGGAATCGTCGTCGTCGGCGAGACGCCCTATGCCGAGGGCCAGGGCGACGTGGGCAACAACGGCAAGAGCCTGTCGCTCAGCACTGCCGACCGCGCAACCATAGACAAGGTCTGCGGCGCGATGGACTGCGTAGTGCTCGTGGTTGCCGGCCGTACCCAGCTCGTCACCGACAAGCTCGGCGCGATCGACGGCCTGGTGGCGTCCTTCCTGCCGGGCAGTGAGGGTGCCGGGGTCGCGGACGTGCTGTTCGGTGACGAACCGTTCACCGGTCGCCTGCCGCTGACCTGGCCGGCGACAGCCGACCAGGTGCCGATCAACGTCGGCGACGAATCCTATGAACCGCTGTACGGCTACGGCTGGGGCGAACGCACTGATGCTCCGCTCGCGCGGCTGCAGGGCGTGCGCACAGCCCTCGAGCCGGGCGGTGCACGAGATGCAGTGTCGGCGATCATCGATGCGCCGGTCTGGGACTCGGAGGGCCACGTCAGCGATGCGGCAGCCGCCCTGCCGCTGATCGAGGCGGCAGCTGCGCTGTTGACCGGAACAAATGCCGACCTCGTGGTCACGGTGGCACGTGACCTGGCGCAGGATGCCATCACTGCCGGCGACGGTGTGGAGGGCTCCGTGGCGCTCGCCGCGGATGCCGAACACCTGTTGCTCACGGGAGACGCGGCGGGCGCCGTCGAGTTGCTCGCGCAGGTGCTCGCCACCGGCGACGTGCTCACCGAGCAGCAGCTCACCTTCCCGGTGATCGCGGCACGCACCTACGGCTCGGCACCGTTCACCCTGAAGGCTACGGCGAGCTCCGGGCTGCCCGTCACCTACACCGCGACCGGCGCATGCACGGTCAGTGGCGCGAAAGTCTCGCTGACCAGCGCCGGAACCTGCACGGTCACCGCTACCCAGGCTGGCAACGACGAGTTCGCGGCCGCCCTGCCTGTCTCGCGCACCTTCTCGATCCAGACGAAGGTTCTCGATACCTTCACCCGGTCGAATGGTTCGCTGCGCGGCAACTGGGACGGCGCAACGCGCTCGGACTACTTCCGGGTGAAGAGCAACTCGCTCGATGTGCGTCGCGGTGGAGTCATCGTCTACGACGCGAAGTACGGCACCTCGCAGGAAGCCGCTGTCACGCTGAAGAGCATCGACCGCGACAACCGGGCGCAGGGGCTCGTACTTAAGGCGCAGGGCACCAGCAGTTCGGCTGCGGGCATCGCGGTGACCTACGACGCGAAGTCAAAGGCCGTGCGGATTTCGACGCTGCGGGGTGGGTCGCGCGGTGCGACGGCCTACGCCGGCATCGGGGCCACTTTCCACAGTGGTGACGTGCTCACCGCCCGCGTGCAGTCCGACGGATCGGTCTCGGTCTATCGCAACGCGACACTGCTGAAGAAGGTGACGCTCGGCTCGGCCGACCGCGCCTACTTCAACGGAAAGGGTGGAAAAGTCGGCATCAGCGCTGTGAAGGCTGGCGACGCCGTGCTCGACAACTTCCGCGGCGGAACCTGGAAGCAGGGCTAGCGGAATCGACTGGCTCGGGCCCGGCGGGGGAGACCTCGCCGGGCCCCTGCTCGTTGTGGCGTGAAAGAAACAGCGTGGAACGAAGTGGGGCCTGCGGGCTAGGGGTTGATTCCGGGGGCGAGCAGGAGTCAAATAATCGCACCCGGCAGATTCCTCATCCCCCGTCCCCTTGGAGTCTCACTATGCACTTCTCCCGCCGCGCCCTGGCGCGGGCAATCACCGGCACGACAGCCGCACTGGCACTCGTCGCCTCCAGCCTTGTCCTGGCTGCCCCGGCATCCGCCCACTCCTCCCACCACAGCAGCTCGGCCCCCCGAATATCGTTCGCGTTTTACCAGAACGGTGTGCGGTCGGGTGACGAGCAGGTGCAGCAGACCACCGTCGGTCTCGTCATCCGTGCCAGCAAAGCGAGTTCGACAGCGAAGTCGGTGCGCGTGCGCACCTTCGGCGGTGACGCTGCGGCCGGCCAGTACGAGGCGACCGACCGCCGCATCACCATTCCCGCCGGACAGACGAGTGTCGGATTCCGCATCGCGGTCGACGGCATCGGCGAGCAGGAGCCTCCGACCCACTTCTACGTCGGGATGACCTCGCCGTCGAGCGGGGCGAAGCTGGGTCTGCTGCGCATCGCGAAGGTCACGATCTATCCGTGGCTCGGGCCACCGCCGCTCGGCGGGTACACCGCACGCTCCCAGGACTTCGAGAGCGGAGTGCCCGACGCCGTGGTTCCGTTCGGATCACGACCGGCCGTGCGGCCGACCCTGGGCACTGTCTACTCGAGCGGACCGACCGACCTGCCCGAGAACCGCGCACTGCAGCTCACCGTCTCACGCATCCCGCGCGCCAGCGATTCGCTCGGCTTCCGCGAGATGGGGGCGTCAGTCGACCTCGAGCCGTCGGCTGTCGGGCCGACGATCTGGTTCAAGGGCACGGCATCCGGTGGCACTGTGACCCTCGTACTCCGCAACGGCAGCCAGGTCTTCGACTACCCGGTCGTCGACGACAACGCAGGCTGGCGGTACCTGACCCCGTCGTTCGACGACTTCCGGTTGCGCGGTAACGCCGCGAGTGATGCACGCTTCGACCCGAACGACTACACCGGGTACGAGGTGCGCCTCACCGGCGTGACGCCCGGGCGATACCTGTTCGACAGCCCGAGCATGGTGTACATCTTCTGAGTGCAACGCGTCACGGCCTTCCGAAACGACCGGATCGGCAGGCCGTGACGCGCTAGTTCTGTCGTGCGAACAGCCGGTCGGTGATGATCGAGAACGGGATCATCAGTAACCAGCTGTACATGGCCGCGACCGGGAACCCCAGCAACGCGATCACGATCGACAGGGCGAAGACCGCCGGGTTGATGAAGCCGGTGTCGCGCACATAAAGGTAGATGCCCTCGTCGACGCTGTCGGCGAGCAGGCCCGCCCGGTGCGCGTAGATCCACATGCCCGACTGCACGAGGGCGATGCAGCCGAGGACGGCCGCGTAGAGCACGACGGATGCCGTCTCGGTGCCTCGATCGCTGAGCAACGCTGTCGGAAAGGGCACAAACGCGACGAGCAGCAACAGCAGCAGGTTGAGCCGGATGAGGTTCGTGGTGAAGCCGGTGATCACCCGGAACTTGCGGTGGTGCGACATCCAGTTGAGCGCGATGATCACGAAACTCAGGCCGTAAGCGAGGTATTCCGGCGCGAGGTCGACCAAAGCCTGGACGACGCTTCCGGACTCCGTTTCGGGTACACGGATGTCGAGGACGAGCAGCGTCATGGCGATCGCAAAGACCGCGTCGCTGAAGAACTCGATGCGCTCGGTCGAGTCGCCGGAGCCGAAGAGTGCGCGATAGCGCGAGCGGGTGTCGGTCATGCGTCGAGCTTAGGCGCGAGCTCTCGAGAAAAATATAGACAGCGTAACTATCGATAGTTATGCTATCCGTATGAGAATGGCTGAACTGAGTGAACGCAGCGGTGTGCCGGTAGCGACTATCAAGTACTACCTGCGCGAGCGGATGCTGCCCGCCGGCGAATACACGAGCCCCAACCAAGCCGTTTATGGCGAGCGTCACGTCGACCGGCTGCGCCTGGTCCGGGCGCTTCTCGACGTCGGTGGGCTCAGTGTCTCGTCCGTGGTTGCAGTGCTGGCCGCGGTCGACGACGAATCGATGCCGCTCACCTGGGCGTTCGGGGTGGCCCAGCACGCCCTGCCCAACCCGGTCGACCCCGCCGCCCCGCGTCGTCCCCGGCTGCACGACCTGCCAGAGGGGGAGGGCGAACCCGCCGAGCCCCTGCATCCGGAACTCGCCGGCCTCTTCTCTGCGCGTGGCTGGTCGGTGAGCGCCGACAACCCGGGCATCGCGATGACGGCCCGGGTTCTCGAAACCTATGACGGCCTCGGGCTCTCGCATCTGAAGTCCACCCTTCCGGCCTATGCCGAGGCGGCCGAGATCATCGCGCAGGCCGACCTCGGCGCGGTCGGACTGCGAACCGAAAGATCCGTGATGGTCGAGTCGGTCGTCGTCGGAACGGTGCTCGGCGACTCCTTGTTCGCGGGCTTGCGTCGCATCGCCCAGGAGTACGTCTCGAGGCAGGTCTTTCCCGATCCCCAGCCCGAGAATCCCTAACCGGCACACACCACAGTCAGGAGCAGTACGAATGTCTACCTCACAGGTCACCACCTCCGAACTGGAACCGACCCCGGTTGCACCCGCTGGCACGCTGACTGTTGCGGGCTGGCATCGTCCGCTGCTCTGGCTCGCCGTCGGCATGGCTGCACTGGCAGCTGTCGCGATCGTCGCGTCGCTCATCGACCACCGGCAGGTGACGGGCATGGGCCTCTGGCTCAAACCGCTGAAGTTCGCGCTCTCGATCGGGATCTATGCGGTAACCCTGGCCTGGCTCATCGGCCAGTTCCGCGATGGCGCCCGGATGCGGCGGGCGGCACGTCTGGCCGGCACCGTCGCCGTGATCGGGCTCGTGATCGAGATGATCGTCATCGTCGGTTTCGCTGCGGTCGGCGACACGAGCCACTTCAACGTGTCGACGGGCCTCCACGCTGCCTTCTGGTCGGTCATGGCTGCATCCATCGTCGTCGTATGGCTGATGACGCTGGTGGTCAGTATCGCGTTGTTCCGTAATCCGCTTGGCGACCGTGCGCGCACCCTCGCCATCCGTGCGGGAGCCGTGCTCGCGCTGGTCGGGATGGGCCTGGCGTTCCTGATGACCGGGCCGACCGCAGCGCAACTCGACGACTACCAGGGCATCGTCGGGGCGCACACTGTCGGTGTGGCCGACGGTGGTCCCGGGCTGCCTCTTCTTGGCTGGAGCACGGTCGCCGGCGACCTGCGCATTCCCCACTTCGTCGGGATGCACGCCCTGCAGGTGCTGCCGCTCGTCGTCATCCTGCTCGAACTGGCGAGCCGTCGCCTGTCGTTCCTGGGCAGCGAGCCGGTGCGGCTGAGACTGGTGCGCATCGCTGTCGCCTCCTTCACGGCGTCCCTTGCCGTGGTTACCCTGCAGGCGATCTCCGGGCAGTCGATAGTGCAGCCCGATGGACTGGTCCTCGCGCTCGGAGTGCTTGTCGCAGTGGGGTCGGTCGGTGCGGTGCTCGCCGTGCTGGCGAGTGCCGCCCGCGCGACATCCTCACCGACTTGAGTCGACTCCCTACAGGTCGAGGGTGTCGTTCGGCTCGAGTGGGTAGAACTGGCCGCCGGCAGCCTCGGTCATAGTGCGCAAGCGGTCGTTGGCCATGCCCTTGCCGATGACAGAGGCCACCATCTCGTGGGTCGGGAACGAACGTTTCGGGGCGACGGCTGTCACGTAGTCCATCGCCTCACCGATCTTGAGCCACGGAGCAGCAGACGGCACGGCGAGCGTGTCGACGGCGACCGGCGGCACGGTGAACGAGTCGCCCGGGTAGAAGAGAGTGTTGTTGACCAGCACGCCGACGTTGTCGATGACGGGGATCGACGAGTGGATGACAGCGTGGCGTGAGCCGTAGAACGCGAGCTGGAACGGGCCCACCTCGGCCGTGTCGCCATCGGCGACAGTGGTGATGTCGTATCCGGATGCCGCCAGCGCGACGCCGGCCGGCCCGTAGATAGTCACGTCGGGGTTGCGCGCGAGAATGCGGTCGAGTTGCTCGGGGGTCCAGTGGTCGGGGTGCTCGTGGGTGATGACGACCGCACGCACGTCGCCCAGGTCGCCGAGGGGAGTACTGAACGCGCCCGGGTCGACGATGAGCTTCTCGTCGCTGATCTCCAGCACCAGGCAGGCATGTTCGTACTTCGTGAGTTTCATAGTGCGAGCCTATTGGTCGGCGGTTGACGCATATACCCCCCGGGGGTACTCTTTCAGCATGATCGCAGACATCAAGAAGCGGGCTCTTCACCGCAGCCGGATTCTCGAGGGGCAGATGCGCGGCCTCGAGAAGATGATCGACAACGAGGACTACTGCATGGACATCATCGTGCAGTCCCTCGCGATCCAGAAGTCGCTGCGCAGCCTCAACAAGCTTCTCGTCGAGAACCACCTGCGTACGCACGTCAGTGACATGTTCGCGGCCGGGGGCGATGAGCGCGACCTCGCCGTCGAGGAACTGCTCAAGGTCTACGAACTCAACAACAACCGCGGGGAATAGAGCATGACGAATCACGACCACCTGGCGATGCCCGATGCGCCAGATGCCACGGATGCCGGGCACGGGCACGGGCACGATCACGGAACGCACGACCATGGCGATCATGACCACACTGCCCACGACCACGGCGGCCACGAGGGCCACGGCGACCACTCCCACCACGACCCGGCGATCTTCCGTCGCAAGTTCTGGATCAGCCTCGCCCTGACCATTCCGACCATGGTCTTCTCGTCTGGACTGCAGGGCATCCTCAACCTCTCCGGGCCGGCCTTCCCCGGCAGCCAGTACATCCCGGCCGCGTTCGGCCTCGTGCTGTTCTTCTATGGGGGAGTGGTCTTCCTGAAGGGTGGCGTGCAGGAGTTGCGCGCGAAGCAGCCCGGCATGATGACCCTGATCTCGCTCGCGATAGTCGTCGCGTTCGGCTACAGCCTCGCCGTCACCCTCGGGTTCCCCGGCATGGACTTCTGGTGGGAGCTCGCGACCCTCATCACGATCATGCTGCTCGGCCACTGGATCGAGATGTCGGCGATCATGGGTGCGCAGAACGCGCTGGGAGAGCTCGCGAAGCTCGTTCCCGACACGGCCGACGTGCTGCACGGCGACCACGTCATGACGATGCCCACAGCCGAACTCTCGATCGGCGACCTCGTGCTGGTGCGCCCGGGAGCCGCGGTTCCGGTCGACGGCGAGGTCACCGAGGGCGAATCCGAGGTGAACGAGTCACTGCTCACCGGCGAGTCGGTGGCCGTCGCGAAGACCGTTAGCGCGACCGTGGTCGCGGGCAGCGTCAATGGCGCCGGGGCCCTGACCGTGCGGGTCGGCAAGCTCGGCTCCGACACGGCTCTTGCCGGCATCATGAAGCTCGTCGCCGACGCCCAGGCGAGCAAGGGCTCGGTGCAGATCCTCGCCGACAAGGCGGCCGCGCTGCTCTTCTACGTCGCCCTCGGTGCCGCGATCATCACACTCGTCGCCTGGTGGCTGATCGCTCCCGGCGACCCGGTCTTTATAGTCGAGCGTGTGGTCACCGTGCTGATCATCGCCTGCCCGCACGCCCTCGGCCTCGCGATCCCGCTCGTGGCCCAACTCACCACGGCCATCGGCGCGCGCAAGGGAATCCTCGTGCGCAGCCGCGTCGCCCTAGAGGCCGCGCGCAGCGTGCAGGTCGTGCTCTTCGACAAGACCGGCACCCTGACCGAAGGGCGCCAGGGCGTGGCGGCGATCGTGTCTGCGGGCGAGGCATCCGACGACGACCTGCTCGCGCTCGCCGCGGCCGTCGAGGCCCGTTCGGAGCACCCGATCGCCCGAGCCGTCGTCGCCGAGGCGAAAGAGCGCGGGCTTACCGTGGCACGGGTGTCGAAATTCGAGTCGTTCGCCGGAAAGGGCGCGGAAGCGACTGTCGGCGACCGTCGCATCGCGGTCGCAAGCTTGCGCCTCGTCACCGAGCGCGGGCTGACCCTCAGTTCCGCCCTCGTGCAGTACCGGCGTGAGTTCGACGCCGCCGGCCAGACGATCGTCGCGGTGATCGACGGCGACAGCGTGCTCGGACTCATCGCTGTGGCCGACGTGATCCGTGCGGAGTCGGCGGAGGCTGTCGCGCGGCTCAAGAGCAGCGGCATCCGCGTGGCTATGCTGACCGGTGATTCGCACGCGGTCGGCTCCTGGGTCGCGGGCCAGCTCGGGATCGACGAGGTCTATGCCGAGGTATTGCCCGGGCAGAAGTCCGACGTCGTCGCGCGGCTGCAGCAGGGTGGCACCCGGGTCGCGATGGTGGGCGACGGAGTTAACGACGCCCCCGCGATCGCCCGCGCCGACGTCGGGATCGCTATCGGCGCCGGCACGGATGTCGCGATCGAGTCGGCCGGCATAGTGCTCGCCTCCGACGACCCACGCGGGGTCGCCGCGGCGATCCGGTTGAGCTCGGCGAGCCACCGCAAGATGATCCAGAACCTGGTCTGGGCGACGGGGTACAACGTGGTCGGAATTCCGCTGGCTGCTGGCGCGCTCTTCGGGGCGGGAATCCTGCTCGCGCCAGCGCTCGGTGCGATCTTCATGTCAGTGTCGACCATCGTCGTCGCGCTCAACGCCCAGTTGCTGAGACGCCTCGATTTGGGGGCATGACGATTCCGGCATCCAAGACATAATGAGCCAATGACCACACCTCGCCTCCGAATAGTCGTCGCGATCAATCCGAGTGCTTCATTCGGCAAGAGCAGTGGGGTCGGCCCCCGCGCTGTCGCCGCGCTGACCGAGCTCGGCCACGACGTCACGGCGCTGCGTGAGCCCGACTTCGCCTCGCTGCTCGCTGCGGGCAAGGCGGCCGCGGCGACCAAACCGGATGCCTTCGTGGTGGTCGGCGGCGATGGCATGGTCAACCTCGGAGCGAACCTGCTGGCCGAGACCGGTGTGCCATTCGGCATCCTTCCCTCGGGCACGGGTAACGACATGGCCCGGGCCCTCGGTATTCCGCACGAAGACCCGGATGCCGCACTCGCGGTGCTGATCGACGCCCTCGGACGCCCGCCGCTGGAGATCGATGCCGGGCTCATCACCCACGTCGACGACACGACGGGGCTCGAAAAGACGACCTGGTTCGCCTGCATGATCTCGGCCGGCTTCGACGCGCTCGCCAACGAACGCGCCAATCGGATGCGCTGGCCGAAGGGCCCGCGCCGGTACCTCATCGCCCTCGCTGTCGAACTGCTGCGCCTGAAGCCGATCCAGTACCGCATCGAGCTCGACGGCGAGAAGATGTCGACCGGCGGCACCCTGATCTCGGTGGGGAACGGTGTTTCGCTCGGGGGAGGCATGAAGGTGACGCCTGACGCCATGTTCGACGATGGGCTGTTCGACGTGCTCGTCGTGCAGCCGCTGTCACGCACCGCGTTCCTGCGGATCTTCCCGCGCGTCTACAAGGGGGAGCACCTCAGTGACCCGCGCGTGAAGGTCTACCGGGCCGCGCACGTTCGGCTCGACGCGGACAACGTGGTCGCCTATGGAGACGGCGAGCGACTCGGCCCGCTGCCCATCGACATCCGTCTGGTTTCCGGTGCACTGCAGATGCTCGCACCCCAACCGCAGGTCGTGTTGCCGCCGATCTAGCGTGCCGCGATCCCCGTAAACCCGGGCGACACTCGCGAGCGACGCGCTCGTTTTGTCGAACCGCGTTCGGGTATGGCATACTCGTCTAGTTGCTTACGGCCCCATCGTATAGCGGCCTAGTACGCTGCCCTCTCACGGCGGTAACACCGGTTCGAATCCGGTTGGGGTCACCAACCGAAACGCCCGCTCATTCGAGCGGGCGTTTCTGCTTTCCAGAAGCGTTCTCGCCGAGAGGTCTCCGGCATCCGGAAGCAGCCCGCTCGGGCCCGGATTCTGCGGAGCGGGGCAATCGTGTCCGGACCGTCTGCACCCGTCGTCCGCGGGCGTCGGATGCCGGGGATAGTCTGGGAGCGGCTCAACGGCGAGTGTTTGACTCGACCGAAGGACCACAATGTCTGCAGCACCGATCGTTGCGCCCCCAGCCGCCGCGCTCTCCCGAACCCGCACCCGGCTCGCCCTGCTCGCGCTCGCCCTCGGCGGCTTCGGAATCGGGGCGACCGAGTTCGTGGCATCCGGCCTGCTGCCGAACATCGCAACCGACCTGCTCGCGCAGCTCGACGCGCAGTCGCACGAGAAGGCCATCGCCCAGGCCGGCATCATCATCTCTGCTTACGCGGCCGGCGTCGTCGTCGGTGCACCGACGATCGCCGTGTTCGCCGCCCAGTTGCCGCGCAAGGCGATCCTGCTCGTGTTCGTGGGCATCTTCGCGATCGGTTCCGTGGCTTCCGCCCTCGCGCCCACGTTCGAAACCCTCGTGGTCGCACGGTTCATCGCCGCGCTCCCGCACGGCGCCTATTTCGGGATCGCCTCCTTGGTCGCAGCCGACCTGATGGGGCTGGGCAAGCGCGGGCGCGGAGTGTCGTTCGTGCTCGGCGGTCTCACCCTGGCAAACTTTCTCGGGGTGCCCGCCATCACCTTCCTCGGGCAGGTCGCCGGCTGGCGCTCGGCCTATTTCTCGGTCGCGGTCATCTTCGTGCTGTCGGTCGTGGCGATCCTGTTCGCCGTGCCGAAGCAGCCCGGAAACCCGGATGCCACCGCGGCTCGTGAGCTCGGCGGGTTCAAGCGGCTGTCG
>Ga0247736_10000836_pt1 | contig 10382 bp, 9 predicted proteins | sample UWRJL193509B2_FD_180935 | JGI IMG/M metagenome (GOLD analysis project Ga0247736, IMG submission 180935) | Plant litter microbial communities from Arlington Agricultural Research Station in Wisconsin, United States - UWRJ-L193-509B-2 | ecosystem: Environmental > Terrestrial > Plant litter >...
AACCACGCCTTGACTGCCATCCAAAAGAACGCCCTTGATTCACTTGGTGCTGACTGGGCTGACAAGCCTGTTACTGCCGTAGCCTATGGCTGGAGCGGTGGCTCACTTGCAGTTGCTAACTTACGTGAAGTACTCGGAAACCTAAAAACCGATACTAAGGATAGCTTTGCTCAACTTGCTTTCATGAAAGACTTGAACCCAGATGGTTCTATTCTTGATGCAGAAAACGTAAAAGCACAAATCGCGACAGCTATCGACGAAATTGTTTAGTACGATTCAATAACAAAAAGAGGACTGCAATCATAGTAGTCCTCTTTTTTTAATATAATCTTTCAGAAATTAAACGCCCCTGCGTAGTGGAATCTTAAAAGATTCTACAGTACGCAGGGGTTCAGGGTATTCCGCGACTTATTAGCCATTCCCGCTTTCATAGATAATCGAACGCTCATCCGGGGAAAGCTTTTCCCACTTCGTCTGACACATAATCAGTACAGGACGAAGGCCAGCTCGTACCTCCCCGCAGTAGCTGCAAGTGCAGCCAGGTGTGCAGTATCTTTCTACTGCGTCATCAGGGAGCGGATCAACGCCCCAACAATGCACCATGCCTAAGCGTGCGTCTTCCCATGCGTGGTCAGCATGTGGCTGTTGCACATTCAAACACATGCGAGAGGGTAATCCATTACTGTCATGATTTACTAATGCCACCTGGCACCACCTTCCAATTGTCGAGGAACCTAGCTTTAATATAGGCCACTTAAATTATGAGTGCAAACATAAACCAGATGCTTGTTTGTTGACTAAAAAATTGCCGAGAAAATAGCAACAAGTACAAATACTACAATAAAGATTGAGATAAAGATAATCGCCGCTGTTTTTTTGAAGTTCTTTACGCTCTTAGCACTTATAACACCAGCAGCCGTAAACACATCGCGCCAGACTTTGAAAGCATTCAAGCCAGAGAAGTACGCAGCGCTCATAGTAGCAGCACCGGCAACTTGGCCACCAGCAATGCCCGTAGCAGCTCCGCCAACATTTAAGATTGCTCCAATGCGAGTAAGCGTCGTATTTGATTCAACTGACTTTGCTTCTACTTCTTCTACCATTTCAGCAGTGAAAGCAGGTGATACACCTGAACCAACAGCCGTGAAGTCATATTGTTTGCCATCAACCGTAATGAGCATTGTTCCGAACGCCGAGAAGCGAACACTAACAAGTTCAATATCGGCAGAAAAAATATCTGCTTTAGCGGAACGTGCCGAAAGCACACCATTTTTTAATTTAAGAATTGCCGGTACAGTCGCTGCACCATTCCATAAGTTTTGGCGCCAGTAAATTCCAGTTGTCAGTGCGTCGAGGGTTTTATCAATAATCATAGCTTTATTCTATCAAACTCCCGCATATTATCGGCATATTGAGTAAAATAGGAATATGACCTATAAGTCGCGCTTACGTAAACTAAAAAGACGATTCCGACGTATTTTTGCAAAACGGAATGCACTTTTGGTTGGTATTTTTATTCTTCTGGCCGTTGTATTATGGGCTGTAATGCATCAACAAACTGCCATTGCCCCAGCCGCCTACAAGCCTCTGCTTGAAGTGATCGCGAAAGGTGAAAGCCAAGGCAATTATAATGCTCACTTTGGGAGTGTCGCAAACCAAGAAATTGATTTTACCCGTATGAGTATTGCAGAGGTGTTAGCTTGGCAAAAGCGCTTCGTGGATGAAGGCAACGCAAGCAGCGCAGTTGGTCGTTATCAAATTATTCGCCCGACACTTTTAGGTCTTGTAAAAGAATTACATTTGACTACCCACGAGCTCTACGACAAAGACACCCAAGATCAATTAGCCGTTGCCCTCGTCAACCGTCGTGGTGCGGTTGCATTTATAGAGGACAAACTATCTGCCGAAGATTTTGCTCATCAATTATCAAAAGAGTGGGCAGCCTTACCGAAGGTTATTGGTGACCAGCCAGAAAATAGTTTTTATGCTGGAGATGGGCTGAACCGGTCATTAATTGATACGAAAACAAGTTTAGATGCCATTAGCAAATTTAAAGAATTAGCACGCAACTCATAATTACAGTAGCCGCAACATTGAATACTTCAATACTATGGCTAATGCCCGAGTTTCCCCGAACCATTAGGCTAAGGCTGCACTCGGGCGGCAGGGATTCACTTGAAAGACTGTTTAACTTTAGTGCGCGGTTGTGGGGTATACAACCCCTCCCTGCGTCAGCACGGGGCCAACTTGGTACTGCGACGGCTCAAGCCGTATAACCGTCGGATTTACACCTTCACGGTGTGCCCAGTACGGATTGAAGTTATCACTTAAAATCATGCCCATTGATACATTCCATTCTGTAAAACTCAGGGTCAATATGAACAAATCTTCGTTGAGTGAATCAACAAATATATTTTAGCATAAAAGGTATAAAAAGTCAATATAGGCAGTATTTAGCTATTGAAAATAAAAGCTAATATTCCAGTGAAAAGACCGAGAGGTGATAACAGCAGTCCAATTATCGATAAGATAAACCCAACCCGTGCTTGTATGGCGACGCTCTTCCATCCAACAGTGGTAACCACTTTATATCCTTCTCTTGTTGTACCGTACTGACGAAATTGAATGGCGCTTACCACAAGACCAATCGCAGAAAGTATAAGGCCTACAAATGGAACGATTGCTAGTAAAATTGATAGTCCGCCTAATATTACTGAGACAGTTCCAGGTGTTTTACCTTTAGGTTCTATTGGGCTAGATGAAGTGGCTGGCATATTTTTTCCTAATTAGAGTTATCTATAGTGTAGCAGGAAAAGAAAAAGCCCTGCAACCTGCAGAGCTTTCGCTTCAATACAAGTTACAGGACGTGAGTGTCCTTAGCGGACTTTCGTAGAACTTCGCTTACATGCTCGTTGGTGGGCCACCATTTGAAAAAAACTCTTACCTCCAATCGCCAAACCCTCATGGCTTGCTCGTATTCCTCTAGTTCTCTCGATCGTCCCCCGAAAGGAATAGTAAAGAGCGAGAGAGGCCGCAAGGCGGCGGGTTTAACTGGCCGTCGACTGAACCAATCATCAACAAGTTCGTTCTGTTCACTTGTGCTGACTGGCTGTTTAATTTCCACGAAATGTACTCTATTCATTCTACGTACGCAGTGTTGCGCAAGTAAATTAGTATACATGAGCGGAATGGTTGTCGCAAGCGACGTTAATTGATATATATGTATTTTATGCTATAATATGCTTAGATTTGTAATCGTACCCCACAATTTGAGGAAGGAAGTTCGCATGTCGAACACCAAAGTACACCGTAACCCGGGTGGCTTAGCAGTCCAGATTCCGGAGAGCACGAAAATTAGTGACGGCTACATCAGGATTGGCAAGAACGTCACCCTTGGTGAGAACGTTACTATCGGAGATCGCGTCGACCTGAGCCAAGACGCCGTCATCGGCGACAATGTCGTACTTGGCGATGGAACCAAAATTGGCCAACGTTCAAAAATCGGCAACGGTTCAGACCTAGACATGAACGTGATAGTCGGCAACGACGTCGTCATCATGGAAAAGGTCATCATCAATGATCGTGTCACGCTCATGAACAACGTTTCCGTATCGAGCGGCGGTGAACTAAATTCCCATGTGACCTTAAATAGTGACGTCGTCCTCGATGAATGCGTGACTATCGGCGCAGGGACCGTTGTTGCAAGCGGTGTCACCATCCCCGCGGGCTGGATTATCGGTTCCGGAAAACACGTCAACCCGGGCAACGCCGCCACAGGAAACCTTCCTCACATTCACTGATCATCACAAGTCCGCCCTGTATTCCCAGCATGAAAATGCCCCGTGGAATGCGGGGTATTTTCATTACTGCTTGGAAGTATTTATTAGTGCTTTAATTATTTTAGCTTCAGAAACGTCTTTATTACGGAATCGAACTAGCGGCAACACGGCGCTGAGTCTAAAGTCCAAGTTCTTCAGCGATAAGATCATAACGAGGAATGATCGATTCTACTGGCACATCATATCGCTTAATAAGGTCAACGACGGCGAGCACATCATCACGAATGGCGTGTTTTTGCGTATCATTCAGGTGACGATATTTCTTGATGAAATCATCCGGATAGAAGGCTAGCACGGTAACAGTAGATGATAACATTTCAGTCGCATTATCCCATGGATGACCGACAGCCGAATCGGGACCCATATATTCAGATTCGGTAATAATACCTATCACTCGTTCTACTTTAGGGATAGTCGGGGTTAAGCCTTGTCTTAATTCGTCGTTGGATGGGATTTGAAAATCGGTACTATTGAGAATTGCAGTATATACTGTGTCGAGCTTCAGCCTGAATATAGGATCGTTTACTATTTGTTCTAAATAGGCTCCGTGAAATATTTCGTGCAGGGTCGTTAAGCGAATCTCATCTGTTTCAACTTCGGTTTTTCCAACATAAGGGTAAGTCAGCTGGACCGTCTTACTGTTATACGACAAACTGTCGTTCATAGAAGCTTTCGAGTCGACAGCATCGAGACGGACAGAGTAATTATTTGGTAGAAGCTGCGAATATTGCTTAAGGGCCTGGCAAATAATATTATATTGATCATACGTAAGAACGACTTCGGCCGAAATTGCTTCAGGGACATCAACACATTTGATATTAGGAGAAATCTCGGCATATACTTTTTGATGTGAGATAGCAGTAACCGTTTCATCTGGCTCAATACGGTATTTATCGACAGTAATCTGTGAAGGTGTATTGTTATGGAGAATAGTACCCCCGCCATTAATTTGCACGAAATAATCACCAACCGCTTCTTCCTCTAGTGAACCTTTGCCACCTGCTGAACCATTAGCGGAATTAAAGGCCGGAATAGCAATACCCGCTTTCGCTACAGTTTTTAAAGCTTCTTCGTACGAATCTGTATCGGCGGCTACATATACACTTCCAGAAACCGTGGGGTCTTCATCGGTTGTCATATCTTTTTGTTTAACGACTAATACTTCATTCGTCTTAAGTTCATCAAGTACTTGTTGCGCATCAATAAATACGGCGTAACCACTCGTACCTAAAAGTCCATCAAGATCATCACTTAAACGCATGGCGTCTGAACCGTAGGCGGGGACTGGTTCATTCGATACATTAAAGCGAAGATTATCATTCAAAGAATAGGGACCAACTGGCTTAATGTCATTACGTATCTCATTTACTAATTCGGGTCCAGTAGAGGCGGCGAATATGGTTAAATTAGCGGTTAACGCCAAAAAAGCTAACACTCGAGAAGCTTCGTAGCTCTTATCGAGAATGAAACTACGATTTTCAATTTTAGCGGTAATTCGTTCATTGGAAAGAATTAATTTTTCTTTACGATTCATAGATGTACTATTATAGCATTTTATCTTCATAAAGTCAATTTGACGTCAGACAAACAGCTACTATACTAGTAGCATGATTAAGAAACCTGATACTCTCACCACTGCACCAGTACATCCGTTAGATAAAGCAGCTGGCTGGTCATGGCGCATCGTCGCTATCGCAGCACTCTTAGCACTGATTATTTTTATTATTATTCAACTTAAGGTGATTATTATTCCATTCATCGTGGCACTCCTCGTCACCGCGCTGTTATTTCCTTTAGTAACGCGACTTACAAAAGTAGGGGTGAAGCGAGGATTAGCCGTGGCAATGAGCTTGCTCGCTTTTGCGGTTATTGTGGCCGGACTAATGTTCGTAGTGGTTACACAAACTCGAAATGCCTATCCTGAACTTCGAGATAGGTTCCAATCATCATTGCAAGACCTAAGTACGACACTAGCAAGCAGTCCACTTGGTATTAATGCGGATGACGTAAAAAACTCTATTAACGGGTTTATTAGTTCACTTCAAACCAATTCAGATTTATTAAGTGCCGGGCTTATTTCATCAGTTGGAAGTACGACTGGCCATATTTTTGCTGGTATCTTCCTTGCGTTCTTTGCAGTTATTTTCCTCTTACTGGATGGTAAAAATATTTGGAAATGGTTCGTTGGCCTGTTTCCCCGCAATTCGCGCGAAAAACTCCTTGATGCTGGCTTGAGTGGATGGAGTACGCTTATCAGCTTTGTGAAATCACAAATTGCCGTCGCTGGTGTCGATGCAATCGGTATTGGCCTGGGTGCGTTAATTTTAGGAGTGCCATTAGCCATTCCGATTGCAGTGTTAGTATTCCTTGGTTCGTTTATCCCTGTCGTTGGTGCGGTAATAACTGGCTCAATTGCCGTATTATTGGCACTGTTCTTTAACGGCTGGGTCATTGCCCTTATTATGATTGGTGTCGTGCTGCTTGTTCAGCTTATTGAAGGCCACGTACTGCAACCATTCTTAGTAGGGAAGGCCGTAAATGTCCACCCGCTCGCAGTTGTATTTGCCGTTGCGATTGGTTCACTCCTCGCTGGAATTCCAGGGGCGCTATTTGCCGTACCAACGGTAGCAGTTGCAAATGTTATGATGACAAAATTATTGAAAAGATAAAAATTTACTAAATAGAAACCTTCACCGTATATTACAGGCTTTAAAATTTTTTGCTATAATAAATACATAACGTAAGGATATATATTATGACTAAGGGTATGGGCGCAAAGAGAGCAGTTAAGAAAAAGAAACTTGTTAAAGATAAGATAATTAAAAGCATTTAGTTGCTAAAAGCCTCCGAAATGGAGGCTTTTTTATACGCATATTATGAGTAAACCCGCTGCATTATACAACGGAGCGGGATACTCAACGTTGCTTTGCAGCGGGTGTGGGAGGGGGAGCTGGTTAATACTCCGCGAACGGGTTGCCGTCGAAGACGGGCATCCAGAAGTAGGACCGATTACCATGCGACCGGAATAAGGCGATAGACATCTCCTCGGCATTCGACGTTCCCGTACTGTGGGTGCTACGAGAGCCACCGTCGACGAACTGAATCACTTCAGTAACTTCGCGGTACATCAGTGCCAGTGGCGGAACCTGAACCCCGTCAGTGGTATAGCGGAGCTTAACCGAGTGGGGGTTTTCGCTGCTTTTATGCAGGAACTGGAATAGGTAGAAGTCACCTTCAACCATCTTGACGTTAAACAGATAGTACCCGTGATCCAGCAAAACCCTCTGGGCCTTAACGATCTCCTCCGGAGAAGGAGCGTCGTAAACGCCGGGGGCTGCCGACGGAACCATGCCGGTTGAAGCGAGTCGCCTCAACAAACTTATTCCCGAAAGGGGCTTCGTTTCAGTCTTCACTTGAACTCCTTAGGTATGTAGGGAAAGAAAAAACGATTGGTAATATATTAGCATAAATAGTATTAAATGTCAATTAGCTTAACGTCCTAGTTGCTTGGTTGCTTCTTACAAAAAAGCATGTAATAGAAAAGGCCCGCCGAAGCGGTGAAGAAGAAATTCTTCAAACCTTTTCGACGGGCGTACCGGTTATTCGGAGGCGGGATGGCGATACCACTGCTGCTTGAGGCCTGGAGCCCCCGGTACTTCGACCGGAGTTCCCACCGGCACGAATTGGAGTTGCTTGGCAACCTTGAGTAGCGGATCGTTCTGATGAATCGGAATGTTGACCGCTCGCAGCTCGCCCGTGTGCGAATCTTTGAGGGATCGTTGCAGCAGCCCAACCAAAGCGATTTGGCGCTGATCGTCGGCCAACTGATCCGATGCGACCAGTCCGAAAACTGCCCACTCATTGGCGGATCCGTCCTCGGAAAGCGGCATGTGGTCAGCGGCGTTGGCGTAGTTCTGTTTCATGAACGCCACCAGCTCACCATTTAAGGTGTAACCGCTGAATTGTTCCGGATAGCGCAACAAGTGCAGCAATACTCGGGCAATTTTGCGGAAGCTGGACGGGTCGCCCAGTAGCCGCGGGTTTTCAAACCCACCGGCAACTGCGTCTTGTAGCGTCAGGCTTTCGATTGACGTCGCGTGCTTAAATCTTGGCTTGATTGCCTCGACATAGACGAGACCTTCCGAACGAGACATCATGCTCCTTTGTTGTAGGGTACAACTCCTTTTGAAGTCGTTTCATATTATACCATATTTTAATTAAATATGCTACAAGGAGTACTCCTAGTGTGTCCGTGACCTTGATTCATACATAAAAAGAGCCCGACACCTGCAGATGAATGACTCATCAACAGGTTGATGTCGGGTCTTTTCATCCGCAGGTGCGGGCTTAGGGCCAATGGGCCGGGTCGATAGGGGTCTTTGAGTGCCGATCGCCAGCTTTAAACTGCAGCTGAAAGGCGGCGGCGTAGCCGTTGTTCTCCCTGTCACTATAGGGAATGTCATACTTGCGCATGACGAGAATAGCCAGGCCTGAATGGTTGAAGTTCAAGTCATTCTGAAGTTCACCAAACTTATCCAGCCTCCCTCCCACCAAGTTTTTTTCTGGGTGCTGATAGAACAGCCTAGCTCGCTCCAGGCCGACCAGCTCAAGAAGCGTCTTACCGTCACACCAGTCGAAAACATCCGTTTCGCCGCTCTTAACGAATGCTTCACGCAAGACTGCCTGCAGTAAAAGTGAAATTCCTTCCTCGGTATGGCGCTCGATTTCATCAACAACATCTGGTGCTGACATACTTCACCTACTTTCATACATCGCGATTTCTCGAACAAACATAGTGCAGTGACTAGTGTTAGTTATGAAGGTTTGAGGCTATTTTTGCAAGCGTGAGCGGTGAGATGGAAGTGAGTTTATAAACCGTTTGTTGAGCTGGCCCACATAGCTTGGCCGTTGGTATTGTAAATTCCCATATTACCATCGTCCTGTAATACAAACCCGAGAGGGGATGGGAAGCTTTGGTTAAGATTCCAGTGCGTAATGCCGCGGTCATATGCGTTGACTGCAATGTTACCATCGGCTTGAAGGATAAATTTCGCATAGCCGATGCCAGAGGTGTGCGTACTCCACACGCCTATACCGTTGCTAAATAGAACCAGGTTACCATCAGAGTGCATCGTTAGGCGGTATTTTCCGTTATTACTATAGAGGGACTGGTTAATATTCAAGAATTCATTCGGACAGAGTGAATTGATTGGGCTTAAATGGTACTGTCCGTGGCAAGCAGTTGTAGGCAAGGGTCCGCCGTTGAGTGAATTACCAAATGCATCGGTCACCACGACGCGGTAAGTGTGAGCTCCGGCTGCAACGCCCGTATCAGTAAAGGTGATATTTTGACGGTCCCAGAAGTTTGATGAAGTGGTAATTGTTTTAATAACAGTCGAACCACCATCTCGGTAGAATTTATAGGTGAGTGAACTGTTGTCATCGTCATAGGCAGCTTTGACAGTTACAACTACTGAGCCATTCATGACTGGCCCATTTCGTACCACTGGACCATTTCCATATCCTTTTGGTCCAATCTTATTAGTAGCGCCGCTCGCTGCTGGTGCGAAGCGAACCAGGCCTTGCTGCGGTTTGCCATTTACGGTTGTAAATTCACCACCGATAGCAAGGTAGTTGCCATTACCAGTAATAGTCCAGCCTGCTTGGCCGGCAATAGTATTAGTATTAAAGCGAGGGAACCAGTTCAAAAGGGTTGTTTTAGGAACACCCATTTTTTGCGGGTAGCCGTTAGTTGAACTACCGTTAGTTCCGTTAGGTGTGAGTGTGTAGGCGGTTGCGTAGTTGTGACTTATATCAGATGATTTTTCAGGGAAGCCGCCCATAGCGCTACAGTCATGTGCGTGCCCAACGCTATAAAGGACGTTATTTTGAACGAATGAAGCGTAGGTATCACCATGACAGTCATTTATCCATGCAATCGCACCGTTCGTCGGGTTGATAGCGACGGGACCTTCTCCCCAGTTAGTACTCGAGGTCGCTTTATAGTTAAACGATGATGCAAAGATAAGACTTCCATTGGTAAAGAAGTGCAAAATTGAAGATGATGAACCTTGCAGGTCATAGTTTTGTAACTTGTAATCAGGGCTTGAACTTGCCCAAGGCAAAGGTGTACCAGTGTTGATGTCAAGCGCAGCTGAACCGTAGAAAGTTTGGCCACTCACTTGTGTGAACGGACCACCAATAACAAGCTTAGTGCCGTCAGGTGTCAGAATCATAGCATTAATAATGTGTGATGGTGTTGCTGACCAAGTTGTCAGTAAGCTACCGTTTGAGGTGTTATAAGCAGCCAAGTTTTTGCGGGCAACACCGGCTGCAAGTGAGAATATACCCCCTACATATAGCTTCGTATTTGAGGCAGCCATTGTCTTAATGACGTTGTTTGTACCCGGGTAGCCACTTAGCATAGCACCCGTAGCGGCGTTAAAGACGACAAGGTTATTGCGCGCTTGTCCATCAACGCTCGTAAATAATCCACCGACAAATATTTTCGATTTGTCTGGTGAAACAGTGATGTAATTACCT
>Ga0247736_10000838_pt1 | contig 10356 bp, 10 predicted proteins | sample UWRJL193509B2_FD_180935 | JGI IMG/M metagenome (GOLD analysis project Ga0247736, IMG submission 180935) | Plant litter microbial communities from Arlington Agricultural Research Station in Wisconsin, United States - UWRJ-L193-509B-2 | ecosystem: Environmental > Terrestrial > Plant litter >...
GCTGCAAGCACATCCACTTATCCATCTGATACTTGGGGTTACCAGCAATTCGATATTTTACGCGGGTCAGCTTCGGTCTTGTATGGAGATGGAACTGTCGGCGGTATCATCAATAGTATTCGCAAAGCACCCAGTCGTGAAAGCCAGTTTGAAGCATTGTTTGGCGCAGGAACACTGGGCGTTTATCGCGCGGGTATTGGCGGAAGTGGCGCGTTGGGCGAAGTCGGCGCATATCGAGTGGATGCTTCTGTCACAGGCGGCAACGGCTATGTGAATCATGGTGATTACGATAGCGCAAAGATAATGACAGGGATATTGATTGATATTAATCAAGATTTACGCGTTAATTTTACTGCTGACGTTGCAAATGAAAATCCGACCCGTTACACAGGTATTCCGCTTAGAAATGGCCGTATTGATGATTCGTTACGTAATCAAAATTACAATGTCCGTGACAGCAAACAAAATTTTGAAGATACACGTCTACGAGCTAAATTAGACTGGGATATCAATGAAGCAACCAAGTTAAGTAATATCGCTTACTGGTCTAAAGCTAAGCGTCATTGGCGAAATGTAGAGTACTTTGCAATAGATGATGCAACTAATACGGTAGACCGATTGGGTTATACCGAAATCAAGCATAATCAAAAACAGTTGGGTAATCGTTTAGAGCTGGCTTCATCTGCAGCGTTATTTGGACACCATAATCGCTGGGCGGTGGGTTATGAAATCGCAAAAGTGGATTTTACTTATTATGATAATTTTTATAATGATAACGATCCATCGACCAATGTGCCGATTAAAAATTTTCCACGCGGATATTTCACTACTATTGATCCAACAGCAAAAGATTTTGTTTCTACCACACAGCAACAAGCGTTCTTTGCTGAAAATGCTTTTGATATTACTAAGCAACTCAAATTTATTACGGGTTTAAGGCAAGATTGGATAGATGTTGATCATGAAAGTAAGCTGGGCCGGCCGAATCTAGACGCAGATTATGCGCCTTTTTCTTATCGCGTTGGCGCGATATTTCAGCCAACGAAATCATCTTCTTTTTACGGACAATTTAGCCGCGGCTCTGATCCCGTATCGTCAATCGTATCGATTAGACCTAACAACGGCGCATTCAAGTTAACTTTAGCACAACAAGCAGAAGTTGGTATTAAGCATGTTTTAGCAGATGGCAAAGGTGAGTTAACTTTTGCGCTTTATCATATTGCTAAAGATGACATCATTACGCGCGATCCGAACAATTCCACATTGCGTGTTCAAGGTGGCAAGCAATCATCACGCGGAATAGAGTTAGCAGCAAGCCTGTTGCCTGTAGAACATTGGCGCACTGATTTAAATGTGGCTTTATTAGAAGCGCGCTATGACAAGTTAACAGAAGGCGGCGGAGTCAATCGCGCAGGAAATACGCCAATTGATGTGCCCGAAAAAACCGCTAATTTATGGCTTTATTATCAGCAACCCGATTGGGAAGCGGGTATTGGCGCGAGGTTAGTAGGGAAGCGTTATGCGGATAATGCCAATACGTCGGTTATGCGTGGTTACACGATTTATGACGCCAATGTCGCTTGGCATCTCAATCCAAAAACGATACTGAGAGCTAATTTGCGCAATTTGACAGACAAAATATATGCGCCAGTTTCTTATGATACTGAGCAGTTTATTTTGGGTGAATCACGTAGAGTCGAGCTGACTGCAGAATTGAAATATTAAGCTAGTTTTCTGCAATGCGCATCTTTTCCTGTGGCACTACTAAAACTTAGCAACCAATAATTATTATTTATTATATTTTTTAGTTATTAATGTATAGCTTTATATTATTTAAATATATAAAGACATGCTGGTATATTTTCGTTTTGTTATGAATCGACATCAACATGTACGGATTTCAACTAGATAGAAAAGCGAGCGTAGACTCAGTTAATACGGAATCTGAATGGTCAAAAAAATCGATCATTCAATTTCCAGATCCTCAAAAAATCAGCTTATCAATTAGGGCAAGTGCGCTTATATTTGCGGATGAAAAATCTCAGCAATTACTGTCATTGATTGAAAAAATAGCGCCAAGTAATGCAACTGCGTTAATTAAAGGTGAAACAGGCACAGGTAAAGAGTTAGTAGCGAGGCATTTGCACAACCTTAGCCCGCGCAGGAATGGCCCATTTGCAGCAATCAATTGCGGTGCGTTTTCAGAAGCATTAGTGGAAAGCGAACTGTTTGGTTATGAGCGGGGCGCTTTTACCGGAGCAGTCGGCTCTAAAAAAGGCTGGTTTGAAACAGCCAATGGAGGCACATTATTCCTAGACGAAATTGGCGATTTGCCTTTATCTACTCAGGTTAAATTACTGCGGGTGTTGCAAGAACGGGAAGTGATTCCAATTGGCTCACGTAGGCCAATCCCCATTGACGTCAGGTTGATTGCAGCTACCAATGTCAATCTAACCGAAGCAGTCAAAGCGGGCCGTTTCAGGGAAGATTTGTATTACCGCATTAAAGTTGTGCCGATTGAAATACCGCCATTAAGAGAACGCAAGGGTGATATTTTGCCTTTGGTTGAACATTTTCTTGAGGTGTATCGCAATCGCCTGCATACAAAAAAACCGGAATTAACACCTGAAACAGTCAATCATTTAATTGATTATGCTTGGCCAGGTAATATTCGCGAACTTGAAAATGTGATTCACCGAGCGTTGCTGGTTTGCGATGGTAAAACATTAAGGCCATTAGATTTAAGTTTGCCCATCATTAATCATGGCAGTGAATCTGATGAAATCGATGTACAAAGTACAGATGAAAAACTTGAAAGTGCGATTAATGCATTAATTCATGAAGAGCCAGACCAGCTTTATGATTTATTTCTACAAAAAGTGATATTGCAAACCTATGAATATTGCAAAAATAATCAAGTGCAGACGGCAAGAGTGCTTGGGATTAGTCGAAATGTTTTACGGGCATTATTAAAACAATTTGGTTGCATTCAATAATTTTCAACATTACTTCAGAAAGCCCGCATTAATTAAAACTTAATGCGGGCTTTTTTGTTTCTGTAGATTCCTCAATTTTACTGATAAACAACAATAAAACCTTAGGTGATTGGACGTTGTTGATATTCAAGCATTTCGTTTTATAGGTTGTTTCTGAAGCAACAGTTAACAAGTTGTAAGCTATAAAGAATTACTTAACTAATTGATTATAAACAATAAATAATATTGGCATACGGATTGCTAACTTAACTATAGAAATGAATCATTATTTGAAAGCGTTAGGAAAGTTAGTGAGTATATTGAACAAATATTCAGGAAATTTTAAGAAGGAAGCTTGGTCTCCAAGTCGGCATTATGAAGAGCCACAATTAATTTCTGGTGTATTTGCGCCAGTCACATTAGGGGGCTAATGATGTCGAGTACATTAAGTTCTTATATTTCAGCGCCGATAGAAGGTGTTGGTTTTATCACCAATGAATCTTCAAACCAAAAGGAAGAGCGTTTAAATCTATTACAGTTGCGAAAAATAAAATCTTACGACAAAGAGGTCAGTGTAAGCGCCAAATATTGGTCTGTCGCTGCCATCATTGGTTTTCATGTGGCTTTAATTTCTTTGTATGTCACACGTGATCAAACACCTTCTGTGCCGATAAAAAAGCACGAGGTAGCGATTGAGTTTATCAAGCCGGAAATTGAACCGCCACCGCCGCCGCCAATTGAACCGCCTAAACCGCCACCGCCTAAGTTTGAACCTCCACCTAAGCTGCAAAAAGTCACTCCACCGCCGCCAGCATTGAAAACGCCGGTAGCGAGTGAAAATATCGCGCCGGATGACATTGTCGTGCAGGAGAATACCGAGGCCGTTGTTTCTAAAGAACCAGTAGTTGCGGCAGAAGAGCCAACGCCACCAGCACCGCCGCCTGCTCCAGTTATTGAAGAGCCAGTGACAGAGGCTTCAGCGAATGCAGGATACTTAAAAAATCCGCCTCCTGAATATCCGGCCAGGGCGACTCAAATGGGCTGGAGTGGGACGGTTATTCTGCGTGTGAGAGTGTCTGCAGATGGTACAGCTCAGAACGTCAGTGTGAAAAAATCGAGTGGACACAAGGTGTTGGATGACTCAGCGATTACGGCCGTAAAAAAATGGACGTTTGTTCCTTCAAAGCGTGGCAGCACCCCAATAGATGGATGGGCAACAGTGCCGATTATATTTAATTCTGAACAGTAATTTATTAAAAAATAGTTAATTTTGAATATTAGTAATTTTTGAAAAAAGTGAGGTAAGAAAAATGTTTAATTTAGATCCAAATGCATCACCAATAGTTGTTAGTGTTTTAGTAGCGCTGATTTTAGCGTCTATCGTTACTTGGACAATAGTGCTTCTCAAAACCATCCAAGTATGGCGTATGCGTAAGCAGAACAATAAGTTTCGCGCAGCTTTTTGGGCGGCAAAAGACTTACAGCAAGCAGCAAATCTTGAAGGATTCGGCGGCCCAGTTTATCGCGTCGCACAAGTTGGATTTCATGCGCTAAATGAGGCAGATTCTGTTGAAGATTTGCGTCATTCAGGTGATCGCCAAGAAGTATTGGAGCGTTCATTGCGTCAACAAATTCAAAAAGAGCGTGTCACACGTGAAAGTGGATTGGTGGTATTGGCGAGCATTGGCAGTACATCACCGTTTATCGGTTTGTTCGGTACGGTTTGGGGCATCATGCATGCGCTGACGGATATCAGCAAATCAGGTAGTGCCAGCTTGGACGTGGTTGCCGGCCCAATTGGTGAGGCGTTGCTAGCTACTGGTGTTGGTATTGCAGTAGCTGTGCCGGCTGTACTGGCTTATAACTTTTTCTTAAGACGTTTAAAAACAAGCAGCAACAATCTAGATGACTTTGCTGAAGACTTGATCAAAGTATTACGTCGTGTTTCATATCGCAAAGTAGTCAACGCAAATGGCAAGGCAGATGCATCGAGTGCAGGCGTTGTGCATAACTTAAAAGGAGTGGCTGCGTAATGGCTTTTTCTACTCAAAGTGATGGTGATGACGTGATGAGTGAAATCAACGTCACGCCATTAGTGGATGTGATGTTGGTTTTACTGGTGGCATTTATTGTGACCGTGCCTGTAATGACGAATGCGATTCAAGTGAATTTGCCTAAGACAGCTGCTACTAAACCGCCTGAGCCAAGCAAGCCAATCACGATTAGCGTGAATGCCGAAGGCAATGCTTTTATTAATCAAACACAGGTTGAGTTACCACAACTTGAGTCTGAGTTAATCGCCAAGCAAGCAGCTAATCCTGATCAGGTTTATCACTTGAGCTCAGACGAGTCTGTGAAATATGGCAGCGTGGCTAAAGTCATGGCGGTGATAGAACGTTCGGGCATTACCAAATTGGCAGTGCTCACTCAGAACCAATAGGCATTACAAGATTTGTTAATCAGATTAGTTTCAACATTTTCACAATAATATTCAATCGTTAGGAAAAAAATAAAATGTCTCATAAAACAATAGCAGCAACATTGGCTATTTTGGGTGTTATTGCAAGTACCTTGCCAGTAAATGCACACCATGCATTTTCAGCTGAGTTTGATGCTGCAAAGCCAATTACCGTAAAAGGTGTCGTGGCTAAATTTGAATTAGTTAACCCACATAGCTGGTTATATATTGATGTAACTGGACCAGATGGCAAAGTGACTCAATGGGGATTTGAGTTTGGTGCGCCATTTGGCTTAAAAGAAAAAGGCATCTCTAAAAAAACATTGACTGTAGGCACGGAAATTACAATCAGTGGATACAAAGCTAAAAATGACCAAAATTTTGGCTATGCAGTGGAAAGCACGCTAGCAGATGGTCGCACTATAAAAACTGGCGGCGCTCAAGATGCTCCTGCCGTGCAGCCGGCACCAAAAAAATAATTAACGCGATCACTGCATAACTGGAGAATTTCTTGAATACATTACATTCGAATGCCTTGCAAAGGTACAAATTACAAGGGTACAAGCCATCGCGCTTTAAAAAAGTTGGCTCAGCACTGTTGCTATTATTAAGTGTTTTTACTTTTTCAGCGCTAACGAGCACTGCTGAGGCGCATGACAATACTAAAATACCGCGTTTGGCCAATGGCAAGCCAGACTTTTCTGGGATTTGGCAAACAACCAGCGCAGCAGACTTTGATTTAGAGCCTCACTCAAACCGTAAAGACACACCGCCAGGCCCAGGAATTGTAGAAGGTGGCGAAATCCCTTATCTGCCAAAAGCATTGGTGCAAAGAAAGAAAAACTTTGAAAACCGTGCAACAGATGATCCCGCATTAAAAGGTTATACCTTAGGTGTGCCGCGCACTGTGTATTATCCGGAGCCATTTCAGATTTTTCAGCGTACCCGCGATTTAACCGTTGTGCCTCAATTTGGCCATTCAGTTCGGACCATTCACACCAATAACACTGAGCACCCAGAAGATCCTAATGACTGGTGGTTAGGCGACTCAAGAGCTAAATGGGAAGGCGACACTTTAGTGGTTGATGTGAAGCATTTCAACGATAAAACATGGCTGGATCGTTCAGGTAACTTTCACAGCGATGCGTTACAAGTGGTTGAGCGCTGGAAATATCTTGACCCGAATACGATTGAATACAAGGCCACTTTAAGCGATGAACAGGTGTTTAGTAAGCCATGGAATATCACCGTTATTTTGTACCGTCATCGTGAAAAGAATTTTCAGTTGATTGAGGATTACCGTTACACCCTGGATTACGACCAATACTATCCACCAAAACCGGATCAAAAGTAGGTATTTATTACCTGAATATCCGAGTATTGAACATATAAAATGAGGACAGTATGAATAGTAATTTAAGAAAATGGAACGCGTTTTCTGGCTTGATATTGAGTGCTTTGGTGAGTGTTGCTGCAGATGAAAAGCCGTTACCCGCATCACTAGAGAAAAAAACTGAAGCCAAACCTGCAGAAACTGCGCCGCCAGCAGCAGCCAGAAGAGAGCGTGAAAAATCGTTTCCCAAGATCGCGTCGGGCAAATGGACTGGGCCGCGTTTAGCGGATGGCCAGCCGGATGTGAGTGGCTTCTGGTCTAACACAATCGGTAACCACGGTAACCTGACAGACCCACAAGGGGGCGTTATAGGCGAGCCTAGACGAACTCCTTTAGGTCCCCGAGAAGAACGTGCGCCCAGCCGGGTAAGCGATCCGGCGGATGGCCAGTTTCCTTTCCAGCCATGGGCTTTAGCAAAAGTAAAAGAGTTTCAGGTAGGTTTTCATAACCCGACTAATCCAAGCCATGTAGAGCCTAATGCGCGCTGCGCGCCGGGTGGCGTACCAAAATCTTTGTACTGGCATGGTTATGATATTTTGCAATATCCGGGTTATGTGGTTTTCGTATTTGATAATGGATCACGCATTATCCATTTAGACGAAAAAAAACCTCACTTGCCGGAAAAGCTGAAATTATGGAATGGCGACTCGCGCGGCCATTGGGAGGGTAATACCTTAGTCGTTGACGTTAAAAACCATAATGGCAAAGCATTGTTTGGACGTTCAGGCGAATTCATCAGTGAGAACGGTACCATCCAGGAAAAATATATCTTTGCCAATGATGGTGCGCGCTATAACTATGAAGGCACCTTTACCGACCCTACGGTTTATACGCGACCATTTACCATCACCATACCTGCCATTAAATACACGCGGGAAGATGAAACAGATGGCTGGAACCTGGAAGCGCGCTGGGCAAAACACGCTGGAAAAACTCAAATCCTGGAACATGATGAGCGCATTTGTCATGAAAATAATGGCGGTTTTGGCTTAGGTGCCGTGCAGAAATAATTGTTGGAAATGTAATAGCGCAGATTGAAATAATGTTCTGTTTGGTTGAGTGAGTGTGTGAACTGAATATGATAAGAGGAAATATGAAAAATAATGGAAGTCATCTCCGGTTGAGATTTAGCACGAAAAACCTGGTTATTTTAGCTATTGCCGCTTCACCAGTGATTGCATCATCGGCAGATGAACAAAAAGCAATACAAGTCAAAGAGCCTGTGGCTACACAACAAATTGAGGGGCCAAATTATAGAAGTGAATCTTCATTTCTTAAAATAAAGTCTGGCAAATGGACGGGACCAAAATTGGCGGATGGCCAGCCTGATATCAGCGGCCACTGGTCCAACACCATCGCAAATCATAATAACTTTACCGATCCACAAGGCGGTATTCCGAACGATCCGGCGCCGGTCCGTACACCATTAGGAAAACGTGAAGACCGCGCGCCAAGCCGTGTCAGCGATCCGGCTGATGGACAAGTGCCATTCCAGCCTTGGGCATTAGAGGAAGTGAAAAAATTTCAGGTTGGATTCCATAATCCGACTGAGCCAAAATATATCGAACCGTTAGCCCGCTGCGCACCCGGCGGGGTGCCAAAATCTTTGTATTGGCATGGCTATGAAATCGCGCAATATCCAGGTTACGTCTTATTTGTTTTTAACAATGGCACCCGCATTATCCATTTGGATGGCAAACCGCATTTACCTGAAAAAGTAAAATTATGGAATGCCGATTCACGTGGTCACTGGGAAGGCAATACGCTGGTAGTGGATGTTAAGAATCACAACGGTAAAGCGCTGTTCGGACGTTCTGGTGAATTCATCAGTGAGAACGGGACTATCCAGGAAAAATACATCTTTTCAAACGATGGTAAGCGTTATAACTATGAGGCGGTATTTACTGATCCAACCGTCTATACACGCCCGTTTACTGTGACGATTCCCGCCAGATTATTGACTGCTGAAGACAAGCCAAATGGCTGGCATTTTGAAACACACTTGGCAAAAGTATCTGGTGCAAAACACGCTGGCAAAGAGCCGATAGTAGAGCGCGAAGAACGTATTTGTGCTGAAAATAATGGCGCTTTTGGATTAGGCGCACGTAAGTAAAAGCTATTTGCAATCAGTAGGTTGATTTAAGGCTTCACAAACAGCAATGCAGAGTCACTTGGTTACTTTGACAGTGATCTGCATGACTTTTGCATGTTGCTTAGTCATACCAAATTGAATGAATGCGACAACTAAAAGGATGAGCATGAATTACAAAAAAACTTTAATTTTATTAAGTTTATACAGTTTGAGTACTGTGGGGTTTGCAGCAGAAAACCCTATAGCGAATACAACGCAAGTGCCTGCTGCTAAAACGTCGCCTTTAGCGCCATCTTTAGAGTTGGCAATAGAAGCCGCAAAAATAGCCATTGAAACCTGTGCGGCAGAGGGTGGGCAAAAAATCGGCGCTAGCGTTGTGGATTCTGCTGGTGTGTTGAAAGTACTATTAGCTGCAGATGGCACTTCACCACGCGGCGTAACTTCAAGCACCAATAAAGCGGTGACCGCTTTGCACTTTAAAAAAAGCACCAGCGCTTTAGCTGAACAAATCAAAACCGATAAAGCCTTGGCAGACACGATTGCTGCAACTCCTAGCTATAACGCTAGACCTGGTGGAATTCTGATCCAAGTTGGCACTGAGATTATCGGCGCAATTGGTGTTGGTGGCGGTAAAACGGATGAGCCATGTGCGCTGGCTGGTTTAAATAAAATTCAAAACAGACTTTGATTCATATGCAGAAGATGTTTTATTCCAACTGGCTAAAAGTATTTTTTTTAGTATTGCTGTGCAATATTCCAACAGCATGGGCGGCATCTCACCAAGCCAGCACGCCACAAGTGCAAGCCGAGTTGGTTTCCTCCGCCCAGCAAGTCGTGGCGGGTGAAACCATTACTTTGGGTGTGCATTTAAAGATCATTCCGCATTGGCATACTTATTGGCAAAATCCTGGTGATTCTGGCACGGTAACAACGATTGATTGGCAATTTTCACGCCCTTCAGAAGTCAGCGATATTTTGTGGCCAATACCCACTCGCTTCAGGCTTGGGCCTATTGTCAATTACGGCTATGAAAATACAGTCACTTTACCTGTTAAGGTAAAAGTCGCAGCCGATGCAAAAATCGGCGAAAAATTTAAAGCCACAGCCATTGTCGATTGGTTAGTCTGTAAAGAGGAGTGCATACCACAGCAAGTCACTTTGACACTCGATTTGCCCGTAGTCGCTGCAATATATCAACAATCAACCAATAATCCATCGCTAGACGAGGCTTCATCGCGACAGCCACAAAATACCGCATGGAAACTTAAGCTGGAAGCTGTAAAAGATGGAATTGAATTGCATATTCCGCATACCAATTTACCTGCTGAAGCCATTCAAGATATTTGGTTTTACCCTTATCAATGGGGAAAAATCGCCCAAAGTATTGAGCAGATTAAAATCGTTAATACAGATGGCATCAAACTGACATTTAAAAATG
>Ga0247736_10000839_pt1 | contig 10348 bp, 4 predicted proteins | sample UWRJL193509B2_FD_180935 | JGI IMG/M metagenome (GOLD analysis project Ga0247736, IMG submission 180935) | Plant litter microbial communities from Arlington Agricultural Research Station in Wisconsin, United States - UWRJ-L193-509B-2 | ecosystem: Environmental > Terrestrial > Plant litter >...
GCCGGCGCCATCGGCACCGTCTCGGTAGTCGTGACAGTCGCCGACTCGTTGGGCAAGACGACCGAGAAGGACCTCGTCATCCGGGTCACCGGCGAGCCGTCGCTCGCTGTTGCTCCCTTCGCGGTGTCGACCCGCAGTGGCGAGCCGGTGACCATCGATCCGCGCAAACACATCTCGGGCATCGCCGGGTCGTACTCGATCACCTCGGCGAGCACCGGAACCGATGACGGCTCTGAATCCGCACTCAACGACGGCGCGACGACCTTCAACTTCAGTGCGAAAGAACCGGGGGACTACCTCGTCGGGTTCACGGTCAAAGACGACCGCAGTGACGTCATCGGCACAGTGCGCGTCACGGTGCTGCAGAATTCGGCCACAGCGCTGAGCACCACACCGGTCACCGTATTCGTGCGCCAGAAGCTCGATACAACAGTCGACGTCTTCACCGCGGTAACCAACCCGGGTGGAAAGGTCCTGCTGCTCAGTGAGGCGCTCTCTGAGCAGGAGAACAACTCCTCGCTCGACGTCGACATCGTCGACCACCGGCTGTTGCGCGTGAAGGGGTCGACCCCTGACGGCACTGCCGGGGTGGTCGGCCGGGTGCTCTACACGATCACTGATGGCACCGGAACGAAGTCGGCCAGCGTCACCGGCGTGGCCACGGTCATCATGCTTCCCGCTGCCGTCGCCCAGGCGCCGATCGCGATCAACGACTCGGTCACCGTGCGCGCGGGTGCGCAGATCGACATCCCGGTGCTCGCCAACGATGTCGCCGCCGACGGCAACTCGATGGTTCTCAACCCGGATGCCCTCAAGAACAGTTCGAAGCGCGGCCTCGCCTTCACGGCAGGCTCGTCCGTGCGCTACCTCGCACCGGACAAGGCTGGAAAGTACCGTCTGTCGTACGGCGTGTACTCCGCCGGCACGCCCGAGGTCTCGGACACCGCCGAGGTGCAGATCACTGTTCTCGCACGCGGGGACAACCGTGCGCCCCAGCCGAAGACCCTCGTCGGGCGCGTATTCGCCGGTGAGACGGTCTCGATTCCGTTCGACGCGTTCGGGCTCGACCCCGACGGTGACGCAGTCATTCTCGAGCGCATCAAGACCCAGCCGAAGAGCGGGATCGCGAGCATCTCTGAAGAGGGCGATGCAATCGACTACGCGAGTGTCGCCGGGTTCAGCGGCCCGGTCGACTTCACCTACAGCGTCAAGGATGCCGGAGGAAAGTCGGCGACCGCCAGCGTTCGCGTCGGTGTGCTCGACGACCAGACCGACCCGACCCCGGTCACGTTCAGCGACTACGTCGAGGTGCAGGTCGGGGCAGACAACTTCGCCCAGGTCTTCCCCGCCTCCAACGACATCGACCCGGGCGGCTCGCCGCTGACGGTCACCGAGGTCGTCCCGGATGCCGTCAAGGGCAAGACCGAGTACCAGGAGTTGATTCCCCTGGTCGGCACGCTCTCCCGGAACAGCGTCAAGCTGAGCGCCGGCGCAACTCTCGGCACCAAGGTGTTCCAGTACACGGTGCAGAACGCGGCGAAGAGCAGCAGCGCGACCGGCTACATCATCATGAAGGTAGTGCGCGAGGCCGTTCCCGACAGCCCCAAGGTCACCGATAGTTACCTGACCCTGGCCGACCGTTCCACTTTCGACACCGGCATCGACGTGGTCTCGGGCAAGGTGAGTTGGCTCTCGGGCGACCTGAGCAAGCTCAAACTCAGCCTGTACGGCGACAATCCCGCGTTCGCTGTCGACGGTACGAAGATCAAGGGCGAGCTGCCCGATAAGGGTGCGGTCGTTCCCTTCACCCTCACCGGCGTGAACTACTTCGGCACCAAGGTCTCGACCCACGCGTTCCTCACGATCCCGAGTCGCGACGACATCATCATCGCGGTGCGGGGGGATGCCACCCAGAAGGTCAAAGAGAAGCAGTCGGTGCGTTTCGACGTCGCCACTCTCGTCGCCCTTCCCCGCGGCGAGAAGCTGACACTCGATGGCAAGAAGTTCCAGACGACCAAGACGCGGTCGAAGGCCACCTGCATGCTGGTGTCGGCGACGACCGTCGAGTACTCGGCCGGCGCCGGTTCGCCGTACACCGACACCTGTACGGTGCCGGTGCGGCTCGAGGGCCAGACCGAGTACACCAGCGTGCCTGTTCCGGTCGTCATCGAGCCGGAGAACCCGCAGCCCGTGCTGCACCCGGCCTCGATCACGCAGAGCCCCGGCCAGGATGCCACCACCTACGACCTCGGGTTGATGACGACCTGGGAGGGCGCTCACGACTCGTCGCTGCTGAAGTATGCGGCGTCGTACTCCGGAAGCGAATTCACCGTCGCGCTCGACGGCTCGAAGACCAAACTCGTGATCACGGCGAACAGCCGGGCGAAGGTGGGCCGGGTCGAGAAGGTCGCTATCTCGCTCCCCGACTTCGACTCGAAGCCGACGGTGCTCTCGGTCAAGGTCGGCCCGGAGCCGACCGAGATCCCCAGCGGTGCGACAGTCGCGAAAGAGTGCACGGCCAAGCAGAACGGCTGCGTCGTGCAGGTCACCGGCGTTCCCGGTGAGGGAAACATCTGGGACGAGCCGCTCAAGCTCGAGAAGCTCTACACGACGTCGTCGTGCCCCGGGGTGAAGTTCTCAAAGGCGAACAACACGAGCATCAAGGTCGGCTACGGCCAGGACGTCGCCGGCGGCATCTGCGTCGTCTCGTTCTCGGTTCGTGACATTCGCGACCACGTGAGCTCGGGCGAGCGCAATGGCACCCTGACCATCGACCTGCGCGGATTCCCGCGGGCCCCGGCACAGGTCACCCAGATCGGGTACGGCGACGGCACTGTGGATCTCAAGGTCGACCCAGACAAGACCGGAGACTCGTACCCGGCGATCAGCGGCTTCGACATCCGCGTGGGCAGCAAGACCGTAACGACCTGCGACAAGTACGGCTCGTGTGCACGGATCTCGGGCCTGACCAACGGCGACGATGCGAAGAAGACCTACCAGGCATACGCGCGCAACAGCCTCGGGCTCTCCCGCTCGGCAGTGCAGGTCGTGGCCTGGGCGTACGCGAACCCCGCCATCGGCGATGTGTCGATGAAGACCGTCTACAGCCAGCGGGAGACGACGCCCGACCGGGGCGTGGTCGAGATCTCGATCAACAACACCGACAAGACGATCAAGAACTTCGTCTTCAGCTGGGGCGACAACCAGTCTGAGACTGTGGCACGGCAGCCCGGCTCGAACCAGCTCATCACCTTCGACCTCGGGGTCGGCGAGAAGAACATCTCGGTCAAGGCCGAGAGTAGGTTCCGCATTCCGGAGGGTGTCGGCGACGAGCCCGAGACGAAGACGAAGACCGTGGTCATTGCGGGTTCACCGAGCGTGAGCACGGGCAACGCCAGCGTGTCGGCGACCGTTGACTCGGTGACTCTGAACAACTTCAACCCCGACCGCAACTACAGCGATGCGCGCCAGATCATCAAGTACATTGCTTTCAACCAGGCCGGGGGATTCGCCAACTGCACAGCCGACCGGGACGGCAACCTGCAGGTCCAGACCACCGGAGTGCAGTCGGACAGCCCCACAATCGGTGGCCTGTCGCGGTACGGCTACTACACGGTCGTCGTCTGCTACTCGAACGGCTTTGGCGCCACGAAGTCACAGCAGTTCGACAAGCGCGCGTACGCGCAACCCGCCGACCCGACGGGGTACCAGTACAAGGTCGTGCAGAACGGCGGCCAGTACAACATCGAGCTCATCGCCGGTAACCCGCAGAACGACCCCGACCAGGTCGGTGTCTACTACGACAACTACCCGAACGTGATCACCGGCCGTGCGCCCGAGATCACCGTCAGGTTCTGCCTGTATTCCGACCGCAGCCACCGCGACCAGTGCAGCAACACGGTCGCGGTGACGCCGGTGGCCGCCGACCAGGCCTGGCAGGTCAGCATCGGCAACCCCGGCCGAGTGGCGTGCGTTCGCGGCGAGAGCGTCGGTCCCATCGACTTCACCGGTGATACCGCGCTCGGATCCATCGCGTCCCAGACTCCGACGTTCGTCGATGCAGAGGGAAATCCTGTGCAGCTGATCGACGGGAAGGTGCCGGCGAGCGCCGAGAAGATGACAAGCCTGGCCGTGGTCTTCGACTGGACGGCAAGCGGTGTCAACGGGCTCGCCAACTACACCTGGACCCAGGCCGCTGTCGGCTGCGAAAACCCGTAAACCTCTTCCGAGCTATTCCCACCAAAGGACACACCCATGACGATCACACCAGAACAGTCGATCTGGTTCGCCGAGACCTTCGACAAGCTCGTGACCAATGTCGAGCGGGCAGTGCTGGGCAAGAACCACGTGATCGAACTGGTGTTCACCGCGATGATCAGCGAGGGTCACGTTCTGCTCGAGGACTTTCCGGGAACGGGAAAGACATCGCTGGCACGCGCGGTGTCGCAGACAGTCGAGGGAGTGAGCACCCGCATCCAGTTCACCCCCGACCTGCTTCCCGGTGACGTCACCGGCATCACGGTGTACGATCAGAAGAAGGGCGAGTTCGAGTTCCACAACGGCCCCATCTTCGCCAACGTGGTTCTCGCCGACGAGATCAACCGGGCGAGTGCGAAGACGCAGTCGGCGCTGCTCGAAGTCATGGAAGAGGGCAAGGTAACTGTCGACGGCGTCTCGCGCCCGGTCGGCGTTCCGTTCCTGGTCATCGCCACCCAGAACCCGATCGAGCAGGCGGGAACCTACCGGCTTCCCGAAGCCCAGCTCGACCGCTTCATGATCAAGACATCGCTCGGCTACCCGGACCGTGCGGCCACCGTGCGCATTCTCGAGGCGACGGCGACCGTCGCCGAGGAGCTGCCCCCGGTCATCACCCCGCAGGTGCTGGTCGGCATGGCCGACCTCGCCCGCGGTGTCTACGTGAACCCGCTGCTCTTCGACTACATCTCTAGCATCGTCGAGGCGACGCGCTCGGCCACCCAGGTCAAGATGGGCGCGAGCGTGCGTGGTGCCCGGGCCCTGACCAAGGCCTCGAAGACCTGGGCGGCCGCCCACGGGCGAACCTACGTCACCCCGGACGACGTCAAGCTGCTCGCGGATACCGTGCTCTCGCACCGTCTCGTGCTCGATGCCGAAGCAGAGTTCGACGGAGTGACGGCCAGCGCGGTCGTCGGGCAGATCCTGCTCGACGTCGTACCACCCGCCCGGAACGACCTCGCTTGAGCTTCCAGACCGAGTCACGCATCACGCGAACCGTCGCTTCGACGGGCACCGCGACCCACACCCGCTACGCAACCACCCGCAAGGGTGTTCTCGTCACGGCCGTGGTCTGGTGGATTCGCGCGTGGCGCGTGGCGCGGGCGGCGACCCGGGCGAGTGTCGCCTGGGTGCGCTCGACAGTCACCCCGGCTGGGTGGCTGGTCATCGCGGCCGCCGTGCTGCTTCCGGTCGGTGTCGCGGTCGGCTGGGTCGAACTGATCGGCGCGGGCGCCGTTGCCCTCGTGCTGCTCATCATCGCTGTGCCGTTCCTGTTCGGTGGGCACTCCTACGCGGTCGACCTCAGCCTGACGGCCGAGCGCGTCGTTGCCGGCGGCGAGGTCTCGGGCGGCGTCATCGTCACCAATACCTCGAAGCGCATAGCGCTCCCCGGACGCATCGACATCCCGACCGGAAACGGTCTCGCCGACATCCACGTGCCGCTTCTTCGCGCCGGGCACAGCCACGAAGACAAGCTCACGATCGCCGCCCCGCACCGCGGGGTCATCACAGTCGGGCCGGTCACCTCGGTACGCACCGACCCCCTGGGCATCATCAAGCGCGAGGTCGAGTGGGTCGACCTGCACGACATCTTCGTGCACCCGCTCACCGCGTCGATCCCGAGCACCAACGCGGGGTTCATCAAAGACCTCGAGGGCAACCCGTCGAGCATCATCGTCGACTCCGACATCTCGTTCCACGCCATCCGCGAATACGCCTACGGTGACGCCCAGCGGCACATCCACTGGAAGTCGACGGCGAAGACCGGAAAACTCATGGTGCGCCAGTTCGAAGAGACCCGCCGGTCGCGGCTCGCGATCGTGCTCAACCTCGATGTCACCGAATACGCGAACGACGACGAGTTCGAGATGGCCGTCAGCGTGGCCGGGTCGCTCGGGGTGCGCGCGATCCGTGACGCCCGCGATATCGCCGTCGTCGTGAGCGAAGAGATCCCCGATTTCATCCGTAACGCGATGAACTCGATCCACAGCCTCAACGTGCTGAGCGCCCGCGCCCTTCTCGACGACCTGAGCACGATCAACGGCTCCACCAACGTCACGCCGGTCGAACAGGTCTGCACTCTCGCCACCCAGGTGATCTCAGACATGTCGATTGCCTTCGTCGTCTGCGGATCGCTCATGACCCCGCGCCGGCTGCAGTCGATAGCTGCCAAGTTCCCGACCAACGTCTCGGTCGTCGCGATCATCTGTGACCAGTCCGCCGCTCCGTCATACCGTGACTTCAGCGGACTGAAGGTCATCACCGTCGCCCTTCTCGACGACCTCGGCCACCTCATGGCGAGGACCTCCCGGTGAGCGCAAACGAGACGCCGGCCGCCGTGCGCACCCGTCGACCCGCGCGCGAACGGATCGACTGGGTCTTCGTCGCCGTCAACACCGGGATCCTGCTCGCCCTCGTGGCCGTCGGGGCGATCGCCGCCTGGCCGATCTACGAGAGCTCCCGCTTCGTGATCCTGGTCGTGGTGAGCACGGTGCTCGCGATCGGCATCTCTCTGCTCGGCATGCTGCGGGGCTTCGGTTGGCTCACCGTGCTGTTCATCACCCTCGGCGTCTACCTTCTCGTCGGTGTCTTCGTGGCCGTGCCGTCGGCCTTCACCGGTGGCACCATCGTGAGTGCCTGGCTCGACCTCGTGACCTCGACGGTTTTCGCCTGGAAAGAGCTCATCACCATCGCGCTCCCGGTGGGCGACTACCAGAGCCTGCTCGTGCCCGCCTTCGCGGTCTTCCTCGGGGGCACCACCGCGGCACTCTCGATCGCCTGGCGCAGCAAGCGTGCCTACGCCCTCGCCCTTCCGTTCCTGTTGGTGATCCTGCTCTTCGGCATCGCGTTCGGCTCGGGCACCGCGAGCGACAGCGCCCCGGTTCTCGGCCTGTCGGTCTCGGCACCGCGCGAGTTCGTGCTCGGGCTGGTCGCCTTCATGATCGGCCTCGGGTTCCTGCTCTGGCGCGTGCAGAACAGTCGTCGCAACGCCCTGCGCTCCGCCCAGGTGAGCGCCGGCATCCGCCAGGCCCGCCCGGCGATTGCAAGCCTGGTGCGCCGAGTGGCCCTCGCTGTGGTGATCGTGCTGGTCGCCGTGGTGAGCGCGGCGGCTGTCACCCCGGCTATCGGTGCCGACCAGCAGCGTGAAGTGCTGCGCAGCAATATCGACCCCGATGTCAACCTGCGCGAGTACATCAGCCCGCTCTCGCAGTACCGCAAGTACTTCGAGACCGATCTCTACAACAGCGAGTTGTTCTCGGTGAAGGCGGATGCCGGCCTGCAGGCGCGCGTGCGTCTCGCCGTGTTGAGCTACTACGACGGCCAGGTCTACCGCGTCATCGATCCCGACGGTTCGGGCACACCGGCCGACAGCTCGTTCGTTCGGGTGCCGTATCGCCTCAACCCTGCCGCGGGTGCGGGAGCCGAGCAGAAGCTCACGATCAACGTCGATGCCTACTCGGGGGTCTGGGTGCCCACGGTCGGAGACCTGGTCTCGGTCGGTTTCACCGGTGACGGCGCGCCAGCCCTGACCGACGGATTCTTCTACAACACGGGCACCTCGTCGGCGATCGAGCTCGACCGGCTCGGAGCGGGCGACAGCTACACTCTCGACGCCGTCGTGCCCGAGGTCGACACCGACCTCGCCTCGCTCGGTGCGCCGACCACGACCATCGACCCGGCAGCGGAGCTCGAGTTCCCCCCGAGCCTCGTCGCCTGGGTCAAGGCGCAGCCCGACCTGCAGGTCGACGGTGAGGGACTCGCGACCCTCATCGAGCGACTTCGCGCCCGTGGCTACCTCAGCCACGCGATCGGCGCGGCCGACGACGACAAGAACACGGCCTGGACGACCGCCCTCGGCGACTACACCTTCAAGCAGAGCCTCTCCGGGCACTCGGCCGACCGCATCGGCACGCTCTTCCAGTCGCTTCTCGACAAGCAGAACTCGACGACCGACACCGACGATGTGCAGCTCGTTGCAGCCGTCGGTGACGACGAGCAGTTCGCGGTAGCTGCGGCGCTGCTCGCCAAGTACTTCGGGTACACCTCGCGCATCGTGCTGGGCTTCGCCCTCGGCGACAGCACGAACCCCGAGTCGGCCATCCAGCCCTGCCTCGACGACATCTGCCGGGGAAAAAACCTGAGCGCGTGGGTCGAGATCCAGGATGCCTCGGGTTCGTGGCACACTGCCGACGTCACGCCGCAGTACAAGAATCCCCTCGACCCAGTTAACAAGAACACCAAGGACCCCGAGAACGGCACCGACGTTCTTCCCGATTCGGTGAGCGAGCAGCAGCCCCCGGATGCGAACCCGAGCGGCGGTGATGGCGACAACGCCGACAACGCCGACAACGGGGTCGACCTCGCCTGGCTCGTCGCGACGCTGAAGATCGTCGGTCTCTCGCTGCTCGGCCTGCTCATCGTGCTCGCGCCGTTCATCACGATCCTGCTTGCCAAGTCCCGCCGGCGGCGTGACCGTCGCCAGAACGGCGCTGCCGAAGCGCAGATCGTCGGCGGCTGGGACGAGTATGTCGACGCCGCCCTCGATCACGGCCGCCCGGCTCCGTCGAGCGAGACTCGAGTCGAACTCGCACGCTCGTACGAGAGCCCGCAGGGGGTGGTGCTCGCCACCATCGCCGACCGCGCGGTCTTCGGCGCGCTCGACCCGGACGAGAACGAGAGCGAGGTGTTCTGGCGCATCGTCGACGAGGAACGCCGGCAATTCAGCGCCGGCATGACGCGCTGGCAGCGCTGGAAAGCAGCCGTCTCACTCCGGTCGTTCACTCGCTATCTCGGAACGCAGCTCGTGAGAGGTAAACGATAAGGTGAGCAAACTACGTGCACAGTGGCACGGTTCGACAGCGTCGACACCGGGACCGCACCAGGTACTACTCAGGCAGGGGGAAGTACCCGCTCCGGCGGGTGCGCACAGCTAATGGACAATTCCAGTGTTGCAACGGGCCAGGTCATCATGGTCATCTTCTCGTTGCTGTTCTATGCCATCGTCTACGTCTGGTTCGCCTTCGCGCTGAGCAAGGTGTTCGCCAAGGTCGGCGAGCCGACCTGGCAGGCCTGGGTGCCGGTCGTGAACCTCATCACGATCTTCAGGCTCGGGGCCAGAACCCGTTGTGGCTTCTCGCGTTCCTCGTACCGATAGTGAACCTCGCCGGCCTGGTCTTCCTGTTGCTCGCGATCAACAACATCAACAAGCGCTTCGGGTTCGGTGTCGGCTATACGATCATCGCCTGGGTCGCGCTGCCGGTCTGGGCCAGCATCCTCGGCTTCGGTGCCGCTGCCTGGCAAGGCCCGCTTCCCGTGGCCGCCCCGGCCGGTGCCGCTGGTGCGACCGGCGCGACGCCCTACCAGAACCGCGTCGGTTCGATGGTTCCGCCGGCCCCTCCGGCCCCGCCCGGTGCCCCCGCGCAGTTCGCTGCGCCTCCCGCGCCCCCGGCTCCACCGGCGCCTCCGGCCCCGCCCGCACCTCCTGCGCCTCCCGTAGCGACCCCGGTCATCGCGGCTCCGCCCCCGCCATCGGTGCCGCCCGCCCCGGCTGCTCCACCCGCTCCGCCGACGATGGTGGTCCCGGGTTCGATCGCGGACTCGCTCGGTCCGCAGGCACCGGGTGATGCGGCATCCGAGCCCGTCTCGTCGCACACCGGGTCGAACGACCCCGAAGAGATCAGCGCGGCCCAGAACAGCGCCGCCCCGAGATTCGACGAGCCCGCGGCACCCGCCGTCACCGGCGACCCGTGGGCGCCGCCGATCTCCACCATCCCCGGAGTCGCCGCACCGGCCCCGGCAGCTGAGACAGTGCCGACAGTCACGCCGGCCCCGGTCACCCCACCCCCGGCCGCGCCCGCTGCCCCCGTCGCGCCCGTCCCCGAACCGCAGCTCGTCTCGGCGCCACCCGCTGCAGCCCCCGCGGTCGTGACGCCGCCTGCTCCGCCCGCCGCGGCAAAACCGGCTGCACCCGAGCTGCTGCCCGACTTCGATGACACGATCATCGCCGACGAGCTTCCCGACTTCGACGACACTGTCATCGTCGGGCGCAAGACGCCGGTCTGGATTCTCGAGCCGGGAGGGTCGAAGCCGATCC
>Ga0247736_10000843_pt1 | contig 10312 bp, 13 predicted proteins | sample UWRJL193509B2_FD_180935 | JGI IMG/M metagenome (GOLD analysis project Ga0247736, IMG submission 180935) | Plant litter microbial communities from Arlington Agricultural Research Station in Wisconsin, United States - UWRJ-L193-509B-2 | ecosystem: Environmental > Terrestrial > Plant litter >...
CGCGATAGCCTCACCGGCACCCTTCGTGGTCGAGGATGCCCGGGCCGATGCCCGGTTTGCCCAGAACCCGCGGGTGATCGGTGAACCGTTCGTGCGCTTCTACGCCGGGTACCCGATCGAGTCGCCCTTCGGGGAACGCATCGGGGTGATCTGCGTGCTCGACCACGAACCGCGTTCCTGGTCCGACCAAGAGACCGTGTTGTTGCGCGACCTGGCCCTCATGGTGCAGAAAGAACTCACCACCCCCTGACCCCTCTGGGTCTGTGCTTTTTTGCGGGTTGAAGCGCCTTCAACCCGCAAGAATGCACCACCCCGTGGGTGGAGTCGGGCGTGTCGCGGGAGGGCTGAAATGCTGCGTGCTGGCTGTGCGCATCGTGGTCGGCATCGACTCGGATGCCGCCCGCCCGTAGCGTCGAGACATGGCGAATCTCGAAACCTCCCACGAAGACGCGACAGTTCGCAAAGACACCACGAATACCCCGTCGAGCGAAAAAGACACCCATGCCCTGCAGGCGGATGCCGTGGCTGACAGCGCCGCCGTGGATGCGGATGTCGACGAAGCAGACATCACGGTGCTGCCCGGAACCGGGGGACCGGATGACGTGGGCGATGTCGAAGTCGACCCGAAAGACCTGAACATGTCGGGCCACTAGAGTCGCCGTACCCTAGCGGCGCTTCTGCCGGCCCGAACTGCGGGGAAAGCGGGTTCCGGGCTTGCGGGTGGCGGTGCCGCCCTTGGCCGCGGGTGGAGACTTGCGCGGTGCCTGCTTCTTCTCGGGTTCGGCCTCGGGCTGTGACGACCGCGAGCTGTTGGCCGTGCGACCGCGCACGATGCCGATGAACTCCTCGACCTCGGGGGTCGTGCGGGCGACCGGCCAGACCAAGGCGACCTGAGTCACCGGCACGCCGGTCAACAGGCGCGCTGTGACGTCGCGCCGGCTGTGCACGCGGGCTACCGACTGCGGCATGATCGCCACGCCCACGTTCGCCGCGACGAGTTCGATGGTGTCGGCGTCCTGGCCGTCGAGCACGATCTCGCTTCCGAGGTCGGCGAGGTCGACTGAATCGAAGGCAGTCAGCGCATGGTCTTTCGGGGCCACGACGACCGGCTGCTCGCTGTACAGCGCGATGACACTGTGCTCGTCGGTCGCGACCGGGGTCTCGCCGAAACGCAAGAACGCCGCATCTGCTGTTCCGTCGGCGAGCCACGCCCGCGCTTCGTCCGCGGATGCCGGGCGAACCTCGATCGGGAGGTCGGGCATCCGCTCTTTCCAGACCCCCACCCACTTGTTCGGGGTCACGCCGACCACGAAGGCGACGACAAAAGGAGTGGACATCGTCTCAGGGTAACGCCCGGGGCCCGGTACCCTTGCAGTATGAGTGAGATGACACCCCAAACGATGAAGCCGGAAACGGCAGCGAAGAAGCTCGGGGTGTACCTGCCTGCGACCCCCGAGGAGTTCCAGCAGAAGCCAGTCACCCGGGCCGAGTTCCTCGAACTCCAGGACAACCCGCCGGAGTGGCTCGCCGAGCTTCGCCGCACCGGCCCACACCCGCGCCCGGTCATGGCCGCCAAGCTCGGGGTGTCGATCTCGGGTCTTGCCCGTGGTGGCTTCGACGGCGCCCTGACCACCGACGAGATCAAGGAACTGCTCTCCGCCCCGCCCGCCTGGCTGGTTCAGGAACGTGCGACGCAGGCCCACGTGCGTGACGAGAACGCCCGCATCAAGAGCGAGAAGGCCGAGAAGCGCGCCCAGCGCGAGAAGGCCGAACGCCACGCTGCCCGCCTCGAGCGCGATGCGGCGAACAAGCGCGTTCGCTGAGGATCCTGAAGCAGTAGGGACAACCGGTCAGCGCCGGATGCCGAATCCGGCCTGGCCGGTCACCGCGAGTTGTTGCGTGCGCACGTCGTCGACCCGGGCACCGGGCGGCCCGTGCCGCAGCCACTCGAGCAGGCCCTGCACGGCGGAGTCCGGCCCTTCGAACTCGACTTCGACGCTGCCGTCGTCGGCATTGCGCACCGACCCGCTGAGCCCGGCGCGCTGGGCCTCGGCCCTCGTGGCGACCCGGAACCCGACTCCCTGCACGTCACCGCTGACGACGGCGCGCATCCGGGAGCTCGGGGTCATGACGGGGTCACGCCGGTCGCCGGTGCCCGGCGCGCACCGAACCGGCTGATCGCGATCAACGCGGCCGCGAGGCCGACGATGAACGCCGACAGCCCGACGATGTACGCGATGACGCTCGGGTACCCGCCGTCAAGGGTCGGGTTGATAAACGGGTACGGGTACCAGCCGTCCACCGATCCGCGCACGAGGGTATAGATGCACCAGGCCACGGGGAACGACACGGCGAAGAGCAGCCGCTTCCAGCCGAGCCTGGCGCGCCCGGGGGAGAGGATCCAGTCGAGCAGGATGAAGATCGGGATCCAGACGTGCATGACCTCGTTCGGCCACTGGATGCCGACGAACCCGGTCGGCGGAAGGCCACGCAGGAGCACGTTGTAGACCGCTCCGGTCACGACGGCGTAGGCGACAGCCGACATGCGGACTGCCGTATAGAGCTCGGGGTCTCGAAGCCAGCGGAACGCGAGAACCCCGCCGACGCCGAGAACGACGACGTTGATGAAGCTCGACTCGATCGTGAAATAGCTGAAGTACTCGTCGGCGACAAACGCATTGTTGACCAACTGGTCGACGATCTGCGTGATGATGGCGGCGAAGATCAGACCCGCAGCGGCAATCCGGGCGAGGCCGACGATTTTCCGTTGGCCGGACGCCCGCTCGCGTATTTCTGATCTACCCTGGTCGACGCTGGCCGGGTTCTCTCCCACAATTCCTGACATTTGCCCAGCGTATTCGGACGTACCGGTATCGGCCAGTATCAGTCGGTCTGGGTTGCAGCCTGATCGGGGAGCGACGACTCGATGAGCGACACGATCTCGATGGCGTCGGGCTCGGTTTTCGGGCGGAACCTGTGTACATCGCCAGCGGGGGTGATGACGAACTTCTCGAAGTTCCACGAGACCTTGCCCGCCTTACCGGCCTGGTCGGGAGTCTTGGTGAGCTCGGCGTAGAGCGGGTGGGCGGACTTTCCGTTGACCTTGACCTTCTCGAACATCGGGAAGGTGATGCCCCAGGTCACCGAGCAGTATTCCTTGATCTTCTCTTCGGTTCCGAGTTCCTGAAGAAACTGGTTGCTTGGAAAACCGAGAACCGTGAAGCCACGGTCTCCATAAGTCTTCTGCAGCTCCTCGAGCTTTTCGTACTGCGGGGCCAGCCCGCAGCGGGATGCGACGTTGACGACCATGATGACCTTGCCGGAATAGGCGTCGAGCGACGTGTCTTCGCCGTCGATGGTGGTGATCGGGATCGCACCGAGTGCGGTCGGGGCGGACGTGTTCGGGGTTTCGGAAGCAGCCATGCTCGAACGATACGCCTATCGTGTCGCCAATCCAGCGCACCTTCAGCGAGCCCTAAGCAACCGGACGGAAAGTACCCGGTTAATGCGCGAGAAGCGGGTCGATGAGGGCGACGGCATCCGCGAGTCGTTTCTCGCGGGAGCCGGTAACCAGGCTGAAGCTGTAGCCGCGCTCGGTGAGGATCTCGATGAACCACCGGGTCATATCGGCGCGCAGGTGCTCGCCGTCGCGGATCTCGTCTGCTTCGAACGGCACTCCGACGTGGTCGGTCACAAGGTAGAGGTCCCGGCGGGGGAGCAGCTCGCCCGCGTAGGCCTCGGAGCCGCTTGTGCCGTTCAGGTAGCGACGCTCCCAGAGCAGGGTCGCCAGGGCATCGGTGTCCGCGATCACCAGGGGTGCGGCGAGCGCCGCGGCGTTTTCGAGCGCCGTCTGCTCGCGGGCGATAGTCGCGAAATGCCCGGGGGTCCAGACCAGGTCGTCCATGCCCGGCTGGGGCAGATCGTTCGCCGCAGCGATTTCCGCGGTCTCGGCGAGAAGGTCGTAGGTGAACTGCCGGCCGTACTCCTCGACCGTCACTATCGCGGGATACCTGACGCGATAGTGGTCGATGAGTGCCTCGGCGAGTGTTGTCGTGCCGGTCGATTCCGCGCCGACCAGGATCACCCGCACGGCCCGTTCCAGCCGGTCGGATGCTGCGAGCTCGGTCCAGGGCCGGTGGTCGTCCATGCCGCAATTATCCCGCACTGCCAGAGCGCACCCGGTGCAGCTGCCGGTGCCGCCTGTACGGCGGGTTCGCTCTGATTCGATATCGTTTTACGACCCGTGCCGAATCAGGCCACAGCCGCTCACGAAAGTTCCCGGATGCCAGACAGTCCCGTCTCTGCGACGCCCTACGAGGTGCTCGGGGTCTCTGCCTCCGCCAGCCAGGACGAACTGAGAGTCGCCTACCGCCGCCTTCTTCGCGAGACCCACCCCGATACCGGTGGCGACTCCGCGCGCTTCATCGCCGTGCAGCTGGCCTGGGAACGCGTCGGCACTCCCGAGGATCGCGCCGTCTACGATCGCGGGCGCATCACCGGCCAGCAGAGCACCTGGGCACCCCGCCCCGCTTCGTCGCCGACCGCGAGGCCTGACACCCGGCCGCGCGCCCGCGCCTACGGGCACCCGGGCGGCTGGCGCCGGGAGCGCTACCTCCAACTCATGCGGGAGTGGGTCGGCCGTGGTGCCGAACTGGACGACCCCTACGACCCCGCACTCGTGCGCAGTGCTCCCCGCGAGATCCGGCGGATTCTCGCCGACGCGATAGCTGAAGAGGCGACAGCGCGCACCCTCGCCGACCTGGGCATCGGATTCACCATCTGGCACGATGTCGCGACGACGTCATCCGAGACGAAGATCGACCACATTGCCCTCGGCCCGACCGGCCTGTTCGCCCTGCTCTCAGAGGACTACGGCGGGCCGGTGCGGGCGAAGCGTGGCGAACTCATCGGTGAGGTACTCGGCGACGACCGCCCGGTGCACGAGCTCGGGCTCCGGGCCAAGGTCATTACCCGGGCGCTGCGCGTTAAGTTCTCATCCCTGGTGATCGTGCTTCCGGATGACGCCCTCGACTCGCCGCTCGTCGAGCTCGGCAAGGTGCGTGGTGCGACGGCCGTCGCGGTGCGCCAGTCGCAGCTCGGACACCTCATGCGCGAGGGAGTGACGGGAGCAGCAACGGTCGGCGGCAACGAGCTCTTCGACGTGCGCACCCGGCTGCAGTCCGGCATCCGCTTCGCCTGACGCCGCTACCCGCTTTCTATTCCGCAGCCCACTTCCAGTCGGCCACCTCGGGAATGTCGACCCCGTGGTCGCGGGTGTAGGCGCGTGCCCGTCGGCGGCTGTCCTGCATCTCCTGCCGGAGCCCCGCGTTCGCGGCGGCGAGCCCGGGCACCCGGTCGAGCACGTCGATGACCAGGTGGTACCGGTCGAGGTCGTTGAGCATGACCATGTCGAAGGGCGTGGTCGTCGTGCCCTCCTCGATAAACCCGCGCACGTGCAGGTTCGCTTCGCCGGCACGGCGGTAGGTCAGCCGGTGGATGAGCCACGGGTACCCGTGGTACGCGAAGATGATCGGCTTGTCGGTGGTGAAGATGGCATCGAACTCGCTCGCGCCGAGACCGTGCGGATGCTCACCCGAGTCCTGCAGGCGCATCAGGTCGATGACGTTGACGACCCGCACCTTCAGTTCGGGCAGGTGTTCGCGCAGCAGCGCTGCCGCGGCGAGGGTCTCGAGGGTCGGTACATCCCCGGCGCAGCCGAGAACGACATCCGGTTCCTCACCCTGCACTTCGGTGCCAGCCCAGTCCCAGATTCCGAGGCCCCGCGTGCAGTGTTCGACGGCGTCGTCCATGCTGAGCCAGTTCGGGCTCAGCTGCTTGCCCGCCACGACGACGTTGACGTAGTCGACGGAGCGCAGGCAGTGGTCGTAGGTCGAGAGCAGGGTGTTGGCGTCGACCGGCAGGTAGACCCGCACGACCTCGGCCTTCTTATTGACGACGTGGTCGATGAACCCCGGGTCCTGGTGGCTGAACCCGTTGTGGTCCTGGCGCCAGACGTGGGACGACAGCAGGTAGTTCAGCGACGAGATCGAACGCCGCCAAGGGATGCCCGCAGAGGTCTTCAGCCACTTGGCATGCTGGTTGAGCATCGAGTCGATGATGTGGATGAACGCCTCGTAACAGGTGAAGACGCCGTGCCGGCCGGTGAGAAGGTAGCCCTCGAGCCAGCCCTGGCACTGGTGTTCCGAGAGCATCTCCATCACGCGCCCCGCCCGGGCGAGGTGCTCGTCGATCGGCCAGATCTCGCCATTGAACTGCTTGTCGGTCACCTCGTAGACGTCCTGCAGGCGGTTGGACGCGACTTCGTCCGGGCCAAACAGCCGGAACGTCTCGGGGTTGCGCCGCATCACCTCGGCCATCCAGGTGCCCAGCACCTGCGTTGCGGAACTGTCGGTGGCACCCGGCACGTCGACGGCAACGGCGAAGTCGCGGAAGTCCGGCAGATCGAGGTCGCGACGTAGCAACCCGCCGTTGGCATACGGCGTCGCGCTCATCCGCAGGTCTCCGGCCGGCGCGATGGCCGTGACGAAGGGGTGCGGGCTCCCGGCTTCGTCGAAGAGCTCGTCCGGGCGGTATTTCAGCATCCAGCTCTCGAGAAGCCGGGTGTGTTCCTCGGTGTCACGCGCATTTGCGAGCGGAACCTGATGGGCTCGCCAGGTGTTCTCGACCGGCAGGCCGTCGATCTCGGCCGGGCAGGTCCACCCCTTCGGCGTGCGCATGATGATCATCGGCCAGCGCGGGGTCCCCACCAGGGTGCCGTCGGCGGCCGACTGCTTGATCGCGGCAATTTCGTTCAGCACGATGTCGAGGGTCTCCGCCATCCGGGCGTGGACGAGCAACGGGTCTTCGCCGTCGAATCCGCCGGTCACGAGGTGCGGGTTGTGGCCGTAGCCGCGCATGAGTTCGAGCAGTTCGCTCTCGGGAATGCGGGCGAGCAGGCTGGGGTTCGCGATCTTGTAGCCGTTGAGGTGCAGGATCGGCAGCACGACACCGTCGGTGAGCGGGTTGATGAACTTGTTCGAGTGCCAGCTCGTGGCGAGTGGCCCGGTCTCGGCCTCACCGTCGCCGACCACGGCCGCGACGAGCAGTGACGGGTTGTCGAAGGCGGCACCGTAAGCGTGCGACAGCGAATACCCGAGTTCCCCGCCCTCGTGGATCGAGCCCGGAGTCTCCGGCGCGACGTGGCTGGGGATGCCACCCGGGAACGAGAACTGCCGGAACAACCGGCGCATGCCCTCGGCATCCCGCGTGATGGGGGAGTAGACCTCGGAGTACGTTCCGTCGAGCCAGGCATTGGCGACCATCCCAGGTCCGCCGTGCCCGGGCCCCGCGATGTAGAGGGTTTCGAGCTGGCGCGCGCGGATGATGCGGTTCAGGTGCGCGTAGATGAAGTTGAGTCCCGGCGTGGTCCCCCAGTGCCCGAGCAGGCGTTCCTTGATGTGCGCGGCCTCGAGCGGTTCGCGCAGCAGGGGGTTGTCGAGAAGGTAGATCTGCCCGACCGAGAGGTAGTTGGCCGCACGCCACCAGGCGTCGACCTGTCTCAGCGCTTCGCCCTCGAGCGGAGCAGGCTCCCGGTCGAGCCAGGCGGATCGGTGGACGTCGTGCAACATGGGAGCTCCCGGGGTCGGACTGTTCGGTGTGGCTTCGTCGTGCGCTGGTAGGGCAACCCTAGGGAGCATGCCGGACGACGGATAGGGACGAAGGTCACCTCACGCTTTTTGCCCAGAACTGGCTAGGTTGGGTGTATGGCCGATCTCATTCCCGCTGAATACACCCACCTGCTCGAGGAGCCGATCTACGGGCACCTGGGCACCATCCGGCCCGATGACACGGTGCAGGTGAACCCGATGTGGTTCGAGTACGACGGCGAGAACCTGCTCTTCACCCACACCACCAAGCGCGCGAAGTTCCGCAACCTGCAGCGCAACCCGTCGATGAGTTACTCGATAGTCGACCCGGCGAACCCTTTTCGCTATCTCGAGTTGCGCGGGCGTCTCATCGAGACGATCCCTGACCCCGAGGGCGAGTTCTACGTTCGCCTGGGCAAGCGCTACGGGAATCCCGGCCAGCTGCCGCCGCCCGACAGTGCAGACCGGGTCGTGCTGGTGATGAGCGTCGAGAAGACGACGTCGCAGTAGCGATTCAGTTGAGCAGTAGCCCGGCGATGAGTCCGAGCCCGACGACCACCGCGATGAGCGCGAACGTCGACATCGTGCGGTTAAAGGCGTAGGGCGGCTGCATGATCTCCGGAGCCGGCCGAGACCGGGCCGGGGCACGGAACGGCGCGGCGGGCGTTGAGGGACGCGCACTGGAGGCCGCATAGCTCGCTGCCGAGTTGGGTGTTGCCGCGCGCGGTGCCGTGGACTGGCGCGATGCTGAGCTGGTGGATGCGGCACGCGCTGTAGCGACGGGGTTCTCGAACGCGTCCCGGGCTGTACGCGCCTCGGCAGCGAGTGACGAGGCTCTCGTCTGGACCTGTGCCGCTGTTTTCGTCGCAGCCTCGCCGACAGCTTCACGCGGCGAGACATCCCTGGTCCACTCAGACCCGGACCACCAGCGATTAATCTTCGAATTGTTCGGGTCGGGGTACCAGCCTGACGGCACCGACGATTTGCCGCTTTGTGTAGCCATGACCACCCCGATTTCTCGTTCGCTCCGAACAATATTCGAGTCTAAGGGAATGAGTGTTCACCGGTCGGGCTAGCTAAGGCCGAAGCCCTAGACTGGCGTTTCTTGTGATTGGCCTGTTTCGAGTTCGATCCCGAACGACAAACGCACCGCTGCAGCGAAGAGAGTAAGACGATTAAGACCATCAGCTACAACCTCCGTAAGAACCACGCGAGTGCGGAGCTCGTGCAGCTCGTCGAGCAGCACGACCCTGATGTGCTCTGCCTCCAGGAGGCCGACACCACCCTTCTCCCGGCTGACATCGGGCACATGCGGCTCGCGGATGCCACCAAGCGCAATCGTCTCGGTCTCGCCGTGTACTACCGCACCGATCGCTTCACCGGCCATGAGAACCGCACCTTTGTGCTCAAGAAGGGCATCCACGACTACGTGGCGGCCCCGACCCACGAGCGCCTGGTCGCAACTCGCATGTTCGACAAGGTGCGTGAGCGCGAGATTATCGTCGCCTCGTTCCACGCCTCGCCGCTGACCGCGCCAAACTCGCTGCGTCGCAACCAGATCTCGGCTTCGCACGAGGCGCTCCGCGCGCTGGGTGAGGGCCTGCCAACGCTCATGGTCGGCGATTACAACTACCCGCTGTTCAAGAACGGCCTCGGCGCGCGCATGACGAAGTCGGGCTACGACCTGACGCTCAGCGACAAGCCGACCTACACCCGCTACAAGATCTTCCGCGGTCACTTCGACTTCGCGACCTCGTCGGGCATGACCATCGAGAACGTGGAGACCCTGCCGCAGGGCATCAGCGACCACATGCCGATCCTGGTGACGGCGAGCCTGAAGGACGCCTCGACGGCGGCCCGCGCCTAACTTCGGTAATGCCTACCGCCACGCGGCGTTTCCTCACGGAAACGCCGCGTTTTGCGTTCGATCCCGAAGTTAGAGCCGCTCGCCTGCGGCCCTGCCCCGCCGCGCCAGCCGCCCGGCGATCCACAGCGCCAGGAACGCCAGGACTCCGCCGATGACGGCGCCGATGGTGTTCGAGATCCAGTCGGAGAGGTCGCAGGAGCGCCCGATAGCCGGGATCAGCAGCTGCACGACCTCGATCAGTACCGAGAGCAGGCTGCCGGCGACTATCGCCAGCCAGGGCCGCCGGAACAACAGACCGGCGAGCAGCACCGGGGGAATGAACAGGATCACGTTCGGCTTGTCGAGGCCCCAGTACTCGAGCGAGAAATAGCATCCGGATGCCGGCGCGATCGTCTCGGGGTAGAGGGCGACGGCCAGCACCAGGATGACCGAGAGCACCAGCAGCACCCGGGTCACGCGCGGGCGAGGGGTGAGGAGCACACCGAACAGCAGGCCGACGATGATTACGGCAGGGATTGCCGCATCGACAAGCCACCAGTTGTCGGCCAGGAAGGTAGAAATCACAGGTACTCCAGAAAAGCGGGAGAGACGCACTAAGGCCCGGACAGATTTCTCTGGCCGGGCCTTAGTTCTGCTGTCTCAACAGTTGTCGTACTACCTTCACGGTAAGCACTGTGCGCGAAGGGGGACTTGAACCCCCACGCCCTATACGGGCACTAGCACCTCAAGCTAGCGCGTCTGCCATTTCCGCCATCCGCGCGCATTGGCCAGTTCCTTGCAGAACCGCCGAGAAACGAGA
>Ga0247736_10000844_pt1 | contig 10291 bp, 7 predicted proteins | sample UWRJL193509B2_FD_180935 | JGI IMG/M metagenome (GOLD analysis project Ga0247736, IMG submission 180935) | Plant litter microbial communities from Arlington Agricultural Research Station in Wisconsin, United States - UWRJ-L193-509B-2 | ecosystem: Environmental > Terrestrial > Plant litter >...
GCCTCATCTACATCGTCGCCCTCGGCTTCGGGCTCGTCTTCTTCATGTCGGCGATCACCTTCGGGTCGACCATCGCGCAGAGTGTCGTCGAAGAGAAGCAGACGCGCATCGTCGAGATCCTCATGTCGACGGTTCCGGTGCGGGTGCTGCTCGCCGGCAAGATCCTCGGCAACAGCCTGCTGGCGTTCGGGCAGATCCTGGTGATCGCGATCCTCGCCGGAGTCGGCATGCTGGCCACCGGGCAGGACATCCTGCTCGCAGATGTCGGGCCGTCGATAGTCTGGTTCGCCGTGTTCTTCGCGGCCGGGTTCGTGCTTCTGGCCGCGCTGTTCGCGGCGGCAGCCGCCCTGGTCTCACGCCAGGAAGACCTCGGTTCGGTGACCTCGCCGGTCACGACGCTGATCATGATCCCGTACTTCCTGGTGATCTTCTTCAACAACAACGAGACGGTTCTCGCGATCATGTCGTACGTGCCGTTCTCGGCGCCGGTCGGCATGCCGATGCGGGTCTTCCTCGGCACGGCCCAGTGGTGGGAGCCCTTGCTGTCGCTCGGCATCCTGCTCGCTTCGACCGCCGCGGTGGTCGCCATCGGGTCGCGGGTCTACGCGAATGGCCTGCTGCGCACGGGCGCGCGGGTGAAGTTGAGCGACGCCCTGGCCAAATAATCCAGCGGGGGCTGGGAGAATTGCATGGTGACCCAACTCCATGACACCAGCCTCCGCGGTTTCGCCAGTGACAACTACGCCGGAGCCCACCCCGAAATCCTGCAGGCAATCGCCGACGCCAACGGCGGTCACCAGATCGCGTATGGCGAAGATGTCTACACGGCCCGCCTGCAAGAGGTCATGAAGGAACACTTCGGCGACACGGCCGAAGCGTTCCCGGTCTTCAACGGCACCGGCGCGAACGTCACCGCGCTCACCAGCATGCTGCCGCGGTGGGGTGCTGTCGTCGCGGCGAGCACGGCGCACATCAACACGGATGAGGGCGGCGCCCCCGAGCGGATGACCGGCCTCAAACTGCTCACCGTCGATACTCCCGACGGCAAACTCACCCCGGCACTTATCGACGAGCAGGCCTGGGGCTGGGGCGACGAGCACCGCGCGCAGCCGCTCGCCGTCAGCATCACCCAGACCACCGAGCTCGGCACGCTCTACACCGTGGAAGAGATCCGCGCGATCGCCGATCACGTGCACGAACGCGGCATGATGCTGCACCTCGACGGCGCACGCATCTCCAACGCCGCCGCGGCCCTCGGGGTTCCGCTGCGGGCCTTCACGACCGACGCGGGCGTCGACATCCTGAGCTTCGGCGGCACCAAGAACGGTCTGCTCTACGGCGAGTGTGTCGTCGTTCTGACCCCGGCGGCATCCGACGGCCTGGTCTACCTGCGCAAGCTCACCATGCAGCTCGCGTCGAAGATGCGCTTCGTCTCGGCCCAGCTGATCGCGCTGCTCACCGACGACCTCTGGCTGCGCTCGGCCGCGCACTCCAACGCCATGGCCGCCCGCCTGCGTTCCGCGCTCGAGGCAGCGATCGCGAGTGGTGCCGTCACCGGCCTGTCGTTCAGTCGGCCGACCGAAGCCAATGCCGTATTCGCCGTTCTCGACAATGCGGCGGCTGACCGCATCCGCGAAAAATTCCGCTTCTACGACTGGGATCGCGCCGCCGGCGAGGTGCGCTGGATGACCGCTTTCGATACGACCGAGGCCGACATCGACGCGTTTGTGGCGGCGATCGTCGCCGAGCTGTCCTAGGTGACTCTGTTCGGGGCGACTCTGTTCTGGGCGACGACCCAGCAAATCCGAAGGGAGTAGCCCGCTCCCAGCCACACCGGGCAGACTGGGACCACGACAGAACGGGCCCTTCATGACCGACTTCTCCAACCGACCGTGGTTGCCGTCCTACGCCGGGGGCGTGCCGACCGATATCGCCGAACCGAGCCAGACGCTCGTGGCGATGATGGCGGCATCCGTGAAACGATTCCGGCACCGCACGGCCCTCGATTTCTTCGGCCAGACCACCAGTTACGGTGAGCTCGGCGACCAGATCGACCGCGTCGCGAACGGACTCCGCCGGCTCGGCGTGACAGAGGGCGACCGGGTCGCCCTCGTGCTGCCGAACAGTCCGCAGCACGTCGTCGCGTTCTATGCCGTGCTGCGCCTCGGCGCCATTGTCGTCGAGCACAATCCGCTCTATACCGACCGTGAATTGCGTCACCAGTTCGAAGACCACGGCGCGACTGTCGCCATCGTCTGGGACAAGGTCGCGAAGACCGTGCTCGAGTTCCCCGCCGACGTGAAGGTCGACGAGGTCGTCTCGGTCGACGTCACGCGGGCCATGCCCCTGCACGTCCGCGCCGCCCTGCGGGTGCCGCTGCCCAACGCCCGGCGGTCGCGCACTGCCCTCACCACCGGCGCATCCGTGCGCGGAGCCGTCGAGTGGAAAGACCTCGCCGAAGCACGCCGGCTCCCGCGCTCCCACCCGGTGCCCACTCTCGACGACACAGCCGTGCTGCAGTACACGAGCGGCACCACCGGCGCCCCGAAGGGCGCCATCCTCACCCACCGCAACCTGCGCGCGAACGCGATGCAGGGCGAAGCCTGGGTTCCCGGCCTGCGCGCCGGGCGCGAGGTCTTCTACGGCGTGCTGCCGATGTTCCACGCCTACGGGCTCACCCTGTGCCTGACCTTCGCAATGAGCATGGGTGCACGCCTTGTGCTGTTCCCCAAGTTCACCGAGGCGCTCGTGCTGAACGCCATGAAGAAGACACCGGCCACCTTCCTGCCAGCAGTTCCCCCGATCTACGAGCGGCTCGCGAAGGCTGCCGCCGAGAAGAAGGTCAGTCTCAGCGGCATCCGCTTTGCGATCTCCGGCGCGATGAGCCTGCCGGTCGAGACCGTGCGCACCTGGGAGGCCGCCACCGGCGGCCTGCTCGTCGAGGGCTACGGCATGACCGAGACCTCGCCGGTCGCCCTCGGCAACCCGATCGGCCCGTCGCGCCGCCCCGGAACTGTAGGGGTCCCGTTCCCGAGCACCGAGATCCGCGTCGTCGACCCGGAGAACCCCAGTGTCGATCTCGGCGTCGAAGAAGAGGGCGAACTGCTGATCCGCGGACCGCAGGTGTTCCAGGGCTACTGGAACCGGCCGAACGAGACGGCCGAGGTGCTGCTGCCCGACGGCTGGCTGCGCACCGGTGACATCGTGCGAGTGTCGGCCGACGGCTTCGTGACGATAGTCGACCGCATGAAAGAGCTCATCATCACCGGCGGGTTCAATGTGGCCCCGACCGAGGTCGAAGAGGCGCTGCTGTCGCACCCGAGCGTTGCGGATGCCGCCGTCGTCGGGCTGCCGAGCAAGCAGGGCGGCGAGGATGTCGCCGCGGTGGTTGTGCTCGCTCCCGGCGCGAGCCTCGATGTGGCCGCCCTGCGCGCCCACGCCCGCGCGCGCCTGACCGCCTACAAGGTGCCCAGGACGATCGTTGCTGTGGACGAACTGCCCCGCAACATCATCGGCAAAGTCCTCCGCCGCGAGGTGCGCGAGTCCCTCACCTCCAACTAAACGATATGCCCAAAAACGCCCTGTTTTCGCGAGAAAACAGGGCGTTTTCGAGCAAAATGGAGTGGGGTCAGAGGGTCATCGGCGCGATCGTGAGGCCGTCGCCGGAGAGGTCGACCTTCACCGTGTCACCATCGGTGACGTCGCCGGCGAGGATCGCCCGCGCCAGCTTGTCGTCGATCTCGCGCTGCATCAGCCGGCGCAGTGGACGCGCCCCGTAGAGCAGGTCGTATCCGCGCTCGGCAAGCCAGCTGCGGGCATCCGGAGTGACCGCGAGCTGCAGGCGACGCTCCGCGAGACGACGCTCGAGCCGGTCGATGTAGAGCGACACGATCTGGCCGAGGTCGCCGGTCGACAGCGGCGAGAAAATCACGATGTCATCGAGTCGGTTGATGAACTCGGGCTTGAACGCTTGGCGCACCAGGTCGTTCACCGCGGCCGTCTTCTCGTCCCACTCGAGCGTCGGGTCGACCAGGAACTGGCTTCCGAGGTTGCTCGTGAGAATGAGGATGACGTTGCGGAAGTCGACGGTACGACCCTGGCCATCCGTCAGCCGGCCCTCGTCGAGAACCTGCAGCAGCAGGTCGAAGACCTCGGGGTGAGCCTTCTCGACCTCGTCGAGCAGGATCACGGAGTACGGCCGGCGGCGCACGGCCTCGGTCAGTTGCCCGCCCTGTTCGTAGCCGATGTACCCGGGAGGGGCACCCACGAGCCGGGAGACCGAGTGCTTCTCGCCGTATTCGCTCATGTCGATGCGCACGAGGGCTTTCTCGTCATCGAAGAGGTATTCGGCGAGCGCCTTGGCGAGCTCGGTCTTGCCGACTCCGGTCGGTCCGAGGAACAGGAACGAGCCGGTGGGACGGTCGGGGTCGCTGATGCCGGCGCGCGTGCGGCGCACGGCTTCGCTCACGGCCTGCACGGCATCCTTCTGCCCGATCAGGCGCTTGCCGAGCTCACCCTCGAGGTTGAGCAGGCGCTCGGTCTCACCCTGGCGCAGCTTGGCGACCGGGATTCCGGTCCAGGCGGCGACCACGGCGGCGATGTCGTCATCGGTTACCTGGTCGTTGACCATGCGGGGGCCGAGCTGCTCGACCGACTCCGCGTCGGCGATGGCCTTCTCGATTTTCGGGATCGTCTCGTAGTTGATCTTCGAGGCGTCCTGGTAGCGCTGGTCGCGCATGGCGCGGTCGAGCTCGATGCGGGCGTCGTTGAGGCGGCTCTTAAGGTCACCGACGCTGTGGAGGGACGACTTCTCGGCCTTCCAGCGGGCCTGCAGGGTATCGAGGGCCGCGACCTTCACCGCCATGTCGGCGCGCAGCTTCTCGAGCCGCGCCTTCGATGCCGGGTCTTTCTCTTTCTTGAGCGCGAACTCCTCGATGCGCAGCCGGTCGACGGCACGCTTGAGCTCGTCGATCTCGACCGGCGACGAATCGATCTCCATCTTGAGCCGGCTCGCGGCTTCGTCGATGAGGTCGATCGCCTTGTCGGGCAGCTGGCGCGCGGTGATGTACCGATTGCTGAGGGATGCCGCCGCCACCAGCGCGCTGTCGGCGATCGTCACCTTGTGGTGGGCTTCGTAACGCTCCTTGAGCCCGCGCAGGATCGCGACCGTGTCTTCCACACTCGGCTCGCCGACGAACACCTGCTGGAAGCGGCGCTCGAGGGCGGCATCCTTCTCGATGTACTGGCGGTACTCGTCGAGGGTCGTTGCGCCGATCAGGCGCAGCTCGCCGCGGGCGAGCATGGGCTTCAGCATGTTCGCCGCAGCGACCGATCCCTCGCCACCGCCGGCACCCATGAGCGTGTGCAGTTCGTCGATGAAGGTGATGATCTCGCCATCGGCCTCGTTGATCTCGAGCAGCACCGCCTTGAGGCGCTCCTCGAACTCGCCGCGATACTTCGCACCGGCCACGAGAGCCGCGAGGTCGAGAGTGACGAGCCTCTTGTTCTTGAGTGAGTCGGCGACGTCACCGGCGACGATGCGCTGCGCGAGTCCCTCGACGACAGCGGTCTTTCCGACGCCGGGCTCGCCGATGAGCACGGGGTTGTTCTTGGTGCGGCGCGTGAGCACCTGGCTGATGCGACGAATTTCGGCGTCGCGGCCGATGACGGGGTCGAGCTTGCCGCTCTTGGCGATCGCCGTGAGGTCGACGCCATACCGCTGGAGCGCGGTCTGCTGCTCTTCGTCGGTGCCGGGGGCACCCTGCATGTTGGCCATTCGTATCGCTTTCCTACAGTCTTCGGGTAGAAGGAGTGCTGCACGATCTACTCGCGAGTCGGGGGGACTGTTGTTGTGGGGTCTTACTGTTTGGTGCTGACGGTAACGGTGAATTTGGTGTTGTGGGTGACGAGTTCACTCGGCCCGACGATGCGCTGCAGCGCCTGGCGGTACCCGAGGTGGGTGTTGAAGACAGTCCACAGCTGGCCACCCGGGCGCAGCACGCGGGCCGCGTCGGAGAACATGCGGTGGGCAGGCCCGGTGTGCACGACCGCGCCGATATGGAATGGCGGGTTGAGCACGATCAGGTCGGCCGAATTGTCGGGCTGGCTGACGAGTCCGTCGTCGCGCACCACGCTCACGCGGTCGGCGACGCCGTTGAGTTCCATCGTCTCGGTGGCGGATGCCACGGCACTGGCCGACTGGTCGGTCGCGATCACGCGCAGTTCGGGTCGGGCGAGGGCGAGGCTGGCGGCCAGCACGCCGGTGCCGCAGCCGAGGTCGATCGCGAGGGCGGCATCCGGCTTCGCCTTGCGCAGCACTGAGAGCAGCGCGCGCGTGCCGATGTCGATTCCGGGTCCCGCGAACACCGCACCGTGGGCGCTGATGCTCAGGCCGACATCGTCGTGCTTCTGCACGACCGGGAACCGGCTCTCGCCGGGAGTCTTCGGTCCGCGTGCGATGAACGCACGGGACTTCTGCTTCGCCAGCGTCACGTCGAGGGTCTCGAAGTAGCCCAGTAGCACGGGATTCATCGTCGGCGTGAGGTGCTTGAGGCGACCACCGGCGACGACGACCACGGAAGGGTCGGCGTAACGCGCGATGGCATCCGCAATCTCTTCGAGCTCGTCGAGGCTGCGCGGCAACTGCCAGAGAACGACTTTCGCCCCGCTCAGCAACGACTCACCGAGCGGGTGGTTGCTGAACGACGATTCGCCCTCTGCGTTGGCTTCGAGAGCCCGTTCGCCGACGAGTTCGTCCTGGTACACCCGCACCTCGCGGGCACCGTGCAACGCGATCGCGCCGAGGGTGAGGGCGCCGTAGTTGTCACCGATCACCACGACCGATCCCGGCGCAGCACCCTCGAGCTGCTCGGCCGCCGTCTCGAGGATCAGCCGGTCGCTCGCGTCGTAGGCGAAGAGATTGTCGGCCTCGATGTCGGGCCAGCGTCGGAGTTCTGCAAAATCAAAGGCCGTGTTCACGGTCGCCAAACCACCAGTTCATTGGAGCGATGCGCCCGAGTGCCGGCGCGAAGGGAAACCACGTCACCCGCCGAGCCGGCCGCGAAGACGCGACGACCCGGGCGGTTGAGCAGTTCCTCGGCGAGCGCGTGTTCGAGTTCGCGCACGCGGAAATTCAGTTCGGCGACCGTGTTCTCGAGATCGAGAATGCGGCGGATACCTTCGAGGTTGAGCCCCTCGGCGCTCAGCGCGGCAATCTCCCGCAGCTGCATGATGTCTCGCATCGTGTAGCGGCGGGATTTGCCGGCCGTGCGCGTCGGGCTGACGAGTCCGAGCCGGTCGTACTGGCGCAGGGTCTGCGGGTGCATCCCCGAGAGTTCGGCGGCAGCGGCGATCGCGAATACCGGAGTGTTCTCGTCCATGCTCATCCTCGTCTCGCTCGCATCTCAGGTGGTTCGGGTCAGCTCAGTGATTTCTCGAGAAGGTCACCGCGGGGGTTCTCGTCGGGCATCGCCTTGGCGAAGGCCTCAAGGGCGTCCCGCGCGGCGGTCGACAGGTGGTTCGGAACCGCGATGACTACGGTTGCCAGCAGGTCACCCTTGCCTTTCGATGTCGTCACCCCGCGGCCCTTGACGCGCAGCACTCGCCCGCTCGGAGTTCCCGCCGCGACTTTGAGGCGCACCGGGTCTCCGCCGAGGGTGGGGACCTCGATGTTGGCTCCGAGAGTCGCTTCGACGAACGTGACCGGAACGTCGACCCTGAGGTTGAGCCCGTCGCGTTCGAACACCGGATGCTTGCGCACGGTCACCGTGAGCACGAGGTCTCCCGGGGTTCCGCCGTCAGGGCTCTGCTCGCCCCGGCCCTTGAGCCGGATCTTCTGCCCGTCGGCGACTCCCTCGGGAATCCTGGTCGTGATCGGCTTGCCCTCGCCGGCCTGCAGGGTGATGGTGTCACCCTTGATGGCCGTCATGAAGTCGAGGGTCACGCCGGTCGTCACATCGCGTCCACGGATCGGTCCGCCCGCACCGCGGTAGCCGCCGGTCGACTGGCCGAAGCCACCGCCGCCGAACATACCGCCGAGCAGGTCTTCGAATCCGCCGCCCTGTGCTCCTTGGCGCCCGCCGCCTCCGAACATGCCGCCGAAGACATCCTCGAAGCCACCGGGCTGGCCGGGCCGGCCGCCAGAAGTGAACCTGGCGCCCGAACCCATTGCCCGTACCTGGTCGTACTCCTTGCGGAGTTCGGGGTCGGACAACACCGAGTTGGCTTCGCTGATCTCTTTAAACCGCGCCTCTGCCTTGGCGTCCCCCGGGTTCGAATCCGGGTGGAACTGCCGCGCAAGCTTGCGATAGGTCTTCTTCAGATCGGCCTCGGACACGTCTTTCGACACCCCGAGGATCTTGTAGAAGTCCTTATCGAACCAATCCTGGCTGGCCATCTACTCGCCTGCCGGATCTACTCTGGGACCGAGACCGCGACCTTGGCGGCGCGGATCAACCGGTCACCGATCGCGTACCCGACATCCAGCACGTCGGCCACCGTGTTGACGGTGACCTCGGCTGACGGCAGCTGCACAACGGCCTCGTGGAAGTTGGGATCGAATTCTTCCCCGGCCTCCCCGACCGTGCGCAGTCCGTAACGCTCGAGGCTCGCGCGGATCTTCGTCGCCACGATCTCGAGGGGGCTTCCCTCGAGGTCGCCGTGCTTCTCAGCACGGGCGAGGTCGTCCAGTGCAGGCAGGAGCGAACGGATGACGTCGGCGATCACGGCTTCGCGGTTCGCGGCGCGGTCGCGCTCGACCCGGGTACGGAAGTTCACGAGCTCAGCCTGGGCACGTAGCATGTCTTCGCGCATTTCTGCAACGAGGTCAGCGGCGGTCTGGTTGAGCAGCGCTTCGTCTTCCGCACTCAGTGCCGCATCGGCATCGAGGTTCGCGGCCGGCTCCGCGGGGCCGGTTCCCTTTTCGGGTTCCGGCTCCGCAGCACCGTGCTTGTTCTTGTCAGAAGCCATGACTACTTCCGGTCGCCTTCGGGCTCGTCCTCTACGACCTCGGCGTCGACGATGTCTTCGTCGCTTGACGCGGCGGACGGCTCGTCGGCACCGGCAGTAGCGGTCTCGCTCTGGGCGTAGAGTGCTTCACCGATCTTCTGCTGGCTCTCGACGAGTGCGTCGAAGGCCGTCTTCACGGCTGCTTCGTCGTCTCCGGCGAGCGCGGTCTTGAGGGCGTCGACGTCGGCCGTGACCGAGGTCTTGACGTCTTCGGGCAGCTTGTCGCCGTTGTCCGCGATGAGCTTCTCGGTCGAGTAGACGAGCTGCTCGGCAGTGTTGCGCACCTCGGCAGTCTCGCGACGCGCCTTGTCTTCTGCGGCGTGCTCTTCACCCTCGCGAACCATGCGCTCGATGTCGTCCTTCGAGAGCGACGAGCCACCGGTGATGGTGATCGACTGCTCCTTGCCGGTTCCCTTGTCCTTGGCCGAGACCTGCACGATGCCGTTGGCGTCGATGTCGAAGGTCACCTCGACCTGCGGGATTCCGCGGGGAGCCGGGGCGATGCCCTGGAGCTCGAAGGTTCCGAGTGCCTTGTTGTCGCGCGTGAAGTCACGCTCACCCTGGAAGACCTGGATGGCGACCGAAGGCTGGTTGTCGTCAGCCGTCGTGAAGGTCTCACTGCGCTTGGTCGGGATGGCCGTGTTGCGCTCGATGAGGCGGGTCATGATTCCACCCTTGGTCTCGATACCGAGGCTCAGCGGGGTGACGTCGATGAGGAGTACGTCCTTGCGCTCTCCGCGCAGGACGCCGGCCTGAAGGGCGGCACCGACGGCGACGACCTCATCCGGGTTGACACCCTTGTTCGGCTCCTTGCCACCGGTCAGCTTCTTGACGAGCTCGACGACGGCGGGCATACGGGTCGATCCACCGACGAGTACGACGTGTGCAACATCCGCAACGCTCACTCCGGCTTCCTTGATGACGTCGGCGAACGGCTTCTTGGTGCGCTCGAGCAGGTCGCTCGTGAGCTCTTCGAACTTGGCGCGGGTCAGCGTTTCGTCGAGGTTGGCCGGACCGTTCTCGGTGAGCGAGAGGTAGGGAAGCTGGATGCTTGTGCTGGTGGAGCTCGAGAGTTCCTTCTTCGCCTGCTCGGCGGCTTCCTTGAGGCGCTGCTTGGCGATCTTGTCGTTCGAGACGTCGACGCCCGTGGTCTCCTTGAACTTCTGGATCAGGTAGGTGACGACACGCTGGTCCCAGTCGTCTCCACCGAGGCGGTTGTCACCGGCGGTCGAGCGAACCTGGATGGTCGAGAAGTCGTCGTCCTTGCCCACTTCGAGCAGCGAGA
>Ga0247736_10000845_pt1 | contig 10278 bp, 10 predicted proteins | sample UWRJL193509B2_FD_180935 | JGI IMG/M metagenome (GOLD analysis project Ga0247736, IMG submission 180935) | Plant litter microbial communities from Arlington Agricultural Research Station in Wisconsin, United States - UWRJ-L193-509B-2 | ecosystem: Environmental > Terrestrial > Plant litter >...
GTAAACGACCACTCGTATGTTTGTGACTTCTTGGAAAAGGAGAATGGCGCCGGTGCACGCTCGACCCATCACTTTGGTGAGAGTGTTCTTCCGCTTGACCAACGGCTGGGTGGGCATCGCGGCCACCCAATCGGCCATGGGCTGAATGGCGTCTGAGATCGCGATCGAGAGCTGACTCGTCTCGTAGGTCTGAGCTTCGTCCATTCGACGACGCCACCAATCAATCGAGATTGTGAGTGACACGCTTACGACAGTGAACAAAATCCCGAGGACCAGCCGAAATACTTGCTCTCCTTTTGACAGGTCGCCGACTAACGCGAGTAGTACGGCCGCCGCGGCGGCTGACGTGCCGCTCAACACGGGCGGAAGCCATGCCATACGTTCAAACGCAGCTTCCAGTGCGTTGTGGAGCAGACGTTTAGGCGACAATGCCTTTTCGCCCATTTAGGCGTACCTGCTTCCTCCTGGTGTCACGCCTGTCCGCGACGCTTCCGTGACTCTACCGGCTGCCGAATGATGGCGTGACCATTCGTTGCGTTACGAACAGCACGACCTTTCGATAAGCGATGGGACGAATTCGCCACACGTCGGCGCGTGCATGCCCGCATTGTGGCGAGTTCGTTACATCCGCAACCGATGGTTCGCCATTCGGTGGTACGTGGAGCAGCGCCAGCAAGGTGATCGTGTCTGCGGGTTGCTGATCGATGCAATGCGATCGCCGAGATCACTCTCAGTCGCTCTCGTGGCTGTGTTGGACAACTGGGCGTCCGAACCAACTTTGGTAGAGATCGTTGGCAGCCAGCTCCTCCGCGCGGCTCGGGTGTATGCCTCCGCACGCGGCATCGAGGTGTTCGTTGCTCCGGTGCCGCAGTGGTGACGCAAGTCTGTACGGTCAGGGCAATTCGCTGAGGAGACCCCGACCCCAGTCGCTTGCGCCGATGCGCCGCATGTCTATAAGAAGAGGGCGGCTCAGCGGGAGCGGCCTCGCTGTTCTAAAGGATCCGAGATGTTGCAGGTAGACCGAATCAGCACTCCGGATGGGGTGCGCCACCGAGAACGATCGATATTTGGAAGCAAAGGGGTCGAGGCTTTCATCATCAGATGCACTCAGCTCGGAACTGACAAAGCGGCAGACTTCGACTGGCTGCTCGGGCTGCGGATCGCTCATAGTGTCGGCGGCGTGCATCCTCGAGCAATCGACGTTCTAGACGCGTTCGAACCTGGGTGGAATATCGAACTGCTCGACCACGAGCTCGTCCACGCGTTCGGTGCAGAAACTGCGCAGCTCACAGACGCCTTCGCGTTCTGGTGGAACAGGACCACCCGCCCCATGGGTCGGATGCGGATCGATGAGATTCGGGCATTCCTCCTCGCGGACCAGCCGGGCAAGCCGGAATGGGCTCGGGTCGGACGACGGCAAGCTCGATATTCCACGCGTCCCGCGACTATGGCTGTCATTGTGAGACGACTGATGGATAAACACTCGCGTCGGATCATGAGCGCGCCCGCGCCTAAGCCATCGGCGGGATAGAAAAGCCGTTCTGATCGTCGAGCACCTCACCTCGCGACCTCAGCGATCGAGACGGCGTTCGGCTCCCGCTGCCGCGCATGCCCTAAACGTAAACACATCACGCCACCGAGGAGACCCAATCATCATCACAACCGGACCGTTCGACGACATCGGATTCAACGAACAAGGCTTTTCCAGCAGAGGCTACGGCCGCGACTGGTTCTGGCCAGACGGCTTCGACATCGACGGGGACCACCGGAACGGAACCGAATACGACGACAACGGGTTCGACGTGAACCTCAATCACCGCGCAACGGGAACGGCCGAGAACGAGGACGGGAAGACGCGCTGGGGCCTCGCCCACCTCGGCCGGGACCGCCGAGGTTTCGACGACAACGGATGGGACCTGCGCGGGTTCGATTCGGACGGCCTCAATTCGGTGACCGGGACGTTGTTCGATCCGGACGGCTTCGACTTCGAGGGGGTCGACAAGGACGGGTTCGACAAAAACGGATTCTATTCGGATATGGCCTCCGACCCCGGTGGCGGGCGCTCGCCGTCGTACGAGTATGGCTGGCACTGCGACACCAGGGCCGAGTTCGACACTCACGGGTTCGACCACTCGGGGTGGAGCAAGGTAGGAGGCGACTCGACCGGCGGAACGTGGAAAGCGATCCTGTCGTGAACGGGCGGAAATTCGGAACATCACGATGTCGACGAAGTGGGTCCGGCACGGTTCCGATCCGGATGTGACGCGACCGAAGTGGGGACCTCCCATTCTTGCGCTAAGTTCATGCTGACAGTTACTCGAATGATTTGTCGACGGCGGGAATCAGCCACAGAAAGCAGGGGGAGCTTGAAGGCTCCAATGCGGGTCGGGATCGTTGTCGCAATCGTCGTAGCGTTGGGGGCCGGCCTTTTCGTCTGGGCGTTCGTCGGGGACGACACCGAGGTCCGGGCGGCTGCCGACACGCTTGTCGTGCCTGCCGATTGGACGCTTGTCACCGAAGAAATCACCCCGGACTACAGAGTCTGCTTGGACGGCGGCAGCTGCCCAAGGTTCGCCGTGTCTGGCAGGCGCTTCGCGCTGTGACGGCAGAGGACATCGACGCCATTCTCTCTGAATCGGGACTGAGCGGGGCCGTCGATGGCGACTGCGCCGTCGCCTGCGACGCTGACTCCCGGGCGGGCGGATTCAATTTGCGGCTCGCGGTGGGAACCTCTAGTTCGGGTCAGAGTCAAAAGGAAGTCGCTTTGTTCGTCTGGTGATGGATATTCTGATCGATCGTCCCAGGGGCTCGTCAGGGTCGGCCGCGATGGCGAGAACGACTCGTACGTATTCCATCGGCGCTTCAGTAGAGAACATAGACAGCCACGGCGCTTTCCTCTCGCGTCTATCTGCGGCGTCGCCAATGCAGCGAAAACGCGGAGATACCGCACAGCGGATCCGCCTCGATTCCGAGCACACGCTCCTTGTCAGGCTCATGTATGCGGAGGCGCAGGAGCTTTTCACTCAGCTGAGCCGACTTCCCCCGTTCGAGAGGCAGATACAGCCCGTCTGGGTCGTCCGGAACGGATCCCTCTGATCTCAACAGCCGCTGTGGCAAAACCTCTCGACGAGGAGACGCGCTTGAACCGGCTGGAAGTCCGTCGGTCGAAGCCCCTTATGCTCTCCAAAGAGAGCCCGAAGGGGGACATGCGACATGCGAACAGGCATACTGCTCGGTGCGGGAAGCTCGTTTGATGCCGGGCTGCCCCTAACCAATCAACTCGCCGAAATGCTTATGAGTCAAATCGGTGACGATCTGCGAGGCGTATCTGACGACGTTCGCGGCGCCCTCAACTTCGTCTACGGGGCCATGATCGGCCATGCTAGCGACCAGGGAGAGAACCCGCTCGCCGCAGTCAACGTTGAAAAGCTCTTTTCTGCCGTCCGCTTGCTACAAAAGCGGCACACCCACGAAGCGGCTGCGTTCGTCGAGAGATGGAAACCGGCAATCGCACGATTCGATTCAAGCGGCTCGCGGAGGAACGACAGCGATCTGATGCACATCATCGATGACGCACTCGGGAGAGGCGCCAGCGGATCTCGGCTGGTCGAGATGATCAGGGAGATCGCTCTCGCCGGAATCTCTCCAGGCGACGGAAGCGTCTTCAAAAAGCTCGACGACGAGCTGATGTCTCGTACCTGCAGAATCCTGGCTGACATCAAAACAGTGGACTACCTGCAGCCGATAATCCGACTTGCACAGAAACAGGACGGCGGCGTTGATATTGCAACGCTGAATTACGACCTCACTATCGAGATGGCAGCGGCGAATTCGGGGGTCGCACTTTCTATCGGAATTGAGGCGTGGCGCCCCGGGTCCGAAATCGGACTCGAAGACACCGCGGAACACATCAACCTATTGAAGCTCCACGGTTCCATCGACTGGGCACGCCAACCGGTCCCCGAAGATCCGGCTTACCGAAAACTCCACTCCTACGACATCCGTCGGCTTCCTGCCGGCACCACCAATCGAAGTCCTGTGATGGTCATCGGTGATCGCGAGAAGCTGGAGACGGACGGGCCGACTCTGCCCCTCCTTGCGGCGTTCGAAAAGATGCTCCGGCGCACGGACCGGCTAGTGGTTGTCGGCTATTCATTCGCGGATGAACACATCAATCGTCTCGTTAGGGGTTGGTTGAATGCCGAACCGCACAGGCATATCGTCGTTCTTGACCCAGGATGGCCCTCTCCGTCCGGCTCCGCCCGCTTCGCCGACGGAAGCTTCAGCGCCTCGCAATCACAACGGACAACACATTTGGCGGGCACCCTGGACGAACGCGGCCGACTCGCGTGACGGTAATCCGCGAGGGTGCTAAAGACGGGCTGGCTAAGGCGATCGAAAGCGAAAATGAACCGACAGCAGTCCGCGTGCAGTCGACGCTCTGCTTAGACGACACCGACACACCGACGCTTCGACTAGTCAACAGAGGCAGGCCTCTGAGGAATATCGACCTGCACGTCTACAATTTCGCCACGAACTACTCCACTCAGACAGTCCGATGGCTCGCCGGAGCAAATGCCCTTCCCGATACGAACGGCATAGCGGCGTCCGCATCGCACAACTCTTCTTTTGACACCGGCGCCGTCATCGAAGTCCAGGTAGCGCTGAATGAGAACCGAATCGATGGTCCAGCGGTGATCTACCTGGCCGGAGAAAACGAGGTCGAACGCTTCGACTTAGAACTTCACGTCGACGTCCCGCCTATCAGTCGAGCGTGAATATTTCAGCCGATGGAGCCCCGCTCATCGCTTGCCGCTCCCCGGAGGATTTTTTTGACCTGAAGGGAGGATGTTTTTTCGGCAGGTCGAAAAGTGCCCAGTGTTGGCGCGGGCTACGAGTTTCGTGAAAAGCCCACCACTGAAAGCCCCGCATTCGTGCGGGGCTTTCGTCGTTGAGCGACTTCGTCGCGCGATCCTGCGCCCGCATTCGCCGGAGGCTCTGCAAGAAGTTGCGTGATTTGCGTAAGCTTGCCGCATGTCGAGGCGTCTGGCGGAAGTGGCCCGCAAGGTCGGGGTGAGCGAGGCGACCGTGAGCCGTGTGCTCAACGACAAACCCGGCGTCGGCGCGGCGACGCGGCAGGCCGTGCTCACGGCACTCGACGTGCTGGGTTACGAGCGACCGAGCAAGCTGAGGGGCGAGCGGGCGCGGCTCGTGGGGCTCTTCCTCCCCGAGCTGCAGAACCCGATCTTCCCGGCCTTCGGCGAGGTCGTGGGCGGCGCCCTCGCCCAGCACGGTTACACGCCGGTGCTGTGCACCGTCACCGCGGGAGGCATCTCCGAGGCCGAGTACGTCGATCTGCTCCTGCAGCAGCAGGTGTCGGGCGTGGTGTTCGCGGGCGGGCAGTACACCCAGCAAGACGCTCCGCACGAGCACTATCGGCGGCTCGTCGAGCTCGGCCTGCCCACCGTAGTGACGAACGCGCCCATCCCTGGCATCGGCGTGCCGACGGTCTCCACCGACGACGCCGTCGCGGTGGAGCAGGCCTGGGGGCATCTCACCCAGCTCGGACACGAGCGCATCGGGCTCCTGCTCGGGCCGCGCGACCACATGCCGTCGCGTCGCAAGCTCGAATCGGCGCGCAGGCTCGCCGGCGGCGACCTGCCGCCCGAGCTCGTCGCGCACTCCCAGTACTCGCTCGAGGCGGGCCAGGCCGGGGCCACCCGGCTGTTGGGGGCCGGCGTGACGGCGATCGTCTGCGCCTCCGACCCCCTCGCGCTGGGCGCCATCCGGGCGGTCAAGCGGGCCGGACTCTCGGTGCCGACCGACGTCTCGATCATCGGCTTCGACGACTCGTCGCTTATGACGAGCACGGACCCGCCGCTGACCACGGTGCGCCAGCCGATCGAGCTCATGGGGCGCATGGTCGTCGACCTGCTGCTCGCACAGATCGAGGGCGTCGACTCGGAGCCCGACGAGTACTTCTTCGAGCCCGAACTCGTTGTGCGCGGCTCGACCGCCCGGCGCAAGTGACCGCAACGTCACGCAAGATCGAGTAATTTTCTTACTCTCTGTCGGGTTCTTGCGTAGTTAGAGTCGTTAAAGCTACATTCCTCTCACGGCATCGTCGCTGCGCTGCCGTCGATGACGGCATGTGAGCGAGGACGAGTGAAAACGAAGACGGCGATCGCGCCGCACGGAGAACCGACGGGCCCGAACGCGCTCGGCGGTTCCGCGCCGGACGACACCGACTGGTGGCGCGGCGCCGTCATCTACGAGGTGTACGTGCGCAGCTTCGCCGACGGCAACGGCGACGGCACCGGAGACCTGGCCGGCGTGCGCTCCCGACTGGACTACCTGCGCGACCTCGGAGTCGACGCACTCTGGTTCACCCCGTGGTACCCGTCACCGCTCGCCGACGGCGGGTACGACGTGAGCGACTACCGCGCCATCAACCCCGCGTTCGGTGACCTCGCCGAGGCCGAGTCCCTCATCGAGGCTGCGCTGTCCCGCGGCATCCGCACCATCGTCGACATCGTCCCCAACCACGTCTCGAACGAGCACCCCTGGTTTCGTGCCGCCATCGAGAGCGCGCCGGGTTCGCCCGAGCGCGACCGCTTCTGGTTCCGGCCCGGGCGCGGCGCCCACGGCGAGCTGCCCCCGACCGACTGGGTGTCCAACTTCGGCGGCACCACGTGGACGCGCACGACGAATCCCGACGGCACTCCCGGCGAGTGGTACCTGCACCTGTTCTCGCCCGAGCAGCCCGACCTCAACTGGGGCAACCCGCAGATCCGCCGCGAGCACGAGGACATCCTCCGCTTCTGGTTCGACCGGGGCGTCGCCGGCGTTCGCATCGACTCCGCCGCCCTGCTCGTCAAAGACCCGGCACTGCCGGAGGTGCCCGAGAACCCGGGGCCGGGCGGTCATCCGAACACCGACCGCGACGAGCTGCACGACATCTACCGCAGCTGGCGCGCCATCGCCGACGGGTACGCCGGCACACGGGTGCTCGTGGGCGAGATCTGGCTGCCCGACACCGAGCGCTTCGCGATGTACCTGCGGCCCGACGAGATGCACACGGCATTCAACTTCGACTTCATGAGCCGGGCGTGGGATGCCGCAGAGCTGCGGTCGTCGATCACCACGATGCTCGCGGCGCATACTCCCGTGGGAGCGCCCTCTACATGGGTGCTCTCGAACCACGATGTCACGCGACCCGTCAGCCGCTACGGGCGGGCAGACAGCGCGTTCTCGTTCGCCGCCAAGCGCTTCGACATCCCGACGGATGTCGCTCTCGGCACCCGCCGGGCGCGTGCCGCCGCCCTGCTCAGCGCGGCGCTCCCCGGCTCGCTCTACATCTACCAGGGCGACGAGCTCGGCCTGCCCGAGGTCGACGACCTGCCTCCGCAGCTGCGCACCGACCCCATGCACTTCCGTTCCGCCGGCGTCGACCCGGGCCGCGAGGGCTGCCGCGTTCCGCTCCCATGGTCGGGCGACCGGCCGCCGTTCGGCTTCGGCACGGGTGGCTCGTGGTTGCCGCAACCGCTCGACTGGAACGAATACACGGTCGAGGCGCAGGAGGGCGATCCGAGATCGATGCTGTCGCTGTACCGCTCGGCGTTGCGCATCAGGCGGAGCGATCCCGACCTCGGCGAGGGCGAGCTGCGATGGCTCGACAGCGCGCCGGGAGTTCTCGTGTTCTCCCGCGGCGGCATCCTCTGCGCCACCAATCTCGGGGCCGACCCGGTGCCGCTTCCCGCGCACAGCGCGGTCGTCCTCTCCAGCTCGGCCCTCGTCGACGGTCTCCTGCCGGGAGACACCACCGCGTGGCTGCGCCCGGTCTGACCCCGCATCATCCCTCACACCAGAGAAAGGCAACGACAATGAAGTCACCCAGCAAGGCCGTCGCGATCGTCGCGGTCGGCGTTATGTCCGCAGGGCTGCTCAGCGCCTGCACAGCAGACACCGCGAGCGACGACGGCACCGTGAAGATCTCGGTCGCCTCGCTCATCCCGGGAACGGAGCAGGCGGCGTTCGACGCGTTCGACGCCCGCGTGGCCGAGTTCGAGGAGGCGAACCCCGGCATCGACGTCGAGCCGGTGGAGTACGAATGGAAGGCGACGACGTTCACGGCGCAGCTCGCCGGAGGCACGTTGCCCGACGTCTTCCGCATCCCGCTGACCGACGGCCGCACCCTCATCGCCAACGGCCAGCTCGCCGACATCACGAGCCAGGTCGAGGCGCTGCCGTACTTCGACCAGTTCAATCCGAGCGTGCTCGAGACGGCGCAGGATGACGAGGGCAACGTCTTCGGCATCCCGCGGGAGGCGTACGCGATCGGCCTGCACTACAACCGCCAGCTGTTCGAGGAGGCCGGGCTGGACCCCGACGCTCCGCCCACGACGTGGGACGAGGTGCGCGCGGCCGCCCAGGCCATCGCCGAGAAGACCGGCCAGGCCGGATACATGCAGATGACCCAGAGCAACACCGGCGGCTGGCAGACCACCGCCGCGACGGTGTCGCGCGGAGGCCGTATGCAGGAGGGCCAGGGCGACGATGTCACGGTGACCCTCGACAACGAGGGCACCCGGGAGTCGCTCGAGTTCCTCAAGGAGCTGCGCTGGACCGACAACTCGATGGGCTCGAACTTCCTGTACGACTGGGGAACGCTCAACCAGGCGTTCGCCGCGGGTCAGATCGGCATGTACACGTCGGGCTCCGACATCTTCACGTCGCTCACCCGTGAGAACAACCTCGACCCGGCGATCTACGGCCTCACCGCCATCCCGATCAGCGACTCGCCCGACGCGGCCATCCTCGGCGGCGGCACGCTGAACGTGGTGAGCGCCAAGGCGACCGACGAGCAGAAAGACGCCGCAGTGAAGTGGATCGACTTCTACGACGTGGCGAAGCTCGTCGACGAGGAGGCCGCGGTCGCAGACGCGAAGATCCTCGCCGAGCAAGACCAGGCCGTGGGAACGCCCGCGCTCCCGATCCTCGACCAGGAGACGTTCGACCTCTCGCGGGAGTGGATCGCCGACTACGTCAACGTGCCTCAGGACCAGGTGTCGTTCTTCGCCGAGGGCAACGAGGGCCGCACCATCGTCGGAGAGCCGGCGGCGAAGACGCAGGAGCTCTACGCGGCGCTCGACAGCGTGGTGCAGGCGGTGCTCACCGACGAGAACGCCGACATCGACGAGCTCCTCGCCCGCGCCGACGCCGACGTGCAGGCATTGGTCGACGCCGGCTGATGTCGACCCTCCAACGCCCCGCCGCACCCACGAGACGCTCGCCCGTCTCGTGGGTGCGGCGGGGCGGCCTCTCCACCCTGCTGTTTATGCTGCCGCTGCTCGTCATCTTCGGTGTCTTCTCGTGGAAGCCCATCGTCGAAGCGGTCGTGATGAGCCTGCAGAAGACCAATCTCGTGAGCCCGGCCGCCTTCGTCGGGCTCGACAACTACGCGCGTGTGCTGTCGGATCCGCAGCTCGGTCAGGCCGTGCTCAACACCGTGTACTTCGCGCTGCTCGCGCTGCTCTTCGGGTACCCGGTGCCGCTGGTCGTGGCCGTGCTGATGAGCGAGGTGAAGCGGATGCGGGGCCTGTACAGCGCGCTCGCGTATCTGCCCGTCGTTGTGCCGCCCGTCGTCGCGGTGCTGCTGTGGAAGGTGTTCTACAACGCCGACCCCACTGGTCCGTTCAACACCGTTCTCTCGTGGGTGGGCATCCCGCCGCAACCGTGGCTGCAGAGCGCCGCGAGCGCGATGCCCTCTCTCGTGCTCGAGGCGACCTGGGCGGGGGCGGGCGGCACCATCATCATCTACCTCGCCGCGCTCACCGCCGTGAACCCCGACCTCTACGACGCGGCCGAGATCGACGGCGCCGGCATCTGGAAGAAGGTGCGCCACGTCACTCTGCCCCAGCTGCGACCGGTGCTGCTCATCACCTTCATCCTGCAGATCATCGGCACGGCGCAGGTCTTCCTCGAACCGTTCCTGTTCACCAACGGCGGTCCGGCGAACTCCACGACGACGATCCTGCTTCTCATCTACCGTTACGCCTTCCAGAACTCGCTCGGCGGCAACTACGGCGCCGCCACGGCGTTGAGCGTGCTGCTCGCCGTGTTCCTCGCGGGGTTCTCGCTTCTCTACTTCCGTCTCACCAGATCATGGAGTTCCGAATGACCACCACGATCGACACCCCCGGCGCTCCCGTCGCGCCCCTCGGCGAGACGACAGCGGGTGACGCGCCGGGCGGTGACCCAGGGTCCGGTCGTGATGGC
>Ga0247736_10000846_pt1 | contig 10276 bp, 7 predicted proteins | sample UWRJL193509B2_FD_180935 | JGI IMG/M metagenome (GOLD analysis project Ga0247736, IMG submission 180935) | Plant litter microbial communities from Arlington Agricultural Research Station in Wisconsin, United States - UWRJ-L193-509B-2 | ecosystem: Environmental > Terrestrial > Plant litter >...
GAGTAGTCGGTGATGAGCGCGTCGGCGACGAGGAAGAGCTCCGAGACGTCCGGGTAGCCGGTCACGTCGAGCACGTTGCTGGCCCGCACGTCGCGCCCGGGGCGAAGCGTGCGCGAGTGCCCGCGGATCAGGGTCAGGTAGCCGGGTCCGAGCGCGTCCGTGAACGCCGCGACGTCGAGGTGGTCGATGTGTTCGGGGCGGTCGTCCCGCCAGGTCGGCGCGTACAGCAGCACCGTGACGTCGTTCGGGATGCCCAGCCTCGCCTTGACCGCGGCGGCGTCGCCACCCTGCAGGACGTCGTCGCGCGGGTAGCCCTCCTGCCAGATCGGGCCGGTGAACGCGTAGGCCTTGCGCAGGATCGAGGCGCTGTGCGGATTCTGGGCGAGCAGGATGTTCCAGCGGGCGCGCTCGAGAACGGTGGCGACCGCGGTGCGAAGCCCGACGTTGGGGCGGCTCAGCGCGATCTTCTTGAGCGGGGTGCCGTGCCAGGTCTGCAGCACCTTCTGGTGGCGGCGCTTGCGGTAGCGCTTGCGCAGCCAGTCGTTGACGACCAGCAGGCGCGCTCCGGCACGGATGCGCCACCACTCCTCACTGCCCTCGATGATGCGGGTGGCACCCTCCGGCACCTCGACCGAGGCGTCGATGGTGCTCCAGTAGCGCGCCGTCTGCGGGCGGAGCTCGGCGATGGCGCGGTCGATGGCGCGCGGGTTGCAGGACGCGTTCTGGCCGTAGAAGCTCTCGAAGAACACAGCGTCCAGGGGTTCGGGCGAGGCGCTGCGGTACGCGGCCTCCAGGGCGGCCTGCCGCGCCGGCCCCAGCTCGGCGTCGGTGAGCGGGGGAGCGAGGGTGATCGCGAGGCGGGTGGGTGTGGCATCCGCGGCCCCGATGGAGATGCGGAACAGGCCATCGACCAGCAGCGGTTCGGGAAGCTCGCCGGGCAGCCCGGTCGTCACGATCGCCGCCTCGCTCGTGACGAGGTCCAGCACGTACTGGCCCGAGGGCAGGGGGAGCAGCGGGCCGTGCCAGCGGGACACGACCAGTGGGAACGTCACCGTCCAGCGATCGCCGTCGAGAATGACCTCGCCGGGAAGCTCGAGGCGCGGTCCGCGCAGCACCGCCGAGACCGGCTCGCCCGCTGCGCGCAGACCGGTGATCGACACCGCGGCCTCGCCCGTGGTGTCGAGGGTCACCGAGTCGATGACCGCGTCGGGCAGCGTCGCGCCGACGGGAAGCGTGGAGGTCATGGGGGATTCTTTCAGCCGGGAGGTGATCTCTGCATACACTCTCGCAGTATTTTGACCGTCGTGGAACGCGAAGTGCCTTCCGGCGAGCTCCCGGCTGTGGGCGGAGAGGGATTCCCAGCCTTCCGGGGAGGCGTCGGCGGCCTCCAGTCGATCGAGTAGCCCCGTCCAGGAGGTGGCCTCGGTTCCCCCGCTGAACTGCTGATAGGACTCATAGAGTCCGCGGCTCTTCTCGTAGTCGAGAAGGTCGGGGGCGAGGAACGCGATCGGGCGACCGGTGAGGGAGAAGTCGAACGCGATCGAGGAGTAGTCGGTGAGCAGCACGTCCACCGCGCCCAGCACCGGGTTCACGTCGCTCTGCGCGCCTGCGAGCAGCAGGTGGATGTCCCTGCTCCCGATCCCCGCGGCGTAGTCGCCCACGCCCAGGGGGTGCGGGCGCACCACGAGCATCGAATCGCTCGCGGCCAGCCAGCTCGCGATGCGCTCCCACTCCGCAACGGAGGGGACGCCCGGGTCCCGTGCGCCGTCCCGCCACGTCGGCGCGTACATCACCACGCGCTTGCCGGTGTCGGGCAGATCGAGCGCCGCGAACAGGCGGGCTCGGGCGTCCGCGCGGGGCTCGAGGGCGATCACGTCGTCTCTTGGGTCGCCCGTGACCACCACACGATTCGCGGGCAGCCCGAAGGCGGTGCGGAGACGTGCGGCAGAGAGTTCGGAGGCCGCGGGCATCAGGGCGATCGTGGAGGCCGCGAGCCGGTACATCCGCCCCAGGATACGGCTGAGGAAGCCCGCGCCGCTGCTCGTGGTCACGGGGGAGTCGAGGTTGATGAGCTTGAGGGGAATCCCGTGCCACAACTGCACCACGAACGCACCGCGCGTCGCGTAGCGGTTGGCGTCGCCGAGACCGTGGGTCACTACGATGACGCGAGCGCGAAGTGTCGCCCAGAAGCCGCGCCAGGAGAGCTTCAGCACCGCGGGCACACCGAGTGCCTGCGCCGCGGCGAGATCGCGCTCATCGCGGGCCAGCCAGAGGTGGCTGCGTGCGGGCGACTGCTCGATCGCGAGGCGCATGAGCGGCAGCGCACCCTCGCCGATCCCGGAGCCGCAGCCGAACACCCAGGAGTCCGCACGACGGGGCACGACCAGGCTCGCCAGCACTCCGACCGCGTACACGGGCAGCGCCAGGATCTTGGCGGTGTTCGCGCGCGAGAACGCGTTCGGAGCGGTGGATCGTGGCACGACTCAGGGTAACAGCCGGTATCGGGTGGGTAACGGTGTGGGGCCGGGTTGGGGGTGGCGCAGCATCGACTGCTTTAATCGCAGGGTGCCTCTTCTGAACGATGTGAATTCCGCCCGACGGGTGCTGCGAAACATCCTGCGATCGCGTCGCAACCGCAAGGCCGTTCAGCAGAGGCTGGAGGGGATGACGCCACCCGCTCCCGGCAGCATCAAGATCGCGGTGTACTTCGCCGACACCCGGGTGAACCTCTACCAGATCCGCCAGTGGTACGCCCCGCTCGCCGAGCTGGCGAAGCGCTGGCCGGTCGCCATCATCGGCCGCTCGCCCGGCACCACCCTGTCGCTCTGGGACGAGGCGCCCGTGCCGACGGTCTACCTGCGCAAGGTCGTCGACCTCGAGGCGTTCGTGCAGGAGCACGACATCCAGATCGTGTTCTACGTGAACCAGAACTCCAAGAACTTCCAGATGTTCCGCTACGGACGCATGTGGCACGTTTTCATCAACCACGGTGAGAGCGACAAGATGTACATGACGACCAACCAGTTCAAGGCCTACGACTACAGCCTGATCGCCGGGCAGGCCGCGCATGACCGCCTCACGCGCAAGCTGTGGGACTTCGACGCGGACCGCAAGACGATCCAGATCGGTCGCCCGCAGGCCGACCACTTCGCGGGAAAACTGCCGTACACACCCGATGAGCGCACCGTTGTGCTCTACGCCCCGACCTGGGAGGGTGACCGCGAGGCGGCATCCTATGGATCGATCGCCACGCACGGCGTCGCGCTCGTCAGCAAGCTGCTCGCGACCGGCACGCACCGCGTGATCTACCGCCCGCACCCGCGCAGCGGGGTCATCGACGCGGACTACCGCGCCGCCAATGAGCAGATCATCAACGACATCGCCGCCGCGAACGCCGCCGACCCGAACGCCCACCACATCTTCGACGACGGTCCCGACCTGGGCTGGCAGCTGGCGGCTGCGGATGTCGCGATCACCGACGTCTCCGCCATGGTCTACGACCGGCTTGCGGTGGGCAAGCCGCTCATCGTGGCGCGTCCCGCATCGGCGCTCGCCGACGTCGACGAAACCGGCTACCTGGGCGCCTGCGAGTGGCTGCTCGAGTCCGAGGCGGATGACATCGTCGGCATCGTCGACCGGGTGCAGCACAGCGCGGAGGCTCGCGCCTCGCTCGAGTTCTGGGTGACGCGACACTTCGGCGACACCACGCCGGGGGCTGCGACGGCTCGCTTCCACGCCGCCGTCGAGCAGCTCGTCGCCGACTGGGAACGCAACGAGGCCATTCATTCGGGCGATCGCCGGCAGAGCGAGTCCGACCCGTTCGACAACGACGAGGACGAGGACCAGATGCCCTCGGACAACGACTGAGAATTCGCACAGTGGCCTGACGGCGACGCGGCCTTCCGCGTAGCGTCGAATTCATGCCCCGCCTCCGCCGCAGCAACCTCGCCAAGCCCGGCTTTACGCGACAGAAGCGCGGTACCGGCTTCTCCTATGCCGGACCCGGGCTCGCCGACTCCGACCGTTCCCGCATCGACGACCTCGCGATTCCGCCGGCCTGGAGCGACGTGTGGATCGCGCCGCATCCGAACAGCCACATCCAGGCGACGGGGGTGGATGTGGCCGGGCGGCGCCAGTACATCTACCACTCCCAGTGGCGGGAGACGAAGGACAAGGCCAAGTTCGACCGCGCGCTCGACCTCGCGGCAGCGCTGCCCGGCGCTCGTCGCCGGGTGACCGTCGACCTGCGCGGTGCGGGCAATACCGAGCAGCGTGCGCTCGCCGCGGCCTTCCGCATGCTCGATACCGGTGCGCTGCGCATCGGTTCCGAACGCTACGCGGAGACGAACGGCAGCCACGGGCTGTCCACGCTGTTGTGCGCCCACGCGAAGGTCAGCGGCGACCGGATCGAGCTGAGCTTCCCGGCGAAGAGCGGGCACGCGTGGAGATCCGAGATCCGGGACGCCGACCTCGCCCCCGTGATCAGCTCGCTCAAGCGTCGGGGCGGCAACGCCAGGCTGCTCGCCTGGAAGGACGAGGGGGAGTGGCATCCCGTAGCAGCCGAGGAGATCAACGACTACGTGCGTGAGGTCACCGGCGGGCAGTTCACCGCGAAGGACTTCCGCACCCTGCGGGGCACGATCGCGGCGGCGGAGAGCCTCGCGGCGCACGGCCCCGAACGCACTCGCACGGGACGCCAGCGCGCCCTTGCCCAGGCGATGCGCGACGCCGCGGACGCGCTCGGAAACACCCCGGCCATCGCGAAGAAGAGCTACGTCGACCCGCGCATCGTGAAGCTCTACCGGCGAGGGATAACGCTCGACGCCGGATCGGGCTCCTCGGACGCGGCGCTGCGCAGGCTCCTCGTCGGCTAGGCACCCCGAACTAACGCATTTCGGACGAACTCTCGTGTAAAAACCCGCGAATTGGTCCGAAAACCGTTAGGGGGTGGGGTCTGTGTCCACACCGGGCGCCGGTGCAGGTGCCGCGGCCTCGATCGCACGCATCTCGCGGCGCGCCTTCACACGGGCGCGCATCGGCAGCTTCGGCTCCCGCACGCGGATGGCCAGCGCCTCGGGGAACTCCGTGCCGGGCGCGCGGAAGGCCTCGCGCGAGGCCCGGATGATCTGGCGGCCCAGCAGGTGGTTGCCGGTGCCGCCGACGACGGCGCCGATGCCGAACGGGATGGCGCGGCCGATGATGTTGGTGCTCTGGGTGGCCGCGAACCGTTTCATGAACGACTTCTTGATCTGGTCGGCGATCTTGCCCATCGCCGCCTTGGGCAGGTTCTTGGCGAGCATCTCACCCCAGAACACGTCGCGCCCGGCACCGCCGGAGGCCTGGCCGGCCAGCTGCCTGACGAGGTCCGTGCCGGCGGATCCGAGGATCAGGGTCATCACGAGCGCACGAGCGCGGTCCGGGTCGTCCACGGCGATGCCGTGCACCTCGGTCACCGACTGCGCGAACAGAGCGCTGGCCTCGAGGAAACCGCCGGTCTCGACGGCCGACAGGGCCAGCGAGGCGCCCACTCCCACGGCCGGGATGACGGCGCTCGCACCGACGAGCGCCCCGCCCGTGGTCACGGCCGCGAGGTAGCGACGCTCGAGGATCACGATGACCTCCTGCGGCGTCGCGTTCGGCTTCGAGGCGCGTATCGCGCGCAGGTGCGCGAGCACCACCGGTCGCTGCACGGTGAGCACCCGATCGATGCCGCCCACGACGAACCGATTGGTTCCCGTGATGGGTGTGGGTGTGTTGCTCATTGGTGCCTCCGACCGGATGGGGGCCTCAATCCTATTCAACCCGGGAGGGTCGAACCTGAGCACTCAGGCGACTCCATAGTCCGCGTTGTACTGCTTCAGCACATCGTTGATCGGGCCGTCGATCACGAGCTTGCCCTTGTCGAGGTAGAGGCCGCGCGTGCAGAAGCGGCGCAGGTCCTTCTCATTGTGCGAGACGAAGAAGAGCGTGCGGCCGCCGGCCAGCAGCTCCTCGATGCGCTTGTAGCACTTGTCGCGGAAGCCCTTGTCGCCGACGGCGAGCACCTCGTCGACGAGGATGATCGGCTCCTCGAGCCGGGAGATCACGGCGAACGCGATGCGCACCTTCATCCCGCTTGAGAGGTGCTTGTAGGGCGTGTCGAGGAAGTCGCCGATCTCGGCGAACTCGATGATCTCGTCGAAGCTCTCCGCGATCTCCTGCTTCTTCATTCCGTGCAGGCCGGCGGTGAGGTAGACGTTATCCCGAACCGTCAGGTCGTCGACGAAGCCACCCGTGATCTCGATGAGCGGGGCGACGCCCTTGTGCACCTCGACGGCGCCCTCGTCGGGGAGCATGACCTCGGCGACCAGCTTGAGCAGCGTCGACTTGCCCTGGCCGTTGCGGCCGACGACGCCGATCGCCTCGCCCTGCTGAACCGTGAAGCTGACGCCGCGCAGCGCCCAGAACTCGCCGGACAGGGTGCGGCGGTTGCGGCCCGCGAACAGGTCCTTGAAGTTGCGGCGCGAGCGGCGATTGCGACGGAAGCGGATGCCGGCGTCGGTGACGGTGATGACCGGGGCGTCCATCAGATCTCCTTCAACACTGCGCGCTCGCTGCGCTTGAAGACGTACAGGCCGATTCCGAGGATCACGAGGCTCATCGCCGCCGACACGAGGATCGTGAACAGGTCGAGCTGCTGGGGGAAGAAGGCGCCGCGGTAGAGCGAGAAGATGCCGCTCAGCGGATTGAACGCGGCGAGCACGTGCAACTCGGACGGCAGGTCGGTCACGCCGTAGATGATGGGCGAGGCGTAGAACAGGAAGCGGAGGGCGAGCTTGATCGCCCGCTCGAGATCACGGAAGAACACGACCATCGGAGCCACGATGAGGCCGACTCCGATCGTGAGCACGGCCTGTATCGCGATGCCGATCACGAAGTAGACGGCTTCCCAGTGCAGAACGGCACTCGAGAAGATCGCGAAGACGGCGAGCACGGGAAGGCTCGCGATGAACTCCGTGCCTTTGGAGAGCACCAGGCTCGATACCCAGATGGTGCGCGGGATCTTGGTGGAGCGGATGAGTTTCGCCCCGCGCAGGAACGCGCGGGTGGAATCCGACACGGCGCCGTTGAACCACATCCACGGCAGAAGTCCCGACAGCAGGAAGACGATGTACGGCGACTCACCGATGTCGTCGCGCTTGAACACGACCACGAAGATGAAGAAGTAGATGCCCGACATCACCAGCGGATCGAGGATCGACCAGAAGTATCCGAGCGCCGACGTCGAGTACCGCACCTTGAGGTCGCGGCTCGTCAGCAGGAAGAGCGTGTGACGATAGCGCGCAAAAGGAGACCAGGCTGCGCGCTCTGGTACTGCTTCGCTCACGGGTGTCCTTCTTGGGGTAGACGCCCGCGGGGCCCTGGGACTAGACGAAAAGGTTCGCCCGCTCCAGGTCTTCAGCGAAGTCGATCTCCACAGCGTAGAGATCCGAGATGTCTACCGGCTCGATGTGCAGCTTGTCCTGCTCAATCGCCAACTCTATTCCACGTTCGAAGTAGTCCTGGTCGCCCACGCGCTTGAGCTGGCGGAGAAGGACTGCCTTGTCGTCGCGCGAGATGAAGTTGATGCCGACGGCCTCGCCGAGACCGCCCTTGACCTGCTTGGAGAGTTCCTTGATGTACCCCTCGGCGTCGACGGTGTACTTGACCTCTTCATCGGACACCTTGGCCGTGTTGACCGAAACGAAGGACTGGTCGCGGGCGACGAGCTTTGCTGCGCGCTCGAGGGCCTCGGGGTCGAAGACAACGTCGCCGTTCATCCACAGCACTCCGCCGGGGGCGGACGCCTGCAGGGCGCGCATGAGGCTCTTCGAGGTGTTGGTCTGGTCGTACTGCTCGTTGTAGACGAACGCGGCCTGCGGGAACGCCTCGATGATGTGCTCGAGCTTGTAGCCGACAACCACGGTGACCTGGGCGTTCTTGCCGAAGGCCTGGTGGATGTTGTCGAACTGCTGCTGCATGATGGTGCGCCCATCGGCGAGCTCGGTGAGAGGCTTGGGAAGCGAGCGGCCCAGACGGCTGCCCATACCGGCGGCCAGAATGACGATCTGCGTAGTCACGATGTGTCTCCTCAACTGTGAATCTATGCGTATTCCGCCTCCATGGCGACTACGCCTCGTCTCAGTTGACGGCAACTCGGGAGGAGTTTGCCTGCTGTTCATCTGGACGAGAAATGCTGGACACCCCGTTGTGCTTGGTTAACTCTAGGTGCGGACCCTGCCAAATCCATGGAAACTCGACGGATGTTGTCGTTTCGTGATGCAAGCTCCGAAGCAGGGCCGGGCATTGGTACGGTTGACCAGTGGATTCTGAACCCGTAGTGCCTGAGGCTTCGTCAACGTCCGGTGCCCCCGCCAAGACCGTGCGCAAGCCGCGAGCGCCGAGGGCCTCGACTGCGGCTCGCAAGCCGTCCGCCTCCGCGAAGGCCGCCGTCGCGTCGACCGTGATCGCGCCTGTCGAGGTGCCGGTGGAGCGCGAGATCGTGCTCAAGCTCACCGGCCTGGTCAAGCGCTTCGACGACAAGACCGCCGTCGCGGGCATCGACCTCGAGATCGCCACGGGCTCCTTCTTCGGCATCGTCGGACCGAACGGTGCCGGCAAGACCACAACGCTGTCCATGATCACCGGCCTGTTGCGCCCGGACGCCGGAACGGTCACCGTGCACGGCGCGGACGTCTGGAGTGATCCGGTCGTCGCCAAGCGCAAGATGGGCGTCCTGCCCGACCGCCTGCGTATGTTCGACCGGCTCACCGGCGCCCAGCTGCTCTACTACTCCGGCATCCTGCGCGGTCTCGACAAGACCACCGTGCGAATCCGTACGGCCGACCTCGCGAGCGCCTTCGGCCTCGAGGACTCGCTTGACCGACTCGTCACCGACTATTCGGCAGGGATGACGAAGAAGCTCGCTCTCGCCGCGGCCATGATCCACTCGCCGCGCGTGCTGGTGCTCGACGAACCGTTCGAATCGGTGGACCCGGTGTCTGCGTCGAACGTGATCGACATCCTCAAGAAGTACGTCGCGGCCGGCGGCACCATCATCATCTCCAGCCACACCATGAACCTCATCGAGCGTGTCTGCGACTCGGTGGCCGTGATCGTCAACGGCGCGGTGCTCGCATCAGGGCCGATGGCCGAGGTGTGCGCGGGCAAGACGCTCGAGGAGAAGTTCGTGGAACTCGCCGGTGGACGCAAGGCAGCGGAAGGTATGGAGTGGTTGCACACGTTCTCCGACTGAAGCTGACGCTTCTCGGCAACTCCTTTCGTCGCAGCCCGTGGCAGATCGCCGGCCTCGTACTCGGCATCCTCTACGGGGTGAGCACCGCGGTCTTCATCGTGGGCGGCCTCATCGCGCTGCGGTTCTTCGACGTCGACGTGGCGCGCAGCGCGTCGGTGGTGCTCGGCGCGCTGATCACCGTCATCTTCACCGTGCTGCCGCTCGCCCTCGGCGTCGACGACACCCTCGACCCCCGCAAGTTCGGGCTGTTCGGCATCCGCACCACGAAACTGTCGTTCGTGCTCGCCGTGGGCGCGCTCGTGAGCGTGCCGGCGGTGGTCATCACCGCGATCGCCCTGGGGCAGCTGGTCACCTGGAGCCGTGACGGACTCGCGGAGTTCCTCGCGATCCTCGGGATGGTGCTCATCATCGTCACCTGCATCCTCTCGGCGCGCATCTCCACCTCGCTCGCCGCATTCCTGCTCGCCACCCGACGCGCGCGCGACCTGGCGGCGGTCTTCGGCATCATCGCGTTCGTCGCCATCTCCCCGCTCATCGCGGTACTGGCTTCCATCGACTGGCGTACCCGCGGCCTCGAGGTGCTCGGCGACGTGGCGGACGTCGTGGGGTGGACCCCGCTCGCGGCCGCCTGGGCGGCCCCCGCCGACGCCGCGACCGGGGATCCCGCCGCCGCGTTCGCCAAGCTCGCGATCGCCATCGCCTGGGTGCTGGTGCTGGTCGGAATCTGGCGCCTGCTCGTCGGACTGATGCTGCTCACGCCCGAACGCCGACCCCACGCCCGTACCTACGTGGGTCTCGGATGGTTCGACTGGTTCGCGCGCACACCCACAGGGGCGATCGCCGCGCGCAGCATCACCTATTGGTTCCGCGACCCTCGCTACGGCACCTCGCTTGCGGTCATCCCGATCATTCCCATCTTCATGGTGGCGGCCCTGGCCGTGGCCGGTGTCGACCTGCAGATGCTGGCCCTGCTTCCCCTGCCGGTCATGTGCCTATTCCCAT
>Ga0247736_10000847_pt1 | contig 10271 bp, 11 predicted proteins | sample UWRJL193509B2_FD_180935 | JGI IMG/M metagenome (GOLD analysis project Ga0247736, IMG submission 180935) | Plant litter microbial communities from Arlington Agricultural Research Station in Wisconsin, United States - UWRJ-L193-509B-2 | ecosystem: Environmental > Terrestrial > Plant litter >...
GATCGTTTAAAGAAAATTTTTGAGCGGGTAGTTGGTTTGATTGAAGAATATAAGCCTGATGAGTTAGCGATTGAGGCTCCTTTTTTTGGAAAGAATGTACAGTCTATGCTAAAACTGGGGCGTGCACAAGGAGTGGCTATTGCCGCCGCTTTATCAAAGCAGGTGCCAATGACGGAGTATTCTCCAAAAAAAATTAAGATGAGTGTTACCGGAAACGGAAATGCTTCAAAAGAACAGGTTGCCGCGATGCTGGAAAGCCTGCTCACTTTTAAATACGAGTCAAAATTTTTAGATGCCACCGATGCCCTGGCTGCGGCTGTTTGTCATCATTTTCAAAATAAAAGCGTTAACGGCAATGTTAAGAAATCCTATAGCGGCTGGGATACGTTTTTAAAAGATAATCCATCCCGGAAAGCTTAAAAACAGTATTAATAAGGGAAAAGCCTTCTAAGAACAGTATTGCCTCTATCAAATCCCATTCTTTTTTGCAATCCCATGATAGTGATCCCATTTTAATTACATATATTTCGTATTCGATAGTTTCAAACCGAATATCAATGAAAAATAAAAGCACTAAACTTACTATTTCTACAGATTTTGAAATGTATGATTCTATAGATGCCTTGCCTGCAGAAGATCAGGAATTACTTAAAAAGGCTCAGAAAGCAGTGAAACAAGCCTATGCACCCTATTCTAATTTTAATGTAGGCGCTGCAGTTTTAATGCAGAACGGCAAAACAGTTATTGGTAATAACCAGGAAAATGCAGCTTATCCGTCGGGCCTTTGCGCAGAAAGAGTTGCCTTGTTTTATGCCAACGCCAATTATCCTAAAGTAGGTGTTAAAAGCATTGCCATAACGGTAAAATCCAACCTGCAGGTTATTACAGAACCCGTAACTCCCTGCGGTTCATGTCGCCAGGTGATATCCGAATACGAAAACCTTTTTGAAAGCCCTATCCGGATTATTATGTCGGGTGAAAAAGGAAAAATCCTGGTGAGTTATTCTATTGGAAATTTATTACCATTTATGTTCAACAAAAAACATTTAAAATAGAGGAATCAAAGGCTTTTCAATTAAACAAATTCTATTAATTTTGTAACTTAATAATCACGAAATCTATGGCTAAATCAGCTGAAAAAAAGAGCAAATTTTCAAAAGAACAATACCTTAAATGGTATGAAAGCATGTTATTAATGCGCAAGTTTGAAGAAAAAACAGGACAAGTTTACGTACAGCAAAAAATTAAAGGATTTTGCCATTTATATATCGGACAGGAAGCTATTGTTGCAGGAACCGTAAGTGCTACTAAAAAAGAAGATAAACACATTACTGCCTACCGTGACCACGCCCATCCTATTGGCTTAGGCTTGCATCCAAAATACGTGATGGCAGAAATGTATGCTAAAATCACAGGTTGCAGTAAAGGCAAAGGTGGTTCGATGCATATTTTCAGTAAGGAACATAACTTTATTGGCGGGCATGGAATTGTTGGCGGACAGATCCCATTAGGTGCAGGCATTGCTTTTGCAGAAAAATATGCAGGTACGGATAACGTATGTGTATGTTCTATGGGAGACGGTGCAGTAAGGCAAGGCGCTTTACATGAAGCATTCAACATGGCTATGACATGGAAATTACCTGTAGTATTTATTGTGGAAAATAATATGTATGCCATGGGTACTTCTGTAGAAAGAACGAGTAACGTTCATGAGCTTTGGAAACTGGGCTTAGCATATGATATGCCAAGCAAACCTGTTGACGGCTTAAATGTTGAATCTGTACATGAAGCGATGGAAGAAGCTGTGGCAAGAGCCCGCAGAGGTGATGGCCCAACGTTTTTGGAAATGAAAACCTACCGTTACAAAGGACACTCGATGAGTGATGCACAAACCTACAGAACCAAGGATGAAGTAAAAGAGTACCAGGCACAGGATCCTATTGAAAAAGTGCTGAATACATTGAAAAATAATAAATGGATTGATGAAAAAGGGATTGAAGAAGCAGAAGCGCGCGTAAAAGCATTAGTGGAAGAATCGGTTAAATTTGCCGAAGAAAGCCCTTATCCTGAACCTGCAGAGCTTTATAAAGATGTATATGCCGAACCGAATTATCCATACATAGCAGAATAATAACTATTGAAATAAATTTTAGATGTAAGAACCATTCTGATCTAAAAACTCTAAAATCATAAATTTAAAATCATTATAGAACATGGCCGAAGTAGTAAAAATGCCCAAATTAAGTGATACCATGACAGAAGGTGTTATTGCAAAATGGCACAAAAAAGTGGGAGATAAAGTAAAAAGCGGGGAGCTCTTGGCAGACATCGAAACGGATAAAGCCACCATGGAATTTGAATCGTTCCAGGATGGGGTTTTATTACATATTGGTGTGGAAGAGAAACAACCTGTACCTGTAGATTCCATTATAGCAATACTTGGGACAGAAGGCGAAGACATCAGCGAATTATTAAAAGGAGAAGGCAGTACTTCTTCTGATAAAAAAGAAGATTCAGATTCATCCGAAAAGAAAGAAAAAGAATCGGACACAAAAGACAAAAAAGAAGAGAAAGAAGGCGACAAGGAGGAGGAGAAAGAAGAGAAAACAAAAGAGAAAAAAACAGGGGAAGACAAAGAAACATCCTCTGATAAAACCTCTGAACCTGCTAAATTACCTGAAGGCGTAGAGATTGTACGCATGCCTAAATTGAGCGATACCATGACGGAAGGTGTTGTAGCTAAATGGCATAAAAAAGTAGGTGACAAAGTAAAAAGCGGAGAACTCCTGGCTGATATCGAAACGGATAAAGCTACTATGGAATTTGAATCGTTCCAGGATGGGGTCTTAATTCATATTGGTGTAGAAGAAGGGAAAGCCGTACCGGTTGACAGCGTGTTAGCCATTTTAGGAAAAGGCGGTGAAGATGTGGATGCGATTTTAAGTGCATCAAAAAACGGCGGCAGCGAGAAGAAAGAAACCAGCTCAGATAAAAAAGCGGAGCCTGTTAAAGAAAAAACAGAAAGCACTGATAAAAAAGAAGAAGCTTCTTCTCAAACAAATAAACAATCCAGTACCAGTAAATCAGATGATTCAAGGGTAAAAGCTTCGCCTCTGGCAAAAGCACTGGCAAAAGAAAAAGGCATTGATGTGGCTGCCGTAAACGGATCAGGTGATAACGGTCGTGTTACCAAAAAAGATATTGAAAGCTTTACTCCTGCCCAGTCAAAAGCAAACTCAGGAAGTACCGTAAACGTTAGCTCTTTAGGTAAAGAAAGCTATACTGATGAGCCGGTATCGCAAATGCGTAAAACCATTGCACGCCGCTTATTGGAAAGTACTACAAGCGCACCGGTATTTTACTTAACCATTGAAGTGGATATGGATAATGCCATTGCCGCACGTACGGCAATTAATGGCTTACCTGATACGAAAGTATCCTTTAATGACTTAGTGATCAAAGCAAGCGCAGTGGCATTACGTAAACATCCAAAAGTGAACAGCAGCTGGAGAGGCGATAAAATAAGAGTTAACCACCATATTCATATTGGTGTGGCAATAGCTGTTGAAGACGGGCTATTAGTTCCGGGCGTAAGGTTTGCAGATCAATTATCCCTGTCTCAGATCTCAGCACAGGTAAAAGATTTAAGTAAACGCGCCAAAGATAAAAAACTACAACCAGCAGATTGGGAAGGAAACACATTTACCGTATCCAACCTAGGGATGTTCGGAATCAATGAATTCACCTCTATCATCAACATCCCTGAATCCTGCATTCTTTCAGTAGGTGCGATTAACCAGGTACCTGTTGTGAAAAACAATATGGTAGTTCCGGGCAATGTGATGAAACTAACCATGGCTTGTGATCATAGAACAGTGGATGGAGCAACAGGCGCTGCATTTTTACAAACCCTGAAATTATATATTGAAAATCCGGTTACTATTTTAGCATAATAATACATATCAAATGGAAGGAACGATCACCTCAGCAATCACCAATGGTATTGGTACCATTACTTTTTTTCATCCACAAAGTAATTCTATGCCGGGAGCTCAGTTACGCAACCTGGCTGCAGAAATAGAAAAACTGGGAAAAGATGCCAGCGTAAAAGTAATTGTACTGCAAAGTGAAGGCGACAAAACATTTTGTGCAGGCGCCAGCTTTGATGAATTGATCTCAATTAAAGATATTGATACAGGTCTGAAATTTTTCTCAGGATTTGCTTTGGTTATTAATGCCATGCGTAAAGCACCTAAGTTTGTAATTGCCCGTGTACAGGGTAAAGCAGTAGGCGGTGGTGTAGGCATTGCAGCCAGTGCTGATTATACATTTGCTACAGACGCGTCTTCTATCAAATTAAGCGAGCTTGCCGTTGGCATTGGTCCTTTTGTGGTTGGACCCGCGGTTGAACGCAAGGTAGGAACCTCCGCCTTTTGCCAGCTAACGATTAATGCCACTGAATGGCAAACTGCTCAATGGGCAAAAGAAAAAGGCTTATATGCAGACGTATACAACACATTTGCGGAAATGGACACTCATATAAATACGCTGGCAGAAAAATTAGCTAACAGTAATCCTGAAGCGATGAGCATGCTAAAAAAAATAATGTGGGAAGGAACTGAAAACTGGGATACCTTATTAATTGAACGCGCCGGCATGAGTGGAACCCTGGTTCTATCGGAATTTACGGTTAACGCTATTAATAAATTTAAAGCCAAAGCTTAAAAATCCATTTTGTTTCAGTTCTTCAAGATGAGTTGTGAAAGAACTAAAAAATGATAGAACGCTTTTTCCTGTGGGGCTCAAAGTGATACGTATTTAACTATGAAATCAATCATCTTACTTCACGGAGCCATTGGCGCATCAGATCAGTTACAACCCCTGGCAGATACGCTTTCCAATGATGAAACCAACATTTACTTATTGAATTTTTCAGGGCACGGCAAAACTCCTTTGAACCCTAACGGTTTCAACATTGCCGTTTTTTCAGAAGAATTAAAACAGTTCATCCTTTCAAATAACCTGCAACAACCTTCCGTATTTGGCTACAGTATGGGCGGCTATGTAGCTTTATATTTAGCGCATCAACAACCAAACCTTTTAGGAAAGATCATTACACTGGGAACTAAGTTTGAATGGAGCCCGGAGATTGCACAAAAGGAAGTAAAGATGCTGGATGCGCAAACGATTCTTGAAAAGGTACCGAAATTTGCCGAAGCCCTAAAACAAAGGCACGGCAACGAATGGGAATCTTTGCTTCACAAAACGACAAAATTGATGACAGGACTGGGAGCACATCCTCTTTTAAATGAAGTGGCTTTTAATACGATTGCTAACAAAGTTCTCATTGGCCTTGCTGATCATGATAACATGGTTACATTAAATGAAACCACAACTGTATTCAAGCAGCTTAACCATGCAGACATGTATATGTTACCCGCTTCCAAACATCCTATCGAAATGATCAATACTTCATTACTTGCCAGGATCATTGAGGATTTTTTAAACTAATTTTCCGAAAACATAATCCTCCAAAAAATAAAAAACCCATCTGCAAAGCAAATGGGTTTTTAAATGTATACTGATTAAAAATTATTCAGCAATTACTTCAAAATTAATTGTAGCGCTGATCTCTTTAAATAAACGAACTTTAGCAGAATACGTACCTAATGTTTTGATAGCATCTTCGTTCATTTCAATGTTTTTACGTTCAACATCGTAACCTGCTTTTTTCAATGCTTCTGCTAATTGGATGTTAGTTACTGAACCGAAAATTTTTCCTGATTCACCAGCTTTTGCTCCAACTTTTACAGTTACATCAGCAAATTTAGCTGCAGTTGCAGTAGCTTCTGTACGTAATTTTTCTTCTTTGAAAGAGCTTTGTTTAATTTCTTCGGCTTGCATTTTTTTGTTGCTATCAGTAGCTAACACTGCAACGCCCTGAGGAATTAAAAAGTTACGACCGTAACCGTTTTTTACTTTAACGATGTCGTTTTTATATCCTAACCCTTTAAGGTCTTTTTTTAATATAATTTCCATGTTGTGTTTCCTCTTTTAATTATTTTAAACCATCAGCTAAGTATGGCATTAAAGCAATGTGACGCGCACGTTTAACTGCCTGAGATACCTTACGTTGAAATTTCAATGAAGTTCCGGTTAAACGGCGAGGTAATAATTTACCTTGCTCATTCACGAACTTTAATAAAAAGTCTGCGTCTTTATAATCAATATATTTAATACCTAACTTTTTAAAGCGACAGTATTTTTTCTTTTTAGCCTCAACTGTAGGAGGGTTTAAAAAGCGTACTTCATTTTTTGCCATTTTCTAATGTCTTTTTTGGATTAATAATTAAGCCTCTGCTTTTTTAGTTGCTTTTGCAGCTTTTGCTTCAGATAATTTTCCACGTCTTTTATCAGCCCATGTAGCTGCGTGTTTCTCTAATGCAATCGTTAAGAAACGTAAAATACGTTCGTCACGTTTGAACTGTAATTCTAATTCAGCGATCTCAGTTCCTTTTCCAGTGTAGTCAATCAGGTGGTAAAAACCAGTTGTTTTCTTTTGAATTGGGTAAGCCAATTTTTTCAGGCCCCAGTTTTCTCTGTGATTAACTTTCGCTCCCAAATCCGTTAGGATTTTTTCAAACTTTTTTGCGGCCTCCTTTGCCTGATCTTCAGACAAAACGGGAGTTAAAATGAAGACCGTCTCATAGCGTTTTTCCATTATTATTTATTTTTAAATTAGGGCTGCAAATATAGGCTAATTATTTGATTCTGAAAACATTTAACGCAAAAAAGCATGTTTCAACCCGAATCTCACTCATAAAACAAAATTAAAATGCTGATTTTCAAATGCTTAACTCTTAATAGCCGATTAGATAAAAACAGCCGGATATAGCCCTGTCACTACTCCTTTCAGGCAAAAACCAGTACATTCAAACAATGCTGTTTCGTGTAAATTATTTCGTTCTTTTGTGATAAGATAAGGTATGATCTTTAATCCTGATGGTTGTTTTTTGATGAAAAAATCAGGGAAATTAACTCGGTTAAAAACAGATCTTCGTAAAAATAAAACAATGCTGCTTTAATGGCATTTATACTATTATTTAACATGCTTAGCTGAAACCATTTTCTATCATTTGCGTATACCCTAAAAGCTTTATGCTAATAAGTGCATGATGTAGTAATGAAATTTGAATTGTTGAAAAAATCACTGACACTTTTTACTTATTTGGCCATTATACCTGTATCTTTTGGATGTTATAAACTCATGCAACTTTTTGTTTCCATAGTATTTGCCTTAAAGCTATTTGCAGCACCGCCTGATAGTAATTTAATTGTGCAAAGCACCGGCTCTTATAGTTTAAGAGACGAAGTGATTATCGTACCTAATAAGGTTACTACCGCTAACTCTGATTTTATTTACAATACCCAAATGTATAACCTGGGTTGTGACACCTTATCTAATGTCATCTTCTGGAGAAACATTATGAGATTGCACAAAGACACTGCGCTGTTAAATTTACCCGAAAACAGGAAAGTACTTTATAAGGTAGCGATCCGTAAATGGGACTCGTTAAGCACAGAACAAAAAACTGCCTTCAAGGATAGCTTAAGAACTGCTCACTGCCTTTCTGATTCTGCCCGTATTTTATTGACCAATGGCAAAAGTTTCTTCTACGATTTTGACAAAGCCTCTGCCAATTTTCATAAAGGCATCAATGATTTTATTGATAACGGTGTGGACCCATGGTACGCGCAGTCTATTCTTTTAATTGAAAGTCCTAATAAGCTGCAGAAATCAAACGCCGGAGCGTATGGTTCCTTTCAACTCATGAAAGATGTAGCCCGTTTATTTGGTTTAAAAGTAAACAAAACCATTGATGAGCGTGCTGATTTTGATCGCTCTGCTTATGCGGCATCCAGCCTTATTAAAAAGATCTGCATTCCCAAAACAAAACAGATCCTCGATTCGTTAGGCATTAAAGATTATAAAGAAACTGATCTTTGGTTCAGGTTACTTGTTATGCATTCTTACCATGCAGGAGCAGGAAATGTTAAAAAAGCGCTCTATTCTTTCAGGCCAACAGAAGGTAACATGAATTTGATTTATACTTTGTGGAATACAGAAACAAAACATTTCAGGTCAGCTTCGCAAAACTACTCTCAACTGGTGTTGGCAGCTATGCTCGAAGTTCATGAGAAATACAGCCTTGCCCCTTTCCAGGCCAACGCGGATGTGATCATCAAACCAAAATCGCGAAAAAAATCAAATTAGTTATTGGGTGCACCAGCGCTTAACCAGCACTGTATCTTTTCAATTTCCGCATCCGGGAGTCTTCCTGAGATAGGCATAAAACTTGGAGTTCCGTCAATTACCCTCGCTTTAAAGGTTCCGTTAGATACTTTAGAGAACACTCCTGCATAAGTTGTAAAATCACCAGAGCCACTTCCTCCGGCCACGTGGCAGCCAGGTGTTGCACAACTATTATTAATAATAGGCTGTATATCCACACTGTATTTAATACTGTCACATACTCCAGGTGCTGGCTTATTAACTAATTCCGGATTTTTACCTACATCTTTTGTACAGGATAGCAAAAACAAAACAGGACTTACAGCTAAAATAACAGAGGTGATTTTTTTCATAGGATATTGTGATGGTGTACGTTAATACTTCAACCAAATTTATAAAATTAAAGCTAAACTATCCGTTAATAATAATGCGATGGCTTACTTTTTTAGAGTTAACGGTTAAATTTAACAGATAAATGCCATTTGCAACTGTTGACGGCACATCTAATTGCAAATGCTGTTCTCCTGCAGCCTGGCTTTCGGAAAAATAATGTTTAACCATTGCACCTGTAAGGGAAGTCAACTCACATGCCACAACGGCCTCTTCTTTTAGTGTATAGGAAACGTTAATGATGTCTGTCGTAGGGTTTGGGTAAACGCTTAAATGCACATCTGCAAACTGTTCTTTAATGCCTACTGAACCTGATAAGATCAAAGAAGTTGTATACACATAATCACCGTTATTGCTATTGTTGGCATTTGCCGCCACACCAGCTGCATATATTTTAGCAACGCCGGCTGTGGCAGGTGCTACCCATTTAAACGAAAAAGTTTTAGAACCTGTTGTACTGCTTCCACCATTTAACTGATGGGCAACATTCGTTCTGCCCGAAGATGTCAGGATTTTTGTTTCTGTACTGTTTAAGATAGAAATGGTTCCTGCATTGGTATTGCTGCTGTTTAAGATTTCTGCCCCAAGTCCAAATAATGTAACACCAGTTTTTGCAACAGTTACATCTACCGTGTAAGTTGTTCCCGGTACATATTCATTTCCTGTAATAGACGGTGTAGTGGCAATTGTAATGGAGCCACCGCCCGAATTGGCAGCAAAACTTGTATGGCAACTTACGCATGTATTTTCACCAGGAGAACCTGTAAAGCCAGCAATACCATTGTTTTGAAGGATTTTGGCAGACGACAGGCACAGTACAATGATAATTGCTGAGAGCGTTATAATAGAATGTTTTTTCATTTAGAACAGAATTTGGGGTCTGTAATATTATGAAATATTCGCCGATCTTAAAAAGATATCTTGAATGAATGAGTGAATAATACCCCACTGTTATGTGAGCATGGAAACAACGATTTTATTTAGCAACAGGAAAGCCACTAAAACTGGATTTTTTTTGTAAATTACTCTTTGTTGGATTTTCCTGTTACATTTATCAAACTAAATTTTTTATGAGGATACTAATTATAGAAGATGAAAAATCATTACGTGAAGATGTAGTGGATTACTTATCCGAAAACGGATATATGTGCGATTTTGCAACGACTGTAAAAAGCAGCCTGCAAAAACTAACGGACACCGCCTATAGCTGTGCCCTTATAGATGTTGGTTTACCTGATGGTTCAGGCATGGAGATTGTTGAACACATCAAAAAACAATTTCCGGAAATGGGAGTGATCATCGTTACTGCAAAAAACGCCCTTGAAGATAAGTTAACCGGATTGAAAATCGGGGCCGATGATTACTTAACTAAACCTTTTCATCTATCAGAACTAAATGCCAGGCTCTATTCCGTGTTAAGAAGACGAAACTTTGGAGGTAAAAACACCCTGGTATTTGAAGGGCTGGAAATTGACACTACTGAAAAAAAAGTAACGGCCAACCAAAACCAGATCCAGCTTACTAAAAAAGAATACGACATACTTGTATACCTGGCCAGTAACCCCACACACCTTATTACTAAGAAGCC
>Ga0247736_10000849_pt1 | contig 10258 bp, 6 predicted proteins | sample UWRJL193509B2_FD_180935 | JGI IMG/M metagenome (GOLD analysis project Ga0247736, IMG submission 180935) | Plant litter microbial communities from Arlington Agricultural Research Station in Wisconsin, United States - UWRJ-L193-509B-2 | ecosystem: Environmental > Terrestrial > Plant litter >...
GCCGCCGGGCGCCACGGGCGGCGCGCCCGCCACGACCTCGCCCTGGGCCGGCACGTAGAGCTGCTCGCCGTCGGAGACCAGGCGGGCCAGATTCACGCCGGCCTGGTCGGCCGTGGCCAGCAGACCGCCGGCAGCCGCCACGGCGTCGACCACCCGGGCGCCGTCGTGCACCTCGAAGAGGCCGGGGTGCGCCACCGCCCCCAGCACGTGCACGAAGATCGCCGGCGCCCCGGCGGCATCCTGTCCCGTCGCGCCGTCCCCGGCCGGGTCCTCCCCCGCTGCGGTCGATCCGGACGAGCCCTGCGCGCCGGTCGTTCCGCCGGCGTCCCCCGCCGGTCCGGCCGGGCCGGAGGTGGCTGCTCCTGACACACCGGGACCGGCCGAGCCCCGGTTCGCCGCGACCTCCACACTGTGGCCCACCTGGCCCACGGCGGTCACGGCGACGGCGATCGCCAGTGCCGCGAGCAGGAGCACGACGGCCGCGCCCACGCCGATCCGCATCCGGGCGCTGCCGGGCTCACGCAGACGGGCGCGCCAGCCCGGGCCCCCGGGTCGCGACGCGGGCGCAAGGCTGTCGAACGGGTCGAGGTCCATACCGGCAGGCTAGGAAACGGCACCGGGTGCGGGTCCGACGTCGGTCACCCTGGGGAGAACACGACACCGGCCCCGCCTGTGGAGGCGGGGCCGGCGTGAGGTGCGCCACGGCCGGGGCCGGGAGCGGTTGAGCTTGGTGCTACGGCTTGGTGACGATGCTCACCATGCGCGGTGCCCGCACGATCACCTTGACGATCTCGCGATCGCCGATCGACCGGATCGCGGCGGCGGACGCACGAGCGAGAGCCTCCAGGTCGTCGGTGGAGATCTTCGGCGACACCTCGAGGCGGTCGCGCACCTTGCCGTCGACCTGCACCACGGCCGTGACCGACTCGGCCACGAGCAGGCTGCGGTCGGGCTTCCGCCACTGCGCGAGAGCGACACAGGGCTCGTAGCCCAGGCGTTCCCACATGTCCTCAGCGGTGTACGGCGCGAACAGGTTCAGGGCCATGGCCGTCACCTCGGCCGCCTCGCGGACGGCGGCGTCCCCGGCGCCCGCACCGGTGTCGATGACCTTGCGGGTGGCGTTGACGAGCTCCATCATGCGCGCCACGACGACGTTGAACTTGAACGCCTCGATGAGCGACGGGGCGTCGGCGAGGAACCGGTGGGTGACGCGGCGGAGCGCCACGTCCCCGGTCTTCCACTCCACCTCGGGGGCGCTCGTGACGTCGCGGGCGACGCGCCAGGCGCGGGCCAGGAACTTCGCCGAACCGACCGGGGACACATCCGCCCAGTCGATGTCGTCCTCGGGCGGGCCGGCGAACGCCATGGTCAGGCGCACGGCGTCGACACCGAACTTGTCGACCTCCTCCGTGAAGTAGACCAGGTTGCCCTTGCTCTTGCTCATCTTGGCGCCGTCGAGGATGACCATGCCCTGGTTGAGCAGGGCAGTGAACGGCTCGGTGAAGGTGACATAGCCCAGGTCGAAGAGCACCTTGGTGATGAAGCGGGCATAGAGCAGGTGCAGGATGGCGTGTTCGACGCCACCGACGTACTGGTCGACGGGCGCCCACTTGTCGGCTTCCTTGGGGTCGAAGGCCTTGGTGTCGTCGGTGGGGTTGAGGAACCGCAGGAAGTACCAGGAGCTGTCCACGAAGGTGTCCATGGTGTCGGCGTCGCGCTTGGCCGGTGTGCCGTCGATCGGGTTGGTCACGTTCACCCAGTCGGTGGCGCCGCCCAGCGGCGAGGTTCCCTTGGGCTTGAGGTCGAGGCCGTCGGTCGGCGGCAGCAGCACGGGCAGCTGGTCCTCCGGGACCGGGATCTCGGTGCCGTCCTCGCCGTGAATGATGGGGATGGGGGTGCCCCAATAGCGCTGGCGGGAGATCAGCCAGTCGCGCAGCCGGTAGTTCTTGGTCGCGCGCCCGGTGCCGTCGGCCACGAGAGTGTCGATCATCCGCTTGATGGCGTTGGCCTTGGTGAGCCCGTTCAGGGCGCCGGAGTTGACCAGGCGGCCTTCGCCGGTCAGTGCGGTTCCGGACTGGGCCGGGTCGAGGGCATCGGAGTCCAGCGCCGGCAGCTCCTCGGAGCCGTCCAGCATGCCGGGGGTGATGACCGGGATGACGCCGGTGACGGGGGCGGTGGTGTCGACGACGACCCGAACCGGCAGGTCGAAACGCAGGGCGAAGTCGAGGTCGCGCTGGTCGTGCGCGGGCACGGCCATGACCGCGCCGTGGCCGTAGTCGGCCAGCACGTAGTCGGCGGCCCAGATGGGCAGGCGCTCACCGTTGGCCGGGTTGATGGCGTACCGCTCGAGGAAGACGCCGGTCTTCTCACGGTCGGTGGCCTGGCGTTCGATCTCGGTGCTGTTCTGCACCTGCACCAGGTAGGCGGCGAAACGCTCGCGCACCTCGGGCGAGGAGTCGGCGACGAGCTCTGCGGCCAGGTCGGCATCCGGGGCGACGACCATGAAGGTGGCGCCGAAGAGCGTGTCGGGGCGGGTGGTGAAGACGCTCACCGGGGCGTCGCGGCCCTCGATGGCGAAGTCGACATCGGCGCCGATGGAGCGGCCGATCCAGTTGCGCTGCATGTTGAGCACCTTGGCCGGCCAGGTGCCCTCGAGCTGGTTGAGGTCGTCGAGCAGGCGGTCGGCGTAGTCGGTGATCTTGAAGTACCACTGGGTGAGCTTCTTCTTCACCACGACGGCGCCGCTGCGCTCGCTGGTGCCGTCGGCGAGCACCTGCTCGTTGGCGAGGACGGTCTGGTCGATCGGGTCCCAGTTGACCCAGCTGTCCTTGCGGTAGGCCAGGCCCTTCTTGTAGAGCTGCAGGAACAGCCACTGGTTCCACTTGTAGTACTCGGGGTCGCTGGTGTGCAGTTCCCGCGACCAGTCGAACGAAGCCGCGTAGAGCTTCATGCTCTTCTTCTGCTGAGCGATGTTGTCGTAGGTCCAGCCGCGCGGGTCGATGCCGCGCTTGATGGCGGCGTTCTCGGCGGGGAGGCCGAAGGAGTCCCAACCAATCGGGTGCAGCACGTTGAAGCCCTGCTGGCGCCAGTAGCGCGCCACGATGTCACCGAGCGCGTACACCTCGGCGTGGCCCATGTGCAGGTCTCCGGAGGGATACGGGAACATGTCCAGCACATACTTGCGCGGGCGCTTGTCATCGGGGTCGCTCGTGCGGAACGGTTCGAGCTCATCCCAGATGGGAGCCCACTTCGCCTGGATGGCGGCAAAGTCGTAGCCGTCTTCCTCTTCCGGACCGTTGGACAGGGTGTCGTGCTCGTGTGCCACGTGGCTCTCATTCATTGTGGTGAGGTGACGTTCTGCGCAGCGAATTCGGGCCGCTGGCGACGCCCAAGCTCCTAGGTTACTAAACCCTGGCCATCCGCCGCTTCAGCCGCCGGGGAGGACGCCCTGATAGCCGCGATCAGAGCCCGTGCCTTGATGTGGGTCTCCTCGATTTCCTCCAGGGGGACGGAGAGTGCGGTGATGCCGCCGCCGGTACCGATGGACGCTCCGGCAGGACCGAGGACGATGCTGCGGATGACCATGGCGAGGTCGACGGCGCCGTCCACTCCGAGGTAGCCGAATGCGCCGGCGTAGACGCCACGGTCGCCGCCCTCGAGCGCCGCCAGGATGCGCATGGCGCTGGCCTTGGGCGCCCCGGTCATCGACCCGGCCGGGAAACAGGCCTGGATGGCATCGATGGCGCTCAGGCCGGGGGCCAGACGGGCCTCGACTGTGCTCACCAGCTGGTGCACGTGCGGGTAACTCTCGACCTGCAGCAGCGACGTCACGGCCACGGAGCCGAGCTCGGCGACACGGCCGAGGTCGTTGCGCATCAGGTCGACGATCATGAGGTTCTCGGCGCGCTCCTTGTCGCTCGCGAGCAGTTCGTCCCGGAGGAGCCGGTCCATGGTGGGGTCGGCCGACCGCGGCCGGGTGCCCTTGATCGGCCGGGTCCGCAGCCGCCCACCCGGGCTGACCGACAGGAATTCCTCCGGTGAGGCGCTGAGCAGGGCGAACGCGCCGAACCTGAGGAGTGCACCGTGGTGGCTGGGGCTTCCGGCGCGCAGGCGCCGGTAGACCTCCAGGGGGTCGAAACGACCGGCCACCGTGACCTCGTTGGTGAGGCAGAGCTGGTAGGCGTCGCCGGCGACGATGCGCTCCTGGCAGGCCTCGATCAGGCGCGCGTACTCGACGGCGTCGTGCCTCCAACGCACCGCGAGCGGGTCAGCGGATGCCCCGTCGGGCGCAGTGTCGGGCTGCGATACCGCGGACGGGGCGGCATCCTCGAGCCCCGCCCCGAGGAGCCTGGCGGTGTCGAGCGCCCAGGCGTCGATGCCGGCCGCGGTGACGTCCGGCGCGGTGATCGCGAGCAGGGTGACCGTGCGGGCCGCGTGGTCGAAGGCGATGGCACGGTCGACGAAGAGGAAGGCGGCGTCGGGCGGAGTCCCGCCCAGATGCGGAGCGGCTGGGGTCATGGGGGCCGGGTGCGTCGGGGCCGGGCGCGTACGGGCCGGGCGCGTAGGGGCTGGCGCGGCCAGCCCGTAGCCGAACCAGCCCACCCAACCGAGCCGGAACCCGTCGGCCGTCGGGTCGGGTGGGGTGGGTGCGGGCGCCGGAGCGGCCCCGGCGGTCCCCAGATCCGCACGGAGGACGTCGAAGATGCTGCCCCTGGTGGTGCGGGGCGCATCCGTGGCGTCCAGTGGCCGGGAGCAGGTGACCGTGCCGGACTCCGCGGACGCGGTGACGAACCGAGAGCCGGCGTGCGCCGCCGCGACATAGCTCATTCCGGCCGTGGCGCCGGCCCCGGCGTCCAGCCACACGGCATGGCTTGCCTCGCCGTGCAGAAGGTCGAACGCCACGGCCGGGTCGATCCAGTACGGGAGCCGGCGGGAGAACACAGTGGCCGGCCGCACCCGTGCCGGGTGCGCGACGTCGTCTTGCTGCGGGAGGCTGGGGGTCGACGGCACCCCACCAGCCTAGAGCCGGGCAGCCGACTCCCCCGAGGGCAGGTCATTCCCCGGCCGGGTTACAGTTCGTGGGCGATGAGGGCGATGAGGAGGCCCCAACAGGCTCCGGTCATCAGGGCGAGTGCGATCCTGATGGTGCGCGGCTTGAGCCACGGGATGAGGGCGAGGGCCAGGACCATGGCCACGGCGGCCGCGACGCAGGCGTTCACGGCCGTACCGGTGTCTCCGGTGTACGAGCCCTGCCAGCTGCGACACCCGCCGAATGGGCACCAGCTGAGTCTGGCGACAGCAAGCGCGGGCAGACTGATCAGCACGACCAGGGGCATCGCCCAGAGCAGGTGTAGAGCGGTTCGGCGCTGAATCACGATGACACGGCGGTATGCACCGCACCGAGTGTCCTCCGATCGCCTCCGGACCCCGTCCCCCTCACCATGGTCCATGATCGCGCGCACCTTCCGCGCGGGCCAGCGCCCAGTTCGGGGGCGCCCGAAACCCGGCGTGCCCGCTCCGTCTGAGCGCACACCAGCCGCGCAGGCACACGCCATAGGCTGGCGAGGTGAACGACGTACTCAACTGGATCCTTGACGCCGTCGGGGCCGTCGACCCGATTGTTCGCACCCTGCTGGCCGGGGTGGGCATGCTCCTGGAAACCTCGGTCCTGATCGGGCTGGTCGTCCCCGGCGACACCATCGTGATCGTCGCCAGCACGGCTGTGGATGGGCCGGTCGAGTACGTCGCGCTGGTCGTCGCCGTGATCCTGGGCGCGCTCGCCGGAGAGAGCATCGGCTTCTACCTCGGCCGCCGGTTCGGACCGTGGATCCGGGCGAGCTGGCTGGGCCGGCGCATCGGCGAGAAGAACTGGGCGGGCGCCGAACGCTACCTGGCCCGCCGGGGCGGCATCGCGGTGTTCCTGTCGCGCTTCTTGCCGGTGCTGCACTCGGTCATCCCGCTCACGGTCGGTATGAGCACCATGCGCTATCGCACCTTCCTGACCTGGACGGTGCCCGCCTGCGTGATCTGGACCCTGGCCTATGTGTCCGTCGGTGCCGCCGCCGCCGAGGGTTATCGGAGCATCTCGGACCAGTTGCACTCCGCCGGGTACCTGTTCGTCGCGGTCATCGCGGTCTTCGCCCTCGTCGTGGCTCTGGTCAAGCGGTGGGTCAAGCGCCGGGAAGCCCGATTCATGGAACACGAGCTCCCCCCGGAGTAGCCTCCTAGAGCGCGGAGATCTGCCGCCCCGCGGGGGCCGTGAGCGTGACCGTGCGGGTGATCAGGTCGGCCGGAACCGGCGTGTGCGAGATCAGGAGAACGGCCCGGCCGCCGTCTGCCGCCGCGGACAGGATGTCGCGCACCAGCCGGTCGCCCAGGCCAGTGTCGACGTTGGCTGTCGGTTCGTCCACGATGAGCACGGGGAAGTCGGCGAGCAGGGCACGGGCCAGAGCGATCCGCTGGGCCTGGCCGCCCGACACCAGGGCGCCGCGTTCGCCGACCCGGGCATCCAGGCCGCCGCGCTGGCCCACCCACTCGGACAGACCGACCCGGTCGAGCACCGAGAGCAGCTCGGTGTCGTCGGCCGACTCCCGCGCGAAGAGCAGGTTCTGCCGGATGGTGTCGTCGAAGAGCCAGGGCCGCTGCTCGCACAATCCCACGACCCGCCGCACGTCGGATGGGGTCAGGTTGCTGGCCTCGACGCCGTTGACCCGGTACGACCCGGTGTAGTCCAGGAAGCGCACCAGGGTCTGGGCCAGAGTCGTCTTCCCCGCGCCGCTGGCCCCGGCCAGGTGCACCCGATCGCCGGCGTCGAGGCGCAGGGAGAGTCCGGCGACGGCAGGCGACAGCGCCCCAGGCCAGCTGGCGCCGAGGCCCGTGAGTTCGAGCAGCGGACTGCCGGGCGCACCCGGCGCAGCGGAGGCGTGCGGCACCGTCGGCATGTCGGTGTCCAGCGCGGCCTCGGCGGGAATCTCGGCGGGAACCTGTTCCGGCACCGCCGTCGCCACGCGTTCGGCGCTGGAGCGCACCTGCCGCCAGGCGCTCAGAGCGGGCGGGATCATCGCGAAGACCTCGAAGACCGCCATGGGTACGAGCACCACGACGGCCAGGGCCGGTCCGGAGAACCCGCCGGTGCCCAGCGCCGGGATCGCCGCAATGAGGGCGAGGACCGTGGCCGCTCCCGCTCCGAGCGAGATCACCGCGGCCTGCACGCCGGCCCCGGTTGAGCGCCGCAGCGCCGCGCGGCGCAACCGGTCTTCGACGACCCTGAGGCCGTCCAGACGCGCCTCGAGCGCCCCGAAGGCCGTGAGCACATCGAGGTTCTCCACGACCTCGAGCACCTCGTCGGCCAGGGCACCGCGCAACGGGGCGAGGGCTCGCTCGGAGCGGGCGGCCAGCGCCGCCGAGGCGAGGGTGCCCAGGATGCCGGCGACCACGAGGCACACGGCCAGGGTGAGGCCGGCCGCCGGCAGGACCGTCCAGACACCGATCACGCTGAGCAGGGCAACGAGGCCCGAGGTCGCGAGGGGTTGCACGACGCGCAGGGGGAAGTCCTGCAGGTCGTCGACATCGCGCACCAGGCGCGTGAGCAGGTCGCCCCGGCGCGTTTCCGAGAGTCCGGCCGGGGCGAGCGGCAGGAGGCGGGCGAAGATGCCCAGCCGGAGCGCGCCGAGCTGGCGGAAGGCCGCGTCGTGGCTGGTCAGGCGTTCCAGATAGCGGAAGGCCGAACGGGACAGCGCGAAGGCGCGCACGCCCACAACGGCCGTCCCGAGGAACATGATGGGCGGCATCTCGGCAGCGCGGGTGATGAGCCAGGCCGAGCAGGCGAGGAGCGCGACGGCGCTGGCCGCGCTGACCACGCCAGCGGCGAGGCCCGGGAGACTGCGCCGGGCGCGCGGTTGCGCCAGTCGCAGGATCGACCGGGCGGCCGGTGAGGGCAGCCAGGTCGAGCGATTCGGCGACAACTCAGACATGAGCGACCTCACTCAGGCGGACGACGTGCGCGGCGGCGTCCACGAACGCGCCGCGGTGGCTCACGACGATGACGATGCGGCCCTGGGCGGCCAGTTCCTGCAGGCCCGCGATCAGAGCCGCCTCGGCCGTCTCGTCGAGCGCGGAGCTCGGCTCGTCCAGCACCAGGACCGGGCACTCCCGCGCAAGGCACCGGTAGATCGCCCGCGCCGCAGCGACCCGCTGCGCCTGGCCGCCGGAGAGTCCGGCGCCGTTGACGCCGAGATGCAGCGCCGGGTCGAGGTCCGCAGCTCCGGCGCGCCGGAGCGCGGTGAGCACGAGCTCGTCGTCCACGACGCTCTCCCCCAGCGCCACATTGCCGGCGATCGTGCCGGCGAAAAGCCCGGGCCGTTGGCCGGCCCAGGCCAGCCACTCGCGGCGGTCGTCGGAGGCGACACGCTCGGTCCCCAGCCACACGGCACCCTCGAAGGGGACAAAACCCTGCAGGGCACCGATCAGGGTGGACTTGCCCACCCCGCTCGGACCGCTGATGACGCTCAGCCGACCGGCCGGGAACTCAGCGCTGAACCCGGCGATGGTGCTGGCGTCGCCGCGGCGAACGCTCACCCCGTCGAAGCGGAGTGCGGCGGGACGGGCGGGCGTCGTCGCGCGCTTCACTCCGCCGGCGTTCGGTGCCTGCTGCTCTCCGTCGCCGTCCAGGATCGCGAAGACCTCCTCGGCCGCGGCCAGGCCGTCGGCGGCGGCGTGGAACTGCGCGCCCACCTGGCGGAGCGGCAGGAATGCCTCTGGCGCCAGCAGCAGCACGAACAGGCCGACGCCCAGCAGCAGCGAGCCGTCCACCAGGCGCAGCCCGATCGAAACGGCGATGAGCGCCACCGACAGGCTGCCGGCCAGCTCAAGCACGAACCCGCTGAGGAAGGAGACCCGGAGAACCGTCATGGTGCGTCCGCGGTATTCGTCTGTGAGGCCGGTCAGTCGCGCCGCCTGGCGCCGGTCCCGGCCGAAGATCTTGAGGGTGGCCAGGCCGCCGACCACGTCGAGGAAGCCCGAGGACAGCCGCTGCAGGGCATCCCACTGCTGGCGTTGCACGGTCTGGGTGGCCTGCCCGATCAGGATCATGAAGATCGGGATGAACGGCAGCACGATGATCACGGTGATGCCGCTCGCCGGGTCCTGCCAGAGCATGACGAGAACCAGGATCGGTGTGGCGATCGCAGTGAGCAGCAGTTGCGGCAGGTACCGGGCGAAGTAGTTGTCCAGGGCGTCGAGACCGCTGGTGACAACCGTGGCGATCCGGGCATCCTGCTGCCCGGCCAGCCAGTCGGGCCCACGTTCGGCGAGCCGGTCGAGCACCGCGGTGCGCAGCTGGCTCTTCACGGCCGCCGCACCCCGGTTGGCCGCCACTTCGAGCAGCCACACGATCACGGCCCGAACCACCACTACCCCGGCCAGCGCCGCCACGGTGCTGCGCAGGGAATCGAACGATTCACCATCGACGGCCAGGGTGATGCTGTGGCTGAGCAGCCAGGCGAAGGCCACGATCGTGAGGGTCTGGGCCAGGCCAAGGAGCGCTCCGACAAAGAGGAACCAACGCGCGGCTGAGGCGTGTTTGAGAAGCCGGGGATCGAGGGGGCGCATGCCGATCTAGTGTACGGCGGCTTCGATGTGCGTCCGCGTGATCCGTTTGCGGAAGACCCAGTAGGTCCAGCCCTGGTAGGCCAGGATCACGGGGGCCGCGATCAGGGCGGTCCAGCTCATCACCTGCAGCGTGTACGGGGTCGATGAGGCGTTCTCGATGGTCAGGCTGTTGGCCACGTCGTTGCTGGCCGGCATCACGTCCGGGAACAGCGACGCGAACAGGGTCAGCACGGCGAAGCCGATGGTCACGGCCATGAGCCCGAAGGCGGTGCGCTCGTTGCCGCGCAGGTTGGCCAGGTACGCCGCGATCAGCGCCACGGCGGCGACTGCGGCGAGGATCCCGGAGGCGAGGGTGCCGTACGCCAGTGTGGTCCAGACCAGGAAGCTCGCGGCGACGACGATGGTCACGACGCCGGACCGGATGGCCAACGCCCTGGCCCGCACCCGGATGTCGCCCTCGGTCTTCGTGGAGACGAAGATCACGCCGTGCGTGAAAAACAACAGCAGGGTGGTCAGGCCGGCCAGCAGCGAGTACGGGTTGAGCAGGTCGAAGAAGGTGCCGATGTAGTTGAAGTTCGCGTCGAGCGGCACACCGCGCACGACGTTGCCGAAGGCCACGCCCCAGAGCAGGGCCGGCACAGCCGAGCCC
>Ga0247736_10000851_pt1 | contig 10256 bp, 9 predicted proteins | sample UWRJL193509B2_FD_180935 | JGI IMG/M metagenome (GOLD analysis project Ga0247736, IMG submission 180935) | Plant litter microbial communities from Arlington Agricultural Research Station in Wisconsin, United States - UWRJ-L193-509B-2 | ecosystem: Environmental > Terrestrial > Plant litter >...
TTATATTTACCATCCCAGGCAGTTTCAATATCATTCGACTTGAAGACAATAGTTCCCCATCTGTCAAAAATAAGGATGCTGAATTCTGTGATATTTGAATTAGGAGTATAAAACCAGTCATTCAATCCATCATTGTTAGGCGTAAAGGCATCAGGTATATACAGTGTAGATGCTTTTTCGACATTGATTGTTATGCAGGCATTATTTGTACAACCTGTGGTATTGGTTACCGTAACGCAATACTCTGTTGTTTCCAAAGGTTTTATAGTAATGGAATTAGTTAAACTTCCATTGTTCCACAGATAGTTATCAGCAGGCGAGGCTAACAGTGTAAGCGCGTCGCTTCCGGGAACAGGCATCTCGGTGATAGATGCTGCCGGTTTTGGATTAACGACTACAGTGGTTGTTATATTTGCCAAGCAGGAACCTAATGAATAGATTACCGCATAAGTAGAGGTGGCAACAGGCGCAATGGAAATTTGTGAAGTAGTTCTGTTAAGTGGCAGCCATAAAAATGTACCACCCTGGATAGAAGGAATAGCTGTTAAAGACCCATCATCTCCTTCACATAATGTTTGAGCGTTGATGCTAACGGAAGGGCTTGCATCTATACTCAAAGTAAAGTTTTTGGAATCAGCACAAATTCCTGTATTACTATAATTTACAGTATAAGTATTGGGTTCACTTAAAGGAATGTTGATTAATCCGGTAACGCTGCTGATAGAAAGACCTACTGGCGCAGAAGTAAAAACACCACCGGATGTACCGGTAACGGAAGGCATAGGGCTACCAGCATCTGAACGGCAATATTGCCTTAATGCATAACTAAAAGCTGCACTCTGGGAAGGGATAACGGTTATTGTACTTACCGCGCTGGACGTGCAGGTATTGGCGGTATTGGTACCTGTAACCGTATAAGTGGTTGACCCGGGAGGATTGACCGTAACACTATTTCCTGATGAAGCACTGATATAGGACATGGGACTCCAGGTAAAAAAATTAGCACCCGTGGCTTGCAGGGTTGTGGAACCCAATGAACATAAAGTCACAGAGTTTACTGAAATAGTTGGTGATGCAAGGGTTGTAACGGTTACCGTAACCGGTGAAGCAATACAGGAACCGTTAGTACCCTGAATAGTATACACTGTAGTTACTGATGGGCTGGCAATGACCAAGCTCCCTGTTGTGGCAGACAAAGAAGCTGCCGGTGACCATGTATAGGAATTCAATCCATGGGCTGTTAAGTTTGCCTGTGAGCCTGCACATACACTTGCTGATGCTGCTGTAATTACCGGGCCGGCAACAATAGTTACGCTGGCAAACGCAGTTGTTGGAGGACATGTACCTGTTGTACCACTCACTGTGTAGATAGTTGTGGAAGAAGGGTTAACGGTTACCACACTGCCTGTGGTGGAAGAAATATTTAAATTAGGTAACCAGCTATAGGCGCCTGCTCCATTTGCCGTTAATGTAGCTGAACCTGATGGACAAATACTGACAGAGTTAACCGTAACCGGCGGGCTGGCATTGATTGTTATGGTTGCAGTAGCAGATGAGGGAGGGCAGGAACCATTAGTGGCGCTCACCGTATAAATAATAGTGGATGAGGGATTAACGGTTACTACACTGCCTGTGGTAGAAGAGATCGTTAAATTAGGTGCCCATGTATAATTTGCAGAACCACTGGCCGTTAATGTAGCGGTTCCGGAAGGACAAATAGTTGCTGAATTAACGGTTACGGTTGCATTTGGATTAACGGTTACCGTAGACGTAATGGTTTTTACAGGGCAGGAACCCACAGAGCCGGTGATGGTATAAATAGTAGTGGCAGGAGGGTTTACCGTCACCACGCTTCCTGTGGTGGAAGAAATATTAAGATTGGGCGCCCATGTATAACTGGAAGCACCATTCACGGATAGAGTGGCTGTTTGCGTACTACATATTACCTGGGAGTTGACTGTAATATTGGTATTTAAAAATTCAATATCCACATCATCAATGGCCATGTGATGGTCATTACCTGCATCATCGGTATCTGTCCAGCGAAGCAGAATGTATGAGTTGGCTGGAATGTTAACGCTGATACAACCGGAGATCTGTATCATTTTTGTACAGGGATAACCAAGTACCTGGCTGCTTCCACTGGATGCATTTCCCTGGATCTGTGTAAAATTTAAGGAAGGGACATTAACGCCTGCAGCAGCGCCAATTAAAGGTGGGGTGGCAGAAACGATATAATCAAATCCAATGGTGTTTGTGGCACCGTTCTGCGCCAACGACAACTGATAGCCTTTATAAGATACTTTTACATTACTTACTGAAGCGCCTGTCATATTTTGCAGAACTACACCATACTTAATTAATGAAGCACTTCCGCTGGCCCGTGAGCCTATTTTCTGATCGTTGTTACTGTTGCATTCGTAAGAATAAAAGCCACCTGTGTTGGCAGGAGCGGCAGTAGTAATATCTATATGTGACTGGAGCGAATGGGTTGAATACCAGCCAGGAAAAGTCGTGTTGTTGGTCCAACTGGTAATATTAGCAGTTCCGAAATTCTGAAAGTAGGAACCGCCGGATACAGCCACCTGAGAGAAAGCCGACATGCTCACTAAAATAAAAAACAACAGAATAAATTTCTTCATGTATATTTAAATTGGAAGTGGTTTCGGAATATTCTGATCCGTGATCAAAACTCTTAAAGGATATTCACTTATGAGTAGTAAAATTAAAAAAATAATGAAAAGGGAATATTTCTTTAACATTAAGAAACTGTTAGATATACACATTTACAGTGATCATTTAACATTTAGATAAATGAGTTGTTTATACGGTTTATTTATGCCATTGCCGTTAATTATCCATCCGGATACTTAAGCCGACAGTGGTTTGCCCATTAGTGTTTCCAGTATTTTAACAGGAATTTCGTCGAATCCTGAAATGGTAAAGGGTTTGATCAAAAAACCTTTCACTCCAAGTTTCAGGCATTTTGCCTCATACACCGGATTAATGGTAGTAGAATACGCAAAAGACGGAATAGTTGATAAGCGCGGATCGCTGCAAATTTTATACAGTGCCTCAATACCATTTAAAATAGGCATGTTAATGTCGGTTAAAATAACATGGGGTTTTGTGGGTGCTGCCAGTAAAAAATCGATCAGTTCTTTTCCATTATTTACCATATCAACTTTTGCAAAAGCCGGATGGTTGGTAAAGCTTTGTTGCACGATCTCTCCATCTTCATCATCATCTTCGGCAATAATGATATGCAGGTCTTTTAGTTCAACCATATAGTTACAGTATTAAAGGGAAATAGAGGTTAAATGTACTGCCTTTTTTCAAAATACTCTCTACATCTATCCTTCCCGAATGGTTTTCCATGATCTTTTTACAAATGGCAAGGCCGATACCATTCCCGGAATATTCGTTACGCATGTGCAGGCGCTGGAAAATTGTAAAGATCTTTGTAAGATGTACCTGATCCATTCCAATACCATTATCACGGAGACTAATTTTATAAAAACGTCTTTCGGTTAGCTGATCGTCGATTCCTGAAACAGCTTCACTGGTAATTGTGATTTCAGGATCAACTCCCTGTTTACTGTATTTAATGGCATTTGAAAGCAGGTTGGAAAACAGCTGACGCATCTGCACACCGGAACCTTCAATTTTAGGAAGAGTACCGCATATAATTATTGCCGACTTTTCTTTGATCGTTAATTCAAGATCATCTGTTACTTCTTTCAACACATCATTCAGATCTACTTCTGCTGATTCTACCTTGGTAGCGCTGAAGGCATATTTTACCAGGTCATCAACCAGTGAATTCAACCTTAAGGCGGAAGAGTTGATAATATTTAAACTACTCAGTTCCTCTTTTGCAAAATGCGCCGCTTTGGTAACACTTAAATGAGAGGTATACGTTACAATTTTGCGGATAGGTTCTTTAATATCATGGGATATGACATGAATAAACTCTTCAAGGTTTGTATTGGTTTGATGCAATTCATTCACTTTTGTTTCCAGCTGTCGTTGGTAAAGTGCTAATGCTTCTTCGTGTTTTTTCTTTTGCGACAGATCGGTTACCACAAGCCCTATCGCGTCTACCGTTGGCTGAAGGTTAGTTAAAGAAACATATACCGGCAGCTTGCTTTCTTTTACATTCAGCAGGATCTCTCCTTTACTCGAGCCCTGTACGAGGGCATTAACCAATTGCTGGTATTCATCCGCAGAACTTACATAGGAATAAAAATAAGTACCGATGATCTTATTTGCCGGTATACCAAGAAGCCTGGAAAAATAATTATTGCAATACAAAATAAGACCGTCTTCGGAAATACTCAAGGCGCCTTCTTCAAATTTTTCAATCAGGATCCGGTAAGTGTAATCGGCACTTTCAATGGAGTATACTTCAGATTTTCCATCTTTATTGAGTACCAAAGCATCGATAGCGCCTTCCCTTATCGCTTCAATAATACTGTTTGACTCAAACAAGCGGGCTTTAAGTGCTTCGATCTCCGCCAGGAGATCCTGAGTATGTTGTTCTTTTTTCAAACTATTCACTAATATCAAGAATCTTTAATACTTTTTTTGTATCCGAAAGATCGCCGAGAATAACTCGGGTAGGATCCGGATAGGTTTTAATCAATGTTGGCACCCCAATGATCTGGTGGCGTACTGCTTCTTCTCTCTGCTCATTAATATCGATGATCTGCAGTTCAAAATTATCCCGGAAATGAGTGTCGCAGATTCGTCGCAGGTTTTCGATGGCGTGAACTGACTTTACGGACATTCCCGAAATGAACAGTATAAATTTATATTTTCCCTTACCGTCCAAACTTTCTCCGCTGGTTTTCACACTGATTTGCTTAGAGGTTTGATGTTCAGACCTACCAGTACCTTTTCCTCGTTTGAAAGGTCGCCAATGATCTTACGGATAGGTTCAGGAAACTTTCGTACAAGTGTTGGTACCGCCAGGATCTGATCGCCCTCTGCCAACTGTGGGTTTGCCAGGAGATCAATGATCTCGATGGAATAAATTCCTGCAAGATGCTCTTCTGCATATTTTTTTATATTGCTTAATGCTTTGATGGATTTGGGAGTTTGCCCTGCTATGTATAATAGCAGCTGCCATTCTGCAGGTTGCTTTTTCATTTCTTTTTAGTTTTGGCTGCGTTCATAGTTTCCGATATTTTCTCCCTAAGGGCTTCGGTAGCTTTTAAAAGATTTAATTCTTCTTCTACAGAAGCAAACTCATTTTTTAAAGCCTCGATATTTGCTTCGAGTACCTTGCGTTTACGGCTCACTTCCCTATCTCTGCGTTCAAGTTCGCTTTGTAATTTAAGCTCCGAAGTTTTTTTACTCAATGCATTGGTTTGACGTGCTACACCGGTTAAAATGCCGTTTGGTCCCAATTCCACATCCAGTAATTCAATACCTTTATTTGTGATAATAAATTCCCGCACCTGATTGGAATGTCCCATTCCTCTTGCCTTGATAATAAATATGCCGCGATTCCTCTCTCCCATTCCTTCCATATCACGTACGGTAATCCAGGTATCTATCAGGGAAGAGACAGACTCTTCTGCAAGATCAGGCCTGAGCGTATCATTTTGTTTATTTAATGAAGTAAATAACGCTGTAATATTATTAAACTTAAGCATATCAATCAGGCGTACCATCATAGAACGTACTTCCGGTTCACTGCCTACACTAATGAGATTACTGATAGGATCAATAATCACTGTAGTAGGTTTAAAATCACGGATAAGTTTACGGAGTGTAAGAAGATGCAACTCTAACCCGTTTAGAGAAGGACGTGAGGAGTGAATCTGCAGGTATCCTTTTTTAACATGGCTTTCAAGGTCGATACCAATGGATTTTAAATTCCTGATCAACTGCTGCGGCGATTCTTCAAAGGCAAAGTAAACTGTTTTCTCTTTTTTCCGGCATTGTTCATTGGCAAAATAAGCTGCCACTGTTGTTTTAGCAGTACCGGCAGTACCAGACACGAGAATATTACTGCCACGGTAAAAGCCTCCTCCGTTAAACATCGCATCAAGCCCCGGAACACCGGTAGATATAACATCTGTAGAGACATTATTATCGAGCTTTAAGGATGTAATAGGCAATACGGAAATGCCATCTTCGTCAATCAGGAAAGGGTATTCGTTAGTACCATGTGTGGAGCCCCTGTATTTGATAATACGCAGGCGGCGGGTAGATACCTGTTCAATGACACGATGATCGAGTACAATAACACAATCGGATACATACTCTTCAAGGCCCTGACGTGTTAAGGTAGCCTCACCTCTTTCGCCGGTGATAATAGCAGTTACTCCTTTTTCTTTTAACCAATGAAACAGCCTTCTGAGTTCCGCGCGCAGAATAGCCTGGTTATCAAGGCCGGCAAATAAGGATTCGATGGTATCCAATACCACCCGTTTTGCTTTTACTGTATCAATGGCATAGTTCAGTCTCACAAATAATCCATCAAGGTCATACTCTCCGGCTTCTTCAATTTCTGAGCGTTCAACGCGAACGTAATCTATTACCAGTTTTTTATCTGCTTTTAATGTTTCAAGATCAAAGCCTAATGACTTTACGTTAAGTGATAAATCTTTGGAGGGTTCTTCAAATGAAAGAAATACTCCCGGTTCATTATATTCTGTAATACCCTTTATTAAAAATTGCATCGATAATAAGGTTTTTCCACAGCCGGCTCCTCCACATATTAATGTAGGGCGTCCTTTTGGAAGACCTCCTTCTGTGATCTCATCCAATCCTTCAACTCCTGTGGGCGTTTTAGGAAAAGAAAATTTTTTGTTTACTGATGTTGATGGTTTTGTTTTTTGCACGTGACAATTATTTATTTATAGTGATAAACAAATTTAATTTTTTTTTAATGACCACTCCATTTTCAGTGCATCTGATACACCATATTTATTTAAAAAAATCACAAAATATCATGGTTTATCCATACAACAAAATATCATGCCAGTGATAAAAATTAAAACGGTAACAAATTACTACAAAAACAAGCCTCATAAAAACGCTGATCAGTTTTGTAAAAAAAGGATCAAATAGTGTCTTTTGAGAATCATTTATTATCAAAATAAATGCTTGCTGTTATAAATCCAGGTAAACTTTATGGTAGTATCTTTTACTTTGCAGATGTTTATGAAATCTATTAGTTTTGTAAGGAGCTTTAAAGATACTATTCGCTTGCCGGTACCATAACTTTAACCATATAAAAACGTTATCCTCCCTATTATGAAATTAAAAAACGCAGCAATTTGTTTAATGATTGGTTCCATTTACTGGATTTTTGTTTGTATTTACAGTGGCTTTAAGGCTATTACCAAAAGCTGGGATTATTACAAAGACAATCTGGTTGACCTTGCTATTGACCGGCTTTTTATCATTGTACCGGTTTCCCTTTTAATTTTATCTATTGCCCTTATGAAAGATAAATCAAACGATGTTCCGGCAAATATACCTGAAAACAAGAACGCCTCTACTGTTGACGATTACCAGAATCTTTCGGTGGGAGAATGGCTGACCAATTTTTTGATAACGCTTATTCCATTGGTTGGATTGATCTTTGTGATCATCTGGTGTAATGATGATACTAATAAAGTGCGGAAAAACTGGGCAATGGCTTCTCTGATCTGGTCGGCCATTTTATTTGTCCTCTTTATTTTCCTTTACACAGCTGCGTTTAATTTTGTGTCGCGAAGGTATTAAATCAGGAAAGCTGCAACAGTACAAAACATTAACAGGCTATGACACAGATAGGAATTATAGGGCTTATTTTAATGGTGGCAAACCTTGCCTTTTCTTATAAAGGATTTAAAGATCCTTTGTTTTTTAACAGATATAAATTTGAAGTTGAGGCTATCCTGCAGTTTAAGGATTACAAGCGCCTGCTTACTTCGGGCTTTTTACACGTTAGCTGGATGCACCTGCTCTTTAATATGCTGAGCCTTTATTTTTTCAGTAGTCTTATAGAGCAAAGTCTTGGTCCTGTGCGCTTTTTAATTATCTATTTCGGAAGCCTGCTTGGCGGAGATCTGCTGGCACTTTTTGTACACCGGCATCATGGAGATTACAGTTCAGTTGGTGCTTCCGGGGCTGTATGCGGAATTATTTTCGCTTCCATTGCTGTATTTCCTGATCTTGGTCTGAGTTTATTCGGGCTTCCTATTTCTATCCCGGGCTGGTTATACGGCCTGTTGTTTGTGTTGTATTCTATCTACGGCATCCGTTCGGCCAAAGATAATGTGGGGCATGAAGCGCACCTGGGTGGTGCACTTGTAGGGATTATCCTGGCAGTGATCATGGAACCTTCGGCGCTCAAAAACAACTACACACCTATTTTAATTATTGTGGTGCCCACTCTTCTTTTTATTTACCTGATCATTAAAAAACCCGGAGCAGTAATGGTAGACAATCATTACTACAATACGCACAAAGTGTATTTTGATATTGATGATCGATACAATGAAGAGAAAGTAAACCGGCAACAGGAGATTGACCGCATCCTGGATAAGATTGGCAAAAAAGGGATTGACAGCCTCACTCCAAAAGAAAAGCAGGCGCTGGATGATTATTCCAGGAGGAATTAATCATCGTTCCAGCTTCTTTTCCTGAAATGGTTAAGGATTAGCCAAAAACTAAGCTGCTTTAAAATACTTTCTGATCACTATTTCAAGCCTTTCTTTAGTGAGCGGCTTGGTAATGTAATCTGATACAAATTCCCAACTCTTTGCTTTAGCAATATCTTTTGGATTAGCAGAAGTGGAAAGCATAACGATCACCGTCCTTTCTTTTAGTTCTTCTTCCAGCATGGTGTATTCATTCAGGAATTCCCAACCCGTCATGCCTGGCATGTTAATATCCAGGAAAATGAGTTCGGATAAAGGATCAGTTTTGGCTTTGAGGTAATCAAGTGCTTTTCTACCTGAATCTTTCACAACCACTGTTTTAGCCATGTGGTTATCGATGATCTCGCGTTCATGAAAAAAATTATCGTCCTCATCGTCATCAACGAGCATGATACAGTTTAATTTATTTATCATAATTTAAAATTGGTATGGTAACATAAAAGGTAGTTCCTGTGCCAGGTTCAGACTCAAGCCAAATCTCTCCCTGGTGAAGCTGAACAATTTTTTTACAGTTGGCGAGACCTATGCCACTGCCTTCATAGTCTTTTTTGCCATGCAGACGCTGAAAGATATCAAAGATCTTTTCGTAGTGCACGGTTTCTATTCCAATGCCATTATCCTTTATAGCAAACTGCCATTTGCCGTTTACTTCACGCGATGAGATCTCAATTTTTGGTTGCACACCGGGTTTTTGAAATTTAATGGCGTTGGTAATCAGGTTTTGAAACAACTGGTGCATCTCTGTTTCATAAATAGCAAGCACCGGCATGGTTCCAATTTCTATTATTGTATTCGTTGATTTCAGAAGGCTTTCATGATCCTCTACAACGTCCTCTAATACTTTTCCTACATCTACAGTATCCAGTTTACGGTTATGGCCCAGCTGCGAGAAAATGAGCAGGGAATTAATGAGAAGACTCATACGCTTTACCGCATTATTAGCCGAGTTAATATATTTCGCTGCATTCTCATCGAGCTGACTCACGTATTTCTCTTCAAACAAAAGTATGTAATTAGATACGGTACGCAGAGGCTGCTGCAGATCATGAGAGGCGATGTAAGCAAACTGTTCCAGCTCTTTATTGAGCATATCCAATTCGGCAGCACGCTTTTCTTTTTCTTCATTCTGGTAGGCCAGTTCTTTATTGGCGATACCAAGTTCAGCCGCTCGCTTCTCTTTCTCTTCATTCTGGTATGCCAGCTCTGTATTGGCAATTGCCAGTTCTGCAGCACGCTTTCCCTTTTCTTCATTCTGGAATAATAATTCTGTATTGGCTAAGGTGAGCTCATCTGCCCGTTTTTCTTTTTCGCCGTTCTGATAGGCAAGCTCTGCATTGGCTATTCCCAGTTCGGCTGCCCGTTTTTCTTTCTCATCATTCTGGTAAGCCAATTCTTTATTAGCAATACTGAGTTCGGTAGCACGCTTTTCTTTCTCTTCACTTTCAAAGGCATGTTCTCTGTTAGCGATAATAAGCTCTGCGGCACGCTTTGCCTTTTCCTGGTTTTGAAAAGCCAGTTCAATGTTGGCAATGATCAGTTCTGTGGCGCGCCGGCCTTTCTCTTCATTCTGAAACAGTAATTCCTTGTTGGCTA
>Ga0247736_10000852_pt1 | contig 10252 bp, 6 predicted proteins | sample UWRJL193509B2_FD_180935 | JGI IMG/M metagenome (GOLD analysis project Ga0247736, IMG submission 180935) | Plant litter microbial communities from Arlington Agricultural Research Station in Wisconsin, United States - UWRJ-L193-509B-2 | ecosystem: Environmental > Terrestrial > Plant litter >...
GGCCGGATCCGCTGACCCGGCGCCAACGGGTGGGGAAGCGGACGGGGATACCGGCGGGCCGGCCGACGCTTCGGCGGCGACGCCCGGTCCGCTCGGGGCTTCCGCCCAGGTGAGCGCCGCCCAGGCTCCGGACGCCAGAACGGCCGCCAGACAGGCACCGACAATGGCCGGCCGCGGCACGACCCGGGGCGAAGACCGCGCACCACCGGGCAGGGCGCCAGCGGGTGCGACCCCGCCGGAGCGCTGGGCCCTCCCCCGCCCGCCCGTCGCAAGCGTCCAGGAGCGCACCGCGCGAACCCTGGACCGGGAGCCGGCCGTCCACCGCCGCAGCAGCGGCACCAGCGGCCTCAGCGGCCTCAGCGGCCTCCTCCGGCCTGCCAGAGCCGAACCGTCGGGATGCGCTCCCTGGCCGGTCCCGGCGGCCGTGCTGTTGGCTGCTTGGCTGGAGGGCCGCGCGCCCGGCAGCATCCACGTCTGCCGTGAACGGAGCTCCCTGGTGCCGTTCGCTATCGCCGGGCGGGGCGGGAATCCGGGCTGGCTGCCGTCCGGGGACACGGCCGGTTCGTCAGGTTCGGTATCCCGGACGCCGGGCATGGCGCCGCGCACCGCCGTCGCGGGTGCCCACTCGAACAGGTCGGCTTCCAGCCCGGTCAGGTCTCTCGGCAGGGGCCGCGCCGTTGCCGTCGATTCGAACGCGGTCAGTATCGGCCCAGCCGAGCCGGACTCCGGGGATCGCGGATCCACGTGGTCGAGCACCGCCCTGGCGAAGCCGGCCAGCCGAACCAGGTCGTCCCGCCGCCGCGCCACCCCAGCTCCCCCAGCTGGCAGATCGCCCAGAGCGCCCAGGCCCAGGAGCACCGGGCGCCCGCAATCGTCGAACCATACGCAGGCCGGTCCCACCATGGCATGGCTGAACCCGGCATCATGGAGCGCCTGCAGCGTCGCGGTGATGGTGGCCAGAATCGTGACCGCCTCGCCGGCGCCGATCCGGCCCCGGTCGTCGAGCAACCGCTGCAGCGACGAGCCGGCCAGCCGATCCAGCACTAGGCAGAGCCGGCCGTCCGGTGCGGTGGCCACGTCCCGCAGGTTGGCCAGCATCGCCGGCGGCACGCCGAGCATGGCTCGCACCTGACGGTCCAGCGCCGGCCGGTCTGCATCGACCCGGAAGATTTTCAGCGCCGCCGACCGCGCCTCGCTTTGCTCACCGACGGCCAGGCCGAGGTGAACGGTTGAGCGGCTTCCGGTTCCGATCCGCCGCACCAGCCGGAATCCGGCCAGGGTCTGGCTCTGCTCCACCGCGGGCGTGTTCTCCATCGCCCCACCGTGCCGCGCCGCCCCGCCGCGTGGAGCAGCTCGGCGCGGCACTGGCAGAAAGTCGGACCCGGCTCCCGCTGGGGAGGAGTGCCCCTAGACTTGCCGAATGCTCGACTTTGTCGTCGCGGGGCTAAGCGCCAACTCCGTGCCGTATTTCGAGGGCCTTGAGCTCCAGCGCGCCGTCCATGGCACGGTGGTGTCCGGTTTACGACCGAACACCGTCCTGCTCCTCGAACATCCCGCCGTCTACACGGCCGGCAAACGCACCAGACCAGAGGACCGCCCCACCGACGGAACCCCGGTCGTCGACGTTGACCGCGGCGGCCGGATCACCTGGCACGGCCCAGGCCAGCTGATCGGCTATCCGATCATTCGCCTGGCCGAACCGATCGATGTGGTCGGCTACGTTCGCCAGCTGGAGGGCATCCTCATCGACGCCCTGGCCGACTTCGGCATCGTCGGCACGCAGGTGCCGGGGCGCAGCGGGGTGTGGGTCGGGCCGGACGGGGCAGAGGACAAGATCGCTGCCATCGGCATCCGGGTCGCCGACGGTGTGACCATGCACGGCTTCGCGCTCAACTGCAACAACTCCCTCGAGCCGTACGACCGGATAGTGGCTTGCGGCATCGTCGATGCCGGTGTGACCACCATGTCGCTGGTGCTCGGCCGAAACGTCTCCACCGCGAACGTCGTCGACTCCATCACCACCCACTTCCGCGCCCGGCTGGCGGTGCCCGCGTGAACGCCGCACCGGATGGCCGGAGGATGTTGCGGCTGGAGATCCGCAACGCCGAGACGCCCATCGAACGCAAACCGGCCTGGATCAAGACCCGCGCGAAAATGGGGCCGGAGTACCGCCACCTGCACGACCTGGTGAAGAGCGAAAATCTGCACACTGTCTGCCAGGAGGCCGCGTGCCCGAACATCTACGAGTGCTGGGAGGACCGCGAGGCCACCTTCCTGATCGGCGGGTCCCAGTGCACCCGCCGCTGCGACTTCTGTCAGATCGATACGGGCAAACCCGCCGCCTACGACACCGACGAACCACGACGGGTGGCCGAATCCGTGGTGGCCATGAACCTTCGCTACGCCACAGTGACCGGCGTGGCCAGGGACGACCTGCCCGACGAAGGGTCCTGGCTCTACGCCGAGACGATCCGGCAGATCCACACGCAGAGCCCCGGCACCGGTGTCGAGATCCTGGTCCCGGATTTCACCGGCAATCCGGATCACCTGGCCGAGGTATTCTCGGCCCGCCCGGAGGTTTTCGCCCACAACGTCGAGACGGTTCCGCGGATCTTCAAGCGCATCCGCCCCGCCTTCCGCTATGACAGGTCACTGGACGTGCTCAGCCAGGGACGAGCGGCCGGTCTGATCACCAAGTCGAATCTGATCCTCGGCATGGGCGAGGAGCGCACCGAAGTGACCCAGGCGCTTCAGGATTTGCACGACGCCGGTACCGACATCATCACCATCACCCAGTACCTGCGCCCGAGCCCTCGCCACCTTCCCGTGGCCAGGTGGGTGCGGCCTGAAGAGTTCGTCGAGCTCAAGGCCGAAGCAGAGCAGATCGGCTTCATCGGCGTGCTCGCCGGGCCCCTGGTGCGCTCGTCCTACCGGGCGGGCCGGCTCTGGGCGCAGTCGATGACGGCCACGGGGCGCGCGGTTCCCGCGCACCTGCAACACCTCGCCGACGCGACCTCGGGGTTCACCCAGGCCGTTTGACCCTAAATCCGTCACGCGGATATCGACCGACTGGGTAGTCTTAGACCCATGGCACGAAGCAAGGACAAGAGTCCCCGCACCCCCAAAGAACCTGGCCGCTTGAAGCAAATGTGGCAGGTCTTCCAGATGACCCGGCGCTACGACTCGAACATCGTTCTGTTCATGATCCTGGGCTTCCTGATCCCCGTCGTGATCGGGCTGGCCCTCGCGCTCCTGTTGACCCCTGACAACGGGTTCACGATCGCTCTGTGGATCGTGGCCGGGGTGCTCGGTGGTGTTCTGGCGATGCTCATCATTCTGGGCCGACGCGCCGAAAAGGCCGCGTATTCGCAGATCGAGGGCCAGCCCGGAGCCGTTGGCGCGGTTCTGCGCAGCTCCCTCAAGCGTGGCTGGGTGGGCAGCGAAATGCCCGTCGCCGTCAACGGCAAGACACAGGATGCCGTCTATCGTGCCGTGGGGCGCGGCGGCGTGGTTCTCATCAGTGAGGGCCCCCGCACCCGCACCGCCCGCATGCTGGACGAGGAAAAACGTTCGGTGGCCAAGGTCGGCGGCAACGTCGCGGTCACCGTCATCGCCGTCGGTCCGGATTCGGATGCCGTTCCGCTGCACAAGCTGGCCCGCCGTCTGACCAAGATCAAGCCCACCCTGACCAAAGCCGAAGTGCTCGCGGTGAACAACCGTCTCAACTCGATGACCAAGAAGCTGCCGATCCCCAAGGGCGTCGACCCGACGAAGGCCCGGCCTCAGCGCGGGAACTAGTCTGCCGCAACGGGCAGGACACTCACAAGGGCACGGGGGCGACCTCGTGCCCTTTCCGTTTGCCCGGGCGTCAGCGCCGGATGAGCACAGTTCCGGCGATCTTGTCGTGGAAGCCCCGCTGGTCCGAATCCCAGACCAGGGCCGGTATGGCCAGCCCGAGGAGTACAGAGCGCACCACGGGACGCCACAGGGCCACCTTGCCACCTCTGAGGTCGATCAGGCGCAAGCCGAACAATCGGTGACCGACACTGCCGCCGAAAATCGCTAGGAGCAGCGTCTGGAGCACCACGAACACGCCCAGCACGACGAAACCGTCGTAGTCGAGCAGGGTGTATCCCCAGATCAGGCAGGCCAACCCGAGCGCGATGGCCCAGTCGATGATCAGCGCACCGATTCGTCTGCCCACCCGGCCCACCGAGTGCGGACCGGTCCGCGGGAGGCCGAGGCGCTCCCCCGGCCAGTTGCTGGGCGGAAGCTGCCCAAAAGTGGTGGGTCCAGGAGGCGTCGAGTGCACCCGATCAGTGTACCGAGCACCCCCCTCTGTAACATGGAGGAAACATAAGCGTCATTCTTAAGTAACCCGTCCGTAATAGCCTCGGGGAAGCCGCAGTGTGCGACATTTCTAGTCACCCACGCCTACGTCGTTTGGAGTAAACCCGCATGTTCCGCGATTCGTCCGAAGTGCTCTCGTTCATCAAGGACACCGATGTCAAATTCCTTGACCTCCGTTTTACCGACCTGCCGGGTGTGCAGCAGCACTTCAACATCCCCGCGTCGACCGTTGACGAGGACTTCTTCACCGTCGGCCAGATGTTCGACGGCTCGTCGATCCGCGGTTTCGCGTCGATCCACGAATCCGACATGCAGCTCATCCCCGACGTGACCAGCGCATACATCGACGCGTTCCGCACCGAGCGCACCCTGATCATGCTCTTCGACATCTACAACCCCCGCAACGGTGAGATCTACGCCAAGGACCCGCGTCAGGTTGCCAAGAAGGCCGAGAAGTACCTCGCCTCCACCGGCATCGGCGACACCGCGTTCTTCGGCTCCGAAGCCGAGTTCTACATCTTCGACGACGTGCGCTACGAGGTCAACCAGCACACCAGCTTCTACTCGGTCGACTCCGGTGAGGGCGCCTGGAACTCCGGCCGCAAGGAAGAGGGCGGCAACCTCGCCAACAAGACCCCGTTCAAGGGCGGCTACTTCCCGGTCAGCCCGGTCGACCAGCACGCCGACATGCGCGACGACATCTGCCTCAAGCTCATCGACGCCGGCCTCATCCTCGAACGCAGCCACCACGAGGTGGGCACGGGCGGCCAGGGCGAGATCAACTACAAGTTCGACACCATGGTGCACGCAGCAGACGACCTGCTCAAGTTCAAGTACATCGTCAAGAACACCGCACACGAGTGGGGCAAGACGGCAACGTTCATGCCCAAGCCGCTCTTCGGCGACAACGGTTCCGGCATGCACACCCACCAGTCCCTCTGGGCAGACGGCAAGCCGCTGTTCTACGACGAGGCCGGTTACGGCGGACTGTCCGACGTGGCGCGCTGGTACATCGGTGGCCTGCTCAAGCACGCTCCGGCGGTTCTCGCGTTCACCAACCCGACGGTCAACTCCTATCACCGCCTGGTGCCTGGCTTCGAAGCACCGGTCAACCTGGTGTACTCGGCCGGTAACCGCTCCGCGTCCATCCGCATCCCGATCACGGGCACCAACCCCAAGGCCAAGCGCCTCGAGTTCCGTGCGCCCGACGCCTCCGGCAACCCGTACCTGGCCTTCGCCGCCCAGCTGATGGCCGGCCTCGACGGAATCAAGAACCGCATCGAGCCGCACGAGCCCGTCGACAAGGACCTCTACGAACTGCCGCCCGAGGAGGCCAAGAACATCCCCCAGGTTCCCGCCTCGCTCGAGGAGGCCCTGCAGGCGCTGGAAGCCGACCACGACTTCCTGCTCGCCGGCAACGTCTTCACGCCGGAGCTCATCGAGACCTGGATCGACTACAAGCGCGAGAAGGAGATCAAGCCCCTCGCGCAGCGCCCGCACCCGTTCGAATTCGAGCTGTACTACGGCGTCTGATCTGACCAGCTGAACGACAGCGGGGCCGCAACCATCTGGTTGCGGCCCCGCTGTCGTTCAGGTCGCCGGTCGGCCGGTCAACCAGCTCAACCGGAGAAGGGGCCTGGCCGCTCCACCGGTCCGTAGAAGCGACGCTCGAAGACCGCCCTGGCGCGTCTGGTGACAGCCAGATAGTCCTCCTCGAGCTGGTTGGCGGAGCCCGGCGGGTACTCCATCATGCGGGCCACCCCGTCCAGCAGCACGCGGTCGCTGGGCAGAACGTCGGCGGTCTTATTGGTCCAGAGCGTGATTGCGGAACGGCACCTGGACGCGAACAGCCAGGCGGCACGCAGCGTTGCGGCCTCGGCAGCGGTGACGAATCCGTGCCTGGTGGCCTCATCGAGCGCGACCAGAGTGGAGGTCGTGCGCAGCGACGGCAGCGCCGCCGCGTGCTGCAGCTGCAGAAGCTGCACGAACCACTCCACATCGCTCAGCGACCCGCGGCCCAGCTTGAGGTGCCGGTTCGGATCCGCTCCCTGCGGCAGACGCTCGTTCTCGACCCGCGCCTTGATGCGTTTGATCTCGCGCACGTCCTGGTCGCTGATCTGATCCGGATAGCGCACGGTGTCCATCACGGCGTGGAAGCTCTCCCGCAGCGCGGGTTCCCCCGCGACGCCGCGGGCTCGCAGCAGCGCCTGGGCCTCCCAGGTCAGCGACCACCGACGGTAGTAGGCCTGATACGAGTCGATGGACCGCACCACCGCACCGTTCTTGCCTTCCGGGCGCAGGCCGATGTCCAGGTCGAACGGCAGCCGGTTGTCCTCGGTGAGCCGGTTCAGCTCCCGCACGATGAACGTCGCCCTGTCGTGCGCCGCGCCGCCCTCCAGGCCGGCCGGCCTGAAGACGTACATGACGTCGGCGTCGGAGCCGAACCCGAGCTCCGCTCCCCCGAACCTGCCCATGGCGATCACGGCGAACTCGATGCCGTCCGGGGCGAGGGGTCCGTCGTCACCGGTGAGACCGGTTCCGCGGATGGCTCCGAGAACACCCTGGATGATGACAGTGGACACGTCGGTGAGGCCGGCGGCGAGCTCATCGATGTCGATGCGGCCGAGGATGGCCGACAACGCCAGGCGGAGCATCTCCCGGCGCCGGCTGGTGCGGAGCACCGATGCGGCGGCATCCGGACTGCCGTGCCTGGCCAGCACGGCACGGGCCTCGTCCTGCAACACGCGCAACGGACGGGGACGCAGGTCGTCGTCGTGTTCCAACCAGGCAACGGCCTCCGGGATGGTCTCGAGGAGCTCGCCGACGTACCGCGATGCGGACAACACCCGGGTGAGCCGTTCGGCGGCGCCCGACGAGTCGCGAAGCATCCGCAGGAACCAGTAGGTGGAGCCGAGGCTGTCGCTCAACCGGCGGAAGGCCAGCAACCCGTAGTCGGGGTCGGCGCCGTCGGACAGCCACTGCAGCAGCACGGGCAACAGGTGTTGCTGGATTGTCGCCCGCCTGGACACGCCGCCGGTGAGGGCGGCGATATGGGCCAGGGCGCCCTTGGTGTTGCGGAAACCGATCGCCGCGAGCCGGGCCTCGGCTTGCGCACTGGTGAGATTCAGGCCCTCGGCGGGCAGCGCTGCAACAGCGGAGAGCAGCGGCCGGTAGAACAACCGCTCGTGCAGGCCGCGCACCCGGTGCTTGGTGGCCTCCCACCGGGTCGTGAGCGCCGCCGCGCTGGTCGCGAGTCCCGTGGCACGTGCCAGGACCCGCAGGCCCGCCTCGTCGCGGGGAAGCAGATGGGTGCGCCGCAACCTGTCCAGTTGCAGCCTGTGCTCCATCAGCCGCAGCATGCGGTAGTCCTGGGCGAACTCGGCGGCTTCGGCACGACCGACGTAGCCGGCGTCGGCCAGGGCGGCCAGCGCCGGCAACGTTCCGGGCTGGCGCACATCGGGATCGGTCTGACCGTGCACGAGCTGGAGCAGCTGAACCGTGAACTCGATGTCACGGAGGCCGCCGGGGCCGAGCTTGAGCTGCACGGCCACCTCGTCGGCGGGGATGTTGCTCGTCACGCGTTCCCGCATGCGCTGCACGGACTCGACGAAGTTCTCCCGGCTGGCGCTCGTCCACACCTTGGGCGCGACGGCGTCCACGTAACGAGACCCCAACTCCAGGTCGCCCGCCAACGGCCGCGCCTTCAGGAGCGCCTGGAACTCCCAGCTCTTGGCCCAGCGGTCGTAGTACGCGATGTGGGATTCGAGGGAGCGCACGAGAGCACCCGACTTGCCCTCAGGCCTGAGGTTGGGGTCCACCTCCCACAGCTCCGGTTCCAGACTTGGCTGGTTGAGCCCCCGCATCATCAGGACCGCGAGCCTGGTGGCGATGTCCACGGCCCTGCCTGCGCTCAGATCGCCATCGCCCTCTGCGACGAAGATGACATCGACATCGCTGACATAGTTCAGCTCCCCCGCCCCCGCCTTGCCCATGCCTATCACGGCGAGTTTGGTCGCCCGCACCTCGTCCACGGGAAAGACACCGTGCGCGGCCACGGCGCCGCTGCACATGCCCCTGGCCACGGCGAGAGACGCTTCGAGCGCCGCGGCGGCCAGGTGCGCCAGAGTGCGCGCGATCCGGTCGAGCCCGGCAACCGGGTCGCCCTGCTCCAGGTCGAAGGCCGCGAGTTCGGCGAGGCGGCGGCGATACCGCACGCGAAGCGCGACCCATCCGTCGTCTCCGACCAGGGCGGCGAAACCGTCGGTCGCCTGCACGGCCTCGAGCAGGTCGGTCGTCAGCTCGTCCAGACCGGCCAGGGTGCCGGTCTTCTCGTGCAGCACGACGAGCTCCGCCGGGTGCCGGAGGAAGAAATCGGTCAGTCCGGTCGATGCGCCGGTCACCAGCACCAGGCGTTGCAGGGCGCCGGGATGCCGCCGGAGCACGGCGAAGTCGGCGGGAGCCTGTCGCACGAGCGACAACACGGCGAACAGCGCCGCGTCGGGATTCGCCGCCCGTGACAGAAGCGGGAACAGATCGGACGGATCCGGTCCGCCGAGCTCACCGACCTCGTCGAGACGGGCGCGGGCCTCGCCGAGATCGGCGAAGCCCACCCGAGCGAGGTCCGTCAGGGTCAACTGTTCTCTCGCCATGTCCTGTGCCTGTCGTGGTTGTTGATCCCCTAGAGCATCTCGAGGTTCTTATTGAGTTCGAACGGGGTGACCTGCGAACGGTACTCGCGCCATTCCTGGCGCTTGTTCAGCAGCACGTAGTTGAAGACGTGCTCCCCCAGGGTCTCTGCAACCAGTTCGGACTCCTCCATGTACTGGATGGCGTGATCGAGGCTGGCGGGCAGCTGGTGGTAGCCCAGCGCGCGACGCTCGGTGTCGCTGAGCCCCCACACGTTGTCCTCGGCCTCCGGCGGAAGCTCGTAGCCCTCCTCGATGCCCTTGAGCCCGGCGGCGAGCATCAACGAGTACGCGAGGTACGGGTTGGCCGCTGAGTCGATCGCCCGGTACTCGATGCGCGAGCTCTGACCCTTGTTGGGCTTGTAGAGCGGAACGCGGATCAGCGCCGACCGGTTGTTGTGACCCCAGCACACGAAGCTCGGTGCTTCGTCGCCGCCCCACAGCCGCTTGTACGAGTTCACGAACTGGTTGGTGACGGCCGTGATCTCCGGTGCGTGTCGCAGCAGGCCCGCGATGAACTGGCGCCCCGTCGTGGACAGCTGGTACTGCGCCCCGGCCTCGTAGAAGGCGTTGGTGTCTCCCTCGAACAGGGAGAGGTGGGTGTGCATCCCGGAGCCGGGCTGGTCGGACAGCGGCTTGGGCATGAAGGTCGCATAGACGCCCTGCTCGATCGCCACCTCCTTGATGACGGTGCGGAACGTCATGATGTTGTCAGCGGTGGTGAGGGCGTCCGCGTAGCGCAGGTCGATCTCGTTCTGGCCGGGACCGGCCTCGTGGTGGCTGAACTCCACCGAAATGCCCAGATCCTCCAGCATCCGCACCGACCGACGTCGGAAGTCGTGCGCGGTGCCGCCGGGGACGTTGTCGAAATAGCCGGCGGAATCGACCGGGACGGGCCCGTTCTTACCGAACTTCGACGACTTCAGCAGGTAGAACTCGATCTCCGGGTGCGTGTAGAAGGTGAAGCCGCGTTCGGCGGCCTTCGCCAGGGTGCGCTTGAGCACGTTGCGGGGATCGGCGACAGCGGGCTGGCCGTCCGGGGTGGTGATGTCGCAGAACATGCGGGCGGTCGGGTCGACCTCGCCCCGCCACGGCAGGATCTGGAACGTGGTGGGGTCCGGGTGGGCCAGCACATCGGCCTCGAACGAACGGGTCAGGCCCTCGATCGCGGATCCGTCAAAGCCCAGCCCCTCGGCGAAGGCACCCTCCACCTCGGC
>Ga0247736_10000853_pt1 | contig 10232 bp, 7 predicted proteins | sample UWRJL193509B2_FD_180935 | JGI IMG/M metagenome (GOLD analysis project Ga0247736, IMG submission 180935) | Plant litter microbial communities from Arlington Agricultural Research Station in Wisconsin, United States - UWRJ-L193-509B-2 | ecosystem: Environmental > Terrestrial > Plant litter >...
CCCAACGCCGGGTTCTCAGACTTCACTCCGCGAAGCCAACCGCGCGCGGATCGTGGATTCCCTCAAACACCACGGCCACCTGACCCAAGTAGAACTTGCGGGTGCGACCGGGTTGTCTCCGGCGACGGTATCGAACATCGTCAAAGAGCTCTCCGCCTCAGGTGTGCTGCACACCTCTGTCGCCTCGCGCAGCGGCCGTCGCGCCGTCGAGGTTCGACTGGCCCGCCAGCTCGGCCTCGTCGCCGGCCTGCACTTCTCTGCCCGCCACCTGCGAATCGCGATTTCGGACATCGGCCGCACGGTGATCGCCGAGAACCACGTGCCACTCTCGCTCGAACACCGCCACGACCGTGAGCTCGACCGCGCCGCCCTGTTGTTGAGCGACATGGTCGAGTCGGTCAACGCATCGCTCTCCGACATCCTCGCTGTCGGGGTCGCCCTACCCACCCCGGTCGACCTGCACACCGGCATGATCGCGACCCCCGGCCTCATGCGCGGCTGGGAGGGCGTGCCGATCGCGACCGAGCTGTCGAACCGCATCCAGATCCCGGTGTTCGTCGATAACGAGGCGAACCTCGGCGGCCTCGCCGAACTGCGCGCCGGCGACGCCCGCGGGTCCCGCGGCGCCGCCTACATCCGCGTCGGCCACAGCATCAGCGCCGGCCTACTCATCGGCGGCGACATCTTCCGCGGGGTGCGCGGCAAGGCCGGCCAGATCGGCCACGTGACCATCGACGAGAACGGCCCGATCTGCCGGTGCGGAAGCCGCGGGTGCCTCGACACCCTGGCCGGTGGCCCGGCACTGCTCGAACTCTTCCGCGGCGACCCGGGCATGCAGCGCGTGCGTGACCTGCTGCTGCGGGCCGAGGCGGGCGACGCGAGTTCGAAGCGCGTGATCGCGGATGCCGGTCGCCACATCGGCATCGCGGCCGCCAGCCTCTGCAACCTGTTCGACCCCGAACTGCTCATCATCGGCGGTGAGCTCGCGCAGGCCGGCGAGACGCTGCTCGCGCCGATGCGACACGCCCTCGAGCGCTCTGTTCTCGCGAGTTCCGACGGCGTGCCCGAAATCGTGCAGGGTGCGCTCGGCGACCGCGCCGAGATGCTCGGCTGCCTCGCCCTCGCCATCGACCAGGTCGGCGTCGACTCCGAACTGCGGTTCACTGGAACCTCCACCGGGCTCCGGGCCTGAGCGCGTGAGGTCACGGCTTGATCACGGGTTGGCGCAACGGGGCACCGGGTTATTGCCGCGCGCTCGGCGGTGCTGCGAAACTCGACTGACCCGCTGCGGCGGGGCCACCCGAGAGGCCATTCAATGACGAGCACCCTCCTGTCTCGCGCGCGCCTGCGTGCCGGCGTTCGTGCGACCCTGGCTGCGACCGTGACCGTCGCCCTCGCGATCGGGCTCTCCGGATGCCTCCCGGTCGAACCGGGAACGACAGGTCCCGCGAAGATCGCCCTGCTGCTTCCGGAATCGAAGACGGCCCGGTACGAGTCGTCGGATCGCCCCTACTTCGAGAAGAAGATCGCCTCGCTCGGCGACTACGAGGTTCTCTATTCCAATGCCGACCAGGACGCCGCCAAGCAGCAGTCGCAAGCAGAGGCGGCGCTGGCATCCGGGGTCAGGGTGCTCGTGCTCGACCCGGTCGACGCCAACTCGGCCGTGAGCATCGTCGCGGCCGCCAACGCGCAGGACGTTCCCGTCATCGCCTACGACCGACTGGTCACCGGCGGCAAGCTCGCGTTCTACGTCTCATTCGACAACGAGCGCATCGGTGTGCTGCAGGCCACCGCCTTCGCGAAGAAGCTGGGAGAAGACAGCACCGGCGGGATCCTCATGCTCAACGGGTCACCGACCGACCCCAACGCGCCGCTCTTCAAAGCCGGGGCGCACAGCGTGATCGACGCGAGCGGCCTCACTGTCCTCAACGAGTACGACACCCCGGACTGGAGCCCCGACAAGGCCCAGGACTGGGTGGCCGGCCAGATCACGCAGTTCGAGGGCCGCATCGTCGGCATCTACGCGGGCAACGACGGCACCGCCGGCGGGGCGATCTCCGCGCTCAAGGCTGCCAACGTCTCGCCCCTGCCGATAGTGAGCGGCCAGGATGCCGAGCTCGCCGGCATCCAGCGCATCGTCGCCGGCGACCAGTACCTCACGATCTACAAAGCCATGCGCGCGCAGGCCGAACTGGCCGCCGAGGTCGCGGTGAAGCTGGCGAACGGCGAGAAGGTTACCGGCGAATCCGTCGTCGACGGCACCCCCACCACTCTGCTCGATGCGGTGGTCGTCACCCGCGAGAACATCATGGAGACCGTCGTCGCCGACGGCGTATTCACCGTCGACCAGATCTGCACGAGCGAATACGCTGCCGCGTGCCTCGCCGCGGGCATCAAGTAGCGCCCCCGCGTGAGGCAGGATAGGTGATATGACGCTGACCTCTCCGGCCCCGGCCGAGCGGAACCACGTACCGGAGCACATCCTGTCGCTGCGTGGGATCACCAAGAAATTCGGGGCCATCCGTGCCCTCAACGGTATCGACCTCGACATCTACGCCGGCGAGGTCGTCGCGATCGTCGGCGACAACGGCGCCGGAAAGTCGACCCTCGTGAAGATCCTCGCGGGAGTTCACACCCCTGATGCCGGCGAGATCAGCTTCTATGGAACGCCGACCACCATGAACACCCCGACCGACTCGCGCGACCTCGGCATCGCCACGGTGTTCCAGGACCTCGCCCTGTGCGACAGCCTCGACGTCGTGAGCAACCTCTGGCTCGGGCGCGAACTCACCCGCGGCGGTGCCCTCGACGAGGTCGAGATGGAACAGCGCTCCTGGTCGCTGCTGCGCGAACTGCGGGCGAGGCTCACCTCTGTGCGCACCCCGGTCGCATCACTCTCGGGCGGCCAGCGCCAGACCGTCGCGATCGCCCGCTCGCTCATCGGCGAGCCCAGCGTCGTGATCCTCGACGAACCGACCGCGGCCCTCGGTGTCGCGCAGACCGCCGAAGTGCTCAACCTGATCGAGCGCCTGCGCGAGCGCGGACTCGGCGTGATCCTCATCAGCCACAACATCGCCGACGTGCTCGCCGTCGCCGACCGTGTCGCCGTGCTCCGGCTCGGTCGCAACAACGGTGACTTCCGGGTTGCCGACATCACCAGTGAGACGATCATCGCCGCGATCACCGGGGCAACCGACAACGCGGTGTCCCGGCGTGCGGCCAGCGCGAGCCCGACTTCACCGGAGAACGACCGATGACTCCCCTGACCCCGGCCGATCACACCGCGTCGCGCGGCGCGCCCGACGGCCATCTCTCTGAGCACAGCGGCATCCGCGGTTCGGTTGCGGCTTTCGTCGACAGGCTGCGTGGCGGAGATCTCGGTTCTCTTCCCGTCATCGTGGGGCTCGCGATCATCTGGGGTGTCTTCCAGGTGCTCAACCCGACGTTCCTCTCGAGCACCAACCTGGTCAACCTCACCATGCAGTCGGCCGCCGTCGGCACGATTGCCATCGGTATCGTGCTCGTGCTGCTGATCGGCGAGATCGACCTGTCGGTCGGCTCGGTCAGCGGGCTCTCCGGTGCGATCCTCGCTGTCGGGTTCGTGCAGCTCGACTGGCCACTGCTTCTCGTCATCGTCGCCTCGGTCGCGTCCGGTGCGGTTGTCGGGTTCGTCTTCGGCCTGCTCTACACCCGTTTCGGCGTGCCCAGCTTCGTTATCACCCTCGCCGGTCTGCTCGCAGTGCTCGGCGTGCAGCTCTACGTTCTCGGCAGCGCCGGTTCGATCAATATCCCCTTCGATTCCTGGATCGTGCAGTTCGGCCAGCAGCTGTTCCTTCCGGCCTGGGCGTCGTACCTGCTCATCGCGCTCGTGGTCCTCGCCTACGCCTGGCGGTTGTACTCGCAGGCACGGCGCCGCACGGATGCCGGGCTCGCAGCGATGTCGACGAGCGTCATCGTCCTGCGCGTCGTGTCACTTCTGCTCGTGCTCGGCATCGCCGCCTGGTACCTCAACCAGACCCGCGGTGTCGGGGTAATGTTCGTGTTCTTCCTGCTTCTCGTCGCCACGATGAACCTCGCGCTGACCCGCACCCGCTGGGGCCGTGCCGTCTATGCGGTCGGTGGGAGTGTCGAAGCCGCGCGGCGGGCCGGGATCCGGGTCAACCGCATCTATATCTCGGTCTTCGTGCTGTGCTCGACGTTCGCCGCGGTCGGCGGCCTCATGGCAGCGGCTCGCCTCGCCGGAAGCAACCAGTCGAGCGGCAGCGGCGACATCAACCTCAACGCGATTGCCGCGGCAGTCATCGGCGGAACGAGCCTGTTCGGTGGCCGCGGTTCGGCATTCTCGGCGCTGCTCGGAATCCTCGTGATCATGTCGATCTCGTCGGGACTCACGCTGCTCAACCTCGACTCGTCGGTGCGCTACATCATCACCGGGGCCGTGCTCGTGCTCGCCGTCATCATCGACTCCCTGTCGCGTCGTTCCCGGGCAGCCGCGGGTCGCGCCTGACCGTCCCCACGCGCAGCATCGTCAGCGCAGGGTCGCGAATGCCCGCACCGGGAACGTGCCGAAGTCCTCGACCAGCGGTGGCGTGGCTGTGAAGGTGGCCCCGGATGCAGGCAGCTCGCCGAGGTTCGTGAGGTGCTCCACGACGTGCACACCGCCCGCGAGTAGCCGAGAGTGAGCCGGGCGCTCTCCCCCGGCAGCCGCTGAGGTGTCATCGATGTTGAGCGAGTCGATGCCGACCAGGGTCACACCGTTCTCGAGCAGGTAGTCGACCCCCTCGCCGGTCAGGAACGGCGCGTCCACGGCGTACTCCGGTGTGCCGAACATGCGGCTCCACCCGGTGTGCAGCAGCACGGCCTTGCCGCGGAGATCGCGGTCGAAGAAAACCGATGCCGGGATGCCGCGCTCGCCTGAATCCTGCAGGTGGAAGACCTCGGTGGGCAGGTCGACGAGCGACTCGAGCGAGAGCCCGGCCAGGTCCGTTCCGCCCTCGTACCGGTGAAACGGGCTGTCGAGGTAGGTTCCGGTATTGCCGATCATGGTGAGGATGTCCATCGCGAACTCGGTGCCGGGCGCGTAGTGCGACGCGGAGTCTTCGCGGGTGAGGTGCGGGGTGATTCTCGGCACCGGCAGCCCGGGGTAGGTGTCGAGCCCGGCACGGATGACGTGGCTGAGTTCGACGTAGCGCCGGCCGTCTGACGCGGGCGGCGCAGCCGCGTCGATCCCCCGAGTTCCGCGGTGCTGCTCCTCGACCACCCGCAGGTCGGTGATGATCGTGCGTGAGACGAGAGCGAGCCCGAGGCTCTGCACGAAGAGTCGCCCGACCAGCGCTTCATCGGCTGTCTCGCCGGGAAGGTCGATACGGAATCCCTTCGCGGTGATCTCACCCCCGTTGGTGAACTCGGCGGTGGCGTCGAAGTGGGCGCGGAATTCGGGCACGGTGCTGCTTTCTGTCGGGTGTGGGAGTGAGGAGGATCAGGAGGCCAGGCGTTCCGCCAGAGCGGTTCGGCGGGAGGCGCGAACCCGTTTCACCAGCGTGACGAGAAGCGCGGCCCCGGCCAGCACGGCCGGCACGAGAAGGCTTGCGCCGGCGAGGACGAGAAGCCCGGCGGTGAGCACCGTCGATACGACGGCGAACCACCAGCCGATGGTGAACCGCTCGAGAATCCGCAGGGCGGCCACCATGCCGAGGGCGTAGACCGCGACCATGCAACTCGTGTGGATCAGGATGAAGGGTGTCAGCTCGAGGCCGGTGAGCACGAGGGCGCTGAGGTAGCCGAGAATGAGCACGCCGACCACGGCGAGGCTGCGACGGGGAATGCCGCCGGCCTCGGATCCGGCCGAGATCCAGCGCGGCAGGTCGCCGTCACGGCCGAGCGACGCGCCGAGTTTCGCGAAAGCACCGAGGTACGCGTTCATCACGCCGAGCGCCACGACAGCGGCAATGGTGGCCACAACCACTCGCCCCACGCCCGGAGCCGTCGTTGCGACCAGGTCGAGCAGCGGGACGGCACTGGACCCGGCCCGGTCGCCGAGCACGCCGATGGTCACGACCTGCAGTGCGAGGTAGGCGAGACCGACAGCGACGATGGCGATCGCCGTGGCGAGAGGGATCGTGCGGCGGGGGTTGCGGAACTCTGCGGCGATGTGGGTCACTGCTTCCCACCCGGCGAAGGCCCAGACGAACAAGCTGATCGCGGCGCCCACTCCGGCCCAGCCGTGCGGAAGCAGCGGGGTGAAGTTGGCCGGGTCTAGTGCCGGTGCCGCGAGGACGACCACAGCCACGACTATGACGACCAGCGCTCCGGTCAGCACGAGTTGCACGGTGCCCGAAGCCCGCAGGCCGAAGGAGTTCGAGATGAATGGCGGCACGAGAATGAGCACCGCGACCACGACGACGACCCAGCGGTCACCCCCGAACATCGACACCAGGTAGGTCGAGCCGAGGATCGCGACGACGGGCGCACCGACGCAGACCCCGAAGAAGAACCAGTAGCCTGCCATCCGCGCTGCGGTCGCCCCGAGCGCGAGGCGCACGTAGGTGGCGACCCCGCCCGAGTCGGGAAACCGCGAGGCGAGGGCGGCGAAGGTACCGGCCAGCGGGATCGAGAGCCCGAGTACGGCGAGCACCGCGATGATCGATCCGGGCCCGGCCGTGGTCGCCGCGAGCGCCGGCAGCACGAGGATCCCGGTGCCGAGTACCGCCGCGATGTACAGGGCGGAGGCCTGGAGCAGGCCGACCGAGCCGCCAGCGGTCGCCGACGGGAGCGCGCTGGCGGTGGTGCCCGGGGATGTCATGTCTCCACAATGCCAGTGGCAGTATCGAGCGGTCTAGCGAAAAACCGCCACCGCGTCACGACAAAGCGCCAACCCGCCACCCGGCCCGGGGAAGGTTACGCCATGGTGCGGTCGAGCGCCTCGAGCACGTCGGCCAGCAGGTCGGCCTCGTCTTCGATCCCGACCGACAGGCGCACGATGTTCTCGGGCACTTCGAGCTCTGTACCGCGCACTGACGCGTGCGTCATCTCGGACGGGTAGCTGATGAGCGACTCGACACCGCCGAGGGACTCCGCGAGCTGGAAGATCTCAGTCGACTCGGTGAACTTGCGCGCGGCGGCAGCGCCTCCGACAAGCCCGACCGAGATCATCCCGCCGAAAGCCTTCATCTGGCGGGCAGCGAGCTCGTGGCCGGGGTGCGACTCGAGGCCCGGGTAGTAGACCCGGTCGAGCGCCGGATGCCCGACAAGCGCCTCGGCGATGGCCAGCCCGTTCGACGAGTGGCGGTCGACGCGCACGCCGAGGGTCTTGATGCCGCGAACCGTGAGCCAGGCATCCAGCGGACCGGAGACAGCGCCGGCGGCGAACTGCATGAAGGCGACCTTCTCGGCGAGCGCCTCGTCTTTCAGCACGACGGCTCCACCGACTACGTCGGAGTGTCCACCGAGGTACTTGGTCGTCGAGTGCACCACGGCATCGGCTCCGAGGGAGATCGGCTGCTGCAGGTAGGGCGAGGCGAAGGTGTTGTCGACGACGACGATGGCACCGGCCGCGTGGCCGATCTCGGCGAGCGCCGCGATGTCGGTGATCTTCATGAGCGGGTTGCTCGGGGTCTCGACCCAGAGCACGCGGGGCTTTCGCTCGGCAACGGCGGCGCGCACGGCATCCAGGTCGCTCATGTCCACGGTCGAGAGGGACGTGCCCCACGGCACGAAGATGCGGTTGACGAGGCGGTGGGTTCCGCCGTACACGTCGTTGCCCATGAGGATCGCGTCGCCGGGAGCCAACACCGCGCGCAGCAGCGCGTCTTCGGCGGCGAGACCGGAAGCGAAGCTGAAGGCTTTTGCACCGCCCTCGAGCGACGCGAGCAGCTCTTGCAGCGAGTCACGGGTCGGGTTACCGCCGCGGGCGTATTCGTACCCGCCGCGGAAACCGCCGATGCCGTCCTGCACGAAGGTCGACGTCAGGTAGACCGGCGGCACAACTGCGCCCGTGGTCGGATCGAAAGCCTGGCCGGCCGAGATCGCGCGAGTGTTGAATCCGAGGTGCTTGGACAAGATCAGTCTTTTCGTCAGGGTGGAGCGAGAACGGCGGAGTGAGTTACTCCGACAGGAAGGTGAGCAGGTCCTGGCGCGTGAGCACCCCGACCGGCTTTCCATCGTTGGTGACGAGCAGGGCATCCGCCGTCGCGAGCGCGGTCCGCGCCGTCGTCACTGATTCGTGTACACCGATCAAACCGAGCGGGGCTCCTACGAATTCCGCGATCGAGTCGGTGAGTTTGGCTTTGCCGCTGAAGACGTACTCGACCAGCGCGCGCTCATCGAGGGCACCGACGACCTCCCCCATGACCACGGGAGGTTCGGCGGTCAGCACCGGCAGCTGCGAGATGTCGTACTCGGTCATGATCTTGATGGCGTCGCGAACCGTGTCCGAGGGGTGCACATGCACGAGGTCGGGAAGGCTGCCGGTCTTGAAGCTGACTACGTCGGCGACGGTCTTCTCGTCGCTGACCTGTGCGAACCCGTAGGACTTCATCCACTTGTCGTTGAAGATCTTGCCGAGGTAGCCGCGACCTCCGTCGGGCAGCAGCACGACGACGACATCGTCGGGTCCGAGGTCTTTCGCGGCGTCGAGCGCAGCGGCGACCGCGAGGCCACTCGAACCGCCGACGAGCAGGCCTTCTTCACGGGCGAGGCGCCGGGTCAGGTCGAACGAGCGAGCATCGGATGCCGCGATGATCCGGTCGACGACGGTCGGGTCGTAGGCGGTCGGCCAGAAGTCCTCGCCGACACCCTCGACGAGATACGGTCGCCCGGTGCCGCCGGAGTAGACCGACCCCTCGGGGTCCGCGCCGATGATCTGCACGGCACCGTTCGAGACCTCTTTGAGGTACTTTCCGACGCCGCTGATGGTTCCACCTGTGCCGACACCGGCCACGAAATGGGTGACCTTGCCGTCGGTGTCGCGCCAGATCTCGGGACCGGTGGTCTCGTAGTGGCTGAGCGGGCCGTTGATGTTGGAGTACTGGTTGGGCTTGAACGCCCCGGGGATATCACGGGCGAGGCGGTCGGAGACGCTGTAGTACGACTCGGGGCTCTCGGGCGCGACGGCCGTCGGCGTGACGACTATCTCGGCGCCGTAAGCGGTCAGCACGTTGCGCTTGTCTTCGCCGACCTTGTCGGGAAGCACGAATACACAGCGGTAGCCGCGCTGCTGCGCGACGAGCGCCAGTCCGATCCCCGTGTTTCCGCTGGTCGGCTCGACTATCGTGCCGCCGGGCTTCAGCAGCCCCTCACGCTCGGCCGCATCGATGATGCGCGTCGCGATGCGGTCTTTCGACGATCCGCCGGGGTTGAGGTACTCCACTTTTGCGAGGATCGTCGGGGCGAGGCCCTCGGTCACGCTGTTGAGGCGAACGAGGGGCGTGTTTCCGACGAGGTCGAGGACCGTCTGTGCGTACTTCATGGTGCCCCAATCTACCAGCGGGTGCCGGGCATCCGGCGTTCGCGAATCCGCCCCGGATCCTCACCGTATTCGCAGCCGGGATACTGCGATACTTGAAGCTGCAACCACTAGACCCCAGCCTGACAGGATTTCACCGTGCCAGTACCTCCGGAACAGACCACCAAGCAGCAGAGGGAGGCTCGTCGAGCCGAAAAGGTTGCCGCGCTCAAGCAGAAGCAGGAACGCGAGAAGCGCCTGCGCATCTTCGGTTTCGTCGGTGGCGGAGTGGTCGTCCTCGCTGTGATCGGTCTCGTCGTGGCCATCATCGCGATCAACGCTGTTCCGAAGGTCGACCCCGCGTCGATCAGCATCGAGGGGCTCAAGACCTATAGCGACCTTCCCGCCAACCACGTCGACACGGCCGTCGACTACCAGGCGCTCTACGACACGAACCCGCCGGCCGGGGGGAACCACGCCCCGGTCTGGCTCAACTGCGGAATCTACACCGAAGCTGTGCCGAACGAGAACGCCGTGCACGACCTCGAGCACGGTGCGGTGTGGGTCACCTACGACCCTGCGAAGGTCACCGGCGGCGACCTGACCGCACTGCAGGACAAGATGAAGAGCACCTATATGGTGCTGTCGCCCTTCGAGGGTCTCCCGACGCCCGTGGTCGCCTCGGCCTGGGGCAACCAGGTGCAGCTCGACGGCGTCGACGACCCCCGCCTGGGCGAATTCGTGACGAAGTTCTGGAAGGCCTCGACGGCCCCGGAGCCTGGCGCCCCGT
>Ga0247736_10000855_pt1 | contig 10228 bp, 9 predicted proteins | sample UWRJL193509B2_FD_180935 | JGI IMG/M metagenome (GOLD analysis project Ga0247736, IMG submission 180935) | Plant litter microbial communities from Arlington Agricultural Research Station in Wisconsin, United States - UWRJ-L193-509B-2 | ecosystem: Environmental > Terrestrial > Plant litter >...
AATATCAATAACGATCGCTGAGGTAGCAGCTTTAGGTTTGGCTGGTTTTGCTGCAGGTTTTGGAGTTGCTTTAACCTCTGATGGAGTGGCTAGGGGTGCAGGTGCAACCACTGTTGAAGCGGGAGCTTCTGCTAATTTAGCAGGTGGTGCAGGTTCTGATGTTGTCGTTGGGATTGCTTTGGCAGCGGGAATAGATTGAGTTGGATTGTTTTTATTGGAACATTTGCATAACCAGCGATTCAGTACCCAGCCGATTAAAATGCCCAAAAGCAACCAGAACCAACAGCAGGATAATGTACTAAAAAATGCACTCATTATTATTCCCCAAAATGATGAATCGAAACAAACGCTTAATTAATACAAAACTCCTATTTATTTAAAGACTATCTGCGTCTTTTTGCAAAACGTCAAGTAACTGTATGATTGCGATCTATTATGGCGGCTCTTATTAAAAGCTTTGATAGGTGATTTGCCCATGTAACAAGGTATATTGCACTTTCCCCATCACTTCTAAGCCTAAAAACGGCGTATTTTTACCATGACTTTTTAACTCACTGGGTGTCACTTTCCAGATTTTTTCGGGATTGAAAATCGCAACATCTGCATCGCAGCCAACAGATAAATCGCCACCATTAATGCCTAGTATTTGAGCTGGTTGATGCGTGATTTTTGCAATGGCTTCGGCAATACCTAATTTTTGATTTTCTGCCCACTTAAGTGCTAACGGTAATAATAATTCCAAGCCAGTTGCACCAGCTTCTGATTCAGTAAATGGGAGCAGTTTGGCATCATCATTCACAGGGGTGTGGTCAGAGCAAATGGCATCAAGCGTGCCGTCTTTTAAGCCTTGGCATAACGCCTCTTTATCGCGCATGCTGCGTAGTGGCGGTTTAAGATGGGCGTGAGAATTGAAGAAACCAATATCAAAATCGGTTAAATGTAAGTGATGCGCGCTAGCATCGGCTGTCACTTGTACGCCCTGTTTTTTTGCTTCGCGTACAAGGTTAACTCCTTCAGCGGTCGATAATCGGCACAGATGAATTTTGGTGTTGGTTTCGCGCGCGATGCGTAAAATGCTGGCAATTGCCAAACACTCTGCCGCGGCAGGGATGCCTTTTAAGCCCAATCTGCTAGCCAATTCGCCATCATGCGCGACGCCATTTTTGGCAAGATAATCGTCTTCCGCACGTAAAAATAAGGTGAAACCAAACGTAGAGGCGTATTCGCATGCGCGCCATAACACTTGCGTATCAATGATGGCTTCGTCTGCCTGACTGAAACCGACGCAGCCGGCTTCAGTCAATTTACACATTTCGGTCAGTAATTTACCTTCTAGCTGACGCGTTAGTGCGCCCAGCGGGTAAACATGCGCCAAGTTGAGTTGTTTGGCGCGATATTTCAACATTTCAACAAGCCCGGGTTCGTCTAGCACTGGCTGGGTATCTGGCGTGCAGGCAAGGCTGGTAACGCCGCCTGCCGCGGCTGCATTTAATTCGCTGACCAATGTCGCGCTATATTCAGAACCAGGTTCACGTAATCTTGCGCTTAAATCGACAAAGCCAGGGCTGACGATTAAACCTGTGGCATCTATGGTTTGATTCGCCGTAAAGTCGGCTGGTTTATTCCCTATGCCGACAATCTTTCCAGCCGCGATGTAAACATCGTGCTGGGCATCGATTTTGTTTTTTGGGTCAATCACACGTCCATTTTTTATATGAATTTTCATCTGCTGTTTCCTGCTTGTCCTACATTTCCACCGCCAATGGCTTGTAGGCTTGACGGAGAGCCGGAACCTAAAAGTGCCATCACAGCCATGCGCACGGCGATACCGTAAGTCACTTGTGGCAAGATAACAGACTGATCACCATCCGCCACGCAGGAATCAATCTCCACGCCGCGGTTCATCGGGCCAGGATGCATGACGATTGCATCAGGTTTCGCTAGCTGCAGTTTGTCCTGCGTTAGGCCAAAAGTTTTAAAATATTCCTGTGCCGATGGCAGCATCGCGCCATTCATGCGTTCATTTTGCAGGCGCAACATCATAATGACATCGACATCTTTTAAGCCAGCTTTCATATCATGGAACACTTGCACGCCGAGTTTTTCAACATCCGTCGGCAATAAAGTTTTAGGGGCAATCACGCGCACTTCTGGCACACCAAGAGTGGTCAGTGCATGAATCTCGCTTCTGGCAACACGCGAGTGCAATACATCGCCCACCAAAGCCACGCGCAGATTATGCATGTCTGGCTTGTAACGACGAATGGTAAAGACGTCCAACAAACCTTGTGTTGGATGTGCATGGCGGCCATCGCCCGCATTGATCACACTAATATTATCTGGCACATGTTGCGCAATAAAATGCGCCGCGCCGCTTTGGCTGTGGCGCACCACAAACATATCGGCGTGCATAGCGATTAAGTTATCGACCGTATCTAGAATCGTCTCGCCTTTGGATTGGCTGGATGTGCCCACATTAAGGTTGATCACATCGGCAGATAGTCTTTTTGCAGCGATTTCAAAGGTAGTGCGCGTGCGGGTACTGTTTTCAAAGAAGATATTGCACACAGTTTTGCCGCGCAATAACGGTACTTTTTTAATATCGCGCTCAGCCACGCCAACAAATGTTTCGGCGGTATCCAATATCTGGTTCAGGATGCGCTTGGGCAAGCCTTCAATGGTGAGCAAGTGTTTTAGATTGCCGTCAGAATCAAGTTGTGGATTAATCATTAGCTGTGTCCGACTCTTCTAAACTATTGTCTTCTAAACTTAAATGCAACTTACCTTTGGTATCTTGCGATAACTGTAAACTTTGCTTGGCGTTGAGCAGAATATCTGCGCCCACGATATTTGGAAAAATAGGTAATTCTGCACCGCCGCGGTTAATTAAAACCGCCAAAGTAATGCTGGCTGGCCTGCCGTAATCAAACAATTCATTCATTGCCGCGCGCGTTGTACGGCCAGTGTAAAAAATGTCATCGATTAAGATAATGTGTTTATCTTGCACGTTAAAGGCAATGTTGGAAGGTTTAGATTGCGCTTTAAGACCGCGCTGGGCATAGTCATCGCGATAGAGCGCAGCATCCAATGTTCCAAAAGGAATATCCAGTTTTAATGTGTTAAGTATGCGCTGCATCAACCATACACCGCCGCTATGAATGCCCACAAAAGCGCACTGTTCAATAGAGGGCGCTTGATTTAATTGCGCCTGAATTTTAGCGGTAATATCGGTTAATAGTGTTTCAGGATTCGGTAATTGCATAGCCGTTTTATTTATAGTTGGTTGTATTCAAAGTGCATCAAAATGCGATTGTAATATCGTTTGTGCTGCAACAGCATCGATCAAGCCCTTTTGCTTGATTCCCTTTACGCCGGCTGCAGTTAAGTTTTGCGCTGCATCTGCTGAACTCAAGCGCTCATCCATCATCATCACCGGCAAATTAAAGCGGCCTTCTAGCCGCTGCGCAAATTTTTTAGCTAACGTCGTCAATAAGTGTTCGCCACCATCCATATGAGTTGGTAAACCAACGATTAACAGGCTAGGGCGCCATTCTTCAATAATTGTGGCAATGGCGTTAAATCGCGCATCGTTGGTTACAGATTCAATGGTGGTTAGTGGATGCGCTGCCTTTAATAAAGTCTCGCCTACGGCTACACCAATGCGTTTTTCACCAAAATCAAAGGCTAAAACAGTGCCAGTGATTTCAGGATATTTGCGTTCTACAATCGGTAAATGACTTTGGCTTAAGCTATTCTTCGAGCTATTTTTTTGGCTAATTTTAGAGTCGCTTTTAAGTGAGTCGCTTTGCATCATTTAAGCATGACTTTAAGTCTAAGCATGGCCAGCAACATCGGATAAATTAGCTAAGTTAAGCCCCATTAACTGCATGGCGAGGTCAAATTTTTCATGATTCGGCGCGTCGAAAATCAATGCGTGAATATCGTGCAGATTATTTGTATCCAAACTTAACCAGGTATTGTTGAGCATTTCTTCTTCCAGCTGCCCAGGCGTCCAGCCCGCATAACCCAAAGCCACCAGCATTTTTTCAGGCGCATTGTCTTCCGCAGCGGCTTCTAAAATATCTTTTGATGTCGTGAGTGCAATCGTGTTGGCGATTAAGATGGTGGAGTTGTATTCGATGAGCGGTGTATGCAAGATAAAACCACGATCAATTTGTACTGGGCCGCCATAATGCACGGTTTTTTCCAGCAAAGCGGTTGAACTGGAGTCGAGTTTAATCTGCTCGAACAGGTCTGTCAGCGTAATATCGGTTGCGCGATTGACTATCACGCCCATTGCGCCATCTTGATTATGCGTACATACATAAGTGATGGTTTTAGAAAAATAAGGGTCCGTCACGGCGGGCATCGCGATGAGAAACTGACCTGTGAGATTGATATTTTCCAATGGTTTTGATTTTAACATGAGTTAGTTTAAATGAATCAATTAGTTAACCTGATATTTGATATAAGAAGTTAACGCTATTTTTAAGCTAATTTTCCAAAAATATTGCTAAGAAGGCTTTGGTTGACCAGATTCCAAGTATCCGGTGATTTCCAAACCAAATCCATCCATGCTTGGCATTTTACGCGGCGTTGCCATTAGGCGCATTTTACGCACATTTAAATCTAGCAGAATCTGTGAGCCGATACCATAAGTGCGCAACTCCTGGTTGTAGCGCGTCGGTTCATCCGCATGATTGATACGCGCCACTAGATCTGCCGCGCTTTCGCGATGTTGCAATAATACGATCACACCACATTCTGACTGTGAAACCGCTTCCATCGCTTGCAACATATTCCAGCTGTGCGTACAGCTGCTACTATCTAACAAATCAAAAACTGACAGCGGCTCATGCACACGTACTAAGGTTTCTTTTTCGGCAGAAGGTTCGCCTTTTACCAAAGCCAGATGTGTTTCGTTAGCGATCTTGTCAGAATACGCAATCAAACGCATTTCGCCATAAGGTGTGTTAACGATGCGCTCTGCTGCGCGCTCAATCAGCTTTTCATTCTCACTTCTGTAATGAATTAAATCGGCAATCGTGCCGATTTTAATATCGTGTAAGCGCGCGATTTCGACTAAATCTGGTAAGCGCGCCATTTCGCCATCGTCTTTTAAAATCTCACAAATAACCGAAGCCGGTTCTAAACCCGCCAGCGCCGCTAAATCACAGCCTGCTTCTGTATGACCAGCACGCACCAGCACGCCGCCATTTAAAGCAGTTAATGGAAAAATATGACCTGGGCTGATGATGCTTTTAGGATGAGCATCTTTAGCAACTGCAGCTTCTATGGTTGTAGCGCGGTCTTTAGCAGAAATGCCTGTAGTGACGCCGGTAGCGGCTTCGATTGAAACCGTGAAATTAGTGCCTAAACGTGTGCCATTTTTTTGTACCATTGGCGGTAGATTCAGTTGTCTGCAACGCGCCTCTGTTAAAGTTAAACAGATCAGTCCGCGGCCATGTTTCGCCATAAAGTTAATATGTGCAGCGGTTGCAAATTCTGCTGCAATGACAAAATCGCCTTCATTTTCACGATTCTCATCGTCCACCAAAATAACCACTTTTCCGGCTTTAATGTCAGCAATAATTTCAGTGATGGGGCTAATAGCATTTAATGACATTTATTTGGATTTCTCAGGATTTTATTAGTTAACTTTTTGTTAATTTAATTGTTCATTACATTTTTAATCACACGTTTTAATTATTTTGCTGCGCCCATTCTGTCATGCGCTCTACATAGCGCGCAATTTGGTCAATTTCTAAATTCACACGGCTACCCGTTTTGAGTTGGTGAAAGGTCGTATTTTGTAAAGTATGCGGAATAATATTCATACTGAAGGTATCTTTTTCGATGTTATTCACCGTTAAGCTGACGCCATTAACGCAGATTGAGCCTTTTTTTGCGATGTATTTTGATAATGCGTGCGGCGCTTCAATAGTTAACGTCCAACTTTCACCTAAATCGGTAAATGCCACCACGGTGCCCACGCCATCTACATGACCGCTAACTAAATGTCCGCCTAAACGGTCATTTAAGCGCAAGGCTTTTTCTAAATTGACGGCTTGCGGCTGGTTAAGTCCGACAGTGACATTGAGTGTTTCTGTAGAAACGTGCGCATGAAAATGCGTTTGCGATTGTTGTGTTGCGGTTAAACACACGCCGTTTACGGCAATGCTGTCACCCACAATTACATCATCCAAACCTAGATTTTCAGCATGAATGACTAATTGAATGTCATTGCCCACTTGAGTTGTCGATTCAATATGCCCGACCGCTTGAATAATTCCTGTAAACATCGCACTATTTTAACAGCACAGTTTAATCAGCGGGTAGCTTGCATTATTAAATTCTGGAATTTTTATTTAAGCCGACTATTAAGTGTGTATCTCAAACCAGAAAATACTGGCTTATAGCGGATTAAAATATTTGGTACGCATTTTGCAAAGTGACAATAAAGAATTTTCATCATTAGTTAGGTTTGCAAAATGTTGTCAGTAGTGATGCACAAAATTCAATCGATTTTCCAGCCGCAAGATATGCAGAAAACGCTAGGTTGGTTACATACTTTGCCCGGAATGGCAGAGTTAGATATGTTGATTGAAACCAGACAGCAATTGTCTAAAATCCAATTCGAAACAATCCATGAAGCCAAAAACCAAATCGAATTAGTGCTGCAAATAGACAGAAATACTTATCGCCAAGCGAAGAAAGAAACGCATAAGTATTTGACTATATTGAAAATAAATAAAAAATTAGAATCTAACATCTATAACGCAGCATATTTGTATTACCGTCAATTATATGTTTCATACACGCAATTTTTGGCGTGCTACCAAAGCCAAGCCAAAGTTATTTTGCCAGAAGATAAAATCAATTTGATTTTATGCCGCTTATTAAATGCAGCTTTTTCGATGGCGAAATGGCGCTATTTTGACGATCAACCTGCGCCAGCGGGCATGTGGTCGGCTGTTCATAATGTCATCAAACTTGCTGAAAATTTGGCGATCATGAACAAGAATTTGTTTATGTATAACTTTCATCGAAAAGAAACCAGCATTGCAGCCATTTTAAAATTGGGTTTTATGATGGATACCTTACATAAAGGTAATTACAGCCGCTTACAAATTCAATTAACCGAACAAGTGTTAAAAATTTGGGCAACTAATCCATTGATATTGAATAAATATCGCCAAGATAAGATGCAGTTTTTTATTCAATTAGAAGGCGATAAAGGGCCGGAAAGAATACGCTCAGTTGAAAAGTACGCGGAATATCGCTTTTGGAAAACCACGCGCGTAGTAGATCAAATTGAAGCGTATTTGTGTGCAGTCGCCACGCAAAAACCGTTAACTGCATTTGGTTTAGATAAAGTCGCGCCGCCTTCTGTCATATTAAAGTTATTTAAAAAATTACGCGCAGAGTGGTGTGTGGAGGGTTTTGAGCGCCAACGCAGAAAAGAATCTCGGCATAAAAATAGCAAATTGCTCAATGTTAGCCATGGTTTAGATGATATTTGTGCGCGACTAAAAGCCATTGATGCAAGTGCTGCGATTGAGAATGTGAAGGCTGAGAAAAACGATAATATCCCGCTAGATTTTAAGTTGGCGCAACAGCGTAAAGCTAATACTGCGCCTGGCCTCAATATTAAAATGCATCAGCGCTATTTGGGTAACGAAAACTGGTGGATGGTGGATGAGAGCAGTGCGGGTTTTGCGGTAGATTTGGGCAAAGAGTATAGCGCTTGGATCGAGCCCGGCGTGCTGGTGGGCTATACCACGGTCGATGACAAAAACACTTTGATGATTGCTGAGATTAAAAGTGTACGCAAATTGGTGAGTGGTATTTTTAGAGCCGGGCTAGAGGTTTTGGGCGCGCATTCTACGTTAACTAAAGTGGCGCGGATGGATGAAAATAATGAAACGGAAGCAGAAACTGGTTATTTTGTGATGGATAGCAGCGATAATCGCTCTGTGAACTTTAGTCAGTTGAATACATTTTCTGGTTTGTTGGTTTTACAAAATAATAAGCAAGAAGGTGCACAAGAAAAAAGTGCGCAACAAAACTCTCAAAAAGCCTTATTAATCTTGCCGAGAAATGAATATAAACGTGGTAGCCAATATTTAATTCATGTAAACGGCAAAGACAAAACAGTGCGTGCGGGCGTATTAGAGCGCAAACAGCGTGATTGGGTGAGTGTGGTTGTTAATATATAAATTTCAAGTTTAATTTGTTTTTCAAAAAACTAATTAAGCCTACTTAACCACATTTTTAGCGAATATTCATCTCGAAATTAAGCTGAATATTCGCTGTATATAAAAAGTCCGCTGTTAAAAATAGCCAGCTAAAAACTGGAATCTAAATCGCATTAACTGCTAAGATTCCGCCTATGTCACCAATCTCAAAAATCACCTCAACAATCGAATCGAAATTGCCCTTTGAATTGTTTGTCGGCTTACGCTATACCAAAGCCAAACGCAAAAATCATTTTATTTCGTTTATTTCATTAACAAGTATGGTTGGCATTGCGCTTGGCGTGGCGGCGTTAATCGTTGTGCTTTCCGTGATGAACGGTTTCCAGGCGGAGTTGCGTAACCGCATTTTGGGCGTTGCTTCGCACTTGGAAATTACCGGCGCGAATAACCAGTTAAGCGATTGGCCTGCGCTGGCAGAAGAAGTGAAATCTAACCCAAAAGTGAAAGCCAGCGCGCCTTATGTCATGGCGCAAGGCATGCTGAGTTATGGCCAAGGTGTGCAAGGCGCAATCGTGCGCGGCGTGTTGCCGAAGCTGGAAGATAAAGTCGCGGATTTAGGCCGCCATATGAAAGCGGGCAGTTTAGACGATTTGCGTGCAGGCGAATTTAATATTGTGTTAGGTGCCGATTTAGCGCATCTATTGGGCGTAGGTGTTGGTGAAAAAGTCGTATTAATGGCGCCGCAAGGTCAATTTACGCCAACGGGCGTTGTACCGCGTATTAAACAATTTCGCGTAGTGGGATTATTCCAAATCGGTATGTATGAATACGATGCTGGTTTAGCCTTGATTCATATTGATGATGCATCAAAGCTGTATCGCATGGGCAATAACGTTTCTGGCTTACGCTTGAAACTGGATGATTTGTTTGATGCGCCCACAATGTCTATGCAATTGTCGCAAAGTTTAAGTAAAGACGGAGCGAGCAGTTACTTCGTGACTGACTGGACACAACAACATGCTAATTTCTTTAAAGCCGTCCAATTAGAAAAACGCGTGATGTTTATTATTTTGACTTTAATCGTTGCAGTTGCGGCGTTTAATATCGTGTCTACTTTGGTGATGGCAGTGACTGACAAGCGCGCAGATATTGCGATTATGCGTACTTTTGGCGCTAGCCCAAGTAGCATTATGCGTATTTTTATTGTGCAAGGTGCGCTGATTGGCATGATTGGAACAGTATTAGGTGCGGTGCTCGGCGTACTGATTGCGCTGAATATTGGTACCATTGTGCCGTTTATTGAGAGCGTCTTTCATGTGCAGTTTTTGGCAAAAGACGTGTATTACATCAGTGATTTGCCATCTAAAGTGGAATGGCCGGATGTGTTCACCATTATTGTGATGTCTTTTGTGTTAAGTCTTTTAGCCACACTTTATCCTAGTTATAAAGCCTCTAAAATCAATCCAGCTGAGGCGTTAAGATATGAATAATCACTTAAATACGAGTACTAATAAAGACGCCATTATTCAATGTGATGCGCTTAAGAAAACGTATACAGGTTTAGATGTTGCGGTTCTAAATGGAATTGATTTGAACGTGAATGCTGGTGAGCAAATCGCGATTGTCGGCACATCTGGATCAGGTAAAAGTACGTTGTTACACTTGCTTGGTGGTTTAGATGCGCCAACCAGCGGCACAGTAAGTTTATCTGGCAAAAATCTCAGCGGATTATCTGAAACGCAAAAAGGCCTGTTGCGCAATCAAAGCTTGGGCTTTGTATATCAGTTTCATCATCTATTGCCAGAGTTTACTGCAATTGAAAATGTTGCGATGCCCTTGTTGATTCGTCGCGTTCCGCGTGCCAAAGCATTAGATGCCGCAAAAAAAATTCTCATCAAAGTTGGTTTAACGCATAGGTTAGAACATATGCCGGGCGAACTTTCTGGCGGCGAAAGACAGCGCGCCGCGCTTGCCCGCGCGTTGGTCACAAAACCCGCTTGCATATTGGCGGATGAGCCGACTGGTAACTT
>Ga0247736_10000856_pt1 | contig 10220 bp, 11 predicted proteins | sample UWRJL193509B2_FD_180935 | JGI IMG/M metagenome (GOLD analysis project Ga0247736, IMG submission 180935) | Plant litter microbial communities from Arlington Agricultural Research Station in Wisconsin, United States - UWRJ-L193-509B-2 | ecosystem: Environmental > Terrestrial > Plant litter >...
TGACCGGCCTGCAGGTCGCGCCGGAGCTGCCGGTTGAGGAGCTCTTCTTTCTCGCGCTGCTCTGCTACCTGACGATGAACCTCTACGGTTTCTTCAACCGCAAGCGGGTGACGGCATGACCTACTGGGGTCTCAACGCGATCTTTCTCGGGGCGGTTGCGGCTGTTGCCGTCGTCGCCGTTCTGTCGAAGCGCGGGCCGCGGTGGGCATCCGTCGGTCTGGTTCTCGGGGTTGTGCTGCTCATGACGGCGGTGTTCGACAACGTGATGATCGGGGTTGGCCTTGTGGGCTACGACGAGGCCAAGATCAGCGGTGCGTTCATCGGCGTCGCCCCCCTCGAGGACTTCGCCTACGCGATCGCGGCGGTCGTGCTGCTGCCGTCACTGTGGTGCCTGATCGGAGGCAAGCGTGCTCTCTAAGCTCTTCGTCTCGAGCCGTCCGCTCAGCTGGGTGAACACCGCCTTTCCCTTTGCGGCCGCGTACCTGCTCAGCGGGGGCGAGGTCGTCACGCTGATCATCGGCACGTTCTACTTTCTGATCCCCTACAACCTCGCGATGTACGGCATCAACGACGTCTTCGACTACGAGAGCGACCTGCGCAACCCGCGCAAGGGCGGCGTCGAGGGGGCGGTGCTCGACCGCAGCATGCACCGGCCGACCCTCATCGCGGTGGCGATCACGAACATCCCCTTCCTGATCTTTCTCGTGGTCACAGGCTCACCACTCAGTTGGGTGGTGCTGGCGATCAGCATCTTCGCGGTGATCGCCTACTCGGCGAAGGGGCTGCGCTTCAAAGAGATCCCCTTCGTCGACTCCCTCACCAGCAGCACGCACTTCGTCTCGCCGGCGGTCTACGGCCTGGTGCTTGCCGCCGCTGCCTTCACCCCGCAGCTGTGGGCCCTGCTCGGCGCCTTCTTCCTCTGGGGTATCGCCAGCCACGCCTTCGGTGCTGTGCAGGATGTCATCGCCGACCGCGAGGGCGGTCTCGCCTCTGTCGCCACCGTCATCGGGGCGCGGGCCACCGTGCGCCTCGCGGTCGTCGCCTACGTGCTCGCGGGAGTGCTGCTCGTCTTCACCAGCTGGCCGGGACCGTTGGCCGCGCTGCTCGCGCTGCCCTACGCGATCAGCTGCGCCGTCTACTGGAACATCACGGATGCCGGGGCCGAATCCGCGAACCGCGGCTGGAAGAGATTCCTCTACCTCAATTTCGCCACCGGATTCCTCGTGACCATGCTGCTCATCTGGTGGGCGCTGCTCCGCGCGTAAAACAGGAACTCCTGTTACGCGTGGCAACCTCGCGGCCAGAACACTGTTCTTTAGAGGCCGTGAGTCACGGGAGTTCCTGTTTTGCGACAGGGGTCGGGGCCTCGACGAAGCGGGTGATGCGCTCGATGACGGTCGGGTCGCTGAGCACCCGGTTGTGGCCGAGGCCGTCGGTGATGAGGGTCTCGACCGGGCCGGTGTGGGCCTCGACGATGAGCATCGCCTGCTCGAGCGGCGCCTCGCGGTCACCGCTGTCGTGCACCACGAGCAGGGGAGTTGTGTAGGCGGTGGGGTCGAGCTCCGACACGAGCTCGCGGCGAACGTCGACGCCGAGCGGTCGCGCCCAGCGGTCTATGCGTCGCTTGAGGGAGCGGCTGGCTGCCGGCGGCATCCCAACCGCTGTTGTGAAGGTGCGGATGACGGAGTCGAAGTTATGCGGTGCCCCGATCGTCACGAGACGGCGAGTGCGCGTGCCGCGGCGAACGGCGACGAAGGCCGCGACCGCTCCGAGGGAGTGGGCGATGATCGCGTCGAAGACCCCGTAGCGCTGGCCGAGCTGCGCCGCGATCTCGGCGTACTCCAGGGCGTGCGTGCGGGTGCCCGCCGAGTCCCCGTTGCCGCGAGCGTCGAAGGAGACGACGGTATACCCGCGCTCGACCAAGGCGCTGCCGATCTCCGCGAACCGCGACGCCCGGCTGCGCCAGCCGTGCACGAGCAGAACGACCTTCTCGCCGGCACCCCACTCGTAGCGCACGATGTCGCCCTCGCGGGTCACCCGGGCACTGTCGTGAAAGGCCTGCTCTGAGGCGCGCACGGTCGCCGGCTCGCCGAGCTGCCAGAACAGCCGCCAGCCGAAGGCAGCGCCGAGGGGTGGGATTACGCTGAGCACACGCACGATCGCGCGGAACCAGGCGGGCAGTGGCTTCACGACGCTCCTCGGGGATAAACTAAACGAACGGTCGTACACTAACATTGGATTCACGATGACGACAACAACGGACGGACGGCGCGCTCGCGGCGACATCTCGCGCGAGACCGTCATGCGCCTCGCCGTCGACATCGCCTCGGTGGACGGTCTGGAGGGCCTCTCCATCGGCACCCTCGCCATGGGCGCCAACCTCAGCAAGAGCGGCGTCGTCGCGCTCTTCGGCAACAAGGAGAAGCTGCAGCTCGCCGCGATCGAGGCTGCGCGCGAGATCTTCATCGCCTCGGTCATCTCACCGGCACTGAAGCTGCAGGGTGGGCGCGAGCGTCTCGAGGGGCTGCTCGAGAACTGGATCCGCTACAGCGAGGGGCGCATCTTCGCGGGCGGCTGCTTCTTCGCGGCGGCGACCGCGGAGGTCGCCTCGAAGCACGGGCCGGTGCGCGATGCGGTGGCCGACCAGCTGGCGAAATGGGATGACACGATCTCGCGGGTCATCATCCGTGCCGTTGACAAGGGTGAGCTCGCTCGGCCCGATGACGTCGGGCAGCTCGCCTTCGAGATTCGCTCCGTGCTCGACGGTGCCAACACCGACTCACTGATCTTCGGCAGCGCGGCCCCCTACGACCGGGCGCGCACCGCGCTGAAGCGACTGCTCAGCCGGTGAACCCGAGGTTGTGCGCCATCCTCTCGAGCACAGCAACGGTCGCTGCGTAGTCGGTCTCGCTGATGCCCTGGCCGACGATCGTGCGCTGCTGCGAGACGACCTCGCTGAGTGTGCCGAAAGCGGTGAAGCCGCGCTCCGTCATCTCGTAGCCGTTGGCGGTCGCGTCGACCCAGGCGCTCTCGATGAGCTCGCTCAGGTGCTCGGCCGACGACTCGTTGTCGGAGAAGAACGGCCGCACCGCCTCATCCAGCTCCTCGACGGTGGACGCTCCCCTGGCAAGCACGTTGAGCAGCTGCCACTGCCGGCGCGTGACGCCGTGCTCGTCGAGGGTGGTCGCGAACTGCCGCTCGATGAGGTTGTCGACGAGCTTGAGCCAGTATCCGATCGGGCGCTGATCAGTCATGTGCTCAAGCTACGCCGCGCGGCTCAGAACTGGAAGCCCAGCTCGTCCGGGTAGTCACCGAGTGCGGTCAGCTGCGCGGCGGTCGCCTGCAGGTGCGCAAGGGTCAGACCCATGATGAACGGACCGAAGCTCACCCGCGAGACACCCAGCTCGGCGAGCTTCTTCAGCGGAACTGCGCCGGGGTGCGCGATGACCGAGATCTTGCCGTTGACCTCGGCAATGGCCTTGGCGACGAGCTGCTCGGTGCTGAGGCCAAGGAAGAAGATGCTGTCGGCGCCCGCCTCGAGGTAGGCGTTGGCGCGGGCGACGGCGTCATCCCATTCGCCGCCGCCGGCCAGCGTGTCTACGCGCGCGTTGATGGAGATCGGGATGCCCGTGGCCTTTCCCGCGGCAAACGCGGCAGCAACGCGGCTGGCCGCAACCTCGATCGGGAAGGTCGGCGCCTTCTCCTGTCCGACGGAGTCCTCGATGTTGAGACCCGCTGCTCCCGCGGCGATGAGCTTCTCGACGTTGGCCTGCACGCCGGCGGCATCCGTGGCGTAGCCCTTCTCGAAGTCGACGCTCACCGGAAGGTCGACGCTGTGCGCGATGAGCTCGGCGGCCGCCAGCGCCTGCTGCACCGTCAGGCCCTCGCCGTCTTCGACACCGTGGGCGAACGAGACAGCGTGGCTGGCCGTGGCGAGAGCCTTGACCCCGGGCGTCGCTGCGACGATGCGCGCAGTAACGGCATCCCACACGTTGGTGACGATGAGGGGGCTGCCCGGCACGTGCAGGCTGCGCAGCAGCTCGGCCTTGGCGATGGCGTCAGCGGTGGAGGGGACAGCGGCGTGCTCAGAGGTAGACATGGAATCCACCCTAGGCACGCCCGCTGTCAGTCTGCTGGCTGCTCGCGCTTTCCCGCGTTCACGAAAAGCATCAGCACGAGACCGACCGCGATGACGAGGACGATGCCGAGCACACCCCAGTACTGGAAGCCGAAGATCGAGATGAACACGGCCCACAGTGTCGGCGAGATGAAGCTCGCGGCGCGACCGGTCGTCGCGTAGAGGCCGAAGATCTCGCCCTCGCGGCCGGCCGGGGTGACCCGGGCGAGCAGCGAGCGACTGGCCGCCTGGGCCGGGCCGACGAAGACACACAGCAGCAGGCCGAAGATCCAGAAGATGATCTTGCCGCCGTCGTGAAAGAAGAAGACGATCGTGCCGGCGACCACCAGCCCGGCGAGAGCGGTGACGATGACGGCGCGGGGTCCGAAGCGGTCGTCGAAGCGGCCGCTGATGATCGTGCTGATGCCAGCCACGAGGTTGGCCGCGATTCCGAAGCCGACCACCTCGAGAAACTCGAAGCCGAAGGTGACCGATGCGATTGCCGCGCCGAAGGTGAAGACACCGGCAAGACCGTCGCGGTAGACCGCGCTCGCGATGAGGAACCAGAAGGTGTTGCGCGACTCGCGAAACAGCTTCGCGATGTCTTTGACGAGCACGACGTAACTGCGGAAGAAGCTGACCTTCTCGCGAGCGGCTGTCGGGGGCAGCGATGGCACGTTGCGGAAGATCGGGATGGCGAACAGCAGTGACCAGATGGCGCATCCGACCGCGACGAGGCGGAAGGGCAGGCCGTCCTCCGTCGGCAGCCCGAACCAGTCGAAGGAGTAGGCGACGACGACGAGAACAAGGGCGAGGATGCCGCCGATGTATCCGAGACCCCACCCGAGCCCGCTGACCTTGCCCACCGTCTTCGGCGTGGAGACCTGCACGAGCATCGCGTTGTAGTTGACGCCGGCGATCTCGCTGAAGACGCTGCCGAGGGCGACGAGCGAGACGCCGAGGATGAAGAAGCTCGGGTCGGCCTCGACGAAGAAGAGGGCAAACATGGTGAGAGCAACGAGGATCGTGGCGAAGAGCAGCGAGCGCTTGCGGTTGCCGTTGGTGTCGCTGCGCTGGCCGAGAACCGGGGCGAGTAGCGCGATGATGAGCCCCGCGGCTCCGACGGCGTAGCCGAGGCCACTGGACAGCACGGCAAGGCCGGCCTCTTTGGCCGGGTCGTCATCCGCGAGGTTGCGGAGTCCCTCGGGAAGGAAGGGGTCATCGAGCAGGTAGAGCGCGGTGAAGATGAAGGTCAGGATGACCGTGTTGTAGGGCTGGTTCGACCAGTCCCAGAAAGCCCACGAGACGACCTGCTTGCGCGGCACGACCTTGTCGGCTTGCAGGTCGAGCCCAACAACCCCCACCGCGAGAGTGTTTGCCGCTACGGGGATCTTCTTCGGGTCGCTCATGATTCACAGGCTAGCGCTGACGGGTAAACAAAAGGTATAGCTCAAGTTGAGTCACTCACACTCAACTTTCAGCCCCACAACTTGACTTGGAAATGCAGCCGCTGCAAACTTGATACAGCACGACTCAAGTGCACAATTCTCAGTATTAGAAAGTGATCTGAACTCATGGCAAGAGCAGTAGGTATCGACCTCGGTACAACGAACTCCGTGGTTGCGGTACTCGAAGGTGGAGAACCCACCGTCATCGCCAACGCCGAGGGCTTTCGCACGACCCCGTCGGTCGTAGCCTTCACGAAGGACGCCGACGTTCTCGTCGGCGAGACCGCGAAGCGCCAGGCCGTCACCAACGTCGACCGCACCATCGCGTCGGTCAAGCGCCACATGGGCACCACCTGGACGACCGACATCGACGGCAAGATGTACACCCCGCAGGAGATCTCGGCCCGCATTCTCGCGAAGCTCAAGCGCGACGCCGAGCAGTACCTCGGCGAGCCCGTCACCGACGCGGTCATCACGGTTCCCGCGTACTTCAACGACGCCGAGCGCCAGGCCACGAAGGACGCCGGCGAGATCGCCGGCCTCAACGTGCTGCGCATCATCAACGAGCCCACCGCCGCCGCTCTCGCCTACGGACTCGACAAGGGCAAGGCCGACGAGCTCATCCTCGTCTTCGACCTCGGTGGTGGAACCTTCGACGTCTCGCTGCTCGAGGTGGGCAAGGACGACGACTTCTCGACCATCCAGGTGCGCTCGACCGCCGGTGACAACCGCCTCGGTGGAGACGACTGGGACCAGCGAATCGTCGACTACCTGGTCACCCGCTTCAAGGAGTCCACGGGCGTCGATGTCTCGAAGGACAAGATCGCGAAGCAGCGCCTCAAGGAGGCCGCGGAGCAGGCGAAGAAGGAGCTGTCGTCGTCGGCTAGCACCAACATCCAGCTTCCCTACCTCTCCCTCACGGAGAACGGCCCGGCCAACCTTGACGAGACGCTGACCCGCGCCAAGTTCGAGGAGCTGACCAAGGACCTGCTCGAGCGCACCAAGAAGCCGTTCCAGGACGTCGTCAAGGAGGCCGGTGTCTCTATCGCCGATGTCGCCCACGTCGTTCTCGTCGGTGGATCGACCCGTATGCCGGCCGTCGTCGAGCTCGTCAAGAGCCTGACCGGTGGCAAGGAGCCCAACAAGGGCGTCAACCCTGACGAGGTCGTCGCCGTCGGCGCCGCCCTGCAGGCGGGCGTTCTCAAGGGCGAGCGCAAGGACGTTCTGCTCATCGACGTCACCCCCCTCAGCCTCGGCATCGAGACCAAGGGCGGCATCATGACGCGTCTCATCGACCGCAACACGGCTATTCCAACCAAGCGCAGCGAGACCTTCACCACGGCGGATGACAACCAGCCGTCCGTGGCGATCCAGGTCTTCCAGGGCGAGCGTGACTTCACCCGCGACAACAAGAACCTCGGAACCTTCGAGCTGCAGGGCATCGCACCGGCGCCGCGCGGAATTCCGCAGATCGAGGTCACCTTCGACATCGACGCCAACGGCATCGTGCAGGTGAGCGCGAAGGACAAGGGCACCGGCAAGGAGCAGTCCATCACGATCACCGGCGGCTCGTCGCTCTCGAAGGAAGACATCGAGCGCATGGTTCGCGAGGGCGAGGAGCACGCTGCGGAGGACAAGGCACGCCGTGAGGCCGCCGAGGTTCGAAACACCGCGGAGCAGCTCGCCTACTCGACTGAGAAGCTGCTGCAGGACAACGCCGACAAGCTACCCGAAGACGTCAAGACCGACATCCAGGGCGATGTAGACGCGCTGAAGTCCGCGCTCGCCGGTGATGACGAGGCTGCTGTCAAGGCCGCCGCCGACAAGCTCACCGCGAGCCAGTCGCGCATCGGCGAGGCGCTCTACGCGCAGAGCGACACCGCCTCGGCCGGCACCGGTGACGAGGCCCCCGAGGCCACCGCGGCGAGCGACGAGGACATCGTCGACGCCGAGGTCGTTGAGGACGAGCCCGAGAGCAAGAAGTAGGAAGCATGACGCCGAAGAAGAACGACGAGGAACCCGAGGAGACGGGCGCTGAGCCCGAGTCCTCCGAGTCGACTGAATCAGCGCTCGATGACGCGGCGCTCGCCGAGCCACTGAGCGACGAGGACACCGCCCTGCTGGATGCAGCAGCGACGGACCTCGTGGCTGAGATGCGATCGGACATGCTGCGGGCACAGGCGGAGCTGGTCAACTTCCGTACGCGAGTGGAGCGCGACCGCGCTGCGAATCGTGACGCGGTCATTGCCGAGGTCATTCGATCCCTTCTGCCCGCGCTCGACGACCTGTCGCGCGCCGAGAAGCACGGCGACCTCGAGGGCAGTCCCCTCGAGATCGTCGCGGTCAAGCTGCGCGGCAGTCTCGAGAAGTACGGCCTTCGCTCGGTTGGCGAGGTCGGCGAGCCCTTTGACCCGAACTTTCACGAGGCAGTCGTTCAGCTGCCCTCGGCGGAGGTCACGGTGCAGACGGTCGCCGATGTCATCGACCCCGGGTACGCGCTCGGTGAGCGCCTCATCCGCGCTGCCAAGGTCGCTGTCTCTGTGCCCGAAAGCTAGGAAGCATGGCAAGCCAGGACTGGTTCGACAAGGACTTCTACAAGGTGCTCGGGGTGTCGAAAGACGTCTCTGACGCGGATCTCAAGAAGACCTACCGCAAGCTCGCGCGGCAGTTTCACCCGGACTCCAACCCGGGTGACCCGACCGCCGAGGCGCGCTTCAAAGAGATCAGCGAGGCGAACTCGGTGCTCTCTGACGCAGAGCAGCGGCGCGAGTACGACCAGGTGCGGGCAATGGGCTCGGGCGCACGGTTCAGCCAGGGCGGACGCCCCGGCCAGCCGGGCGGCTTCGAGGATGTCTTCGGCGGCATGTTCGGCAACGGCAGTGCTGGCCAGCGCCAGCGCAACGCCGGCTTCGAGGACATCTTCAGTGGCATGTTCGGACAGTCGAGCGGTGGCTTCGGCGGATTCGGCGGCCCCTCCAAGGGGCGCGACCTTGTCACCGGTGTCACCCTCGACTTTCTCACCGCGATTCAGGGCGACACGGTCAAGCTCGAGCAGTCCAACGGCCGCACGATCAACGTCAAGATTCCGCAGGGCGTCAGTGACGGACAGAAGATCAAGCTCAAGGGCAAGGGAGAGCCGAGCCAGGACGGCGGACAGCCGGGCGACCTCGTTCTCACCGTGACGGTACGCAAGCACCCCGTCTTCGAGCGCGACGGCATCAACCTGCGCGTTGATGTGCCGGTCACCTTCGTCGAGGCCACCCTCGGAGCGACCATCGAGGTGCCGACCCTGGGCGGCGATCCCGTCAAGCTGCGCGTCGCCCCGGGCACCCCGAGTGGCCGCGTGCTGCGCGTCAAGGGCCGTGGTGTCACCTCGCCGAAGGGCGTCGGCGATCTGCTCGCCACCGTGCAGGTTGCGGTGCCGAGTCACCTTCCGCCCGAGGCGCAGGCCGCGCTCGAGGCCTTCGCCAAGGCGATGCCCGACGAGAACCCGCGCGACGACCTGCTGGCCAGGGCCCGAGGCTGACGTGGACGAGAACTCGCCGGTCTTTGCCATCGCCGTCGCGGCCGAGCTCGCGGGTATGCATCCGCAGACCCTGCGGCAGTACGACCGTCTCGGGCTCGTGAGCCCGACGCGCACGGCAGGCAAGTCCCGGCGCTACTCGATGCGGAATGTGGCGCAGCTGCGGGAGATCGCGGCACTGAGCGCGGAGGGGGTGAGCCTGGAGGGCATCCGTCGGGTTCTCGACCTCGAGGACCAGGTCTCTGCCCTGGCGAGTCGCGTTCGGCAGCTCGAGAGCGCCCTCGCCGACGAGCTGCTCAACCGCCCAGGCAGGCGTGTCTTCGCTGCGGGCTCAGAGGGCGACGTCATCTCGCTGCGCGCGGGCACCCGGTCGCGCAAGCAGAACGAGCTGGTCGTCTGGCGGCCGCTCGATGACTGACGCCACCTTCGCCGGGTTGCGCCGCTGGCCGGATGTCGAGGCCGACAACCTCTTCGCCTACGACGCGACGGACCGCCTCATTCTCGACCTCGCCGCCCCGCTGCTGCCGGGTTCGAACCTCGCGATCATCGGCGACAACTACGGAGCTCTGACCGTCGGCGCCGGCACGCCGTCGCGCGTGCACCAGGATGCGCTGCTCGGCGAGCTGGCGCTCAAGGCGAACGCGAAGGCCGAGGGCGCGACGTACACGAGCCACCCGCTCGGCCCCGAGCTGCTCGACGGCGCGACCCTCGTGCTGCTGCAGCTTCCGCGCAGCCTTGCCGAGCTGGAGGAGCAGCTCTACGCGATCGCCCGCTACGCGGACGACGCGGTGGTCGTCATCGCCGGTGGGCGCATCAAGCACCTCACCCCGGCCATCAACGCGCTCATGCTGCGTTTCTTCGGCCAGCTCGACGTCTCGCTCGCGCAGCAGAAGTCGCGCGCCTTTACGCTGCGCACGCCGCTGCCTGTCGGAGAGCCCGCGTTCCCCGCGACGGAGGTGCACGGGGGCCTGACGGTCGCCGCGCATGGCGGCGTCTTCGCCGGCACCACGATCGACATCGGCACGCGACTGCTGCTGACGGCGCTGCCCAAGATCACGATCAACGCCGGAACCGCAATCGACCTCGGCTGCGGCAGCGGGGTGCTCGCGGCATCCATCGCGCTAGCGAAGCC
>Ga0247736_10000858_pt1 | contig 10217 bp, 10 predicted proteins | sample UWRJL193509B2_FD_180935 | JGI IMG/M metagenome (GOLD analysis project Ga0247736, IMG submission 180935) | Plant litter microbial communities from Arlington Agricultural Research Station in Wisconsin, United States - UWRJ-L193-509B-2 | ecosystem: Environmental > Terrestrial > Plant litter >...
CGTTGAACACGGCGAGGTTGAGCGACTTGTTGTCGTCGTTGCCGTCGCCGACGGTCTCGGCGGGGCCGGCCGATGCGCAGCCCGCGAGGGCGAGCATGCTCACGGCGCCCAGGGCGATGAATGAGGTGTAACGGTTCTTCAAGGTGTTCTGCCTTTCGTGGCCGACTGCTGTGGACGACCGTGATTGGAGATTGCAGGAGCGTGTGGGCTCCGGGTCACGAACGCGAACGCGCCCGCGAGTGGGTGGGGTCAGGCGTCGACGAGCTCGCGCTCGGCGGGTGCCTGTCCGGGGGCGGCCGACTTCGCGGCCGCCTCGCGCTCGATGCGCGCGTGGCCGCGACGGCCCAGTACGCGGCCGATGGGCGTGTCTCCTCCGCCGAGCGCGGCGGTGAGCCGGTCGAGGAAGATGGCGAGGATGACGACCGACAGGCCGGCCTCGAAGCCGAGAGCGACGTCGATGCGGTTCAGGCTCGCGACGACGGGCTGGCCGAGGCCGCCTGCGCCGACCATGCCCGCGATGACGACCATGGAGAGCGAGAGCATGATGACCTGGTTGATGCCGGCCATGATGCTGGGCATCGCGAGCGGCAGCTGGATCTGGCGCAGGATGCGCCACGGCGAGGCGCCGAACGCCTGGCCGGCCTCGACCACCTCGCTGTCGACCCCGCGGATGCCGAGCTCGGTCAGCCGCACTCCGGGGGCCACGGCGAAGATGATCGTCGCCACGACGCCGGGCACGACGCCGATGCCGAACAGGATGAGGGCCGGGATCAGGTAGACGAAGGCGGGCATCGTCTGCGTGAGGTCGAGGATGGGGCGCAGGAAGTTCGACGTCGCGCGGCTCTTCGCCGCCGCGATGCCCAGCGGAACCGCGATGAGCACGGCGATCACGCTGGCGACGAGCACGAGCGCCAGGGTGTCCATGGCGTTGTCCCACTGGCCGACGCCCAGGATCAGGGTCAGGCCGAGCACGGTGCCGATCGCGAACTTCCAGCCGCGGGCGGCGAAGCCCAGTGCGGCCAGCACGACGATGACCGCCCAGAACGGCGGTGTCGAGAAGACGGCGTCGACGATCTCATAGGCGCCCGATACGACGGTGGCCACGAAGTCGAAGATGAACCCGAAGGTGCTGGTGATGAAGTCGATGATGTCCTCGACCCAACGGCCAAGGGGGATGCGGAAGTCGTTCAACGGTCTGCTCCTTCGAGAGTGGGATCGAGCAGGGTGTCGGTCATCTCGCTCACGGTGATGGTGGCGATCGACTCGGTCACGGGGATCTCACCGGTGGCGGTGGTCACATTGCCGAGGGCGGCAAGCAGCGTGACGCGGGGGATGACCCCGATCAGCCGCTTCTTGTCGTCGAGCACGGCGATGGGCAGGTCGCTGCCCACCGAGAGTTCGACGAGTTCGCTGATCACGACGTCTGAGGTGACGGTCGTGGCGTCGTCGAGAAGGATGCTGCGGAGGTCGGTCTCGCCTCGCTTGACCTGGCGCAGAACGTCGCGGTCGCGCACGATTCCGGCGAAGGTGCGGTCGCGGCCGAGCACAAAGGTCGCCTGCGACTGCAGGTCGCGCATGGTGCGCAGCGCGGCACGCGGGCCGGAGGTGACGGTGACGACCGAGCGCGCCGGCTCCATAACGCTCGCGGCGGTGAGCACGCGGGCGCGGTCGACGTCTTGCACGAACTGGGCGACGTAGTCGTTGGCCGGGTCGGTGAGGATCTCCTCGGGAGAACCGATCTGCACGATCTTGCCGTCGCGCATCACGGCGATGCGGTCGCCGAGAAACATGGCCTCGTTGAGGTCGTGGGTGATGAAGATGATGGTCTTGCCGAGTTCGCTCTGCAGCTCGATGAGCTGCTCCTGCATCTCGCGGCGGATCAGCGGGTCGAGAGCGGAGAACGCCTCGTCCATCAGCAGGATGTCGGTGTCGCTGGCGAGCGCACGGCCGAGGCCGACGCGCTGCTGCATTCCGCCGGAGAGCTGCGACGGCAGGCTGTTCTGGCGGCCGTCGAGGCCGACGAGCCGGATGATCGTGTTGGCTCGCTCGAGACGCTCGGCCTTGTCGACGCCCTGGATCTCGAGGCCGTAGGCCACGTTGTCGATCACGGTGCGGTGGGGGAGCAGTGCGAAGTGCTGGAACACCATCGACACGCTGCGCTTGCGCACCTCGCGCAGCTTCGCGGCCGGCAGGCCGGAGATCTTGGTGCCCGCGACGGTCACGCTGCCGGAGGTGGGCTCGAGCAGGCCGTTGAGCATGCGGATGAGCGTGGACTTGCCGGAGCCCGAGAGCCCCATGACCACGAAGATCTCGCCGCGCTTCACCTCGAACGAGGCGTCGACGACCGCGTGGTTCTTGCCGAATGTCTTGCTGAGGCCGTCGGCCGTCAGAATCGTCTGTGGTGGTGTGATTTCACTCACATGTACTCCCCGAGCGCACCCCAAATAAGGCCGCAATGCGGCCCCGACAGTGGGTGCTCTGTGCTTGTGGACGGGTAGCTCTGATCGCTTCACCGCCGAGGGGCGTGTGCCGGCGCAATCACGGGATCGCAGCCTTCAGAGTCTCACCGTACGCACAGGCGGTCCCACCCCGAGGGTGGCCGCAGGTAACGCGTCCAAGATGATGGAAAAAACGTATTTCCTTCATCGACCGTAGCAGACAGCCGAGAAGCACGTCGTCTGCGTGCGTCTCGATCGCCGCCGAAACGCTACATCGCGACCAGGATCAACAGCGCGATAAGTGCCACCTGACCAGCAAGTCTCGGCCAGAACGCTATGGCGGCCCTGCCGAATCTCTCCGGGTGTCTCGATGCGTACGCATTGGCCGGGAAGACGGCGATGAGAAAGACGATGAGAGCCACGGATGCCGCGAGCCGGGTGGCCGGAAGCGCGAGCCCCACCCCTCCGACGATCTCGCAGACGCCCGTCAGGTAGACGAGGTTCATGGGCCGCAGCACACCCGGCCGACGCATCGACGGCGGGATCATCGCGGCCATGGTGCGCGAGGGGCCCGGGCGGAAGTGGCTGATCCCCATGCCGACGAAGAGAACGACGAGCGCGACGAGAACGACCGCGCGTGTTACGTCCAGCGCGGCATCCATCATGGAGCCATTCTGCCGCGCAGTAGACTCGTCGGGTTGCGCGGCCAGCGCCAATCTCCCCCTCACCCCTGAAGGATTCGTTCGTGGCTAAGCCGATCGTGTTGATTGCAGAAGAACTTTCACCCGCGACAGTCGAGGCCCTCGGCCCCGACTTCGACGTGCGCACCGTAGACGGGACCGACCGCCCGGCGCTGTTGTCTGCGCTCTCCGACGCGAGCGCCATCCTCATCCGCTCCGCGACCAAGGTCGACGAGGAGGCCATCGCCGCCGCGCCCCACCTCAAGGTCATCGCGCGCGCGGGAGTCGGACTCGACAACGTCGACATCAAGGCGGCGACGACCGCCGGCGTTATGGTCGTCAACGCGCCGACCTCCAACATCATCTCCGCCGCCGAGCTCACGGTCGGCCACATCATCAGCCTGTCGCGGTTCATCCCGGCGGCGCACGCGAGCCTCGCAGCGGGAACCTGGAAGCGCTCCAAGTACACGGGCACCGAGCTCTACGAGAAGACCGTCGGCATCATCGGGCTCGGCCGCATCGGCGCGCTCATCACCGCGCGGCTGCAGGCATTCGGCATGAACGTCGTCGCCTACGACCCCTATGTCACGTCGGCGCGCGCCCAGCAGCTGGGCGTCACCCTGCTCACGCTCGACGAGCTGCTCGCGCAGAGCGACTTCATCACGATCCACATGCCCAAGACGCCCGAGACCACCGGAATGATCTCGACCGAGCAGTTCGCGATCATGAAGCCCACCGCGTTCATCGTCAACGTCGCGCGCGGCGGCCTCATCGACGAGGACGCGCTGTACGCCGCCCTCAAATCGCAGCGCATCGCCGGAGCCGGCCTCGACGTGTTCGTCAGCGAGCCGCCGCTCGAGTCGCCGCTGCTCTCGCTCGACAACATCATCCTCACCCCGCACCTCGGCGCGTCGACCGACGAGGCCCAGGAGAAGGCCGGCGTCTCGGTCGCCAAGTCGGTGCGCCTCGCACTCGGCGGCGAACTGGTTCCCGACGCGGTCAACGTCGCGGGCGGAGTCATCGACCCGAGCGTCCGCCCCGGCATCCCGCTGATGGAGAAGCTCGGCCAGGTCTTCTCCGGCCTCGCGAGCAGCCCGGTCACGAGCATCGACGTCGAGGTGCGCGGCGAGATCGCCGACTTCGACGTGAGCGTGCTCAAGCTCGCCGCGCTCAAGGGCATCTTCTCCAACATCGTCAGCGAGTCGGTCAGCTACGTCAACGCGCCGCTGCTCGCCGAGCAGCGTGGCGTCACCGTGCGACTCATCACAGAGTCGGAGAGCGAGGAGTACCGCAACCTCCTCACGATCCGCGGCGCGCTGAGCGACGGGTCGCAGGTGTCGGTCTCCGGCACGCTCACCGGCACGAAGCAGACCGAGAAGATCGTCGAGATCAACGGCTACGACGTCGAGGTGCCGTTCGCGAAGCACCTCATCGTGATGATCTACACCGACCGCCCCGGGATCGTCGCCGTCTACGGCAAGGAGTTCGGCGACGCATCCATCAACATCGCGGGCATGCAGATCGCCCGTCGCGAGGCCGGCGGCCAGGCGCTCAGCGTGCTGACCGTCGACTCGCCCGCCCCCGACGAGCTGCTCGAGACCGTGCGTGTCGCGATCGACGCCGACGTTCTGCGCGAGATCGACATCACGGAGTAGTCGCACACGACCCGTTGGGCGCCAGTTCGGGCGTCGGGCTGCAGCGCGCGCTGCAGCCCGACGCCCAGGCTGGCGCCCTTCGGTGTCTCGGTGGCGAGGGCGGCCGCGGCGGCGAAGGCGGGCCGGCGAGGCTCAGGCCCGGCGCGCCCGCACGAGATCCCCGACCGCCGCGATGATCTCGTCGAGCGACCCCTCGTCGGTGCGGGCGGTCGCGTCGGGGAAGAGCGCCGAGTTGTAGTACAGCCCGTCGCTCACCAGCAGGATGAGGCGCGCGACCGCGGGATCGCCGACCTCCGACTCGACGAGCTCGAACCACTCCGACTCGATCGTCGCGAGGGCCGCGCGTGCCTCGGGGTAGATGCCCGACTGGGCGAGCCGGGTGAGGGCGATGTAGGTGTTGTCGAACGCCGTGCCCGCCGTCACCGACGTGCGGATGAAGCTGCTGACGACCCCCTCGGGCGAGCTGCGCAGCAGGGCGGAGTAGTCGCCGGCGCTGGCCGTGATGCGCTCGACGACCCCGTCGACCAGGTCTTTCTTCGAGCCGAAGTGGTAGAGCAGGCCGCCCTTGGAGACGCCCGCCTCGACGGCGACCGCCTCGAGAGTCGCCGCCCGCTCCCCACGCTCGATGACCACCCTCTCGAAGGCGTCGAGCACGGGTTCTTTGGCGGAGAGTTTCTGCGTCATGCGGCAACTATACCGTCCAGACGGTACAGTAGGTGGAATGAGCACCACAGAGATCACCACCCGGGTACGGGCGACACCGCGACAGTGGGCCGGCCTCGCCGTGCTGATGCTGCCGGTGCTTCTCGTGTCGATCGACAACACCGTTTTGAGCTTCGCACTCCCGTTCATCGCCCGCGACCTGCTGCCGAGCGCGGCGGCGCAGCTCTGGATCGTCGACGCCTACCCGCTCGTGCTCGCCGGCCTGCTCGTGGCCATGGGAAACCTCGGCGACCGCTACGGCCGCCGCCGCCTGCTGATGATCGGGGCCAGCGGCTTCGGTGTGGTGTCTGTGTTCGCCGCCTTCGCTCCGGATGCGACCTGGCTCATCGCGGCCCGGGTTCTTCTCGGCGTCTTCGGCGCCATGATCATGCCGGCGACGCTCTCGCTGCTGCGCACCCTCTTCGTCGACCGTCGCGAGCGACGCCTCGCCATCGCGATCTGGGCCACGGGCTTCTCGGCCGGTTCGGCGATCGGGCCGATCGTCGGCGGTGTGCTGCTCGAACACTACTGGTGGGGCTCGACCTTCCTCATCGCCGTGCCCGTGCTGCTGCCGTTGCTGATCCTCGCGCCCATCCTCGTGAAGGACTCGAAGGACCCGGCCCCCGGACCGTTCGACCTGCCGAGCATCCTGCTGTCGATGGCGACGCTCGCGCCGATCGTCTACGCGATCAAGGAGGTCGCGACCGAGGGATTCGGCGTGCTTCCGGTCGTGCTCACCCTCGTCGGCATCACCGCGGGTGTGCTCTTCGTGCGTCGGCTGCTCGGCCAGTCGAACCCCATGCTCGACATGCAGCTGTTTCGCGCGCCCGCGTTCAGCGGCGCGGTGATCGTCAACCTGGTGAGCGTCTTCTCGCTGGTCGGGCTGCTGTTCTTCCTCACCCAGCACCTCCAGCTCGTGCTCGGGCTCGACCCGCTCGTGGCCGCTCTGCAGCTGCTGCCCGGCACCGTCGTGATCATCGCGGCCGGCCTGCTCGTTGTTCCCCTCGTGCGGTTCGTGCGCCCCGGCTTCATCATGGCGTTCGGCCTCCTGCTGTCGCTGCTGGCCTACGCGTCGATCGCTCTCATCGGGTCGGACTCGACCGTGCTCAGCCTGGTACTCGCCTTCTGCGTGCTCGGGGCGGGAATCGGCGCCGCCGAGACGCTCTCGAACGACCTCATCATCTCGAGCGTTCCCCCCGCGAAAGCGGGAGCCGCATCCGCCGTCTCCGAGACCGCCTACGAGGTCGGCGCCGTTCTCGGAACGGCGGTTCTCGGCAGCATCCTCGCCGCGTCGTACCGCACCTCGATCGTGGTTCCCGACGGCGTCGGGGCCGCGGATGCTGCGGCGGCGAGCGAGACGCTCGGTGGCGCGGTCGAGGTGTCGGAGGGGCTGCCCGCCGACATCGGCGCCCAGCTGCTCGAGTCGGCCCGCGCGGCGTTCGACTCGGGCGTCGTGGCGACCTCGTGGGTCGCCGTCGCGCTGATGGCGGTCGCGATCACCGTGACGCTCGTCACGCTGCGCAGAGTGCGCGGCTGAGCCCTTTCGAGCGTCGTGGATTGACCGTAGGCTCCGTTGTGAATTGAACGAGCGAGCGGAGGCTCAAGGATGTCGCCCACCATACGCTTCGACCACATCGGCATCACCGTGCGGGATCTCGACCGGGCGGTCGCGTTCTTCGTCGGCCTCGGGCTCGAGATCGAGGGCCGCACGTTCGTGGAGGGGGAGTTCATCGACACGGTGATCGCGATTCCCGACTCCCGCACCGAGATCGTTATGCTGCGGGTGCCCGAAGGGGGCACGGCGGTCGAGCTCTCCAGCTTCGTTCGACCCGAGCCACAGCCGGGGTCGCCCGTCGCCATGGCCAACGAGCTCGGACTGCGCAGTGTGTCGTTCGAGGTCGACGACCTGCAGACGGAGGTCGACCGGCTCGCCGCCGAGGGATACGGCCTTGTCGGCGGCATCGGCCAGTACGAAGGGGTCTGGCGCATGGCCTACGTGCGCGGCCCCGAGGGGATCATTGTGGCGCTGGCCGAACGGATCGGGTGACCCGCTCTCGGGCCGCCGCGATCGCGCGGGGACACGCCGAAACGCACGGTCTGTCGACGCTGAGAGACCGTGCGTTCCGACGAACTGGGGAAAGGGTCAGACGAGGTCGTTGGGGGACTTGGTGGAGCGCTGCTGAACGCTCTCGCCACTCGCCGGGTCGACGTTCGAGCGAACTGTCGTGACCGACTCGCGCTTGCGAACGGCCAGCACGATTCCGATGATGAAGACGATTACTCCGGCGCCCATCAGCAGGTACCCGATGGTGCTCAGTTCGATCCAGTCCAGCTGCACGTTGACGGCGAACGCCAAAATGGCACCGATGACGAACAGGGCGATTCCGCTTCCAATACTCATGCGCACCACAATAGCGACAGACCACCCGGGGGTGGTGGCATTGACTTGAGGCCGCAACCCTGTATGCCGGTCGCGACCGGGTGGCCGGGCATGCCTGGCAGTACGCTGGAGCCATGCCCTCAGCCCTGAATCTCGCCGTCATTCCCGGAGACGGAATCGGACCCGAAGTCATCGCCGAAGCACTCAAGGTGCTGCGCGCCGCGCTCGGCTCGGACACCGAACTCACGACCACGGAGTTCCCTTTCGGCGCCGGACACTTTCTCGAGACCGGCAGGATCCTCGACGACTCCGACATCGACGAGCTGAAGAAGCACGACGCCATCCTGCTCGGCGCCGTCGGGGGAGACCCGCGCGACGCCCGCCTCAAGGGCGGCATCATCGAGCGCGGCCTGCTGCTCAAGCTGCGCTTCGCCCTCGACCACTACGTGAACCTGCGCCCGACGACGCTGTTTCCCGGCATCGACTCCCCGCTCGCGAACCCCGGCGACGTCGACTTCGTCGTTGTGCGCGAGGGCACCGAGGGGCCCTACGTGGGCAACGGCGGCGCCATCCGCGTCGGCACGCCGGGCGAGGTCGCGAACGAGGTGTCGGTGAACACGGCGTTCGGCGTCGAACGCCTCGTGCGACACGGTTTCGCCGTCGCGGCATCCAGACCGGCCAAGAAGCTGACGCTCGTGCACAAGACCAACGTGCTCGTCTTCGCGGGCTCGCTCTGGCAGCGCACGGTCGACCGGGTGGCGCTCGAATACCCCGAGATCGCCGTCGACTACCTGCACATCGACGCGGTGACGATATTCCTGGTCACAAATCCGAGTAGATTTGACACCATCGTCACAGACAACCTCTTTGGCGACATCATCACCGATCTTGCTGCCGCTATCAGCGGCGGAATCGGACTGGCAGCCTCCGGCAACATCAACCCGACCGGAGCGTTTCCCAGCATGTTCGAGCCGGTGCACGGATCCGCGCCCGACATCGCTGGCCAGCAGAAAGCCGATCCCACCGCCGCGATCCTCTCTGTGGCGCTGCTGCTCGCACATCTGGGGCAGGCGGATGCCGCGGCCGCGTCTCCGCGGCGGTCTCCGCCGACCTCGCGGCCCGCGGCGCCGGCTCCAGAAGCACATCGCACATCGGGGATGCCATCGCGGCGTCGCTCGACAAGAATTAGTTCATCGAACCGACCTTAGGAACAGCATGATCAAGAACCTCCTCGCACCCACCACACTGCAGTTCCTCCGCTCCAAGAACCCCGAAGCGAAGGCGGAGATGGAGCGGATGGAGATCCTCGCCGACCCCGGTTTCGGCAGGCACTTCACCGACCACATGGTCGACATCTGCTGGTCGGCCAAGGGCAGCTGGCACCGTCCGCGTGTGCAGCCCTACGGCCCAATCGCGCTCGACCCCGCCGCCGCCGTTCTGCACTACGGCCAGGAGATCTTCGAGGGTCTGAAGGCCTACCGTCACGCCGACGGCTCGATCTGGAGCTTCCGCCCCGAGGCCAACGCCGCGCGGATGCAGCGCTCAGCGCGCCGCATGGCGATGCCCGAGCTGCCCACGGAGTACTTCATCGACTCGCTCAAGGAGATCATCGCCGCCGACGGCGACTGGGTTCCCTCGGCCCCCGAGACGAGCCTCTACCTGCGTCCGTTTATGTTCGCGAAAGAGGCGTTCCTCGGCGTTCGCCCGGCCGAGAAGGTCAACTACTACGTCATCGCCAGCCCGGCCGGCCCCTACTTCGCCGGCGGCGGCGTCGTGCCGATCTCGATCTGGCTGTCGACCAAGTACTCGCGCGCCGGCAAGGGCGGAACGGGTGCGGCCAAGACCGGCGGCAACTATGCGTCGTCGCTCGTCGCGCAGGCCGAGGCCTACGACAACGGCTGCGACCAGGTGCTCTTCCTCGACAGCGAAGAGGGCAAGTACCTCGAAGAGCTCGGCGGCATGAACATCGTGCTCGTCTACAAAGACGGCACCCTCGTCACCCCGCAGTCCGACTCAATCCTCGAGGGCATCACGCGCGACTCGATCCTCGAGCTCGCCGAAGACCGTGGGCTCACGGTCGAGCGTCGCCGCGTCACGATCGACGAGTGGCGCGAGGGTGTGGCATCGGGCGACATCGTCGAGGCCTTCGCCTGCGGCACCGCCGCGGTCGTCACGCCGATCGCCCTGGTCAAGAGCGACGACTTCGAGATCGGCTCCGCGGATGCGCCCGCAGGCGAGCTCACCCTGTCACTGCGCGAAGAACTGACCGACATCCAGTACGGCCGTCGCGACGACGTGCACGGCTGGATGATGCGCCTCGACGCGTAGCGGTTCGGTCGCTTGAGTAGCGCGGTGGAGCTTG
>Ga0247736_10000860_pt1 | contig 10210 bp, 9 predicted proteins | sample UWRJL193509B2_FD_180935 | JGI IMG/M metagenome (GOLD analysis project Ga0247736, IMG submission 180935) | Plant litter microbial communities from Arlington Agricultural Research Station in Wisconsin, United States - UWRJ-L193-509B-2 | ecosystem: Environmental > Terrestrial > Plant litter >...
AAGGCTTTTCTAATGCTGTGTCTAAAAATGTCCTTAGTACTTTTTCATGATCCTGTTGATCTCCTGCCAATGATTCGGGCAGTAGAAACAATTTAAAGGATTGTTCTTCAAACGGGGCAGGGTAATGGTATTCTGTTGTAAATCCAATTTCCAGGTTAAGCGGAACCATACTATCGTTAGTTATGGTTGTGGTTATGTGCCTGTAAAAAAAGGTATTTCCTTTTGGATCATGATAGTATTGGCCCTGTTGCGTGCCATGGTCCATATACATACCAGAATGCTTTTTATGCAGATGTTCTTTTGTCGCTTGGTCTGAACAGGCGCTTAGCACGCAGGCAAACAAAAGGATAAATACGGAGTTTAATTTCATAGGTTGGTAAAAGCATTTATCGTTGGTGCAACAACAGGAGTGTTAGGTCCCTTTCTTTTTCTCAATATAGTCTGCGTTAAACAATTCATTGGGTTTTAAATAAACCACATTGTTTTGAAAATCAAGAAACGTATTAAATCTCTTTAAAACTTCATTTCCTAAAATATGAATGTTTTTTCCTCTTAAGGGCTTGTGGGATGTTAATCGCTGGACAGGAACATTTTTCAGCTCATAATTTCCAATTTTCAATAACTCTAAATTTGAGGTGATAACAGGAATTTCATTGCCCTGTGCGCCTTTCATGATTACTTTTTTTATCATTTCCATACTATCCACCGGAAAATGATCTTCAGTTAGTAAATCATTATCGAGCATCGCTGTTCTTTGATAGCCTGAATCGAAAAGGAATAACTGTTTATGTTCTACGCCGTTTTGTGAAATAATGCATTCTACAGAAAACACATTGTCGAAATAATTGATCCTGAGTTTAGTATAGGTATTGTTATTTAGAACAGGTACGGGAAGCTGCGAATGAACAACCAGGATGTGTTTATCGTAATTCAATTCCACCACTTTGTTTTTAAAGAGGTCCCAACCAAAGCGCCCTTGTGTATCATGTCCTGCTAATTCGGCGTCGTAAACGGTAGTTTTAAAATCTACCTTTCCCAGTTGTAAATTATAAACGGTATTATAAAGTTCGGGAGCTGATTTGAGTTTTTGTATGGCGTCACGGGTTAGTGTCAGATCACTGCTGCCTGTATCAAAATTAAGGTTCAGCGTGTCATATTTATTAAAAATCCCTTTTACATATAAGGTGTTTTGTGCATTAATGATAAACGGAATAGTATCACTGAAGGAAATTGTATTTTGAGAAAATACAATCACTGAAAAGAACAGCAGGGTAATAGTAGAAATACGTTTCATGATAGTAAATAGATTTAAACGTGATTAAGAATCAATGTTACAAATTTAACGCCAATTGACTTCATTAACAAGTCAATAACAGGGTCTATCATAAACAAACATTAACTTCGTTGGGAGCAAATTAAAATCATGAAGCAAATCTTCTTTCTTTTGTCAGGCCTGATTGGCACCGCCTCCTGTATGGAACAAAGCGGATCCGGTGCAACAGAAGCACTTTCTGATGACCACAAGAATACACCATCTCTCATTTCCACTCATCAACCCGTAGTTGCCCGAAAATCTTTCCAACATACACTTCCCGATGACCCTACATTTATTGAAACAAAAGATACCGTTTCGAAGTATGGTCCTCACAGCATTACCCGCAATATCCTTCAGGATAAAAGCGGGAATTTATGGTTTGCCACCTGGCAGGGCATCATGCGTTATGATGGAAAATTATTTACAAATATGACACTCAAAGAAGGTCTTGGCCATTTTCATGTGTTCTCTATCCTGGAAGACAGATCAGGTAACCTGTGGTTTGGTACTATTGGTGGTGGACTGTACCGCTATGATGGAAAGGCTTTCACGTATTTTACAACGAAGGATGGCCTTATAGATAATACCATTATGTGCATGATGGAAGATGATGCGGGTAATATCTGGTTTGGTACAGGCAATGGCTTAAGCTGTTATAGCGGTCACGTATTTACCAATTTTACCACAGCAAATGGCCTTCTTCATAATACAGTGTTTTCCATGTTGCAGGACAGGAATGGAAAACTTTGGTTTGGGACTGAGGGTGGGGTCAATGGTTGTTATCCTTCCTTACTTAATAGTTACGGGAATGGAAGAGCATCTTCTGTAATATTTATAAGAGAGGAGCAATTATTTTTCAGGCATGTGCTTTCCATGATTGAAGATAAAAACGGAAAGCTGTGGGTGGGTAGCCAGGCAGGGCTTAGTTGCTATGATGGGAAGACAGTAACGCACGTAAGAAAGGATTTTTCACCTAATGTCATAGAGGATAGAGCAGGGAATTTATGGGTGAGTGGCAGTGAACCTAATCATTCATACATGAGCTTGTACCGCTATAATGGAACGTCCTTTACAGAGATCAAACGCGACACCCAGATTTTTGGTATCACGGAAGATAGTGCCGGCAATGTCTGGTTCGGCACCATGAACGGCACCTATCGTTATAATGGCTCATCCTTTACTAATTTCCATGAAGGTTAATGTCATATAAGGTCTGCAACTATTGGCTGAGATCCTTAGAAGGAAATTTCAGGATAGTGCGTATTTTAGCATAACTAAACTAATCTTATCCAGCATTAAGGTTTTTACTAGTCTCATTCAAATGATCGAACCATTACTGGAACATATCCATAAGTTGAGCAAATTAGCCAATGAAGAATATAAAGGCATTGCCTCATTATTTACAGAAGTGGCATTGCCTAAAAAAAAATACCTGCTCGCGGAAGGAGAGAGCTGTACGCATTTATATTTTGTAGCCAAAGGATGTTTGCGGCTTTTTTACCTCGATGATAAAGGCATGGAACAAACCATCCAGTTTGCCCTTGAAAATTGGTGGATGACAGACATTGATGCTTTTAACCGGAAAGGCAAATCGTCCTTTTCAATCCAGGCGTTGGAAACAACCACCGTTTTAGGCATTACCAAAGATAATTGGGATGCTCTGTTAACTAACTATCCGGAGCTGGAGAAGTATTACCGGATGATCTATGAAAGGGCTTATGCAGCCTCGCTCTTCCGCATGACCTTATTCAGGCTACCAAAGGATGAGTTCTATGATCTGTTCTGTGATAAATACCCTGATTTTATTCAACGCATCCCTCAAAAAATAGTTGCTTCCTTTCTGGGCTTTACACCCGAATACCTGAGTGAGCTCAGGAAAAAGAAATTAAAAAAGGAAAAGCGGGGATGATATTTCTTTCTTAAACCAGCTTAAGTTTTTTTGATGATCCAATGCTGAATTTTGTGCTGTTATATTTATAAACATAAAATAAGCAAAATGGAAAATCGATTTAAAATGCAGGATATACAGCCTGCCGCATGGAAAGCAATGTATGGGTTAACAGGTTACCTTACAAGTGTTCAATTAACAAAAACGCAACTGGAGCTGATCAAGATCAGGGCTTCACAAATTAACGGTTGTGCATTTTGTATCGATATGCATACAAAAGAAGCTTTGAATAATGGAGAAAGCCATCAACGTATTTTTTTATTGAATGCCTGGAAAGAAACCAATAAATTCAATGAGGAAGAAAAAGCACTATTGGCTATTACTGAAGAAGTTACCTTAATCCATCAGTATGGCTTAACAAATGCGACTTACAGCAAAGCAAAGGAATTCTTTTCGGAAGAGGCCATCGCACAGATCATTATGGCTATCGTTATTATTAATGCCTGGAACAGAATATCTGTGAGCACATGCTTAGCGGTTGCAGACTAGGCTGCGCATAAAGCGGCTCCTATGAGTTATATGCTTAAAGGTTTCATCCAATGGTGAAACCTTTTAAATTTGTAGCTATTGCATAAGGAAATAGCTTACCCAATTATTTTTTTGCGATGCGCTAATCCCCAATAATGTAATTCCTCCATCACTTTATCAAGTGATTTGCCGTGTGGTGTAATGGAATATTCCACGGTTGGGGGAAAGGTATCATACACATCCCGCTTTATTAGTTTATTGCCTTCCAGGTTTTTTAATTCTTTCGAAAGGGTTTTATCTGTAATGCCCGGAACTTCTTTTGATAATTCTTTAAAGCGTTTATTACCTGTTGACAAGGCAAACAGGATTAATAGTTTCCATCTTCCTTCTAATGCTTCCAACGCATCTTTAATGGAAAGTGCATTTTTTGGACAACCTCCTTTACTTATCATGTTTTTTATTGAAATTGATATTTTATGATACTACCTTATTGGATAGTGCTATCCAAAAGGGTAGTAATATCCGCTGGAAAGCAAATGTAATTACTTTTGTCATACAATAAACAAATCAGTTATGACACATTCACAAACCCCTTCGAAAGCACTTCATATCAGTTTATGGATTGTACAGATAATTTTAGCAGCCAGCCTGATATGGGCAGCCGGCATGAAACTATTTCAACCTGCGGAAAAGCTCGCAGAGATGTGGCCATGGGCCGGACAGGTTTCTGAGGGCTTATTAAAATTGACCGGCATCGTTGATCTATTGGGTAGCCTTGGATTAGTACTTCCGGCCTTGTTGCGCATACAGCCAAAACTTACTTACCTCTCTGCTTTAAGCGTTGTATTATTAATGGTTGTTGCCAGTATGTTTCATATCACCAGGGGAGAAGGATCACAAATAGGGGCCAATGTTGTATTTGCTTTGTTGGCAGGCTTTGTAGCCTGGGGCAGGTATAAGAAAGCGCCCATACCACCAAGGTGATTTCTTAAGGCAGCCCCCATTTTTTTAAAAGCAAATTAAAAAATGCGCGAAGGATCAACTACTTTTGCGGAAAGCCTTATAAGGGCTTACTATAGCCTATGAAATATCTCTACCTGAGCCTTGCCATCATTTCCGAAGTTATCGGATCAAGTTTTCTTAATGCCTCCAATCAGTTCACTAAGCTCGTGCCTTCTGTTATGGTGGTGCTCGCCTATGTTTCCGCCTTTTATTTCTTTTCCTTAGCTTTAAAATACATCCCCTTAGGAGTTGCCTATGCCATTTGGGGAGGCCTGGGAATCGTCTTAACCTGCATTGTTTCAATAGTGATGTTTAAAACCAAGTTGGACCTGCCGGCCATACTCGGAATCCTGTTGATTGTGTCGGGAGTTATTGTGCTTAACTTTTTTTCGAAGACCAACTCACATTAAGGAAGTTGCTTAGGAAAGCTGTCGTAGTCCGCGTGATGTGTATGGTTTATTATACACTCTGTTGTATTTACCGTGAATCCACAAGACTTAGAAATGTTGCGGGTAGTGCTTCAATCAAATCAGAAGCGATCATTCCGGTTTCTCCTTTTATGTCTTTTGCATTATCTCCGGCAAAACCATGCATATACACGCCAATGAGTGCTGCATGCAGGGATGAATAACCCTGTGCCAAAAGGCCGGTAATGATCCCGGTGAGTACATCGCCGCTTCCACCCTTTGCCATGCCAGGGTTACCGGTAGAATTAAAATAACACTCTCCTTCAGGTGTTGAAATACAGGTATGCGCGCCTTTTAATACAATATATACCTTATTGGTTTTAGAAAATTCAACCTGCAAATGGTTCCTGTCAAAATCATCTGTCGCTCTTCCGGCAAGCCTTTCAAACTCTTTTAGATGTGGTGTTAAAATCGAATTCTTTGGCATCATGGACAACAGCACTTTATCCATCGCCATGCAGTTCAAGGCATCTGCATCAATCACCATGGGTGTTGAGGAAGTATTCAATATCGTTTTCAAAGCCGTCTGCGTTTCTGTTTCGGTACCAATACCGGGTCCAATGCCAATGGCAGAATACTTGTCGGATACAACACTCTCTGTAAGGTAGCGCTCGTGTTTATCTGTTAATACCATAGCTTCCGGAACCGAGCTTTGCAGGATCCCGTACCCGCAAGTTGGAACATTGACAGTTAGCAAGCCTGAGCCACTTCTTAATACCGCTTTTGCCGATAACACGGCAGCGCCTATCTTTCCATGTGATCCGGCAATGAGTAAGCTATGTCCAAACGTGCCTTTATGAGAAAATTTTCCCCTTGGCTTTAGTAAACCCTTCACAAACTCCCTGGTCAGGAAATAATTTTGCGTGGGTTCATTTGCAATGAACTGTTTGTGAATGCCAATATCCAGTACTTCTAATTGTCCAACAAATTTTTCATTCTCGGCAAAAAGAAATGCCTTTTTAAAGAACTGGAAGCTCAGGGTATGATCCGGCGCAATGACCGGTGTACGTGGGTCTGTATGGGTATCTGCAAATAAACCTGAGGCAATATCAATGGAAATGGTGGTGGCCCTGCTATGGTTAAGCTGGTTGATGATAGTAGCCATGAAGCCTGAAACCGGTTTGGATAGCCCGGTGCCAAACAGGGCATCAATGATGAGTTCATCCTTATGGATGCGTGGAAACGCATCTCCTTCGTGTAGATCCGTTACGGTGATCGTAGGGATTTCTTTCAGGCGTTGTTCATTGACCCTGAAGTCTTCAGAATAGGTAGTTACGCAACGAATGATATATACTCCAACGGCGTAACCGGCTTCAAGCAGCAGGCGGGCAAGTGCCAGCCCATCACCCCCGTTATTCCCGGGGCCGCAAAATACATGGATCGTTAAGTGTTTGAACGGCTTCTGTTCTATCCAGTTGAAACAGGCTGCTGCTGCCCGTTCCATCAAGGCGAGGGATGCAATAGGCTCATGGTGTATCGTATAGGCATCAGCTGCTTTGATCTGCTTCGCAGAAAATAGTTTATTGGGATGGTTCATTGTGCAGAGATCTTGTATGGTTTATTATATTGAGGGTTAATGAGCCCTGGCTTATAAGGGTTGTTTAGCTTATGGTGCTATTTGTATTTACTCAATTCTAACATTTTATCTGCATCCAGATTTGTCCAGATATCTGCCGTAAGCTTTTTGTTGTTTGCCAGGGCGGTTAGTACAATATCGTAGCCGATGGAGTAACCGCCCCATACAGGATAATTTCCTGATCCAAACATTACTTCCATTTGATAGCTGAAATCTTCGCTTTGTAAGTGCGGCTTAATGTTAGTCCATAATTCCGTTTTTTGATTTTCAGTCAAAGCAGTTGTCCAGGGAGCTACTATATTGGGATAAAGCAGGTGGGCAAAGTAATCGCCTCTTCCTTCAAAGACAAGGTAATTAAGCAGTGTCCATTTTTCTGATTTTCCGAAGTTTATTGTTGTCCAGTAGGCATGGTTAAATTCGTGTGCCACAGCATACTCTAGCATCTTTTCCCAACCTTTTATTTCAGGCTCAATGGTCAAAATGATTTGTTTTGATCCGGCTGTCAGGCCCATGATCCCCATCATGCTTTCTATAACCGGCCTGCTTTCAGAACTTGCGGGGATAATATAAATGGTTAAACTATCAGCATTGATATGTTGCCGGCTCTTTTTTAATGCCCCGGTTATTTTTGTTTTTATGAGTTCACGATTCAGATTAATTCTTTCGATTGATTTTTTTAATTCAGAGTTGTTCTTCATTGGAGTTGCAAAAAAATCTTTCACAATAAAGGCATATTCACTTTTTTGAAAGTAGGTGTCATATATGGAGGTTTGTATGCTTTCTTTATAAAGACTGTCTGCGTTTTTGTTACCGGTCTCAGCTTTATGAATGAAGGTTGTATAGAGGTCCGTTAAAAAAATAATTTTATCTGTGTTCGTTTGTGCAAAGCTGCCTGTCAGGTTTACTGATAATAGAACTGTCAATAAGGTAGTATTAAAATGCTTTTTCATTGTTTCAGATAGTATGTTAGTTGTTGCACATCGCTAGAGAAGCTTATCTGCTTAGTTACTTGACTTTACGCTCTCATCACTCACTTAAATGTAATGTTTTTTTGTAAATTTTCAATAGAGATACTATCCCGTTCCAGGCATACTGAAAGTGCGTTCATTATAAATTTCGTGGTTCGTTCAAAATCAGTTATGGCGAGGTTTTCCCAAGATTTTTTTAGTTTTCATGCCTTATGTTTTAAAATTAAACGTCTCATTTAATAAAAGTACGAATAAAAGAACCCCCTTAGAAATAAGGGGGTTCCCAGTTGCATAGAAAGAAGGTTTTTTGAAATTCAGGCAATTGAAAATTTAAAACTTAAACAAGTAGGCACTATTATAATAGTGTAGTAGGGCAAACGTACTCTGAGATTTGAAACAATCTGCTTTCTTTTAATGCCTTAAATCCTCCGCTTATATTTACAAGGTTTCGGAATCCTCTTGCCTGAAGAATTGAAATGAAAATGACGGAGCGGTAGCCGGAAGCACAATGCACATAATGTACAGCATCACGATCCAGGGCCTGTAAATTATCATTGATGAAATCAAGAGGCCAATTAATAGCAGCTAAGAGATGTTCACTGTTATATTCACTTGCTTTTCGTACATCCAGGATATTCACTGGCCGCGCCCTTAAAATCTCTGAGAATTCATCACTGCTCACCGAGTCAATTGTATCACATTCCTTACCCGCATTTTTCCATTCGTTAAAGCCACCTTTTAAATAGCCAAGGGCGTAATCATAACCTACCCTCGCCAGCCGTGTGATAACTTCCTTTTCTCTTCCGGGTTCAATAACCAGTAAGATAGTTTGTTTGATATCAGGGATTAAGGTTCCAACCCAGGTGGCAAAATTTCCGTCAATACCTATACTGATCGAATTTGGGATGAATCCTTTTGCAAACGTAACCGGGTCTCTTGTGTCAATGATCACGGCTTCACTTAAACCGGCTATATCCTCGAACTCAGAGACCGATAATGCCTTTGAACTTCTTTCCAGGATATGATCCAGGCTTTCGTATCCTTTTATGTTTAACAATACATTCTGGGGAAAATAACCCGGAGGAGATACTAAGCCCGTGAGGATTTCCTTAATAAAGTGTTCCTTGGTTAACGTTGGATTTAAGGCATAGTTAACCTGTTTCTGATGGCCAAGTGTATCGGTTGTTTCTTTGCTCATGTTTTTTCCGCAGGCACTGCCAGCACCATGATTTGGATAAACAATTAACCCATCGCTTAAAGGCATAATCTTGTTACGTAAGGAATCAAATAAATAGCCTGCCAGTTTTTCTTCCGTCAGGTCGGCAATTACATGCTGTGCGAGATCCGGTCGGCCCACATCACCAATAAACAAGGTATCGCCTGTAATAATCCCATGTTCATTTCCGTTTTCATCAAGCAACAAATAGGTTGTGCTTTCCATGGTGTGGCCGGGTGTATGAATTACTTTAACGCTGTAATGACCTACTTGGAAAACCTGGTTATCTTTTGCGACGATAGCTTCATAGCCTGGCTTTGCAGTAGGACCGAAAATAATTTTAGCACCGGTTTTTTTAGCAAGGTCCAAATGCCCGCTTACAAAATCGGCATGAAAATGGGTTTCAAACACGTATTTTATGTTCGCCTTGTCTTTTTTTGCCCTGTCAATATATGGCTGAACCTCTCTTAAGGGATCAAAAATGGCAGCTTCGCCATTGTTCTCAATGTAATAGGCCGCATGGGCTATACATCCTGTGTAAATTTGTTCTACTTTCATAAGTTTTATATTATGCTGCAAATTTCGTTAATGAAAAGAGATTGAATGGTAACTTTTGTTCCATAAGCCTATGATCTTGATCAGTTGTTAGCAGTATTGTATATTTGCAGTTGTAGCTGCATCAGGTTACATTTAAACATGGTAAACAACAATTCTATATTCAGTGATCCGGATCTGAATTCAGAAATAGAAAAAAATGCAAAGCGAAAAGTAATCCCAAGAGGCTCTGTTCTTATTAAGCCAGGAGATGAAATTGTTTTTATTCCTATTGTTATGAAAGGAAGTATCAGGATTATAAGGCAGGATTCTGATGGACAGGAAGTATTTTTATACCATTTGTACCCTGGGCAAACCTGTGCCATGTCTTTAACCTGTTGTCAATCGGGAAAAAGCAGCATGATAAAAGCCATTGCGGAAGATGATGCTGAAATACTACAGATACCAATAAAGCTAACGGAGGATTGGTATAAATATTCTGAATGGAAAGCTTATATCAGCAATAATTACAACAACCGTTTTGCTGAGCTCATGCAGGTTATTGATCTGATCGCATTCAGTAATATGGATAAACAGTTACTACATTATCTTGAAGAGCGATCAAAAGCCCTCAATACAAGGGTATTGGAAATCACACACCAGGAAATAGCGGACGAATTGCATGCTCATAGGGAAGCCATCAGCAGGTTGCTTCG
>Ga0247736_10000863_pt1 | contig 10190 bp, 10 predicted proteins | sample UWRJL193509B2_FD_180935 | JGI IMG/M metagenome (GOLD analysis project Ga0247736, IMG submission 180935) | Plant litter microbial communities from Arlington Agricultural Research Station in Wisconsin, United States - UWRJ-L193-509B-2 | ecosystem: Environmental > Terrestrial > Plant litter >...
GTCGGCGGTGACAGCGAACGAACCAAGCCCGCTCGACACGTTCACGATGACCGGCGACGCGGATGCCTGCAACAGCGGGAGCATGGCGTGGGTCACGCGAACCAGTCCGAAGACATTGACCTCGTAGGTGGCGCGGAGGGTGTCTGCGGTGACGTCGGCTGGCGCGTCCTGCGGACCGGTGATTCCCGCGTTGTTGACGAGAACGTCGAGGTGACCTTCGGCCGCGAGGATGGTTGCGGCCGCGGCATCCACCGACGCATCGTCAGTGACGTCGAGCTGCACGAAAGTGGCGCCGAGAGTTTCGGCCGCGGCGGTTCCACGTTCGACGTCGCGGGCGCCGAGGTAGACGGTGTGGCCGAGCTCGATGAGGCGGCGGGCGGATTCGTAGCCGAGGCCCTTGTTGGCCCCGGTGATCAGTGTGATTGTCATGGGTCCGAGTCTGCGCCCGCCGCCCCGGGTCGTGAAGGTACGGCATCCCCTAGGGACTGGCAGTACCACCCCGATCGCGGCTTTCGGGTGGAGACTTGAAGCATGAGCGATTCGGCAGCTGCGGGCACCGAGCTCTCCCTCGTGGTGCGCGCCTGGCGCGATCGGCTCTCCCCCCAGGATTCCGGGCTCCCCCAGGGCTCCCGCCGACAGGCGCCGGGCCTCAGACGCGAAGAACTCGCCATGCTCGCGGGCATTTCGGTCGACTACCTCGTCCGGCTCGAACAGGGCCGCTCGACCAACCCGTCACCACAGGTTCTCGGCTCCCTCGCCCGCGCTCTGCGACTGTCGGTCGAGGAACGCGATCACCTCTACCGGGTGGCTGGTGCAGCCGTGCCGACTCCCACCGATGTGCCGCGGCACCTTACCCCGAGCGTGCAACGCATCATCGACCGGCTCGGCGATACCCCGGTGGGCGTCTTCTCTGCCGCCTGGGACCTCCTGACCTGGAACCCGCTCTTCTCCGCGCTGCAGGGAGACCCGTCGACCTGGACCGGCGCGAGCACGAACCTGATCTGGCGCGTCTTCATGGCTGACAATGACCGCGTGCTGCGCACCGAAGAAGAGACCAGCGTCTTCGCGCACGACATCGTCGCCGACCTGCGCGCGGCATCCGGGCGCTACCCGGACGATGTCGCCCTTCGCCAGCTCATCACCAGCCTCTCCGACTCCAGTCCGGCGTTCGCCGCTACCTGGGCCAAAGCAACTGTCGCCGCGCACCGGTCGTCGAAGAAGACCATGGACACCCCCGCAGTCGGCCCGATCAGGCTCGACTGCGACGTTCTGATGGCACCGGACAGTGACCTGCGCGTCGTCGTCTACACCGCCGAGCCCGGCTCAGTGGATGCCGAGAAACTCGACCTGCTGCGCGTGGCCGGCCTGCAGGTCTTCGCCAGCTGACCGCCGCTGCGTTTCATCACCGCGGGCGTTCATCCACCGGCGCTGACAACTAATCGCGCGGCGTGGCTGCGCGAGCGAGTTGCGCGTCGAGCGCACGCCATCCCCCGAGCTCGAACCAGGCGACTATCGACACCGGCGCGGCCAGGACGATGAGCAGGCAGACCCCGACCGGGACTCCCGCCGCGGCGAGCGCTGTCGCCAGAACGGGCAGGAGAACCGCGGCCAGTTGCACGACTCTGCCCGGCGGCAGGGCCGACACGAGCCACGCGTGCAGCAGGAAACGCACACCCAGGAAGACCGCCACGGGGATGCCAATAGCAGTGACCACGGCTGTGGGCGCCAGCTCGTAATGCGGATCGCGCAGGTAGCCGACGAGATGGAAACCCGCGCCCACGGCTGCGATCGCGGTGAACAGCAGCACGTGTCCGTAGCCCCACAGGATCGCCTTGCTCCGGCGCGATTCGAGCAGCGTGGCGTGCGGCACCAGAAAGTAGATCCACCACAGCGCAAAAGACATCGCCACCCCCACCGCCACGGTGACAGCGGCATCGACACTCCATCCCTCGTCAGCGATGACCGAGGCCGACGAGAGCGTGCCGAGCACGGTCTCGCCCAGCGCGATGATCGTCAGCAGCGCATAGCGCTCGGCGAGGTGGTGCGGATGCCACGGCGTCGCAGCACCGGACCGCCCGCCCCGCCGCTCGGCCACGACCGGCCCGAGAATCTCGATCGCGAGCAGCGCGAGGGCACCGAGCAGCCCTGCGACGGGGCGCAGCTCGAGGACGGCCAGCAGCACCCAGCCGACCTGGGCGGTTCCGACGAAAACCGCGTAGGTGATCGCCGACGCGCGATAGCGGGGCTCTGATCGCACCGCCCGCAGCCACTGCATCACCAACGCGATCCGCATGACGACGTAGCCGGCGACCATGAGCCTGTTGTCGAAGACGTCGCCGTGCCCGATCGAGGAGAAGAGAGCGGGGAGTCCGATTGCCAGCACGATGACCCCGGCCATCTGCACCATCGTGAGCAGCCGGTACAGCCAGTCGTCGTTGTCGAAGGCCGAGGCGAACCAGTTCACGTTGATCCAGGCCCAGACCAGCGAAAACATCGCAAATACGAACGCGATCGTCGCCTCGAGCCAGTGCCCCTCCGCGATCCCGTGGGCGAGCTCGCTGCCCGCCACCCCGAACGCTGCAACGAACGTCAGGTCGAAGAGCAGCTCGAGCGGGGTCGCGGTGCGACCGGTCTCGTCGACCTCGCGCGCCACCATGCGGCGCAGCCCGTGCCGGTAGCGGCCGCCGACGATGCTCACGGGCGCGGAGTGGCCCGCCCGGCGATCACGGGGCGATCAGCTGAGTGCACGGATGATGCGAGCAACAGCCCAGCCGGCTGCCGAGACCAGGGGCACCACAACTGCCATGAGCGCGATCGGATTGGGCTGGAACACCGGACCACTGGCGCTGCCGACATAGGCGCCAATGGGAACGGCGTAACCGCCGCCACCTCCACCGCTGCCCTCGCCGCTCTTCGCCGGACCATCGTTGCCATCGGGCATCTCGCCGGAGCCCTGGCCTGCTCCGAATCCGAAGATCACGACAGCGACCGGCAAGAGCTCCTGCCCGTCGACTGTCGTCTTCTCGCCATAGGCGAGCTTCGCACCCCACGAGGGCACGGCATCCGCCAGTCTTTCCGTAAGGTTCTCCATGGGTCGAGAAGATACTCGCCCACGGTGACGCTGGCTAGCGTCTGGTCGACTTCGACAAAGCACGCTAGGGCGGTGTCAGTCGTCGAAGACGACACCCTTCTGCAGGATGAAGCAGCCCCACGGCTGCGGCTCGAGAGTATGGATGACCACCGAGACGTCACGCACCCGCCGGTAGAAGTCGAGTCGGGGAATCACGCCGTATTCGAGCGGGAGGGTGTGCTCCTGGTTGGCGAGGTCGAGAACTCGCTGCTGGTTCTCGGTCACGATCGTGCGGTCGTCGTCGACCTCCATCCGCTCGAGCGGGTGCTCGATGAAGCTGTCGAGAGGGAACACCGACAGGAGCGCGCCGAGCGCGCGAACAACACCGACGTCGCCGAGACGGATGACGGGCCGGCCGGCCGAGGCGGCCGGGTAATTGCGATCGACGAGAGCCAGCTGGTCGGCGTGACCCATGGTGTCGAGAGCCTGCAGTAGTTCGCCGCTCAGCAGCGGGTCGATTCCTTTGAGCATCGGAGTCTTCTCTTTCCTTCTTTATACGAGTTGTGCAGTCGAGAAAGGGGGCGAGGCCCACGGCCCCGCCCCCTCGTCACGCGGTATTAGTCTTCGAGACCGAACAGGGTGTACTTGTCGGCGTTCGCCTTGTTGATCACGACACAGTCGATCGACTGCTTCTCGTCAGCGCCGGTGTCACCGGTGCGGATGAAGGAGTCGGCCTGCTGCACGGCGAGCTGCGAGATGAGAACTGCAGGCTGCAGTCCCGTCGCGAGCAGCGTGCCGGCCTTGATCGCATCGACGGCGTCGGGGCTTCCATCGAATCCGGCGATCGTGACCTTGCCGGTCAGGCCAGCAGCCTCGACGGCGGCAACAGCACCGAGTGCCATGGTGTCGTTACCGGCGATGATTCCCTGGATGTCCGAGTCGCGCTGGAGCAGCGTCTCGATCTTCGCGAAGGCCTCGTCCTGGTCCCAGTTGGCGGTCTCCTGGGCGACCTGCTCGAGGTCGGGGTACTGCGAGATGACGCTTGCGTAGGCCTCGGAACGAACGCCGGCGTTGGTGTCCGATTCCTTTCCGGTCAGCTCGATGTACTTGCCCTTGGGGAGCGCTGCAACAAATTCCTCGGCGACAGCTGCGGCACCCTGAGCGTTGTTCGCGACGATCTGTGCGCTGGCGATGCCGGTCTCGTTGATCTCACGGTCGACGAGGAATACCGGGATGCCGGCATCCTTTGCCTTCTGGATCGGTCCGACCGAGGCGTCAGCACCCGCGTTGTCGAGAATGATCGCAACGGCGCCCTGGCTGATGGCCGCGTCGATGAGTTCACTCTGCTTGTTCGGGTCATCGTCGTGCGATGCGACCGAGGTCTCGTACCCGAGCTTCTCGGCCTCGGCCTTTGCGGCATCGGCTTCTGCCTTGAAGAAGGGGTTGGACTGCGCGGGCGTGATGATCGAGATCAGGCCGCCGGCCTCCTTCGGTGCATCTGATGTTCCGGGGTCTGCGGTTCCGCCCGCACAGCCGGCGAGGGCGAGGATCGAGATGGTGGCGGCTGCGAATGCTGTGATGATTTTGCGACGTTGCATGTGTTCGTTACCTTTCAGTGGGTGGTGTCTCTTGGTGCCGGTCGACTTCGTTGCCGAACGGTAGATCCGAATCACTTGGCGCTTGGCTCGGTGATGCCGGAGTTCTCGGGGGTTGCAGACGCTTTGCTCGCGACCGCGAGGGCCGCGTTCTTGGAGCGCTTGAACCGCTGCTGGGCCTGGTCGAGCACCACGGCGAGCACGATGACCGCGCCCTTGATGGTGATCTGCCAGAAGGTAGATACGCCGATGATGACGAGTCCGTCGCTGAGGAATCCGATGACGAATGCCCCCAGGAGTACACCGCGGATGTTGCCGCGACCGCCGGTGAGCGCTGCGCCACCGATGACGACGGCGGCGATGGCGTTGAGCTCGAAGCTCTCACCGGTTTGCGGGGCAGCGGCGGTGAGCTCCGACGAGATGATCAGGCCGGCCACTGCCGCGCAGAACCCGCTGATCATGTAGACGCGCAGCTTCACCTTGCGCACCGGGATTCCGGCGAGCTCGGCCGCTCGCTCGTTACCACCGGTCGCGTAGACCCAGCGGCCGAACGGCGTTGCGCGCAGGATCACGAGGGCGATGATCGCGAAGACCACCATGATCCAGATCGCCATCGGGATACCGAGAAGGCGACCACCGCCGATGAGGCCGAAGCCGGTGTTGCCGTTCTCGGGGGTGCCGGCGAGCCGCGGGTAGGTCGAGCCGTTGGATATCAACAGCGCCGCCCCTCGCGCGACATAGAGCATTCCGAGGGTGGCTATGAAGGGTGCGACGTTGAATTTCGTCACGAGGATGCCATTGACGAACCCGACGAGCGTGCCGATGAGCAGCGAGCAGAGCACGACCACCCAGACAGCCGGGTACAGCACCACGTTGAGAGAGTCGATCTGCAGGCCCTGCAGCAGCACACCGGCGACGACGCCAGAAAGCCCGACGGTCGATCCGACCGAGAGGTCGATTCCACCCTTGAGGATCACGAAAAGCATGCCGATCGCCAGGATCGCATTCATCGCCACGTGCTTCGTCATCGTGATCAGGTTTCCGACCGTGAGGAAGGAGTCCGACAGGATCGAGAACAGGATGATCAGCACGATGAGGGCGATGAATGCGCGACCCTCGAGCAGGATCGACCCGATATCGAACTTCGACCGGTCGAATTTCGGCGCCTTCGCCGTGGTAGTTGTGGCGCTCATCGCGCGTCTCCGTTTCCTTCGTCGACGGTTTCGCCGCTGGCGACCATGACTTCTTCTCGAGTGGTTGTTCGGGGGTCGAGCTGGGCGACGATCCGCCCCTTGGACATCACGACGATGCGGGTGGAAGCGCTGAGGGCTTCACCGACCTCGCTCGTCGCGTAGAGCACCGCGAGCCCCTTGCGGGATTCCCGGGCCATGAGGGCGAAGATCTCGGCCTTTGCTCCGACGTCGATGCCCCGGGTGGGCTCATCGAGCAGCAGTACCCGCGGGTCGGTGAGCAGCGCCTTGCCGATAACGACCTTCTGCTGGTTGCCGCCGCTGAGCGAGGTGATCGACGCGGACGGGCTCGAGGTCTTGACGCGCACGTCGTGGATCTCGCGCTCGACGGCATCCTTCTCTTGCTTACCCGAGAGGAAGACCCGCTTCGCGTAGCTCAACAGGCTGGCGAGCGTCAGGTTCTCCCCGACCGACATCGTCTGCACGAGGCCATCCCGCTGGCGGTCTTCTGGGACGAGGGTGAGCCCGAGTTCGACGCGCTCCGCGATAGAGCGCGACCCGAGCGACTTGCCCTCGAGCTCGGCCGTTCCGGCGAGCAGGGGTGTGCGGCCGGCGAGGGCTTCGAGCAGCTCGGTGCGTCCAGCGCCCATGAGCCCGTAGAGGCAGACCATCTCACCGCGACGCACGTCGAGCGACAATCCGTCGACGGCGAGTCGTGCCGGATTGCTCGAGTCGGCGATCTTGATGTCGGTGAGCCGCAGGGCGACCTCGCCGAACTCGTCGAGAAGATCGGGCGACAGGTCGTCCGCGCTTCGCCCGACCATATTCGAGATGATCCAGGCGAGGTCGATCTCTGCGGCGGGGGCTTTGGCGACAAGAGCCCCGTCGCGGAAGACCACCGCGTGGTCGGCGATCTCGAGAGCTTCTTCGAGGTGGTGCGAGATGTACACGATCGCGACGCCGGCGGCTGTCAGCTCCCGGATCACTCGGAACAGTACTTCGACTTCGCTGCCCGAGAGCGCCGACGTCGGCTCGTCCATGATGAGCACGCGTGCTTCTCCGGCGAGTGCGCGGGCGATCTCGACCACCTGCTGCTGCCCGACACGCAGGTCGCCGACCAGCGTCTTCGGTCCGAGGTCTTCTTCGAGGTGTCGCAGCAATTCCGCCGTCTTCGACGTCTCTGCCTTGTAGTCGACGAAGATGCCGTTCGACCGCACCTCGCGGCCCATGAAGATGTTGTCGCGGATGCTGAGGTTAGGGGCGAGGCTCAGCTCCTGGTGGATGATCGCGATCCCGCGGTCGACGGCATCGACAGTCGAGCGCAGCGCGACCGGTTCACCGTCGAGTTCGAGAACCCCGGCCGAGGGAGTCTCGACACCACTGAGGATCTTCATGAGCGTCGACTTTCCGGCGCCGTTCTCTCCGAAGAGCACGGTGACGGTGCCGCGACGGATCTCGAAGTCCACACCTTTGAGCGCCTGGGTGGGCCCGTAGTTCTTGGTGATTCCGACGGCGCGCATCACGACATCGGTATTCACCGCTGCGGATGCGGTCACGGGGCGACCTCGATCGAGATGGGAACAACCGAGATGAGTGCCGGATTGACCCGCAGGAAGGCCCCGGTCACGATGATCGTCTTGCCCTCGGCGGCAGCCGCATCGAAGTCCGCGAGCACCTCGTCCTTGACCCGGTTGTTCAGCTCACCCGCGGCCTGCTGGTAGTCGAGCTGGTTCGAGAAGTCGTTGAAGTCGACGGTGCCGGTGACGTCGCGCAGGGCGGTGCCGCTGAGCGCCGGTCCGACCTGGATCTGCACTGTGACATCCGAGGGAACGCCGTCGACCGTGACGGGCAGGATCGGCGCCTTGAGCTTGCCCGCGACAGCGGTGAAGGTCACCGGGAACGCGTAAGCGCTGCTTGCGCCTGAGGTGTTGCCGAACTCCGACTCCTCAGCACCGCCATCGAGGTCGGCGAGCAGCGTCGCCAGGTCGATGGCGTTCTCCTGGATGTCGGGAACGATCGTCTTGTCGAAGTTCTCATCGGCGAACGCGACCGGGTCGAAGTCGCGCGCGGCGTTCTCGGCCGCTACTTCGTCGAGGCCGACGACCTTGACGTTGAAGCTCGCGACGACAATGACGACGATTGCAACGACAAGACCGACCATCCACGGGCGGATCGCCTTTCGGCGGGGCTGGGAAGTGCTCATTGTGGGGTTCTGCTCCTTCGTAGCCGGGGTGGGTGCCGACTATCGGGTTGGGCTGGGTGGGCGGATGCCGCTTAGCGGGTGATTGCGGGCAGGTGCAGCATGGCGGCGAGGTTCTTGTCGAGTTCCTCGTCGGTGAAGACCTTCTTCCAGTCTTCTTTGACGATGGAGTTGCGGCCGTAGTCCATGGCGATCAGGCAGGCGTCGCTGAACGGGTTGTCGCCGCGCAGCCCGTTGGCGAGCGCGACCTGGGTGTGGCCGTAGAGGATCGACTGGGCGGCCGCACGCGGAACACCCATCGTGTTCACCGTCTCTTCGAGTGCCTCGGCGAGCAGTGCGCCGACCATGCAGGCGATCGTCTCGACCAGGGTCGGCTCGAGCTGGGCGAGCTGCTTGATCGTGACGAAGTGCACGTCGATCACGGGCGCGTAGATCGCACGCACGACGGCCTCGACACGCGCAGCATCGGCCGGGTCGTCCGACTCGACAGCGGCGATGGCGTCCTGCGGTGCGGCGATGCCCCCGAAGGTGTCGGCCCATTCCTCCGGGCTCTGGCGCTGCAGGAAGATCGACGGGTGGCACGGGTGCGCCACGGCCTGGATGACGTCGGCGCTCGTGGTGAGCAGGCCGGCGTAGGCGGCGGCCGGGTCGAGGGTGAGAAGGATCGCGCCCTTCTTCATCTGCGGCACGACCTCGGCCGACACGGCGCCGAGGGCGAGGTCGGGAACGGCGAGCACGACGACATCCGCGTCTTTCACGGCATCGGCGGTCGCGGTGATCTCACGGCCGGCCTCGACGGTGCGCTCCTGGCCTGCCGGCGAGTTCTCGCTGTAGTAGACGGTGTGATCGGTCTTCACGAGGTTGTTGGACACTCGCATGCCCATCTTTCCTCCCGCGCCGATGACCGCGATGGTGAGGGTGTCGCTTGCAACCGACATATCTAGCTACTCCTTAGTGTGTGCGCGCGAAGGGCGCGCAGGTTGTGGTCATTCCAGTCGTTCTCCAGCCGCACCGTCTCTTCGATGGTGTCGTGCAGGGGAAGCCAGTGTTCGACTATCTGGTTGATGCCGCGCTCGTGCGGGCGCACCGTCTCGACCAGGTAGTCGTAGTCGAGAAGGCCCTCGCCGAGCCGGGCACCCTCGAGGGTGAATCCGACCCAGCCGCCGCGGCGGGTGAAGGCGAAATCCTTGACGTGGATGTTCTTGACGTAGGGCGCCGTGCGGTCGATGACGTCGTGCGGGTTCTCGAGAGCCGCAACAGCGTTGGCGGGGTCGAGACAGATGCCGAGGGAGTCGTGGCCGACTGCCTCGACCAGCGAGACGAGGTCGGTCGAACTGACCTGCTCGTAGGTCTCGAGCGCGATGGTGACCCCGGATGCCGCGAACCGCCCGAGCACGGACCGCAACTGCACCTCAGCCTCCACGAGGGTCGGCCGGGTGGTCGGCGAGTAGAGCATGCTGCGCAGCAGGGACACGTCGAGTGCCTCGGCCAGGTGCAGGTAGGACTCGAGGTGCTCCGGCGAGACACCCTTGGTGCCCAGCTCGAGGGTGACCCCGAGGTCCTGGGCGAGGTCGGCGAGGCGCGCGAGGTCTTCGACGCTCATCGCCTCGACGGCCGCGTAGTCGCAGATCTGGAAGAGGTCGACGCCGAGCTCGCGGGTGCGCCGCACCATGTCGAACAGGTCCAGGCGCTTCGGGGCGAGTTCGGAGTGCTGCCAGAAGAACGAGTAGGTGCCGAGGCCGATCACGAGCGGGCCGCCGCTTCGTCGATGACGAGCGAGAGCGCCACCGTGTCGTGGGCGAAGCGCCCGAGGAACAGGCCGTCGACATCCGTGCCGAGTTCCGACAGCAGGCCGGGTCCGGCGCTTCCGCCGTAGATGACCGAGCTTCCGGGGCGGCCGGCGATGGCGATCTTGATTTCGCGGCAGACAGAGCGTACGTAGTCCGCCTCGGCCGGTCGCTCGGCACCGATCGCCCAGACCGGCTCGTAGGCCACGATGACGGGGCCATCGACGGCGTTCGCGAGCGCGGAGTCGAGCTGGCGGATGCACTCGGCCACGGCATCCGCGGGGGTCGTGCGGGTCTTCTCACCAATGCAGAGCACCGGCGAGATGCCGTTGCGCAGTGCCGCGGCTG
>Ga0247736_10000865_pt1 | contig 10174 bp, 5 predicted proteins | sample UWRJL193509B2_FD_180935 | JGI IMG/M metagenome (GOLD analysis project Ga0247736, IMG submission 180935) | Plant litter microbial communities from Arlington Agricultural Research Station in Wisconsin, United States - UWRJ-L193-509B-2 | ecosystem: Environmental > Terrestrial > Plant litter >...
GAAATATAAAAAGGAAAATTTTCTGATCTCGGGCCTCACTGCCACACTTTTCGCAACCTACGCAAAAAATAGTACTACGATGGTAGACACGTCCAGTTCCCGGTATGGCTGGGATGGAAATATAAAGGAGATCAATCAAAATTTCAGTGAACAAGGGACATTCTCGATTTATAAATACACGAATAAAATAGCAATCGTCAGAACGAATTTTACTTATCAGTTGAATACAAATAATTCACTGGGCTTGAATTATAGCCTGAATGCCGGGCAACGTGAGGGGATCAATACGTATGGCAATGCGGATCAGTCCGGTAATGCACTTGACGTTCCAAATAAACTGGGAAAAGGAATTCTGGGACTTTCCTGGCAAAGTAATTTCCTGAATGACCGGTTGACCAGTTCAGTTTTCGGTAAACATTATCGCCTGCATACGTATATCCGGCAAGCGGTTTATTACAACGGTTCCGGATATGTAAAAGAGGAAGCCGAAGACACACGCCATTTCTTCGGATATGGTGCCGCTACCCGTTTTAAACTTTTTGAAAACGTAGGTTTGAAAGCTTCATATGAACATGCATTCAGGTTGCCCGAAGTGGAAGAATTATTTGGTGATGGTATCACGGTACTCGCCAATCCAAAATTGAAACCGGAGGAGAGCGATAATGTCAATTTCGGAGCTTATTTTACCAAAAATATTGATCAGCACAAGTTTACGATCGAAGCATCTGCCTTTTCCCGCAGCGCAGATGATTTTATAAATTCGGTTCCCGGCGGCACTTTTTCCAGTTATACTAATATTGGAAAAGTTAAAATTACCGGTATTGATAGCGAGGTTAAATACAGCTATAAAAATCTTGTGTTCGTCAATTTCAACGCAAGTTATACAGACGCGACCAACGTCGATAAAACATCGGCGGTTTATAAAGACCGTATTCCAAACCAACCCTGGTTGTATGCCAATGCCGATTTGGGTTTGGGGAAAAATAATGTGTTTCAAAAAAGCGACAGACTGCAATTTAACTGGTTTACACAATACGTACACTGGTTTTATCTAACCTGGCCAAGCAGAGGTTACGAGCCAGGCAAGAGCCGGATTCCTACACAATTAATACATAAAGCCACACTTTCCTATTCTTTGAAAGACGGGAAATACAACATTTCCCTGGAATCGAGAAATATATTTGATGAGCTCGCTTATGACAATTTTCGCCTGCAAAAACCAGGCAGATCTTTCAATGTCAAGCTCCGATACTTTTTAAGATAACACTCTTTAATTATATATTCTAAACAATCAAACCACAAAATGAAAGGACTGAATAAAACTACCTGTCTAAGTATGATGATGGCGTTGTCCTCAATGTACGTAATGTCATCTTGTTCGGATAGTGACAATGAAGAACCAGCGGTTGAAACGCCGGATGGAGATGAATTCGCTATTGTCGGCGGCGTGAACAATCCTTCCACGCTTTACATGTTGACCTCTGGTACGCTTGCCGAAGGTTCTATCACTTCGGTTGGAAACGGTATAGAAACCACCTCATGGAGCCGCTGGTTTAAAAACGGTTATTATTACAGACGCACAAATGGAAAATTTGCCAAATATAAATATGAAAACAAGGCACTTACAACCGTTGCAGAAATTCCGGTTACAGGAAATTCTGTTACTTACACCTGGCTGGATGACAAGACCTTAATGCTTGAAAATGCAAGCCCCACGGGTACTAACCCAATTTTTAGTTACTCGATCATCAATGTTGAAACGATGAGTGAGACGAAAACAGGTACGATTACCGGACAGGCAATTGGCGCTACGGATAAGGACCTTTCGGTTGCTTCATTGGTTTTAAGAAATAATAAGTTATACATCGGATTCTCTATTTTTAACTCTAACTGGAACGTCTCCGATACGGCTTATCTGGCGGCTGTTGATTATCCGGGTCTGGATAAAGTTACAGTTACGAAAGACACAAGATCAACGTATCCAGGCTCCATAGGGAGTGATCTGCCCTCCACTGTTACTTACAATAACAACATTTACTATCTGACAAATACAGGTGACCGTTGGGGAATAAACGAGAATAAGCCAAGCGCAATATTCCGGGTAAGTAACGGAAAAGACTCATTTGACACGGATTATTTTTATGATCTGTCAGCGGTAAGCAATGGTAACAGAGAGTTTTATGGACTTTGGGATCTGGGAAATGGCAAGGCACTTACGCGCATGGGCAGAAAAGATCTTTTGAAAACTTTTGAAGATTATACCGCCACAGATGTCTTTGAATATTACGTCATTGATCTCGTTAATAAAACCCGTACAAAACTGGATCTTCCACTTGATAAGGGTGTTCGTACATCTCCTGTCTGGGTTGAAAATGGAAAAGCATACATTGCCATTTCTTCGTCTACGGCAGGCCATTTTGTTTACACATATGACTTGGCAAGCGGTTCGATAACCAAAGGTTTGGAAATTAAAGGTTTGGATTACGTAAACTGGATTTCCAGATTCAACAACTAACGGAAATAATCGTTTCATAAATTAATCTTATTCAGGATCTGCTTATCAGCCAGATCCTGAATAAGATTTTTTCAGTATTATCAAACTCGCTCATGAACGTAAAAAAGATTGCTTCGCTGCTTCACTTATGGTTAGGGCTTGCCGTCGGTCTGGTTGTTATTTCAAGCTTTTTGCCGGCGGTTTTATTCGTTTGGGAAGAGGAGCTGACGGACCTTTACTATCACGATTTTGTTTTCGTAGAATCAAATGGAAAGCAGCCGCAATCCTTAACGAAACTTCTTGAAACAGCAAAAAAAGCAGTTCCTGCAAACCAAAATCTTGAAGAAGTTGAAATAAGCAGTGATCCCAAAAGAGCTTACATTTTTTCAGGTTCGGACCATGCCGAGGATGAAGGCTGGACAGCATTTTCAGAAGTCGAATATTCGAACACGGTATATGTAAATCCATATACAGCCGAAGTTTCAGGCGTGATTGATCAGGAAACCAACTGGATCTGGCTTCTTCGTATAATGCATCAGCAGCTTTTGCTTCAATATGATATCGGTCACCTGATCGTTGGAATTGCCACGCTGATGATGTTTGCGCTCGTCATCACGGGTTTGATCTTGTGGTGGCCAAGAAATAAAGGTGCATTGAAGCAGCGGTTTAAGATAAAGTTTGATGCCAAATGGCGCCGTGTCAATTATGATATACATAATGTCGGCGGATTTTACACACAATTGTTTATTCTGATTTTCGCAGCAACGGGCCTGGTATGGACTTTTGACTGGTGGACAGACGGGATTTACCGTTTGTTGGGTGATGATCCGGAAAAAGTATTCAATGAAGTTCCCGCCCTGAAGCCGGATGGACAAATTTTAACAAATCCACTGGATCATGCTTTTTCGGACATGATGACAAAAAAGGCAAACTGGAAACTGATTTCCTTTTTTGTCACTGAGAAAAAATTTATGGGTGTCGTTCGTTATGACGGCCATTCAGGTTGGGATACATGGGATATACATCACTATGATGCTAAAAATGGCGGTTTGTATTTTTCTGTAAAACACGAGGACAAGACGACGGGTGCCAAGTGGAGAAATTCCAATTATGCTATTCACGTGGGCAGTATTTACGGGGTCTTTACTAAAATTATTGCAAGTTTTATCGCACTGTTCTGCGCCAGCCTTCCTGTAACAGGATTTTATATCTGGTGGGGCAGAAGGAAAAAAGAGAAAAAGACAAGTGCTGGAAAAGGGCAGAGGCAGCGTGGCAAGCCTGTTTTACAACCGCGGAATTCATAAACTTGTAGAACCCGTTTCGCTCATTTTGGTAGAGGAAACGGGTTCATTTTTTGTGATGGTGTGGAAATGGTTCGGAGAAAACTTTCTAGTTGCTGTCGTTCTGTTTTTGTCAGATGAAGTTTCTTTAAAATCGGAGAAGTGACCGGACGCATACTTTCATCCACCTGTACACTTCGCTGGATCGGAGCAGGATTTCCCAGATTATAATATTCAACCACGTCAACCAGTGAAGGGAAATTTCCATGGTGCATCCACGGGCCTGTGCTTATTGTTTCACGCAAAGATGGCGTTCTGAATTTGCCAATATCCTCTTTATTTTTTGTGAAATTATAAAGCCCGAAATCCTGCATGGTTGAGCCGTATAAGGTCTGTCCGTCGTTGTGAAACTGGTTGTCAGAAAACAGAGGAGTGTTATGACAATTTATGCATCGCGCCTTGGTTCGGAACAGATGCAAACCTCTGACCTCATCATCTGAAAGCGCTTTGGCATTTCCCTTAATGAAACTGTCAAAACGGGTAGGTTTGCTAACCACTGTTCGTTCGAAGGTTGCTATTGCTTTTTGAATTCTTTCAGCCGTAACTTTTTCCGTACCGAATGCTTCTTTGAAATAGCTTTTATATCCCTTGATTTTTTTGATATTTTTTTCCATCGTTTTCAGGCTTTGCGCCATTTCCAACGGGTCTTGAACAGGAAAAACAACCTGATTTTCGAGATTGGCCGCTCTGCCATCCCAAAATAAACGGTGATAATAACCTGTATTTAAAATAGTCATCGCGTTCCGTTTTCCATTTTGCCTGTCGTGGCCGAATGCCAGATGCCGGCCGTCGCCCCAGCCCAGTTCCGGATCGTGACAGGAAGCACACGAAATCTGTTTCGACGAAGAAAGTCGCGGATCGAAAAATAATAATTTCCCAAGTTTCGCCTTCTCTACAGAATACGGGTTTGCTTCCGGAAAAATCATCTTTTCCAACAGTCCGATATCCCTGAAATTTTTAACCGAAGTATCCAGGTCGGGCGCTGGCCATAAGGATGTATCCCCGCTGCTATACAACCTCCTCAGCTCCTCCGTAGAATAATCCTTTTCAGAAATAAATGCGGAAAAAAAGATAAAAAAAATGACAGAAAAGAGAATAAAAGACTTCATACAAAAGAAAAAAAGGAGCTGGATTACCCCGTTCCAGCTCCTGGATAAATTAGTTAAGCGTCAGAGCATCAACGCTCAATTTATATTTTCGGGCAACAGATGCTTTCCCGCCGATGGAGGTTTCGTTGAAATAAACAATCAGATCGATCACCTTCGTTTCTTCATCGTAAGTTCCTTCTCCGCTGATCCCAATCGAGATCGTATCCGGATTTCCATCTTTCTTACGCATGATGACATTCTGAGCGACGACTTTTACAACTCCTTTTTTAGAACCCGAAGCAGCCGGGAAAAACTGCAATACTTTTTCAACATTGATTCGAGCCTCTTTGATATTATTGCTGCCCAGTGCCTCCTGGTAAAGCGTTACCATACCAAATAAGTTAACGCCGCTCTCAACTACATATGGGTTGGAAAATCCCAGATACGCTGGTTCGTCTTTTGGAACCGAAGAAAAGTGGGAAGCAATCCGGCTTGTCCATTTTACAGTCGTAGAATCGAATCGGTATACATATAGCTGGTAATACGCGTCGGACTTATGGAAAGCCTCGATCGCTGACGCGGACGCCGCGGTTTCGGTTGGCTTTTCTTCAACCACAGTTTCCGGTTCCGGATCTGTCCCGGAATCAGAGCAGGAAGATATTAAAAACAAGGCCGCGAAAGCGAATGGCAATAACTTTGGAAATTTCATAGGATCTGTTTGATAGTAATAAAAAATGAATAAAATCTGGATTAATAACCTGGGTTCTGGCTCAGCAGAGGATTAACTAAAACGGTGGCCGCTGGCAGAGGCAGGACGAAATAATTTGATGGGTATTTAAGACTGCATGTCGGAGCGGTACAGTCGTTTCGTGTTAAATCTTGTTTTCGGCGCGAAATATCGAAAAGTAAAAATCCCTCATTGTTAAGCTCTTTACGCCTTTCCAGCAAAATCCGGTTGATAAGCGTTTGCTTGTCTGAAAGATTTTCAGCGACTGCTTTCGGGTCAGCACGTTGGATTATCGTATTGAGATCGAGATTAGCCTGTGAAAAATTTCCAAGCTCGGTTGCCGCTTCCGCCCGGATAAGATACATTTCTGAAATGCGAAGCACTTTAATTCCGGTTGCGGAAGCTGCGCCGGTGGGGTATTTTTTACAAAATTGATAGTTTGTTCCACGTATCATTTGGGATGCATAAAAACGAGAAGAATTACGAATATCGGTTTCGCTGTAAAGTGCCAGAATATCATTTGTCGCTGCCATTTGCAGGGAAGTGGGAGAGGAGTTTGCCGTGGCTATATCATAATAACTGCCCAGACTTCCTCCCGAAAAATTGCTTGGAACGGAAATTTCAAAAATGGCCTCGGACGTATTTTTCTGCGCCCATGCGTTTACGTATTCTGCATTGGAATAGAGTTTATAACTACCGCTTTTTATCACTTCATCCGCATAATGATACGCTTGCTGCCAATCGCCTTTGTTCAGATATACTCTTGCTAATAATGCTTTTACAGAAGATGGATTAATGTAATTTTTTGTGCTCCCCGCAGAAAAAACGGCCGAGCTGTTTTCAAATAAAGCAAGTGATTCTGTCAGGTCTTTAATAACGGTATCGTAACAAACTGCAACAGCCGACCGCGCACGAACAGATTCGTTGATCAGAACTGGTTTGAGGTTGAGAACAATTCCGGGATGTGAGGCGTCCGTTGTAAAATTAAAAGGTTGGGCATAGAGCAAAAGCAGGTCAAAATGAACCATGGCGCGCAAAGCCGTTGCTTCTGCTACCAGGCGGTTTCTGGTTTTTTCAGTGCCATTTGTGATGTTCGGCACATAGGTAATGACATTGTTGAGACTGTTTAGTATTTCATAAAGCGTTGAGTATGTACTATTCATTTGCCCCTCATCCGGATTTGCCTGGAAAAAGTATGCATCGTTCAAAGCGATATTGGAAGTTTGGGCATATTTAATATTTCCGCCCGCAAGATCCGGATACAACATTCGGTAACCATTGAGATAACTCGTCTGGAATAGTGAAAGATAAGCTCCCGTCATGGCAACTTTGGCTGATTCAAAATCCTGAAATGTTTCTTCCAGAGAAATTTTATTCTGCGGCTCTTTATCGAGCAAGCTCTGGCAGGCTGAAAAAAGCAGTGTCAGAGTCAATAGTATATACTGGATTAAATTCTTCATGAAAGCTGTGTTAATGTGTTTATATACCGATGTTTATACCGAGCGTAATGGTCCTGGTTTCGGGATACAGAAATCTTATTTCACGAATGCCGTTTCTTCCGGCCGGACTTTTTTCTTTATACCAGTAGGCAAGGTTGGTGGCATTCAGATAGGCAGAAAATTGGTTCATTTTCAGTTTTTGAACCAGTGATTTTGGTAACTGATAATTCAGGCTCACGTTAGACAACTTGATATTAGTCAGATCGTGCAGATAGCGGGATGAATTTTTGACTAGTCCTTTCTCAATTTCAAGTTTGGAAACGCTTGCAACGTCACCAGGCTTTTGCCAGCGATCCAGAAGGTTGACGCTCATATTAGAATTTTGCAAATTAAGCCCATCTGAAAAATACCGGGTCGACTCCATGAAACTTGCCCCCAGAGAATATAAAACATTGACTGTCAGAGCAAAATTTTTGTAGTTCAGCGTATTGATCCAGCTTCCTTGTGTCTTTGGCAGGCGATCGCCTAACTGAATCCAGCTTGTTGCAGGGTAAGAACGGATCGTAGTGCGGTTTACGATAGCGCCAGTTGGAGAATAAAATTGCTCCTGACCTGTTTCAGGATTAACGCCAGCCCATTTTACTCCCCAGATCGCCGATGTGCTATACCCTTCTCTTGTCGCAGCATTGAGCTCACCCGTAGTAGATTCGGTACTGGAAAAAAGCGAGGTATAACCATTATTATATTTCAGGATTTTGTTTCTGTTAAAACCCATGATGAAAGTAGAGCGCCAGTTCAGGGTTTTTTCAGGAAAGAAAATGGTCTGAACAGTCAAGTCCATTCCCTGATTCCGCATCGTTCCGGTATTGGCGGAAAGTGTACCAAATCCGCTTTCGATCGGTACAGCAATATTTGAAATCAGGTCTTTGATCAGATTGTTGTAATACTCGGCGGTGAAGGAGATTTTATCAAAGAATGTGGCATCGATGCCAAGATTCAGCTTCACGTTTTTCTCCCATCCAAGGTCAGGGTTCGGGGCAGAAGTTCCGTCTGGATTTGCCGCGACTTCACCGTTGTAATTGCCATAACTGAAATTGTAAAGCCCTCGTGATGCATAAGTACCGATCCGCGAATTTCCCGTTGTGCCGTAGCTGCTTCTTAATTTCAGAAATGTTAACGTTTTGTTTTTTGCAAGAAATTTTTCTTTCGAAATAATCCAGCCCAAACCCACAGCTGAATTAAGCGCAAGATTTCGATCATCGCCGAATAACGAAGATTGATCGGCGCGAAGGCTGGTTGTCAGGAAATATTTCTTCTCAAAATCATAGTTTGCCTGACCATAATAAGAAAGCGTCGCGTCTTCCTGAGTCGAGGAAGAGGTGCTCTGATTCGCAGCCTGGCTAAGTTCTCGAATCCTGTCATAGCTGAATCCGGAGCCAAGACCGGCCAGTAACACCGTTTTTTGATCCTGGGCTTCATAACCTGCCAGAATATTCAGCTGATGTTTTTCCGAGAATGTCTTGGTATAATTTCCCTGCAGATATCCCAGCCATCCCAGCGTTTGTCTGTCGAATATTCGTAAGCGACCGTTCAGAGTTGCACCGGTAGCATTTTTGGCAGAAAGATAAGTGACCTGCCGGCTTTGAAGATAGTTGGCTCCGATGGTTCCCGATATCGTAAAATCAGGCGTAACAGCATAGTGCAAATTGGCATTTCCGGTAAATGTCAGGGCGTTGTTCCGGTCTTCATTTTGAGCTAAAACAGCCAGTGGATTCGCTATTCCAAGAAACTGCGTATAATTTCCATCCGAGTCATATGGATCCAGATTTGGCGGGAGATACGCATTATTGCTATAATTGTCCAGGCCATTTTTTATAAGCATTGAAGGCGATAGTGTTATTCCAAATTTAAGCTTTTTTGATATTGCGTTGTTGACTTTCAAGCTCAGATTTATTTGTTGCAAATTGTTGCCGATCGAGCTGGCCTGTTGATTTCGGTATCCGGAAGAAAAGCGATAAGTCAATCCATCCTTGCCACCTGACACGTCTGCATTGATGTTGTTGTACCGTGCATTCCGGTTGGTCAACGCAAGCCAGTCGGTATTTTTTGTTGAACTTCCGGATTGTGCCTCCGCCTGTGATTCTGTAAAACCGCTGTTCATTAAAGCTTCCCGTTTCAATTCATAATATTGAGGACCTGTCAGCAGTTTCATTCGGTTAGTAAAGGTCGACACGCCCGAAGAGTAGGAAATATTGGTAGCAGTTTTGCCGGCCTGTCCGGATTTCGTCGTGATGATAATTACGCCGTTGGCAGCATTTGCACCATATATAGTCGAGGCAGAAGCATCTTTTAAAACAGAAATTGAGGCGATATCCTGTGGGTTAATCCCGGCAATCGGGTTGAGCAGTGTCTCATTATTAAAGATTCCGGTAGCATCTCCACGGTTTTGTTCCTGCACAGGAATTCCGTCAACAACGAAAAGAGGTTGTATGGACGTCGTTCGGCCACCCCCGATCGCCGTCAGTGTTCCTTGTCCCCGAATGTTGATTTTTACGGGTGTACCCAGTTGCGTATTCGGTTCAACGTAAACTCCGGCTGCAAGCCCTTCCATCATTTTGTCAAAACTTTCAATCGGCCGGTTCACCTGCAATTGTTTCGCGGTGATTTGTGAGATACTTCCCACAACTTCTTCCCTGGGTGTTCCGTTGGAGTAAGCGTTTGTCACGACCACTTCATCCATTTGCTGAAAATCGGGTTCGAGCGTAACATTGATTACATTTCGGTCCCCCAGTGGTGAAGACAATACGGGTTTCATCCCGATCATACGAAAATCCAGTTGTGTTCTGCCGGGTTCGTTCGCTGTAATTACGCCGCTGAATTTTCCATACAGATCCGTTATGGCAAGTACTTTTCCATTCAACAGCCTCACAGAAACTCCCGGAATTCCTTCGCCAGATTCATTATCGGTGACGACTCCGCTTACCAGTCTTCTCGCCGCGGCCCGGACCAGAATCCGGTTTCCTTCCAATCGAAAAGTAAGCTCTGCGGTATTGGCAAGATCATTCAGCGCGCCTGAAATATTTCCC
>Ga0247736_10000867_pt1 | contig 10167 bp, 9 predicted proteins | sample UWRJL193509B2_FD_180935 | JGI IMG/M metagenome (GOLD analysis project Ga0247736, IMG submission 180935) | Plant litter microbial communities from Arlington Agricultural Research Station in Wisconsin, United States - UWRJ-L193-509B-2 | ecosystem: Environmental > Terrestrial > Plant litter >...
AGCTCGCATCGAAGCCCGGGGGCATCGTCGTGATCTGGGTCGTCGCGATCGGCCTCTTCGCCCTCACCCTCTGGCAGATCGCGCAGGTGTTCCTGCTCGACGAGCCCGACCCGAAGAAGAAGTGGGGTCGACGCGTCTCCGAGCTCGGCAAGGGAATCGCCTATGGCGCCGTCGGCGCCACCGCCCTGACGTTCGCGCTCGGGGGGTCGTCGAGTTCGTCGAACTCGAGCCAGAGCCTCAGCGCGCAGCTGCTCGCGAGCCCCGGCGGCGTCATCCTGCTGGTGATCGTGGGACTCGTGGTCGCCGGCATCGGCGTGGCCTTCGTGGTTCAGGGAGTGCTGAAGAAGTTCGAGAAGCACCTGGTCATTCCCGCGGGCACGACCGGAAAGGTCGTGCGTGGACTGGGGATCGGCGGCTACGTGGCCAAGGGCATCGCCCTGTTCGTCGTGGGCGTGCTGTTCGTGGTGGCCGCGGTGACCGCAGACCCGGAGAAGGCATCCGGCCTCGACGGTGCCCTCAAGGCGCTCATCGACCTGCCCTTCGGAAAGGTGATCCTGGTCGCGGTCGGAGTCGGCCTGATCGCCTACGGCCTCTTCTGCGCCGCCCGCGCCCGCTGGGCGAAGCTCTAGCCCGCAGCAGCCAGGGTCAGATCTCGTCTGACTCGAAAGGTTCCTCGCGGAGGAGGTCGCTGACTCCCGACAGGATCTCGTCGGGGCGGAACGGGTACTTCTCGATCTCGGCCTGGTCGCTGATGCCGGTGAGCACGAGGATCGTGTGCAGGCCCGCCTCGATGCCCGCGACCACGTCGGTGTCCATGCGGTCGCCGATCATGCCCGTGTTCTCGGAGTGGGCGCCGATGCGGTTGAGCGCCGAACGGAACATCATGGGGTTCGGCTTGCCCACGACATAGGGCTCCATTCCCGTGGCCTTCGTGATGAGGGCGGCGACCGCCCCGGTGGCCGGCATCGGGCCCTCGGCACTCGGCCCCGTCGCATCCGGGTTCGTGACGATGAACCGCGCGCCCGCCGAGATCAGCCTGATCGCGCGGGTGATGGCCTCGAACGAGTAGTTGCGCGTCTCGCCGACGACCACGTAGTCGGGGTCGGTGTCGGTCATGATGAAGCCCGCCTCGTGCAGCGCGGTGGTGATGCCGGCCTCGCCGATCACGAAGGCGCTGCCGCCGGGCATCTGCGACTTGAGGAAGCTGGCGGTGGCGAGCGCCGAGGTCCAGATCGCCTCCTCGGGAACCTCGAGACCGGATGCGCGGAGCCGGGCGCTGAGGTCGCGCGGCGTGTAGATGGAGTTGTTGGTGAGCACGAGGTAGGGCTTGCCCTCGTCGCGCCACTGCTGCAGAAGCTCGGCCGCGCCGGGAAGCGCGCGGTTCTCATGAACGAGGACGCCGTCCATGTCGGTGAGCCAGCATTCGATCTCATCGCGTCGAGCCATGGGAGAGTCCTTTCGTCGCCTGCCCTGCTCAGCCTAGCCGCGTCGACCTTGCGCGCTCAGATCGCAGCTGAGATCCAGATCGACGAGGTGCCGGATGCCGTCACGGGCACGAGCGCTCCGGTCGCGTCGGTCCCGGAGTCGGCCCCGGAGCCGGCCCGCACGACGACGGTGCCGTCGTCCTCCTGCGACACGACCGTGACCGTGGTCGACGGGCGGATTCCCGCCGCGGCGAGCGACAGGAGCAGCGACGGATCGCGATCGCTGATGCGCACGATCATGCCCGTGGTTCCGACGCCGGCCTGCGAGAGCAGGAGCGCGGGCGACGAATGGACGGTGCCGTCGGCCGAGGGGATCGGGTCTCCGTGCGGGTCGCTCCTCGGATGCCCGAGGCGCGCGTCGATGGCGTCGAGCAGTCGCTCGGAGATGGAGTGCTCGAGCACCTCGGCCTCGTCGTGCACCTCGTGCCAGTCGTAGCCCATCTCGTCGACCAGCCAGGTCTCGATGAGCCGGTGGCGCCGGATGACGCCCCGCGCCCGGGCGATGCCCTCGACCGTGAGGGTCAGCGGCTTGTAGGGCTCGTAGTTCACGAGGCCGGCGGCGCTGAGTTTCTTCGCCATCTCGGTGACCGATGACGGGGCGACACCCATGGTCGAGGCGAGAACAGAGGGGGTGACGGGATCGGACTGCCACTCGGTGTGGTGGTAGATCGTCTTGAGGTAGTCCTCGGCGGCCGAGTCGGCATTCGGCTGGGTTCGTCGGGCCGGCTCGGGGATGCTCATGATCGCTCCAGCCTAGAGTCAGGCTCCCGTGAAGATGAGCACGAGCAGCGTCACGTTGAGCGTGACCAGCAGTATCGAGGCGATGATGCCGGCCACCGTGGTGTGCCAGCGGTTGGTGAATTCTCCGAGCAGCTGCCGGCGCGACGTGAGCCAGACGAGGGGGATCAGCGCGAACGGGATTCCGAACGAGAGTACGACCTGGCTGACGACGAGCGACCAGGTGGGGTCGAGCCCGACGCCGAGAATCACGAGCGCGGGGATGAGCGTGACCAGCCGGCGCCACACGATGGGGATGCGCACGCGGAGCAGCCCGTGCATGATCTCGGCCCCCGCGTAGGCGCCGACCGAGGTCGAGGCGAGACCGGATGCGAGCAGCCCGACCGCGAAGAGCGTCGCGACCACTTCTCCCATGGCCTGGCCGATCGCCGCGTGCGCACCCTCGAGCGTGTCGGTTCCCACCACTCCCTGCAGCGAGGTCGCGGCGAGCAGCAGGATGGCGAGGTTCACGGTGCCCGCGATGGCGAGGGCGATCGACACGTCCCACCGGGTGGCCGTGAGAAGACGCTTCGTGCTGTGGTCGTGGCTGCGCACGGCGAAACGGTCGCGGGTGAGGGCGGAGTGCGCGTAGATGGCGTGCGGCATGATGGTGGCGCCCAGAATGGATGCCGCGAGCAGCACCGACGCGGGGCCCTCGAAGCGGGGCACGAGTCCGCCGACGACGGATGCCGCGTCGGGCGGATTGATCACGACGCCGGCTGCGAAGCCCACGGCGATGATCACGAGCAGCGAGATGATGACGCGTTCGAACGTCTTCTGCCGCCCCGACCCCTGCAGGATGAGCACGAGCATCGAGACGGTGCCGGTGATCGCGCCGCCGAGAAGCAGCGGCAGGTCGAACAGCAGTGAGAGGGCGATCGCCCCTCCGATGATCTCGGCGAGGTCGGTGGCCATGGCCACGAGCTCGGCCTGCACCCAGAAGAGCCTCCGACCCCAGGTCGAGCCGATGCGTTCGCCCAGGAGCTCGGGGAGGCTCTTGCCTGTGACGATGCCGAGCTTGGCGGAGAGATATTGGATGAGCCACGCCATCACGTTGCCGAGCACGACGATCCACACGAGCAGGAACCCGAACGCGGCGCCCGCCGTCATGTTGCTCGCGACGTTGCCCGGGTCGAGGTAGGCCACCCCCGCCACGAGGGCGGGACCGAGCAGCCAGACGAGGTGCGAACCGCGGGGTGCTGCCGGCGTCGTCACCGGTGTGGGGGTGTGGAGCATGCCGCTACTGTAGCGAATTTTTAGGCGTGCCTAAAAATCCGTTCGTCGAGCCTGTCGAGACGCCTGTGCGACGGGGCCGCCCTTCGACGGGCTCAGGGAACGGAACGGGACGGTAGCCTGAGGGGATGCCCGATGAGCCGGTTCCCGCGTCGCCGAATCCGTCTGTCGAACTCACCACCAACGGCGTCGGTCCCTGGCAGGGCGATCTGCCCGACGACGAGGTCTACGACCCCGAGCTGCTCGCGGCGGGCGACTCGCGCAACGTGATCGATCGCTATCGCTACTGGCGCATGGACGCGATCGTCGCCGACCTCGACCTCGCGCGGCATCCCTTTCACGTGGCCATCGAGAACTGGCAGCACGACCTCAACATCGGATCGATCGTGCGCAGCGCCAACGCCTTCGGCGCCGACACGGTGCACATCATCGGGCGGCGCCGGTGGAACAAGCGCGGCGCGATGGTGACGGATCGCTACCAGCACGTGCTGCACCATCCCGATGTCGAGACGTTCGTCGCGTGGGCGGCGGATGCGGGGCTGCCGGTCATCGCCATCGACAATGTGCCGGGCAGCGTCATCATCGAGACGTTCGCGCTTCCCTCCTCGTGCGTGCTGCTGTTCGGTCAGGAGGGCCCGGGCCTGTCGCCGGAGGCGCTCGAGGCCGCGCACGCGATCGTCGAGATCAGCCAGTTCGGCTCGACCCGCTCGATCAACGCCTCGGCCGCGGCGGCGGTCGCGATGCACGCGTGGATTCTGCAGCACGTCTCTTTCGCCCACGGGGCGCCGGATACACAGCCGACGCCGGATACACTGACGACGTGACGTCTAAAGGCTCGCGAATCGGGGTAGCGATCGCCATCGTGGCCCTCACGCTGCCCATCGTGGCACTGGGCGTGGTCTTCACCGGGATCGTCTCCACCCCCGTACCCTCCTCCGAGTCCAGCTCCGGCTCCGAGAGCGACCCGGGAGCGCCGATCGACAACCCTCTGCAGGGCCAGACCTTCTACGTCGATCCCGAGTCGCTCGCCGCGAAGGCGGCCGCCGCATCCGCTGCGGCCGATCAGGGCGGTTCGCAATCGACTGTGGCTCCGTCCGCTCAGACCGAGGTGCTCGACAAGCTCGCCGCCACTCCGGCGGCGATCTGGCTCGTCCCCGAGAGGTATCCGACCGAGACCGTCGCCGCCACGGTGACCGCGACTCTCGACGCGGCCGCCGCATCCGGTGAGACGCCCGTCTTCGTGGTCTACGGCGTGCCGAACCGCGACTGCGGCAACCTCTCGTCCGGCGGCCTCACGGCGGCGGAATATCCGCTCTGGGTCGCCCAGATCGCCGGAGCCTTCGCCGACCGCTCGGCCATCGTCATCCTCGAGCCCGACGCGCTGGCCCTCGCGACACAGTGCGGCAACGTCGACGAGCGCGTCGACCAGATCAAGGGCTCCGTCGACGCCTTCTCGTCGACGCAGGCCGTCGTCTACCTCGACGGCGGGCACTCGACCTGGCTTCCGGCGACGCAGATGGCAGACCTGCTGAATCGCGCGGGCATCGCCGAGACGCGGGGCTTCGCCACGAACGTCTCGAACTACAACTCCACGGTCAAGGAACGCGCATACGGCGAGAAGCTGTCGTCGCTCACGGGCGGCTCGCACTACGTGATCGACACCGGCCGCAACGGCAAGGGGTCCAACGGCGAGTGGTGCAACCCGTCGGGCCGAGCACTCGGCGTGGCCCCGACCGTGGTCACCGACGCGGGCCACCTCGACGCCGAACTGTGGGTGAAGCCCCCGGGCGAGAGCGACGGCACGTGCAACGGCGGACCCGCCGCCGGAACCTGGTGGCCCGAAAGCGCGCTGGAGCTGGCCGCCAATGCCGGCTGGTAGTCGCGCCCTTTGATAGTGTGCAGCGTACCGTTCAGGATTGGGGATCACTGTGGGCTATGAGGCGCAAGACAGACGGATGGCCGTCATCATCGAAGATGACGCGGACATCCGGCACCTGCTCGAGAGCGTTCTCACCCAGGCCGGCTTCGACGTCATCGCCACGAGCAACGGCCACGACGGAATCCAGGCGGTGAGGGCATACGAGCCCATCGTCACGACTCTCGACGTGAGCATGCCCGGCATGGACGGCTTCGAGGTGGCCAAGCGTCTGCGCACCTTCAGCCAGACCTACATCGTGATGCTCACGGCTCGCGACGAGGAGATCGACACCCTTCAGGGCCTCGAGGCCGGCGCCGACGACTACCTGACCAAGCCCTTCCGCCCGCGAGAGCTGCGCGCCCGCATCGACGCGATGCTGCGTCGCCCGCGCATGGCGTCGGCCGATGAGCCGGTTGCGGCGGCAGCTCCTGCGGCCCCCGCCCCCGCCGCCGTCGCGGCGCCGGTTGTCGAGGTTCCTGTCGCCGCCGCTCCGGCACCCGTTGCGGCTCCCGTCGCGCCGGCACCCGCGGCGCCTTCAGTCGCTGGGCCCGGCACCAGAACGGGCGCTCATGCCGCGCCGGGCGCTCCGGATGCCGCACAGCCGGCCGCCCGCGAGACGTCGGAGGACGGCGGCGAGGGATGGATCGAGCACAACGGACTCCGTCTCAATCGTGAGATGCGTCTCGCGTCGCTCGAGGGCAAAGACCTGGATCTCACGCGCACGGAGTTCGATCTGCTGGTGGCCGTCGTCGAATCGAAGCGTCGAGTGCGCACCAAGGCCGACCTCGCCCTGCTTCTGCGGGGCGAGAGCTATGTGACCGCCTACTACGTGACCGAGGCCGACAAGCGCGCCGTCGAGGTGCACATGGGCAACCTGCGTAAGAAGCTCGGTGACAGCCTCACGACGCCCCGGTGGCTCGAGACCGTGCGTGGTGTCGGCTACCGGCTCGCGGCGCCCGACGAGTAAAGACTCGTCGGCCCCTCACGACTCGTCGTCTCTGCGCTCACGCGTTCGAGGTGAGTCCGAACCGCACGTCGAGTTCGACGCACGTCTCAAGCCCGACCTGGTCGAGCCGCGAGAGGTGACGCGTGCAGCCCTCGAAGTCCTGCCGATCGAGCGAGCTGTGCATCAGCGATGCGGTGGCCTCGATGACCTGTGCGCCGATCATCTTCGACGACGACCGGATGCTGAGGAGCACGACGTGCGTCTCCTCGGCATCGCGGCGGTCGAGGGCGTTCGTCAGCCTCCGGACACGGGTCTCCCAGAGGCTGACGAAATCGCGGGCGAAACGGGAACGCGCCCCCTCGTCCCGACCCACCGAAGTCAGCAGGTCGTGGAGGGCGTCCTCGTCGATAAGTCGGCTCATACCTTGTAACCGTGCTGGCGTTTGACGAGCTTGGCGAACATGGTGAGCGTCTGCAGAACGGTGATGACACCGAGCACGGGCCAGCCGATCCAGAGGATCGTGGACTGCAGCATGATCGGAAGCTGCATCCAGATGACGACCATCGCGACGATGATGCCGGCGGCGACGAGCAGCGGGGTGAGGTAGGCGTTGCCCGAGCCGCGCTCGGCCTTGGCCTGCTCTGCCCAGTTGTCGACCTGCTTGTTGCTGGCGAACTTGCTCCATGCTCGAACGAAGTGTCCGATGCGCACCCACATGTAGAGCTCGGCGGGGAACATCGCCATGGCGAAGAACGTGTCTCGCCAGCTGCGGTTCTTCATCGAGGCCGCGGTGCGCCAGTTCAGGGCGATGGCGACGACCGGCGGGATGAGCCAGACCGGGCTGAAGACGAAGGCGCCGATCGAGAGCGACGCGATGAGCAGAAGGAAGAACAGGCCGCGGGTCACGATGTTGGCGACCATCGAGATGTTCTCGAGCCAGCGCAGGCGCAGGTTGGGGTGGAAGGGCTGACCCTTCGTGTCGCCGCGCTGCCCGGGCCACATGAGCTCGATGGCGCCGAAGTTCCACTTGACCTGCTGGGCGTCGAGACCGCGCAGCGTGGTCATGCCGCCGACGTTGGCGCGGGCGCGGGCCGAGATCTTGGTGAGGTAGCCGGCGCTCTTGATCTGCAGCGAGAGCAGGGAGTCCTCGACCTCGCTGTCCTTGACCCACGGGGTGGCCTGGTGGCTGTCGGCCATGACCTCGCGCAGCGCCTTGATCGCGAAGATCGAGAACTGGCCGCCGAGAACCGCCATGTTGCGGCCGCGGAGCATGTTCTGCATGTTGAAGGCGGCGAACTGGGCGCGCTGCCCCGAGATGAGGAACTTGGCCATGGTGCCCTTGATGGGCGCCTCGTCGATCGAGTAGATCGCCGAGATGCCGCCGATGCGGGTGTCCGAGGCGATCTCGGCCTCGAGCGACTCGACGGCGTTGACGTCGGCCGTGGTGTCGCCGTCGACGCCCAGCAGGTAGTCGCAGCCTTCGACGAGCGAGTAGCCGTAGTTGAGCGCGCCGACCTTCTTGTCGGGGTTCTCGCCGATGTCGTGGATGAAGACCTCGGTCTCCTGCGTGACGCCGTTGTCGGTGCGGCTGTGGGGGCCGGCGTAGGCGCTGGCGATCTCGACCGTCTTGTCGGTGGAGTTGTTGACGACCACGTGGATGACGTCGGGGAGGCGCGTCTGGGCCAGCAGCGACTCGAGGACCTCGGCGATGGAGTCGGCCTCGTTGTATGCGGGAACGATGCAGCCGACCATGGGGCGGTAGCTCGGCAGGGCATCGACGATGTCGATGAACTCGGTGGCGTAGGCGGCGAGTGCGGGGTCGACAGCCGGCTGGGGCTTCACGTAGCGGTTCGTCTCGGTCATGAATGCAACTCTGCCGGAACGACATCAGGCTTTCGGCAAGCGAATGACAAGGTCTCCACAAGATATGCTCAAGATTCGCGCACCCCATGCGAGGGGTGAGAAGCGACGGTATGGGGGAGTGACGCATGATTCGCAGAAGCTGGAAGAACGCGGCCGCAGCTGCTGCCCTCGGCACGGCCCTGGTCGTGACCCTGAGCGGGTGCGGCACGGCCCCGTGGGCCGCCGGCGAGACATCCGCCGCCACCTCGACCAAGACGTCGACGTCGACACCCACACCTAAGGCCACGATCACCTCGGTCGTGAACGAACTCGCCACCGGCTCGGCGCAGCACCAGCTGCAGGCCGGCGACGCCGCCCTCACCGCCAACTACTGGTCGACCCTGAGCATGGACCAGTGGACGGCCGAGGCGAACAAGCCCATCAGCTTCTCTCTGATCGCAGCCCTCGGAACCGACCAGGGGCAGGGGGTGTACCTCTCGCGGGTCAGCCTCGTCGTCGCCGTGGCCGGGCCGAAGGGCTCCCTCGAGGCGCCGGCCCCGCTGAGCGACCAGGCCTCGGTCGCGCCGGGGTACGACATCAAGTCTCCCTACAGCTACAGCCAGACGTTCATCCTGCCCGCGGTCGACCCCGCGGCCACCAGCGTGACCCTGTCGTTCACCTACGAGCTGCTCATCCAGACCACACCGACGTCGGGCACCTACGCCAAGCAGACGGCCAGCGACCAGGTCACGATCGCCATCGCGGAGTAGACGCAGGAGGCCGGACGGGACCCGAGCAGCTCGGACCTCGCTCAGGCGCTCGTGCTGACCTGGATGTGATTGCCCCCGGCGTCTCTGCTGCGCTCGACGGCGTCGACCACGGCGGTCGTCAGGGCCGGCAGTGCGTACCCGTGATCGAAGGTGTCGGCGATGCCGAGACTGGCGGTGAGTCTGATCTTCTGCCCGTCCGGCAGGGGGTTGTCCACAAGCGCGATCTGGATGCGTTCGGCGACAGCGAGGGCCTCGGTGGCACTGGCGACCGCGACGAGCACGAAGAAGCGACCCGCTGCCGGATGCCCGAGGGCCGCCATCACGGGGACGGTGCCGCGCAGCGTCTGGGCGAAGCTCGAGATCGCCTCGTCGCCCGCCGCGCGACCGAATGCGGTGTTCACCTCGGGCAGTCGGTCGATGTCGGCCGCGATGAGCGCGACGCCCTGCCCGACGTTCTCGGCGCGCTCGAGGTGATCCTCCGCGGACTGCACGAAGGATTCCGCCGACAGCACGCCTGATCGCGAGAGGATGCCGACGCTGAGGTCGCCGACGGCGCTGTCGCCGCCGCGTTCGGCCCGCAGCACCGAGACGGTGATCGCGGCGCTGATGATCAGCGCCATCGTGACCACGGCCGCGATGCCCGAGTTGAAGTACGTCGTGAAGGCCGGGCCGTCAGGACCCGTGATGAGGAACACGATGGCGCGGGCGAGCATGAAGATCGCCACGATCCAGAGCACGATTCCGAGCGAACGTCCGTTCACGTTGCGGCGCAGTCGGCCGCGCTGCAGTTCGACTCCGCCCAGAACGCTCAGGATCGCGAGGCCGAACCACAGCACCGGCGCGCCGGCCCAGGTGCCCTCGCCGGGGGTCTGAAGCGCGGTCGCGACGGCGACGACGAGAGCGATGACGACGACGATCCAGAGCAGCGGCGGGCGGCGATTGTGCAGACGTGCACCGCACCAGAGGGCGCCGATCGCCGAGACGTAGGCGACGTTGCCGACGAGCAGGCCCCACCACGCACCGGGAACAACGGCCTCCACGCCGTAGCCGGCCGCCACCGTGATGCCGCCGATGAACCCGAGGCTCCACATGCGCCCGGTCGCGTCGTTCCGTGTGAACGAGGTGTTGAGGATGAACGAGACACCGCAGAGCACGACCGCCAGGCTGGACATGGTCATGAGGGTCACAACGTCGAAT
>Ga0247736_10000869_pt1 | contig 10153 bp, 13 predicted proteins | sample UWRJL193509B2_FD_180935 | JGI IMG/M metagenome (GOLD analysis project Ga0247736, IMG submission 180935) | Plant litter microbial communities from Arlington Agricultural Research Station in Wisconsin, United States - UWRJ-L193-509B-2 | ecosystem: Environmental > Terrestrial > Plant litter >...
ACATAAGGTCAATAGTTATAATTTTATTGACGTGCACTCTACGGTGTGTGCGCTTGTGTGGTTTAGCCATGATGTTAGCTCCTGTTGTTTGTGTTGCTGTTAGTTATAGTATAGCACACTATTTTAGATTGTGCCAGCTTTATTGCTTCTAACCTCAATCCATTCTAGCGGTATTGGTAGACGGTTGATTGCTTTTGCTAACCCTCGCTTGGTGTAGAATCGTTTTCCGCCATAGCAAGGATATCCGAACAGTTTATTAATAATGATATAGTATCGCATAATGTTAGCTCCTGTTGTGTGGTGTGGTTTGCTTATGATATTAGTATAGCACACTATTGTTAGATTGTTTCCGGAAAGTCGTAATTAGTTTGAATAGTTTTATATCCAACATACTTACCAAATGAGTACATTTTAGCAATGATGAAATAGCCGTTAGTAAAGCCATTGTGAGTTATGCTCTTAGCTACTACTCTGCGGTTCATGCTTAGCAGTTTCCTGTGATAAAGTCAATGCCTGTTATTGTTACGGCTATTGAGCAAACTAGTGCTACAAAGATACAAAATGCGTATAGATCATATCGGTTCATGTTAGCTCCTGTGAGTTTTGTTATGCGATTCAATTCCGATTCTTGCAAAGGGCTCGAATAGAGTAAAGGTCTTTTTGCAGTTGTCGCATGTAAAGTAGTGTAGCATTTGTTAGCTCCTTTGTTCTTACTAATAGTATAGCACACTAAACACTCTTATGGTGTCATTTTGCCAAACTCAATAGTAAGCCAAATCATAGCAATGCCGAAAAGAAAGATCACCGGCAGCTGCCAGACAGCTACTAGAGGGTGCATTACTACAGGGGTTGGCTTAGCATCTTTAGCGGGTTTAACTGCCACTACTGTAGGCTCAGGCTCAGGCTCTACACGCGCTGGAGGTGTCCATTCTACAAACGTGTTTGGGCCTAGCTCTGTTAATCTTACTGGCATTTGATCATATACGTCAAATGCTTCTTTTGTAGTGGGATTGTAGTATGCGCTACTGGGGCGGTTGTCTGCCTTGCTATAGTCAACTCTAGTAAATGTCGACATTGCTATTTCCATTCAATACAATAGCCAATACAATGTTAGCTATTACCATTACGGGTATGACTACACGCCATACAAATTTATCTAGTCTATTCATTCTCATAGCTTAGTACCATTCCTGTTGGAAAGCAACCGCAACGCCAATATGCAATAATACAAATGACCACAATATCCTCGTTAGTCTGAATAGTTGTCATGGTTTTAATGCGCTTAGCCCTATGCACGGTGCGAACCCCATTCGTGCCGCTCCCCCGAGAGGGTAAAGCCAGTGTGCGGTCCGTCATGGTGTATTGCCTTGTAACAGGCAGCATTGCCGACTCTAGAAACAGTTATGCAAACGTCTTGCATTACGCCTGCTGATAAGCCGTTGAGAGATTCATCTCTCATTTTTGTAGTAATCTCAGCTTGCATAGTTGCTACTGATACTGGTACGAATTCTGCGGTTCGCTTAGCCATTGCTTGCTACTTTCTGTGTTGGTCTTTCCGATATTAATAGTCTAGCACACAATACTAGATACACCAATAGCCCCCTTTCGGGGGCTATTGGGGTTAGGACTGGTTACTACTAGGCTGCGTCTGACTCAGTCCCGCGCGGCTTACGGCCATTCTCCTTACGCTTAGGAGCAATCTTGAAAACGAGAACGGTCTCGCCGGTTTCCTTGCCCTTAGCGTCAACCTCAGGGGCAGGGGTGCGCTCAGGGTTACCCTTAGAATTCTGTCCGTTAATCTGAGGGCTAGCAATGCGGGCAGTAACACCCTCGGCGATAGCGGCCTGCTGAACATAGAAGACAGTCTTTTTAGCCTCTGCGTTCGGAACTCGGAATACTCCACCCGGGGCGGTGTCTGCCGGGCCGGTGTAGTTCTTGGTTGCCTCAATGAGAGTCTTGACATCCTCAGTGTAGGGGTTCTCAACGCGAGTAGTCGTGGCTGCAATTTCGATGATTTCCATTTTAATCTATTTCCTTTGTTTTAGGTTGTCTCGGTTGTTCCGATATATAAAGACTATCACACACCAACAGCGTGTCAAGCCATTTTACAAACTTTTTCTAAAATCTTTTTGACATAAGAAAACCCTTAGCAATTCTGCTAAGGGTTCTCTTAGTTATGGTGCAACGAATGAGCCTACAGGAGCTAGCCAAACGCTATCCCGAAAATCTCGCATTCGACGTCGGGCGTAGCCCTCTGCTACGTCGTAGTCATCATTAGCAAACACTAGTTTACCGTTGACGTAGACGCCCGTCTTACGCTTTTTCTTAGCCTTAGGTTCGGGCTTAAGTTTTTCTTCTAGAAAATCTACTAGCACCTGTGTTAGCAGTTTGTCAATAGAAATGTTCTCAGTCTGTGTAGTACTCATGCCGCTAGCTCCGCTTCTGTTGTGTAGATTACTGTACTACTGTGTAGCATACTAGCATCATGCTCGCTAGCTTTACCATAGACTCTAGTACATACCCTACAATGCTTAGTAGGGTCAATGGTTACAGCTTTTTCTTTAGTTCTTTCCATAGGCGTAACTTTCATTACGACTACTTTAACGTCTAGCATAACTATTTCCATCATAATGTCAAGCTTTCTTTCTAGTAAATTTACCCTCACCTTTAGGCAAGTTCTCTAGGTTGGCTACAACCCATTCTGTTAGCTCGCCCATAGTAGCAGCGTTACCCGCTTCACTAATCATACCATTTTCATCGGTGTATTCAACACACCAATAGTAATTATTTGTGCGACGTTTTGCGCTTGTGAGGGCCATTACTAAACCTTTCTATGTAGAGGACTGCTCCGATAACTAAGACTCTACACAGTCGTATTGCGTTTAGCAAGCCTATTCACAAAAGAATTCAGAATAATTTGCGTAACGCCAAGCACGCCAACGCCTACACCAATAGTCACACCAGCGCTACCCCCCACAAAGAGGGCCACTGTACCTCCCAGCGTATATACAGGTCCCGCAATTGCATTAGCTTTTGTAGCAATGTCGTAAATTTTCTTTCGCGTGGCCGCGGGCAATGTAGCGACCGTTACATCTGCTAGATTTTCTCCGAGATCATTACTATAATCAAGATTAAATTTTGCATTACTATTATGAGTCGGCTCAAAAGGGGGGTACCCAGTTTTTTCGTTGTCTGACATTTAAAGTTTTCCTTTCGCAATACGCTTACCATATTTATTAGCCTGTCGAATAACACTTCGACGGACGCTATTAATCAAACTAATAGGATTCTTACCAATGTCACCATTGTAGTACCCCCCACGTCGATTCTGCAATGCAATATGTTCATGGTTTCCATCAGTAATAGATCCTGTAGCATAATTGTCATTAGGCCCAGCAATCTTACCAATAGGTCCACCAGTGTATCTAACCCTATGCCCAATTTTTACAGGGTCAAGAACGTGAGCGTAAGCAATACTAGTAAAAGCTGAACTAACTTCTACAATATTACCGAGAGTGGGGCTATGCCAAACACCCGTAACCTTACCCGGTTTAATAGCACGATAAGGCGAGTGAGCAGCTTTAGCAAAATCTACACCCCTATGCTGAGCACCTTTAAACGGTTGGGTAGGGCGATTAAGCATATTATCAACATCGTTATAAACATTAAACTTACTTGTATTACTCATGTTTTGCTCTTTCTACAGCATCAGCAATTTGCTGTTTTGTTTGCGTATCCTGAATAACGTCAATAGCTTTATCTTGCTCAAATTGACGTTCTTTAATAAGGTTAACATCTTGTCTGACATCGTGAAGAGAATTAATAATCATACTTTGACCATTTACAAGAGCAGTAAGTTGATTCTTATTATGCTCATGCCTATCATCAAATTCTTCTCTAAGATTAATAGGATTACCTTGCTCATCAATATGATTATTCTCAACTTGATATCTAATAGCTCTAGTATTCTTACCGTTTTTACGCTGAAAATATCCAATTACTAGTAAGCCAAGGGTATTTGCTGTACCAATGAATACAAGTAAGCTTGCTCTAATCTGCGGGTCATCCCATAACATCTATACTACCTCTTAAAAACTTGTGTAAAAACATTTCTAGTAACTGCACTGTCGAAACTAACTCGACCTTTTCGATAAGCGGTTCTAAGATTTGCAAGAGGTCTGTCACTAAACGACACTAGTAATTTATCGTTAGTCATCTTGGAAATTTCCAGAGTATAAATATCCGGAGTCTTAATATCTTTCTCATCTATATAATAATAATTCTTAGCAAAATTATACCATACACTAAACTTTCCCTCTTTAGTTTCAAGAGTAAATTGGTATCGAGCTTTCGGGTCTTTTGATAATACCATAGCATCGTGATTATCAGAAAATTCATTTTCTACAGCATATGTAGCATATTCTGTACCCTGAATAAATCCGCCGAACCTAGTCTTATAAACCTCATTATTAAAGTCTTGATTATCATCAATATGACAAACAATAAAACCTTTGTCTTTAATAATAAATTCATCTCCACCATTAGGGCGGATTTTCCAAGCAATAAAATAAGGGTTAGTAACACTAACACTGTTTGCAAGAAAGAAAACTCTTGTCTTATCTTTATATCTATCAACAGTAGAATAAAAGTTATTAAAGACAACATCTTCTTGTGGAAGATAGCTAATAGCACCCTTTTCAATAACAAACTCGTCAAAGATAATGGTCTTAACATTAGGAAAGTTTACAGACTTTTGATTCTGTGAATTACTAAGAGCAATAAAGAAGCCAATAGTAATCCATTCACGCTTAACTTTCTTTTTCTTATCAGGCTCTAGATCATCAGCAAGAACGGGACTCATTTGTGCATTAGCACCATTAATTCTAAAGTCCCATTCAGGATACAAGTATTCAATATCAGCAAAGAATGTAGCACGACTAGTAGCTAGCTCAGTTTTATAACGTCTGAGATAAACAAACTGGTCACCCTTCTTAATAGCATCATTAATTACCTTACGCTTAGCCCCAAAAGATTTACCTTTACCACGGTTACCAATAAGAATATTGTAAACACCATTGTAACTAAGAATTTTTGCATAATCATAATACTTAAATTTTCTAAGTATTGGTACAGGAATTCGCTTATTCATGCTATAAAGTTCCACATACATAGTCGGTTGCTAGCACTAGCAACGCTTCCAATATCAGACATACCATGAACGTGTAGATGTGGTGCATAAAGACCTCCACCATTTCCGCTAGTCCCAATAATATCACCCTTATCATAATGTCCATTAGGCTTACTGGCAGAACAATGCTGGAACCAAATAGCCTTGATAGGGCCCTCAGGTTCATTAGTGTATTTAGGATGCTTTCTAGAAACCCAATGATCGAGTTTCAGTCTAACAACCATACCAACACCGGGAACATTAAAATGAGTAACCGTCCCGGAGGCCGGGGCTTTAAAATCTTCAAAATCATAACGAAGATCAACACCGCCCCGGCCACCAGAATTTTCAATATGCCAATCCCACCCAGATTTAATAGTACCGCCGGGATTAGTTACATAGTGATCGTCACTACGCAAATTATCGGTAATAGTATAACCGGGTAGAGTAGGGTCAGTAGGATCAGGGTCAGGATCAGGATTAGGGTCTACGCTCTTTTCACTTTTGACAATCCACAATCCTCCAGCGGTAGGATATGCAAAATAAACATCATCTTCCCACTGTACTTTTAGAAGATTGCCGTATTCCTGAATGATCTTAGACATTATTTCCTAAACAGAGGGATAAAGAGTTGCATCTAATTTATACCAGCGAGTGCCAAAGAATGTAAGCAATCCATCAATACCATCTACAGTAATGATAGTGCCGTCACCCCATGCAGCGCCTTGCAAATCGGTAGGCATTGACGGAAGCTGCAAAAATGTAATTCTACCACCATTAACAGCAATATTTTTTGCTTTAAGATCAGCAAACCCATTACCAGCATTATTAGCAATAGTAATACTAGTTGCATCACCAGTAAGCCTAGCATTATTAGTATCCCCAACAGTAGCTGCTTGAGGAATCATATGCTGACCAGCAACTTGACCAATTTGCATAATCAAATCACCATTAGAGTTTTTGATTTGAAGAAAGCCTGAAATAATATTCATTTCAGTCATAGTTTCACTATGAATATACTTTAACAATCTACCAATATATAGTTCATCAGTAGTTACTCTATCACTATTAACATTTCTAGGCCAATCGCTACCACCATGATCAAACAGCCTCAAATCAGCGGCCATAAGATCTGCTAGAAATGCGGATGCTTTATCATCAACATGAATTCCATCACCAGCCCAACCAACAGAATCCAAAACAGCGTAAGATTTAAACGGCTTATAACCATCCCAATAAATTTGGCCATGTTCTAGACATTTAGCTTTTAAAATTTCATTTTGCAAAAGCTGATCAGTATTTTCATTTAGTGTTGGAGTAGAACCAATGCCAACAAAATCAGCAAGTGGAGCAGCAGAATCTACTACATCAAGAAGCTTTTCAAGATTAGCTGCATAAGTGTTAGCAGTTTCTTTCATCTCAAAGGTAATAAAATCAGGATCAAAATCACTAATAAATGTTCCAAGATTTGCAAGTCCCTGAGTAGTCTGCATATCAAGAGAAATTCCACCCTGTGAAATATTAGAAAATACAACACCCGGAATAGTGCTTGACTCAAACGACGGACCAATAATTTTAACAATTCCTGTAAGACCAAGAATAGTCAAACGTCGAGCAGCTACACCAATTTTACCAATACGAATTACTCCAAGACCACTTCCACTAGCACTAACATTTTCATATCCTGTAGCTGGAACACCATCTACAAGAATCTGAAAAGTTCCCGCACCAGCTTCTTTAGCATAATAAATTTTAGCAACATCCCATTTAGCATTAACGCCGCCTGTTCCAAAATCAACGCTTCCAGTAGCAGTCAGTCTATGAGCATAGCCACTAAACCAAACATCAAATGCATTAGTAAGCAAACTCCATCCCGCATTAGTATTAAACCAATTAATACCAGCAGTATGCCAACCATCACCATCAGCAGAAGAACCAACTGCTACACCAGCTTCTCGTTCGTCACCACCAAGAGCACGAGTAAGCTGAGCATAAAGAGTATGCCATTTAAATAGTGCAATACTATCACCAAGAGCAATAACTCTTGCTTGCTGAATAGATGCATTACGGTTACGGTCATCATAACGCTCAGTAAGCCGCTTAAGCGGATATGCATTAGAAAGCGCGCTATCGGTAACTACCACATCAAGACTAGTGCGAGATTCGCTTTCACCATTATCAATAAGTGTAGCAAAAACACTATCCTGAAGAGTAGCCGAATTATCTACAACGCTAGCAATTTGCTCATCAAGATAATTAGTAAGATTAGTAACGTCTGTATTAACAGTATCAATAGCTGTAGTAAGTTCAGCATCCTGAGCTACAAGAGCAGCGTTAACGTCAGTACTAAGTGTCTGAACTATTTCAATAAAATCGCTATTAAGCGTAGTAACATTTTCATTAACAAACGGAATAAGCGTTTCATTAATAAATCGCTTTTGACGCTCAAGCTGACTAAGATAAGTTTCACCATCTTTATAAGTAAAAGGTGTAATATTAGAAAGCGGTGAAATTGGAGAAAGAAAATCATTAATAAGATTGACCATTAGCGGATGTACCTTCCATAGTAGTTTGCAATGTTGTAATTGTTTTGTGTAAATGAATCGCCGTTATCCCATACGCCCATAAACAAATCTTCAAGATCACTAATAACCATCATATCAGGATTAATAAAAGATTCACGATAACGCATAAGAAGATCACCCGGAGCACCTTGATACCCAGATGTTGTAGACTCACCATTAGAATTGCCACTAGAAATAGAAGCAGCCTGATTAGAAGCATTTGCAGTATTAGTACTTTGGCTATTACTATCCGCAGCACTAGTAGCATAATCCTCATTAGGGTCAAGCATAGTCTGAGGAGTTTCACTACTCACAGTTCTAGCAAGACCATTATTAGCAGAAGCACTACTATTAGTTACAGTTTGGTTTCCCTCTTCTGTATTATCAATAGTATTAGTACTTTTAAGTTTTACAGTACTAAGAGCCTCAATCTCAATAAGAGTACTTTCATACATCTTATTAAGAACTGGCATAATCTCATTCATTTTACGCCGCATAGCAAGTTGAAAAAGACCAATAGACTCAAAAGCAATTTCACGATTCATAAAATGATCGAAAATCTTACCATTAAGAAGAGGGCGATAATCGTCCTGAAAAATTGGATAAAAATTAAGACCAATATTTCCACCCGTTACAAGTGAAACACCAGTAGTTTCATCAATTTCCCATTCACCTCCTGTAGCTTCCAATACGTCTTTTAGACGCATTGTAAAAGTAGCTCCACTAGTCATCTTTATCCTCTTCACTTGGCGGCTTAGTAGACGGAAGATTAAGAGCATTACGCTCTTCATCAGTATAATAATCGACAGTAACGGTAATATTATATTCATCGGAAATTCTTTTAGCAGCAGCCCGACGCTCATTAAGATTAACAAATCTCATCATAGACGTTTGGTCACCATTAGCAGTAACTTCATCAGAAACAAGTCGCTCTTTTTTATCCTGATTTGCAGACTCAATACCTAGCAATGTCATGCACTTATTCCATTGACGATCACGAACAATATCAAGATTAAGAATTGTTACAGGATCAACACCAAGATCAAGAGCCTTAATATCGTCCATATCAACGTTACCATTGACATTAATCATAGACTGGCCTTCAGCAATTTGCCTAGCAATGTTTACCCATGTAAGTCTAGTAGCTTCAGTAGAAGCAATTACTTTAGGCATACGAGCATTCATTGAATTAATTTCAACTGTACGGTCAAAATTAGCAAGCTTCTTAGCATAGATCATAACAATATCATAATCAGGCTTTCGCATTTTGTTAGCCCAAATTGGAATACCTTTACCAATGACAAGATCACTACTGCCGGGAACCTTACCTGTATTAACAGCGCTAACAGGAACACTAACAAAGTTACCATTACCTACCACATTAAATGCTGTAGGATTGTTTTGATAATCAAGCCAACCGTTAGTATTAGCTCTAAGAGCCATATACTTATCATAGCGCCCGTCATGATAAAATACAGACAATGCATTATAAAATAGTGTAAGCTCAAGAAACCTTATATCAATCTCTTCAGGCATACCTTCCCATTTAAACCTACTAGCAGCAAGATCAGTAAGCTTATCAATATACATTTGCTCAATAAGCATTTCCTGAGTGTTAGTATTATTCGACCTAAAACCAACATTATTAAACCGGTCATATTCACCCCCGGCTCTAGGATTCTTATTTCTACCCATTAGTAGTTAATTCCTTCCAGTGGAACATTATCAGCAATATCAGTGTTACCAATATACTCAGGCTTAACCCATACCGTAACACCCTTTTCAAAAATTCCGCGAATAATCTGTTTAAAACCTTCTGGCATCTCAGAGCTAGTAATGTAAAGTTCTTTTACTTTCCAGTAGCTAAACTTAGACATTACTCTAAGAGAAGAGGGCATTTTAATAAACCGATTAATAGCATAGCCATAGCGAAGAAAATAATCACCAACAGTAGCAAGAGCAGATGGGTCAATAACCTTCCATCTAAGCGAAACTCCAAAGCTACCATTTACAAGGTTAATAGTTTCACCACCAACCTGACCACTAATACTAGGCTTAACCATTTCAGCACCACGTACCATTGCCTGAATTCCAGCAATTGTATTTTCGTAGTCACCCTTAGCAGCAAAATTAGCTAGATCTTTATTAGTGTCATTAACGTATCCAGCCTGAAGATTCTGAGCTTCATTACTACCCTTAGAAACCATCTGAGTAGCATTAGCAGCAAGCAAACTATTAGCCTGAGTAAGATCAGAATTGATACCACCCATAACTTGACTTCCAACAGCACTAACAGGGCCACCCATGCTAACACCGCCCGGGCCGGCACCAACAGCAGCACCTGCACCTGCTGTAAGAACACCACCAAGACCATTAGCTGCAGTTTGCTGAGCTAGAAGAAGATTACTGTTAGCAGCGCTTG
>Ga0247736_10000875_pt1 | contig 10129 bp, 8 predicted proteins | sample UWRJL193509B2_FD_180935 | JGI IMG/M metagenome (GOLD analysis project Ga0247736, IMG submission 180935) | Plant litter microbial communities from Arlington Agricultural Research Station in Wisconsin, United States - UWRJ-L193-509B-2 | ecosystem: Environmental > Terrestrial > Plant litter >...
CTCCCCCGTAGCGGCCCATCGCGATGATGGCGAACTCGATGCCGTCGCCGTAGCGGTGTGCGATGTCGAGCATTCCGGTGAGCAGCGCAGAGGTGATGTCGCTGAGCCCGGGGCCGATCTCGGCGACACTGATGACATCGAGGATCGCGCCGAGGGCTAGGCGCAGAATCTCGCGACGGCGGGCGGTGCGCAGTGCGAGCGCCGCTGCATCCGGATCATCGAGGTGACGCGCAACGGTCGCGCGTGCCTCATCCGTCAGCACGCTGGCCGCACGCGGACGCAGGTCGTCGTCGTTCTCGAGCCACGCCGCGGCCTCGGGAATGCGCTCGAAGAGGTCTCCGACGAACTTGGATCCCGAGAGAACATGGGTGAGTCGCTGCGCCGCCGCGGATGAGTCGCGCAGCATCCGCAGAAACCAGTACGCCTCGCCGAGGTCATCGCTGAGGCGCCGGAACGCCAGCAGTCCGTGGTCGGGGTCGGCACCCTCGCTGAACCACTGCAGCATGACCGGCAGCAGCGTGCGCTGGATGGCGGCGCGGCGCGACACTCCCCCGGTCAGCGCCGCAATGTGCCGCAGTGCACCCTCGGGATCACGGAAGCCGATCGCCGCAAGACGCGCGACCGCCTGATCACTCGACAGAGCGAAACCGTCATCGGGCAGGGCAGCGACCGCCGAGAGCAGCGGGCGGTAGAACAGCCGCTCGTGCAGCCGCCGCACCTGCTGCTTAGTACGGTGCCAGCGCTCGAGCAGGTCGGTCGCGTTCGTAGCGACCCCCGAGGCGCGCGCCAGCACCCGCAGTGCCTCCTCATCGCGCGGCATAAGGTGCGTGCGCCGCAGCCGGGTCAACTGCAGGCGGTGCTCGAGCAGCCGCAGAAAGCGGTAGTCGTTCGAGAACTCGGTCGCCTCGACGCGACCGATGTAGCCCTGGTCTGCGAGGGCGATGAGTGCGGCGAGGGTGCCGCCCTGACGCACCTCCGGGTCCAGCTGTCCGTGCACCAGTTGCAGCAGCTGGATGGTGAACTCGACGTCGCGCAGGCCGCCCGGTCCGAGCTTGAGCTGCACATCGACCTGGTCGCTCGGAATGTGCGCGGTGACCCGTTCGCGCATCTTCTGCACCGACTCGACGAAGCCCTCGCGGCTTGCGGAGGACCAGACGAAGGGCGAGATCGCCTCGAAGTACGCAGCCCCGAGCGTGGGCGATCCAGCGATCGGCCGCGCCTTGAGCAGGGCCTGAAACTCCCAGCTCGACGCCCAGCGCTCGTAGTACGCAACGTGCGACTCGAGGGTGCGTACGAGCGCGCCGTCCTTGCCCTCTGGGCGCAGGTTCGCGTCGACCTCCCACAGCTCTGGCTCGATACCGACCTCGTGGATGGCGCGCATGGTCAGCATCGCCAGCTGCGTCGCGACCTCCATCGAGCCCTCACCGACGAAGATGACGTCGACGTCGCTCACGTAGTTGAGCTCACGAGCACCCGCCTTGCCCATGCCGATGATCGCGAGCTGGGTCGCGGCGACCTGTTCCGCCGAAAAACGGGTGCCGGTGCGGGCAATGGCCAGCGCGGCATCAAGCGCGGCCCCGGCAAGGTCGGCAAGCGCAGCGGACACCGTTGACACCGCCAACAGCGGATCAGGGCTGGCGAGATCCCACGCCGTCAATCGCAGCAGATGCCTGCGGTAGCGCACTCGCATCGCGATCACGGCCGGATCGCCGGTGAGGCCGTCAACGGCGGCGAGAAGGTCGTTGCGATAGAGCTCCGCGGTGAGGGGCGCGATGTCGCCGGAGAGCGACTCGAGCTCGGTGGGGCGTCGGATGACAAACTCACCGAGCCCCTCGGACGCACCGAGCACCTGCACGAGGCGCGCCGCGGCATCCGTGTCGGTGAGGAATGATGCGAGAGCCGCTGGGGCTGACTCCTGGAGGCGCCCGAACAGCCGCAGCGCCTGATCGGGGTCGGCAGCGTGAGCGAAGGCGGGCAGCAACCCATCGAGCTTGAGGGCAGCGATGCGCTGGCCCGACTCGGAGAGGTCGGCGAACCCTAAGCGAGCCAGTTCAGTGAGAGTGGTCATAGAGATCTACAGGATCTCGAGGTTGCTCTCCAGCTCGTAGGGGGTGACCTGCGAGCGGTAGGCGGCCCACTCCCGACGCTTGTTGAGCAGAACGTAGTTGAAGACCTGCTCCCCCAGGGTCTCCGCGACGAGCTCGGAGTCCTCCATGAGAGACACCGCGTGGTCGAGGCTGCTCGGCAGGGCGTTGTAGCCGAGGGCGCGACGCTCGGCATCGGTGAGCTCCCACACGTTGTCCTCGGCCTCGGCCGGCAGCTCGTAGCCCTCTTCGATGCCCTTGAGGCCCGCCGCGAGCAGCAGCGAGTAGGCGAGGTACGGGTTGGCTGCGGAGTCGATGGCGCGGTACTCGATGCGCGCGCTTTGCCCCTTGTTGGGCTTGTAGAGCGGCACACGCACGAGGGCGGAGCGGTTGTTGTGGCCCCAGGTCACGAAGCTTGGGGCCTCGTCGCCGCCCCAGAGCCGCTTGTACGAGTTCACGTACTGGTTGGTGACCGCGGTGATCTCTGGCGCGTGCTTGAGCAGGCCCGCGACAAACTGGCGGCCGATCTTCGAGAGCTGGTAGTGGCCGCTCGCGTCGTAGAACGCGTTCGCGTCACCCTCGAAGAGCGACATGTGGGTGTGCATGCCCGACCCCGGGTGACCGCTGAGCGGCTTCGGCATGAACGTGGCGTACACGCCCTGCTCGATCGCGACCTCTTTGATGACCGTGCGGAAGGTCATGATGTTGTCGGCCGTCGTCAGCGCGTCGGCGTAGCGGAGGTCAATCTCGTTCTGGCCGGGGCCAGCCTCGTGGTGGCTGAACTCCACAGAGATGCCGAGGTCTTCGAGCATGCGTACCGAGCGACGACGGAAGTCGTGCGCGGTGCCACCGGGAACGTTGTCGAAGAATCCAGCGGAGTCGACCGGCTGGGGGCCTTCGGGGCCGTACTTCGAGCTCTTGAGAAGGTAGAACTCGATCTCGGGGTGCGTGTAGAAGGTGAAGCCGCGGTCGGCCGCCTTCGCGAGTGCGCGCTTGAGCGCGTTGCGCGGGTCGCTGATCGCTGGCTGCCCGTCAGGCGTCGTGATGTCGCAGAACATGCGGGCGGTCGGGTCGATCTCGCCCCGCCACGGCAGAATCTGAAAAGTTGTTGGGTCGGGGTGGGCCAGCATGTCGGCCTCGTAGGCACGGGTGAAGCCCTCGATCGCCGAGCCATCGAAGCCAAGACCCTCGGCGAAAGCGCCCTCAACCTCGGCCGGGGCGATGGCGACGCTCTTCAGCGTTCCCACGACATCCGTGAACCACAGACGGATGAACTTGATGCCTCGTTCTTCAATCGTGCGAAGTACGAAGTCTCTTTGCTTGTCCACCACGTGGGCTCCCTCAGCGTGCCAATAAGTCGCTATTAGGCTACTGGCTATGGTCAGTCTCCGCTTAGCCCTCGCCCAGACCAACCCGATAGTCGGCGACCTTGCAGGCAACGCGGCGCAGGTCTTCGAAGCGGCCCGGCGCGCGCACGCGGCAGGGGCAGATCTGCTCGCCGTCGGCGAGATGGCGCTGAGCGGGTACCCCATCGAAGATCTCGCCTCGCGACCCTCCTTTCTGGCCGCATCACGCACCGCTGTGCTCGACCTCGCCAAGCGGCTGCAGGATGCTGGCCTCGGCGATCTTCCCGTCATCGTCGGCCACCCCGACGGCCCTTTCGAGCCGCGGCTGCTCGGCACATCCAACGCGCCGACCGCGATCGCCCAGAACTGCGGCAGCGTGCTGCAGCACGGGCACGTGAAGGCCCGCTACGCCAAGCACCACCTGCCGAACTACTCGGTATTCGACGAGTACCGCATCTTCATCCCCGGCGATGAGCTGCTCGTGCTGCGCATCAAGGGCGCGGATGTCGCCCTCATCATCTGCGAGGACCTCTGGCGCGATGGCGGCCCAGTCAGCCGCGTCCTCGACTCCGACGCGGGACTGCTGCTCGTCATCAACGCCTCGCCCTTCGAGCGCGACAAGGACGAGGTACGGCTGCCGCTCGTCACCCGACGCGCCACCGAGAACAAGACGACCGTCGCCTACGTCAACATTGTTGGCGGGCAGGACGACCTCGTCTTCGACGGCGACAGTGTGATCGTCGATGGACACGGCCAGATTCTCGCGCGCGCGCCGCAGTTCGAAGAGCACCTGCTCATCACCGACCTCGACCTGCCCGATGCTGGCGAGCCCGACGTCGTCGACAACGTCGCACACGTGACCCTGTCGGATCCTTCTTTCGCGCAGCCGCCGTTGACTCTGGATGAGGCACCGACCCGCGACGACCTCGACCTCATGTGGAACGCCCTCGTTCTCGGCACCCGTGACTACGTCGAGAAGAACGGCTTCCGCTCGGTCATCCTTGGCCTCTCGGGCGGCATTGACTCGGCAGTGTGCGCTGCCATCGCCGCGGACGCAATCGGCGCCGACCGCGTCTACGGCGTCGCGATGCCGAGCAAGTACAGCTCCGACGGGTCGGTCACGGATGCCGACGACCTCGCCGAGCGCATCGGCCTGCACTACTCGGTCGAGGCAATCGCCGACCTGGTCGATCCGGTCGAACAGCAGCTGCACCTGACCGGAACGGCGGCAGAGAATCTGCAGGCCCGCATCCGCGCCATCATCCTCATGGGCAAGTCGAACATGGACGGCCACCTTGTGCTCACCACGGGCAACAAGACCGAGCTGAGCGTCGGCTACTCGACGATCTACGGCGACTCCGCGGGGGGATTCGCCCCCATCAAAGACGTGCCGAAGCTTCTGGTCTGGGAGCTCGCCAAGTGGCGCAACACCCAGCCGGGCACCCCGCCGATTCCCGAGAACTCGATCAGCAAGCCGCCGAGCGCCGAGCTGCGCCCAGATCAGACCGACCAGGACACGCTGCCGCCCTACGAGGTGCTTGACGCGATTCTCGATGCCTACGTCACCCGAGCACTCGGTCACGACGACATCATCGCCCTCGGCTTCGATGCGACCACCGTCGATTTCGTGACGAAACTCGTCGACCGCTCCGAGTGGAAGCGCCGGCAGGGCGCAATCGGCCCGAAGATCAGCGGCATGGCCTTTGGTCGCGACCGCCGGCTGCCGATCACCTACCGGCCGGCGGGATAGCCTGTAGACATGGCAGCGGAGCAGGCGCAGAAGCGCGTTCGAACCCGACACTTTCAGAACGCGAAAGAGAACGGTCTCAAGTTCACCGGACTCACCAGCTATGACCAGCTGACGGCATCCATCTTTGACGCGGCGGGCATCGACTTTCTGCTGGTCGGTGACTCAGCCGGCAACAACGTGTTCGGGTACGACACGACGCTGCCGGTCACGCTGGATGAGCTCATCCCCCTCACCCGCGCTGTCGCCAATGCGGTCAAGCGCGCCTTCGTCGTCGCCGACATGCCCTTCGGCTCGTACGAGACCAGCCCCGACGAGGCGCTGCACACCGCGTTCCGCTTCATGAAGGAGACACACGCGCACGCGGTCAAGCTCGAGGGTGGCGTGCGCTCCGCCGAGCAGATTCGCCGCATCGTCTCGGCCGGAATCCCCGTGATGGCGCACATCGGCTTCACTCCGCAGAGCGAGCACGGACTCGGCGGCCACATCATCCAGGGACGCGGCGAGAAGGCAGATGAGCTGCTCGCCGACGCCCTCGCCGTTCAGGAGGCGGGCGCTTTTGCGGTCGTGCTCGAGATGGTTCCCTCCGCTGTCGCCAAGCGCGTCACCGAAGAGCTCACGATTCCGACCATCGGCGTCGGCGCCGGGCCGCACGTCGACGGGCAACTGCTCGTCTGGACCGACTGGGCAGGGCTGACCACCGGCCGCACCCCCAAGTTCGTCAAGAAGTACGCGAACCTCGCCGGTGTGCTCACCGAGGCAGTGACCGCATATCGCGCCGACGTGGAGCAGGGCAGCTACCCCGCACCGGAGCACGAGTACGAGGACTAGTTCATCGACGCAATCTGAATGAGGTTGCCGCAGGTGTCCTCGAAGATCGCCGTCGTTACCGGGCCCTGCGATACGGGCTCCTGCACGAACACCACGCCGAGCGCCTTGAGGCGCTCGGTCTCGGCGACGGCATCGTCAACGCCGAAGCTGTTGAACGGAATCCCGTCCTCGGCGAGGGCCTTCTTGAACACTTTCGCTGCCGGGTGCTCGTCGGGCTCAAGTAGCAGCTCGACGCCGTCCGGGTGCACCGGCGAGACAACGGTGAGCCACGAGTGCTCGCCCATCGGTATGTCGTTCTTGACCGTGAAACCGAGAACACGCGTATAGAAGTCGAGCGCCTTCCTCTGGTCGTCGACGAACACGGATGCGGTGGTGATAATCATGCTTTGCCCTCCTCGGTGAGTGCGGACAGCCACCCCGCCGCTCGGCTCAGCGCCTCGCGGTTGAGGGTGTGCACGGTCGTGCGCCCGACGGAGCTGACCTCAATCAGCCCGGCATCCCGCATGACGGCGAGATGCTTCGCGATGGCCTGCCTCGACATGCTCAGACCGCGCCCGGTGATCAGGCGCGTGCACAGCTCGAAGAGGGACTGGCTGTCGCGTCGGGCAAGTTCCTCAACGAGAGCAACCCGGGTTGGGTCGCCAAGAGCGTTGAAGAAACTGTCCACGCGGTCAATTTAGGCAACTTTTTGGTTGCCTGTCAATTGCCTGCCGCGTCCTCCGCAGCCCATTTGCGCGCGCGCTCAGCGATGATCTCCGGGGCTTTCGCGGCCTCCTCGCGCGACGAGAACGGGCCATCGCGGTCGGAGCCAAGGGACTGCGGCCCCTCCTCGACCTGCTTGGTCTTGTTGTTGAACCACCACTCGGTCATGCGTGCCTCCTAGCGAAACTAGGCTTAACCCTATGCCTCGCGATGCCAACGGCCACCTGACCCCCGGCCGAATCACAGCCATGCGCTCCGTGCCGAAAGACATCCAGCGCCCCGAGTACGTCGGCAAGAAGGCGCCGTCACAGTTCACCGGCTCCGACGTGTACTCCGAGAAGTCCATCGAGCTGATTCGGGAGTCGGGCACCATTGCGGCGCAGGCGATTCAGGCAGTCGGTGCCGCTGTCCGTCCAGGAATCACGACGGAGGAGCTGGACATCATCGGCCACGAGTTCGTCGTGTCGCACGGCGCCTACCCGTCGACGCTGGGCTACCGGGGCTTTCCGAAGTCCAGCTGCACCTCGCTCAACGAGGTCATCTGCCACGGGATCCCGGATGACACGGTGCTCGAAGAGGGCGACATCATCAACATCGACATCACGGCATACAAGAACGGGGTGCACGGCGACAGCAACGTCACCTTCCTTGTCGGTGAGGTCGCACCCGAGGTCGCGGCGCTCGTCGAGGGCACGCGCGAGGCGCTTGCGCGCGGAATGAGGGCCGTCGCCCCGGGGCGGCAGGTCAATGTGGTCGGCCGCGCCATCCAGTCGTATGCAACCCGGCTCGGCTATGACACGGTGCGCGACTTCACCGGGCACGGGGTGGGTGAGGCATTTCACTCTGGCTTGATCATTCCGCACTACGACTCCGCGCCGAAGTTCGATGACGAGATTGTCGAGGGCATGGTCTTCACCATCGAGCCAATGCTCACCCTCGGCTCGCAGGACTGGGAGATGTGGGGTGACGACTGGACCGTCACGACCCGCGACAAGAGCTGGTCGGCGCAGTTCGAGCACACGATGGTCGTGCGCGAGCGCGGCGTCGAGGTGCTGACTCTGCCCTAGTAGAACTTGCCGAGCGGCCCGAGAAGGCGCGCTGAGCCCTTCTGCACGGCGTTCGGATACTTGCTCGTGAAGGCCGACAGGAAGGCCCACACCACCGCCCCGACGACGGTCGCTATCGCGAAGAGGATGAAGCCGGCCGGGCCACTGCCCTCCGTGCCGACGGTGATGTGGTTGAGGTTCTCGAAGGCGCCCGTGACCAGTACGAGGGAGACGTGGGCGATCGTGAAGACGATGAACCAGCCGAGCACGATCACGTGCACCGATCGCACGACCTCGACGTTGAAGAAGCGCGAGTTGGCCGTGCGCTTGGCGATGCGTGGCGCGTGCATGACGCCGGTGATGACGGCGAGCGGGGCAGCAACGAAGACGGTGATGAAGTACGTGATCAGCTGCAGTCCGTTGTAGGCCACCCACGAGTTCTGCGTCGGAAAGTCGAGCGACCCGTACTGAATCGCAGCACTGAGTGCGTGGGGGAAGACATCCCAGCTGGTGGGAACGATGCGCATCCACTGCCCCGTGGCGAAGATGAGGATGTAGAAGACTACGCCGTTGGCGACCCACAGCAGGGTGATGCCAAGGTGCCAGGCCCGCGCGAGGCCCTGCGTGCGCTTCGGGCCGGGCAACCCGACCTGCGGGTGCAGCGCGACGCTGTCGTCGCGAATCGGCCAGCCGCCCTCGGCCGGCATGGCGCGCTGGATGCGCAGCCAGTCCCGCCCCGGCGTGCCCGGAGAGCGCCAGTAGACGCGCGGCCTGCCCGCCCAGATCTGAAGGCCGGCCCGCACAATCGGCACAAGGAAGATCGCGTTGAGAAAGTGCTGCCAGCGCAGCCACCACGGAAAACCCTGGGGTGCGTCGTTCGGCACGCTGCCCGAGTACTCACGGATGAACTCGTCGACCGCGGGCATCGTTCGCAGCCAGATCGAGACCCCGATGATCGCCGCAAAGAGAACGGCGACGACGGGAAGCATCCACAGCAGGTTGAGCCAGCGGCGCCCCACCCGGACCGCAGGAAAAACGGCCGTGGCGCTCGGGCCGCCACCTGCTGAACTCACGCCTTGAGCTTACCGGGCGGCTACTCGGCCTCCGTTGTCACCCGCAGCACGAAGGAGTAGCTGTCGTCGGAAGTCTGGGTCGCCGAGACGCCGAGTGCCTGCACACCGTCAGCGAATCCGAAGGCGTCGTTGCTGCCGGTGACGTCGTCGAGCACGTTGAGCAGCTCGTCGACATCGATGTAGAGCACCGAGCTCGCCTTGTCTGCCGCGGGCAGTGCGCGACGGAAGGCCTCAAGCTCGCCGAGGCGCTCTTCTGGCTTCAGCACGGTGTCGAGGTAGTCGCCCGCGCTGATGACCACGCGGTTGCCGTCCTGCTCGATGTCGAGGCCGATCTTGTCGCCCACGTTGTCTTCGGCGGTGTCGATGAGGTCCTGCCACGCATCGGCTGTCGCGTCGGTGTCGTCGGAGGTGATCACGAGGGCAGCGCCGGAGCCGATGACGTCACCGAACTCCGACAGCTCACCGCTCTCTACCTGGCCGGCATCAAGATCCGCGTCCAGAACGAGCTCGGTCTTGCTGCCGAAGAGGTCACTGAGGTCATCAGGAAAGTCGATGCCCAGCGAGTCGTCGAACCAGTTCTCGACGTCGTCGCGCGTGACCGTCGACGAGTCGCCGCCGTAGTACGGCGAGTACGCGCCCATGCCGCCAGAGTAGGCCGCGAGGTTCTCGTCGGTCAGCGCCGCGTCGAGGGACTCCGCGATACCGGACACAGAGAGCACGGCAATCGTGGATGCGGGAAGCGCCGCCTCCTGACCATCGCCGACCTCGACCTCGACGAGATCCTGAATGCCGGAGACCTGGCCGCTGACCTCGAACGAGCCTTCGGTGAAGCGCGCAACGACGAACGCGGTCGTGCCCTCCAGCTTCTCGACGAGCTTCTTCTGCTGGTCGGCGAAGTCCTCGTACTCGGCTACCTTCTCCTCGGCGAGTTCACGGGCGTGGTCCTCTACCCACGCCTGGGCGAAGGAGTCGTAGTCGTCGTAGTACTCGCCGTCGTACTCGTAGTAGTAGTTGCACTCATAGTCTTCGTACGACTCGTTTCCGACGTTCTCTGGGGAATCGTAGGCGCTGCAGTCCTCATAGTCCTCGTAGGCGCTGTCATCGACGTAGCTGTAGTAGTTGTCGGTGATCTGCTGCTCCCAGTAGTCCACGTCGGTGTAGTCGCCGGTGACGGAGGCCTGGCTCGTCAGCGAGTAGAGCGCGCCGAGATCGACGTAGAAGCTCGCGACTCCCCAGTCGCCGGCGCTCTTTGTCGCCGCGGTGAAGTTCTCTGCCTTGTCGAGTGTGCCGTCGACGTAGA